>ERZ506941.71-NODE-71-length-95784-cov-10.1277_pt1 | contig 95784 bp, 79 predicted proteins | sample MGYA00512901_ERZ506941 | MGnify/ENA metagenome assembly ERZ506941 | reverse complement strand
AGATGGATGAGAAGACGGTGTATAAAAAAGGCATAGAAAAAGGGATGCGGAAAGGTGTAAAGAAAGGCGTGAAACAAGGGAAAATATCCTTGTTGAAGGAGTTACTGCGGCAGAAATGGGAATTAACGGAAAGCGATGAGAAAGTCTTAGATGATTTAAACGAAGCGAAAGTGAATCAGATCGTCCAAGTTTTGAATAGAATAAATACCTCGGAAGACCTCCATCATCAGCTTAGAAAGCTTTCTGATTCAAAGCATCAGGCAGAGAACATAACTCAGCTGTCCTATACTCATGACTAAGTGGATCTGGACTTCGCAGGATCGGCTTTGGAATAACGTAAAGTTCAGAAAAAGTTCGTCAGAGTCAAATCGTGTTGGTGTAAATAGAAAGGATGGGATCGGATGATGCATAGGAGTCACAATATGAAGCTCACAACCCTAAATATTAAAAACCCCCTCGATCCGAAGATCAGAGAGGGTTAAAGAAACTGATTTTAAGCTGTGGTGGAATATCAGGGACACTTTTTTAAAGACAGACGCTGTGCGATAACCATTTTTGCAGAGCTACCATATCCTGACGGAACTGTTCCGGCTGATCCTCTTTGACAAATTCCAGAATCAGCGGAATTTCGCGGGGAATGAAAGTCAGCCAGTGCTTCCAGGCTGCTTCCTGAGCTGCGAGCGGCAGCCGCGTGTTGTCGGGTAACCAGCTGAACACATGGACGCGCGTCAGCCAGGGCAGGATCGCCTCTAATTCCCGACTGTTTTCTTCCACGGTGAGCTCGGGATTGGGCTGCCAGTAGGTCTTGCAATGAGAACGATTGACAGCTTTAAGCAGCTTTACAGCGGAAGCACCGTTGTCCGTCAGCGATTTGCGATGATATTCAAACGCGACGTCTATCCCAACTTTGGCCGCCAGTTCGCAGCATCGCCGCGTTTCCGCGACAGCCCGCTGGAAAAAATCGTCGTCGGCTTGCGCGGAGGCTGTGCGCCCGGCCCAGATCCGCACACACGGCGCTCCCAGCTTAACGGCCGTATCAAGATAAGCCTGAAAATCAATGTCCGGATTAAGACCTTGATTCAGTTTGTAATAACTGCCATAAGAGAACACCGCCAGCTGGTTTTGACGGCAGGCTTCCGCAGCTCTGGCTGCCAGATCCAGCCGATTTGCGGGCACGTGGACGTCGCTGCCCCATTCGATTCCGGTACAGCCGGTTTCCCTAGCCAGCGTGATGATCTGATCGGCGGTCAGCTGACGGAAGGTGACCGAGGTCAGCCCGACCGGCCTCATGAATGCTTCTCCTGTTTGCCATACCGCAGCGAGATGAGCTTGCGTTTTACCCGACGGCGGAAGCGATCCGCCTTTTTCCAGCGGGCAGTGCGCGCCGGCTTGCGGATATAGTCGAATTCGCCGATCCGTTCCGTATAAACGGAACCAAACGAACGCTTGTAATCATACAATCCATAATGCGGATCAGACTTGTCCGTCACTCCGGAGAATCCGCACATGTCGTAATGCAGGACGCCGTGGTTTTTCATGTCTTCGACGGCGAACCGGTGCAGGTTATCCACGGCCTTGATAAAGTTGAAATCCTTGTGGTTATAGGTGTAAAGATCCCAGGATTGCGCGCCGAATCGCAGGAACAATCCGGCGGCAATCGCCGGATTTGCGCCGTATTGCGCTTTTAGCGCAGCGGCTTTTTCTTTTTCTTTTAACTTGGACTGCAGCGCTTCGGGGTCTTTGTGATATTTACCGCTGTCAATTTCCTGCTGGATACCGTTGATCATCTGATCAAGGTCAATTTCAGTGACATACAGTACGGCGTGATCGCCAAAGGCATCCAACAGCGCTTCAAAGAAGGACTGCGGATGCGGCTTAAAGCCCTGAATCTGGGAAAGCTGCCGTTCAAATTCGCACAGCTGCGGCAAATCGTCTTTGGTACCTAAGCGGGTTGTCACGCCGATCACGGCATGCCGGCGCAGACTGTTCTGGCGCGCCTTGGAAAAATGCCTGACGATTTCTTCGATGGAAGGCGTCAGGTCGATAATCAGCGTGTAGCGGTTGACCCAGCTGCCATTGTAGGCATAGCCGTATCCCTTATGCACAAACCCCAGCGATGTCAGCAGTGCTGTTATTACTTCGTGATTTTCACCGCCTTCGATCGGATTGCCCTTGATATCCCGCTCCATCCGCAAGACGTTCGGATCCACCCGCAGAAAGTCCACTTTGGCGTTTTCCGCCAGCTGAATCAATCCCCGCAGGCATTGTTCGCACAGTTGGGGATCGTCATAATTCAGGCAAGGTCCCCAGGGAACATAATAGTAGTGAATACCTGGCGACTTCCGCTCCAGAATCATCGCTGTGCCTTTCAGCTGTGCCTGCTCGTAGAAGCCGATAAAATGCGGCTGATCCTGCTTCTGCAGCTTCGCCCACAGCGAAGTTTTCATGTAATGTCCGTAGGGATGAGCGCTGACAAAGGCGTCCAGCTGCACATCTGAAATTTGTTTACAGGTGATCAATGCGATTCCCTCCTTAACCATTGCCGGCGTAATTCCTTAACCTTGGGCAAAAGCTGGGTCCAGATCGGATACAGCAGCGGCTTGCATGGCAGACTGAATTCGCCGAGATAGACGTCGATTTCAGGTGAAAACGACGACTTGAAGATGAACAGCCCGTCGTCCAGCGTGCCTTCCACGCCGCCGAAGTTAAACCGCGTGCAGCCTTGTTCAAAGGCCCATTGAATGCCGCGGCAGCGCAGTGCGTAAGCAGCCAGATAGCGGCGGTATTTCTCGTTTAAGCCGGAATACAACAGCTCGCAGGTCGTGCCGTCGTGAACTAACAACAACGCACTGACCAAAATGTCGCGGCCGTCTTCCTGAGCCTGCTGGCGCAGCCTGAGCTTTTCAGCGTCGAGATCGGCAATTTGTTTTTCCAGCTGTACGCGTTTTTTATTCGCTTTTTCGTCCAGCTCGTTTCGATGCTGACAAAGACCGCGTTGCTTTTCTTCGACCAGTGCCAGCGCATGATCATAATCCAGATGAGCGGCCAGAATGCAGGCATGATCGCCGAAGTTTTCCATGATCGTGCGGAAATAATCCTCATTGCGCAGGTGGATATTTTTACGCTGTTCCGTATATTTGATCATTTCGGCTAATTCGTGGACATGCTCAATCCCCCAAATTTCGATCTGAATGCCTTTGGCAAAACTGTTATGAATTTTCTCACGGGTCTTCTTCGGAAAGCAGGCTTCCCAGTTTTCCTGATGGGAAAAGCAAAGCTGAAAGCGCGGCTGCACCGTTTCGCTGATCAGCTTCGTATAGCCCGCAAAATGGGTTTTTGCCTTCGCCAGCTGTTGCGGAATCGGACTGCGGGCGTTCCAGGCGGCTTCTTTTTGATCCAAGTCAAAGCTGCCGATGATGAGATAGGGATCAAATTTGCATTCCACCGCACCCTGCTTCGCGCAGAAACGCCGGATCGCAGTTAAGAAGAACGCAGTCTGTTGGGGATCATCGTAGTCCATGATCGGTCCGCGGGGAATATAGGCCAGCTTCATGCCCAGCGGCAGTTTGCGGAACAGAATCATCGCTGCTCCGCACAGCTGCCCGTCGCAGGTCATGCCGACAAATTTTGAAGTCCATTCCTTCTTGACGTTGGCCCAGGCTTCAGTCTGATATATATTATTGCATCGGCTGGCACGGGTGAAATCGTCCAGCTGCTTCCCTGTAATTGACTCGCAAAACTGCAAATTCATAATGAGTTCGCCTCCAATGCTTTATTATAGCATACCCGCCCTTAACTTTCTCCAGTCGTTTTAAAATCCCGGCCAGGATCCATCCTGATCAGGGGAGAAAAAGGGAAAAAGGGGAGGCTGCAGGATGTTCCTTTTTTGACATTTTCAGTAAAAAAAGGGTTGCGGTTTTTAAGGATCAATGGTAATATATTAAAGCACCGGACGCTTAGCTCAGTTGGGAGAGCACTTCCTTGACGTGGAAGGGGTCAGGGGTTCGAGTCCCTTAGCGTCCACCATGATTAATCAGTAAAGCTGTCATCAAGACAGCTTTTTTCGTCTTTCTCCTTTCCCTTTCTCCGCTTGAGGAAACCGTGCCGTGAGCGACACAGCCGGCATAAGGAAGAGACAGGAAGACCCAAGTGCTTAAAACCGGAGGGTTTCAGGATGTTGATTTTAATAAACAATCTTGTGATATAATACACATAAAGCTTGTTTTGGAAATAAAGGAAAAAAACTGTGGAGGGAGTATGGCTTACAAGATTGGAGAAGTTGCGAAACTTTTGGGAATTTCTTCTGAAACCGTCCGTTATTATGAGCGGGAAGGCGTGATTCAATCGCAGAAAATTGATCAGGGAAGCGGCTACCGGTACTATGAAGCGCTGGATATCAATGCTTTGATGCGGGTTCGGATGTACCGTAATTATGGTTTTACCTTACAGGAAGCGAAGGAAATGTTGAACTTTTGCACCTTGGAGGACATCGCTAAACGATTGGAGGATAAAAAGCGGGAGCTGCAGGCGGCGGTGGATTGGAACAAACGGCTGTTGGCGTGCGCTGATCGGATGATTAACATTCATCGCTCCGCTTCGGAGATGCTTTGGAAATGCCAGATTGAAGAAAGTCCCGCGATGTACCGGTTTTGTTATCAGATTCAGGATCAGCTGATCGGTGATCCTGAAATACAAAAGCGCGTCCAGACATGGACGGAAAAGATGCCGGTTGTGATGCCAACGCCTTTATTTGCGAAGGACGATATTCTTGCAGGGAATAAGAACTTTGCGTTAGGGCTGTGCGTTATGGAGGAAGACGCTGATTTTCTGCGTTTGGATCCTCAGGCGAGGGGGATGGAATACGTTCCTTCCCAACGATGTATTTATACGGCAATTTCTGCTCAGGCTGGCGAACTGCTGCACTGCGGTTTATTTCAGCATGTTCTGCAATACATGGACGCACATCAGCTGGAATTGGCCGGCGACGCAATCGGACGCACGGTTTCCACGCTTCATCGAAGTACGACACAGGAGCGGATTCATCAGGTCTGGCTGCCCTTTTCAAAGAAAACATCAGATTTCAGCAGCGGGGGATTGACTCTAAAGGCCCTTTAACGTGTACTCTGATAGCAGGGAAAGATAACGCTTTCACACAGGGAGGGTAAGATGAGAAAATCAAATCTTAAGAGAATCGTTGTTTTGTTTCTCAGCGTGCTGCTGGCAGTTGGACTGACCGGCTGCACAGCGGCACCGAGCAATAATCCGAAGGGAACGGATGTCGGCTACACGTCCGGCACCTACACAGGGACAGGCGCCGGGCGCAATGGCGAGCTGAAAGTCGAGGTCACATTCACAGACAAAGAAATTACGAAAATCGAAGTCATTGAACATTCGGAAACCGAAGGAATTTCCGACTTGCCGCTGCAGCGGATTCCGGAAGAAATCGTGAAGAATCAGTCGCTGGCAGTCGATGCCGTTGCGACAGCGACCTTGACCAGCAACGCGATCATCGAAGCGGTCGCTGATGCAGTTACCCAGGCCGGCGGGGACGCGGAAGCACTGAAAAATGTGAAAGTCGAAGAGGAAACAGCCGGAGATTTAGTCCAGCGGGAAGCGGACGTCATCGTTTTAGGCGGCGGCGGAGCCGGTGTTGCGGCTGCGTACGCGGCGGCTGAAAATGGTGCATCGGTTATCGTTGTGGAAAAAACGGCGGCTCTGGGCGGCAATACGATGCGTTCCGGCGGCTATTTCAATGCGGTTGTTCCTGAAAATCAACAGACGCAGGTCATGACGGCAGGGCAGATCAAATCGGTTGAGGAATACTGCACGATGGAGCCGAAGGATGACATAATGAAGAACTGGCAGGAAAAACTGACCGCGGAATTTGACGAGTATAAGAAGTCTGGCGCGGAACATTTGTTTGATTCAGTCTATTTGCATATGCTTCAGACCTATGTCGACGGTGATTATGTCGGCAATCCGGTACTGATTCAGTCAATGTGCGAAAAAGCGCCGCAGACCTATGCCTGGATGCGGGATATGGGCTTTGACTGGAAACCGAAGTCAATCGTGATCGTTGGTTCGTTATGGCCGCGTGCGAACATGTCTCAAACCTATAAAAGCGGCATCGGTTTTATCGAAGTGCTGAAAAATGATGCGGAAAAGAAAAATTTCCCGATCGAATATGATCTGGAAGTCAGGGCTGAGGAATTGATTATGGAAGACGGCCGGGTGATCGGCGTCCGCGCGGTGTCCGCAAATGGAACACCTTATGAATACAAGGCCGGCAAAGGGGTTGTTCTGGCAACCGGAGGGTTTGGCGCGAATGTGGAAATGCGCGTGAAGTATAACAGCATCTGGGCTGATTTGGGGCCGACAGTTCCGACGACCAACAGTCCGGCGATTACCGGCGACGGGATTGTGATGGCGCAGGCTGTGGGCGCGAATCTGGTCGGTATGGATAAGATTCAGCTTTTGATCGCCGATCCGAAGACTGGCGAAACCTCAACCAATGTCGGCGATACGACGAGTATGTATGTCAATCAGGAAGGGCATCGGTTTGTTAACGAGTCAGAACGCCGCGACGTTTTATGCGCTTCAACGTTGGAACAGACCAACGGGATGATGTATATTATCAGCAGCTATCAAAACAGCCGTTTAGATGAGAACTATGTCAATACCTACGGCATTCATGTCGATGATTTGATCGAACGCGGAGCGGTTTACAAGGCGGATACGATTGAGGAATTGGCGGAACAGATCGGGATGGATCCCGCAACCCTGCGGAAAACGGTCGATGATTACAACGCCGCGATCGACGCGGGCTATGATGAGCTGACCGGCCGTACAGTCTTTAACGAAACCGCAAAGATCGAAGATCACGGGCCTTACTTCGCCAATCCGCGGACGCCGGCGGTCCATCACACGATGGGCGGGGTGGAAGTTGACGTTGACGCGCACGTCTTAGACGCCAGCGGAAACCAGATTCCGGGCTTCTATGCGGCGGGTGAAGTGACCGGCGGTTTCCATGGCGGCAACCGTTTGGGCGGCAACGCAATTTCCGAAGCGATCACGACGGGCCGAGTGGCAGGCAACAGCGTCGTATTGGATCAATAAGCGGAAATCCCGAAATTTGTTTAAACAAATTTCGTGTAAATTCAAATAAGTGTACTCAAGAATAGAACAAAAGAATAACCGGAACAAAGGGCGCATTGATCAATGCGCTCTTTTGGCTGATATTGGGATAACCTTTCGCCGGCTCAGGCTTATGCTGAAATGAGTGCGGCTACGATGCAGGATATTCAGTATTCCTTATTATTCCCATCCCTGCAGAAGCTCGGCAAGCCGCTGCAGGCACTGACTTTTTTTCACATATTTGTGCTTTTCGTCATAGTAATTGATCAAAAGCGTCAGATAGAAACGTTTCTGATTCAGATCAAGACAGCTTCGGCCATGTTTTAACAAGGTGATCAACAGCTTATCCCGATGCGGATCCTGATCGCCGACAGCATTCATGACTCGTATCAGATCCTGAAATGGCTGAGAACGAAATTCCTTCGCCGACGCCAAACGTTTCATGCCTGCGATATTCCCGGTTTTATAATGCAGAAAACATCGCAGAAAATCCATTTCATCATTCGAATCGGAAACATCGGCGAAACGTGAAAGAAACGCACCGGCTTTTTCGTAGTGCCGATGGTTAACACAGCACCAGCACAGCGTACAGAGAATGGCGGAACGCATTCCGGGCGTCAGATTCAACATTTTGCTTTCCAGAATTGACGTCAATATTGCGGCTGGCCGATCAAACTCCTGCAGGGAGAGAATCGCCGCGCTTTGAATATGACAAGAGATAAGAAACGGATAACAGTTTGTCTGCGTAAACAGGCGGGAAGCCGCGTCGCAATGTTCGCGGGCAAGCAAGATTTTCCCTTTTTTTGAATAAAAAAGGGAAGTGTAGTAATGCCCCAATGCGCCCATCAGAGAAGTTGGATTGCGTTTCAGGCATTGCTTGAAATGTGTTTCTGCTTCCGATAAATCCTGCTTTAGCGCGCTGATCCCGCAGACAAGCTCAAACAGGGCGCTTTGCGCCTCATCAAAGCGATCCTGCACGCTGATTAACAGGTGCTTCTGCTGAACCATCTGGCGCAGGTTTTTCGTCATGAGTGCATAAACAAAAAAGGCCAGATGATAATCGAGGGCCAGAGGCGAATTGAGATACCGTTTCCGGATTCGGCGTAAAGCCGGCGCCTGTTTCTGCGCCGCCTCCAAATCCAGAAGCAATGCATTGCGGACAAAATGTTCCAACTTTTGCTTCGCCGGGATCAGCCAGGCTTGATCTATCGTATAATCCAAATCCAGCGCTTTCGCCAGCAGCTGCAGAATCTGCGGATCTGGCTGTGCTTTTCCTGTTTCAATCTGACTTAAATAGCTGGCGGAAATGTGGCATTGATATGCCAGAGCCGTCAGTTTTATCGCTTGGTCCATCCGATTGATCCGAATGATAGTTCCGGGAATTTGCATGTAAATTCAGCTCTCTTTCCTTTTTAAAACGCCATTTTCAATGAACCTTTGACGCTGATTTTTAACGGTAATTTAATGAACAGCTTCAGGTTGCGGTTCACTCTCAGTCCCGTATAATGAAATCGGCGGCCGGCGGGGAGCGATAAAAGGAAAGCAAAAGGTAAAAATCAGAAAATTTCATTACCCTCAAAGCTTTGACCCATTTTATCAGAGCTTAACGATGGAAATGAACGGATTGGAAGAAAGCAAAAGCAGCGTACAGGTTGGAACCGGCAAGGCAGAAATAAAAACCAGTGCGGGCAGCACGGTTGGAAAAGTCCGGACTGACAGGGGTGAAATGTCAGCGTGATGAAGCGGGAGAAAAGCGTTACTGTTTTTTCTTTTCGTAAGCTTCGTAGACGGCCAGTTTTTCTTTTGTGGCGGCAATGACTTCCGTCAGATTTTCAAGAATGGTCTGTTCGCGGAACAACAGTTCCGTCATTTCCAGCCGATCCTCCTCGCCGTAACCGCCATATTTTAAATCGTTGGTCAGATTTTCGATCGACCGTTCTTTTTTGCCGACCTGTTTGGAGATCAGGCTTAGAAAATCAGCGAGATCAGCGCTGGTAAAATCGCCGATCCCGACGATCTCATTTAACAGCGTGTAGGCTTCTTCAGCATTGGTTGCCGCGGTGACTAACATATTTTATCTCCTTTATTAATTGACTTAAATCGAATAAATTTAAGTATAAAGCAAATATTGCCTTTTATTTCATTATAATCGTTTTCGCATCCGGTTACAATATCATCAGAACATGAAAACGATTTTTGCGAGGTAGTTATGAGCGATGAAAAGAAGGATTGTGTCGATTATCAGCGGCTGGGGCAGCGGGTCCGGCGGGCGCGGATAAGATTAAATCTGACACAGGAGGTTCTGGCTGAAAAAGTCGGCGTATCCATTCCGACGATCAGCCATATTGAAACTGGAACAAACAAGGTCAGTCTGGAGTTGTTTATCAAAATTGCCCGGGCGCTGAACGTGACGCCGGATGAATTGATCATGGACAGCGTACCGAAGCTGACTGCCTTTTATATGAAAGACATTCAGGAGGAATTGAAGGACTGTTCGCCGGCTGAATATCAGTTTCTGACGTCGATGCTTTCCAGTATGAAAGCGGCGCTGCGCCATTATCCGCGGGATGATGAGGAATAATCAGATTCTGTTTGGCAGCTGAAGCATAACCGATCTGTTGGGCATTGCCGTTGGTTGCCGAACGCGGCGGCTCAATCGGGTTTTTGAACATTTTGACTTCCCTTGCGATCAGGGACAGGCAAAAGAATAACGAGAATTTCAAAGAAATCATGAAAAACAACTCTGCCAGGCGGCATGCCGTCCGCTTCGGCATATCATGAAATTGTCGCCCTGGCATGAAAATCAAAAATGTCAGGTCCGCCATTTTTGGTGGATAGTCTTGTCGCCGCAACAAAGAAAAAGCTAAGCAGGCATGATAAATCGACGCGACTTGATCTTAACGAGAAATAGTTATCCAGAAATCAATCAAGGAATCCTTTTTCCATAGAAAGCGAAGAGAATGAGATTTTCAGGCTGGATAAGCTGATCTTCAGTCTGTTTATTGACAACTTCCAGAGGAAAGCAGAAGTTAAAGCGGAAGAAGCATAAACGAAAGCGGCGCAATACTTTCCTGAATGTTAAAAAGTTTGTTACATTGAATGCAACAGCGAACTGAAAGAGCATTAAAATATTGTATTTGTAAAATATTATAGCTTAAATGGTATAAAAACTAACAATATCCGTAAAAACAGATGTTTTTTCAATATGGAATTGTTTTTTTCTTATTTTAATTTATAATGAATAGGATTGAAGAATTTTCGGCCATCGCACTTAGAAAAAAGGCTAAAATGAACCTCAGGTGCTGATCAAACAAGTAAGGGAGAAAAAAGATGAAGTCTAACTTTGCTTCCAGTAAAGCAACTGTGGCCAGTACGCTGGTTATTTGCGTCATTTCGATTATTTTTTCATTGAGTTGCATTTATTCCATACGGAACATGGAGGCCGCGGCTTCCCGTATTTATGATCATCCATATACAGTTTCCAATTCCTCCCGCGAAATGCGTTCGCGGCTTTTGGACATGAAACAGTTCATCAGTATTTTCCTGACGGACAGCTTCCATTCCATTGAAGAAACAGAAGACCTGCTGAACAGCCGGTATACGATGCAGCAGCAGTCGCTGGATCGGATTGCCGAAAATTATTTGGGGCCAGCGGCGGATACCGAACGCCTGCAGGAAAAAATGAACGCGCTGATCGAGGCGCAGGCGGTCTTGCTTCAACAGGTTCCCAACCTTACGAACGTTGAAATTAACGATTATTTGAACGAGAATATCTATCCGATTTACGATGAAGTCAGCGATACGCTGACAACGATTATCACGTTTGCCAATCAGAAAATTTTATCGCTTGAAAAAGAGATGAAAAGAACAAGTTCGCTGGCGATCATCACCGCGATCCTGCTTTCCCTTTTCATTATTGTATTAAGTATCAAAACGACGCGCAATCTCGAACACCGCCGCGTTCATGACGTCGCCGATCGGGAAAAAATGTTCGATTTACTGTCCACGAACGTCGATGACGTCTTCTTTATTTATAGTTTAAAGGACAAGCTGATGGAATATATCAGTCCCAACTGCACGCGGATTCTGGGATTGGATGAGGAACAGTTGGAAGACTATGATAATTTTATGTCGCGGCTTTCGAAAACGGACAGCGCCGCACTCTATCAATTATTTCATTCCGGCGTTCTCCGCAGCCAGGCTGAGCTGAACCTCAAGCTGGAAGTCCATGGACAACGGGAGAGCTGGCTGTTATTAAAAGTTTATCCAATTTTAGTCGACGATCAGGTTGTACGGTATATTATCAGCATCAGCGATCAGACTGAGGCGCTTCTGGCGCAGCAGAATCTGCGCGACGCTCTGGCTCTGGCGCAGAAAGCCAACGATGCGAAAAAAGACTTTTTATCGCGGATGAGCCATGAAATTCGCACGCCGATGAATGCGATTATCGGGATGGCGACGATCGCCGCGGCGAACATTCAGGATCAGCGGCGGGTAGAGGATTGTCTGACAAAGATCGGGTTCTCTTCCAAACACCTCCTTTCGCTGATCAACGACGTGCTGGATATGTCAAAAATTGAAGAAGGCAAGCTGACGATCAGCCGCGAACCGTTTGAATTCCGTCAGCTGATTCAGTCCATAACCGCGATCATTGATTCTCAGGCTCGTTCCCGCAATCAGAATTTTGAAGCGACGGTCGTTGATTTCACTGAAGAAGTCATTATCGGCGACGCAATGCGTGTGAATCAGATTTTATTGAATCTGTTGTCCAACGCCGTCAAGTTCACGCCGGAAAATGGAAAGATTCGCCTGGAAGTCCGGCAGATCGGTTTCCGCAACAATCAGGTGCGCCTGCGCTTTACCGTCAGCGATACGGGGATCGGCATGAACGAGAAATTTTTACAGAAGCTCTATATGCCGTTTGAACAGGCGGATGGATCAATTTCGCAGCGGTTTGGCGGAACGGGATTGGGAATGTCGATCACGAAGAATCTGGTATCGCTTTTAGGCGGAACCATTCAGGTCTTCAGTAAAGAAAACGAAGGGACGACGTTTATCGTCGAGCTGGCGTTTGATCGGATGGAAGCTTCGGCGCACGTTTCTGAGACGCAGAAGCTGGAAACGCTGGGCGTTCTGGTTGTCGACGATGATCAGGACACCTGTATCCATACGTCGATCCTGTTGGAAAAAATGGGAATTCAGGCAAAGTGGGTTCTGACGGGCGAAGCCGCGGTGCAGGTCATTGCGGATGCGCATGGAACGGACGACGAATTTGACGTCTGCTTCATCGACTGGCAGATGCCGGATATGGACGGCATTGAAACGACACGCCAGATTCGCAAGCTTGTCGGGGCGGATACGTTGATTATCATCATTTCAGCTTATGATTGGAGTCCGATCGAACAGGCGGCCCGGGAAGCGGGAGCGAACGCGTTCATTTCCAAGCCGATGTTTGCCTCAACGATTTATAATACACTGATGGCGGTAACGCGCCGTCCGAATTTCGAGTCCGCACCGGCTCTGGACTTACCCAAGACAGTTACGCCGCATGATCTTTCCGGCCGGCGGGTCTTATTGGTTGAAGATAACGAATTGAATATGGAAATTGCGACGGAGATTTTAAGAATGGCAGATATGCAGGTGGAACATGCCCTCAATGGTCAGGATGCGGTGGATCAGATATTAAATTCTGAGGCGGATTACTTTGATCTGGTCCTGATGGATATCCAGATGCCGGTTATGAATGGCTATGAAGCGACTCAGGCTATCCGGAATTCGAATCATCCCAACGCTAAAACGCTGCCGATTCTGGCTATGACAGCGAATGCGTTTGTTGAGGATATCGCGCGGGCCAAGGAAGCGGGAATGAACGCCCACATTGCCAAGCCGATCGACGTCAGCCAGCTGTATACGACGCTGACGGAAATCCTGAATCAGGCATAAAGACAAGAATGAACCGCTGAATCGGGAAAAATCCGGCTGGTAATGTAATTCCGGGTGAATTGCGCTGTCTAATCCAAAGTAAAAGAACTTGACTACTTTCCAGTCAAGTTCTTTATTAATTTGTGCGCTCTTTTGCGCACCGGCGGGATCAGGCTTTGTTTTCAATTCCGGGAGAATCTGAACGAGAAGCTGAATAGCCGAAGATCACCGCCAAAGCGAAAGAGCAGCGCTTCTTAAGTGTCAATTAAGCGCGGGAACGGATCAGATTCAGGATCCAGACTAACCCGACGCCCCATAAAATATGGCCTAAACCGGCGATCCCGGCGATCATGGCGCCGACTGCCATTCCCTGCACTTCCATCCAACCGTGAACTAAGAACAAGGCGACAGTCCAGATCAGGCCGACGTTATAAACGATGAATGCCTTGCGGAAAGAAGCAGTTTCGGTGAAATCAATGAACTTGCTTAACAGCGCGACGATCAGGAAAAATAAGACGCCTAACAGAAACAGATGGCCATGAGCCAGCGACAGATAAGTCCGGCCTGTATAATTGAGCATCCGCGTAACTTCGCGGTAGAAGACGCCGGCGGCCATGGCGGCCAGGGCATAGATAAAAGCGGTATTGATCAGTTTTTTCATTCAATGAATTTCCTTTCTTTTTTATTGGTTTTGAGTTTGTTCAGCTGACGCCAGGACGACTTTTAGCCAGTCCCGCAGCGAAGCATAGCAGTAACCGCGGTTTTCCAGACAACCCAGCAGGCTGTAAAACAGGAAAGCTGCCCGCTCGTTGAGCTGATCGTCAGTTTCATCAGGAAAGCTGTTCTTGAGCGCTAAGGCCAACTGATGGGTCAGATGTTTCTGGGCGTGCAGTTCCCGGCTCTTGGCTTCTTCTAAAGCCGCAGGAGATAACCCGGAGGCGGCATGCAGAAATTCTGCCGAGAATTCGTCGACACTTTCCTTCATTGTGGAATAAAGCCAGTCCAGCTTGACTAAAACGTCGCCCTCGGGAAACGTCTTCTGGTGAAAACAATTTTGCCAGAACTGCTGGACCACGTCCAGAACCAGACTGTCTTTCGTCGGATAATAGTTATACAATGTGCCTAACGCGATATTGCATTCGCGGGCTAAATCACGCAGCTTTAATCCGCTTAAGCCGCCGGTGCGCGACAGCTCGATTGCTTTTTCGATTAAAGTCTGCCTTAAATTCGGCAAGAGTTTAGGCAAAGAAATCCTCCTTTCATGATATGAACTATGTTCATTATAGGAAGAAGAAGCCTGAAAGTCAACGCTGACGCTCAAAATGAACAAAAAAAGAAAGGGATGAAAAAGCCGTAAAAGTGTTGACAGAAGCGATCTTGACGACTATAATGAACAATGTTCATAAAAGGAGGGAAAGTTATGCAGGCTATTGTTGAAACTGTATTCGACATCGTTTATCTTTGTACGGTGATCACGCTCGGACTGATCATGATCCGCGCCGGGCGCGGGCATCGTCAGTATGTTTTGTTCGGCATCATGGCGGTGACCTTAGGCGCAGGGGATGCATTCCATCTTGTGCCCCGGGCGCTTGCGTTGTGTACGACGGGATTGGAAAATTATACGTTCGCGTTGGGAATTGGAAAATTCATCACGTCCATCACGATGACGATTTTCTATGTTTTATTGTATTATGTCTGGCGTCAGCGGTATCAGGTGAGGGGAAAGCAGGGACTGACCAGGGTTGTCTATCTGTTGGCGGCGCTGCGGATCGCGCTGTGTCTGTTCCCGCAGAATGGCTGGACCAGCGCCAACGCTCCGCTATCCTGGGGAATTTACCGCAACATCCCATTCGCTTTACTGGGATTGTTGATCATCGTGTTGTTTTATCAAAGCACAAAGGAGCATCACGACGCGGCGTTTCGCTTCATGAGCCTGACGATCATTCTCAGTTTCGGCTTTTATATTCCGGTTGTGCTGTGGGCGGATACCCTTCCGTTAATTGGAATGTTGATGATTCCGAAGACCTGCGCTTATGTGTGGACGGTGTGGATTGGCTATTCCGCCATGCGCAAAGAGCTTCAGGCAAAATAAAGACGCAGCGCGTCTGAGAATACAAACAGCCGCGGTCTGGAGAAATCCGGCCGCGGCTGTTTTGATCGAATGAGATTTGGTTGGGCCGTTAAGAGTTAACGAAAATCCCGGCGGTATTCGTTATTGAAAATCGGCGAGGTGTTTTTCTAACCACCAGGCAACGCCGTCATCTTCATTGCTCAGTGTGTGCTGATCGGCAGACGCTGAGATTTCCCCAACGGCATTGGCCATCGCGACGCCGCAGCCCGCTTCTTGAAGCATTTCCAGATCGTTGTAATCATCCCCAAAAGCGACAACCTCGCTTAAATCCAGCCCCAGATGATCACATAGCGCCCGCAGCGCACTGCCTTTATTGACCTGATCTGCCGTAATGACAAAGATGTCCGGATTTTCGGTTAACGGAACGGCTTTCATGCCATAACTGGAAAAGTCAATCGCCTCAACTGCCGCGTGATTGGACGTTACGATGAAGATTTTCTGGATCTCATGCGTTTCAAAATGATCAAGATCCAGCCGCAGCGATTCGCCTTTGTTGATGTAATACTCGTTGGTCGTATACCCTTGCGTCGGATAGAACAGCGTAATATGCACCGGCTCGATTTTCCGGACAATTTGAATCAGGTCGATTACTTTCTGACTGTCAATCTCCGTGCGGTGAATGACCTCGCCTTGATGATAGACGATCGAACCATTGGTGCAGATCATCGAACGGGCGTGAATCAGATCGGCATAGCGCTCAGTCCGTATGATCGCCCGGCCGGTCGCCACGACAATTTCCGTTTCCGGCGGCAGTTTAGCGAAGGCGTCTATGGTTTTTTGAGACAATGATTTATCTTCGTGAAGCAGCGTCTGGTCGAGATCGACGACGACACATTTGTATTTCATTAGAACAATCCCCCTTATAATCATTGAGTATAGCATTACAAGCCTCAGGGAACAAGCGGCAAAAGGCGGTGTCATGCCCTAATCATGGTATAATGAATAAAACTGGAAATTTGCGGACAGGAGGGATATGTTCATGATTGAAATTCGTAAGGCAGAAGCGGAAGATCGGGATGCCGTTGCCCGGCTGATCGAACAGCTGGAGGAAGCGCCGATGGATCGGGAAGTTTTTAACGGTGTTTATCTGGAAAATTTGAATAACCCGCAGATTGTGTATCTGACCGCGCTGTCAGAAGGAAAAATTCGCGGCTTTGTGAGCGTGCACGTGCAGAAGCTGCTTCATCACACAGCGCCGATCGCGGAGATTCAGGAGCTGATCGTCGACGAACAAACCCGCGGTCAGGGCTTGGGAAAGTTGTTATTCGGGAAGGCGAAAGAAATCGCAGCGCAGGCAGGATGTCCGCAGCTGGAATGTGCGTGCAATCAACGCCGGACTTCCAGTCATGCCTTTTATAAAAAGCAGGGAATGACGTGCCGGCATTTTAAGTTTACGCTGCCGCTCAGACCGACCGATGTGAAAGCAATATCAGACCCGAGTGAGTCATCGGATTGTTCGTTGGCACGGGCTGATCGTGAAAGATCAGCGTCATCCATGCGATAGAAAGAGGGGAAGAAACGATGCTTCAGGAGTTTTTCAGTCCTTCAGCGCAGGCGTTTTTGCGTTATGAGGAAAGGCCGGGAACCGGCCCGGCGCTGATTCTGATTCACGGAATTGGGTGTACCGGCGGCCTGGATTATTCCCAGGTGGCTTCCGCACCGGCCTTGCGGGGAAAACATTGCGTCCTGATCGATTTAATCGGCGCGGGCGAAAGTGAGAAACCGCGGGAGTTTACCTATACCGTCGCGGCTCATGCGCAGGTTCTGACCGAGCTGATCCGCGAGCGGTTCAGCGGTTCTGTAATTCTGTATGGTCACAGTCTCGGCGGGCCCATCGCATTAAGCGCCGCAGAAAACTGCCGTGCCCACGTCCGGGGCTTGATTCTCAGCGAAGCGAATCTCGATCCCAGCCCATCCGATCAGCCCAGCTACAAAACGGCGCAGTTCAGCGAAGCTGTATTTGTGGAAAAAGCCTATCCCCGTCTGTTCGACACGGTAGGAAAACCCCATGGAATTCCGCCAACCTGGGCCCTCACGCTGCGGACCTGGCTGCCGGAAGCGATGCACCGGCTTTCCGTGGATGCGGTGCGGGGCGGAAAGCCGTCATGGCGGCAGCGTCTCTATGATCTGGATTGTCCGAAGACGTTTTTGTTCGGGGAGAAATCGCTGCCGGATCCGGATGTCGAGGAACTGGCTCGTCATGGCATCAGCGTGCGCGTTTTGTCCGGCGTCGGTCACAACATGGCGTATGAGAATCCATCGCTTCTGGCGCAGGCGCTGGCCGATTTTCTGATTCAGGTTGAAAGCGATTGAGAAACGACGCCGTGACGATGAAAGCAATAGGCATTATTGAAGACGACTCCACGATCAGCGATCGGATCGCGGACCTTTGACCGGCCACGCCTGTCAGGGGATCTGTGCTATTTGTCTGTGCCTGGTGAATCGGTGAGAATTTCCGGATGGGAATAGCATAAAGAAGAAAAAAGACTGGAACGTTTCGGTTATTACCTTTCACGTTACAGTCTCTTTCTTTATTTTCAGCCTATAAACTGTTGTAATATTCGATAGCGAACTGAACCGCTTTTACCAGTCCGGTGGATGTTTTTGTCGCCCCGGCAACCGCATCGACGGAATCCGGCGCTTCCTGATTGTCGATCAGCTTCTGAATGAATTCTGAACCTTCCGCAGTTAACAGGCCGCCGACCGTATCGGTTTCCTGATCGTCACGGACTGTGATCGCCGTGATTTTTTTCGTGCTGTCATCGAAGCTGACATGCGTTTCAATTTCTCCGGCATAGCCCTGCGTCACGACTTCCACCGTAGTGACACCCTCCGCGGTGCTGTGATTGGTGACGCCTTCAAACAATTCGCCATGGATCGCCATGTAGACCATCCGCTGGAAATCGCCGACAAACGCGATGGTCGCGCCGGTGATCGTATCACGTTCCTCGATCGGCTCGCTCTGCTGGTTTACCGTTTTGAACATTTCATAGACGTCTTGAAGCGTCATGTTGTTAGCCAAGATGTAATCCGCGATCGCGTCGATCTGTTCGCCATAGCTGCGTCCGCCATGGAAGCCGGCGAAGGAAACACGCTTTGTGCCTTCCACAAACGCGCCGTCTTTATAGAGATCAAAAAGCGCAAGCAGATCCTTCAGCGGCGTATCCTCCGTCAGCTGAAGCTTGGCTTCGTTGGCCAGATATTGATAAATCATCAGCGAATCTTCCATGTTCAGCTGTTCGCCGGTGTAGTTGGTGATCGTCAGATCCTTAAACGTCGAAGCGTCGGTCAGATCCTTGCAGACGGCGGTGATCATGTACTGTCCGAATTTCGTTTCATAGCCGTTCATGCCCAGATTTGTCAGCTCAAAGCCATCGCCGGTTTTAGTCACAGCGGCGTCGGAGACGTTCATCTGATAGCCCATGATGTCTTTCTTGGAGTATTCTCCTTCCAGTCCCTTGTTGCGGATGATATCGAAGTTCAGTTCGGTGATGATGCCGTCGGTCGTTTTGCCTTCAAAGATAAACGTGTCGTTTTTCGGCTTGCCGGCCGAGGTGGTGCCGACCATTTCATATTCGGCCGAAAAGCTTTCGACCACAGGAGTGGTAGATTCCTCTGGCGTCGGCGTTGGCGTATCCTCCTTCGGCGTTGAAGCGCAGGCTGTCAGGCCCATGGCCATGGCGCAGGCAGCCAGGATCGCGAGCAGTTTTTTCATTTCTTAAATCCTCCCTTTGTTTAACTTTTATCATATTTGAAAAATAAAAACAACTTGTTAGCGGATGAACGAACTATTCTGAAGCAGGAACATAAATTTCTGGTTTAAAAGCTTAAACCGCGGGACCATCGTTTCCAGAATTTGTGATGACTCTTTATCAACGGTTTGTCCAGGCGAAGCGGAAACGCAAGGATCAGGTGAAATTGATGAATTAAAAAAGATCCTGCACTTCAGGCAGGATCCAGGTAAAAGGGAGGGGATTATTGGCCGTGACTGACTTTAAGGAGGGAAGCAGTGAGAGGATGAGCAGGAAAATTGGAAATTATTCTGTCAGCGTGGTCGGATAGGAGGAAATTGCGCCTTTCTGCTGGATGCTGGCGGCGCAGAAAGCGGCGCTGGCCCGGAGGTAGCAGCGCAGCTGTTCTGGGGAACAGGCAGTCAGATCGCTGACCTGATCGCGGGCGCATTGATAGAGGAAGGAGCCGATAAAGCCATCCCCCGCCCCGGTCGTATCCAGCGCTTTTACGGATAAGGAAGGTTCGTAAATTTCCGCGCCGCGTGTCAGGGCATAAGCGCCCCGGCTGCCGCAGGTATACAGCACCAGCTGCGTCCGCTCGGTAAACAGGAACGCCTTCGCTTTTCGCAGATCCGTCGTTCCGGTGATGAATTCCAGTTCTTCGTCGGATATCTTGATGATCTCCGCCTGCGGCAGAAATTCCCGCACCGCTTTCCGGCAGGCTTGGGCATCGGGCCACAAGGGCAGGCGGATGTTCGGATCGAAGCTGATCAGCGCGCCCTGTTCGCGAGCCATCGCGATGGCCTGCCTGTGAGCCTGACGCATTGGAAAATCGCCCAGGCTGACGCTGCAGAAATGCAGGAAGCCGCAATTCTGGAAGCCTTCTTTCCGGAGCTGGTCCGGCCGCATCAACATGTCTGCGCTAGGTTTGCGGTAGAAGCTGAATTCCCGGTTGCCATCCGCTTGCAGAGCGACGAAGGCCAGCGAGGTGTTGGCCGCGGATGTCCGCTCGATCATCGTCGTATCGACGCCATAAGACGCTAATTCGCTGACGATTTTATCGCCGAAGCCGTCCTGGCCCAGCTGCGTGATCATCGCACTGGTTCCGCCCAGGCGGGCAAACGCGCCGCAGACGTTGCACGGCGCTCCGCCGACATGCGGCTCAAACGACGCCACGTCCTGAAGCCGGCCGGTCTGGGCGGGGATGAAGTCGATCAGCGCTTCGCCGATCGCAATCAGTTTTTTCATTCGGAATCCCTGCTTTCTATTTCAATTCGCGGCGCCTGATACAGCGTAAAGTCACAGCTGGCGGCGACATTGCGGACGGAACCTTCAAAGAAACAGCGCGAGGTCAGGCTGACATCGCCGTCATTGATGAAAATTTCAACACTGGAGACGTCCATATACAATTCCAGACTGTCCAGTTTGTCCAGCTCGACATGCCGCTGAGTCCGGCCGCAGCCGCATTGCGAACAATCCAGCGTCAGTAAGCCGTTTTCATAAACAAGTTTCAGGCCGTCGATCGTTAAGGTCAGCGCCCCATGCGGGCAAGCTTTTAAAACGAAGGTCTCCGGCGCTTTCGTCTGCCTGACGGTTTTGGTCAGAGCTGGCCCGGCCTGCAGCTCTTCAATGACCCGCTGCTTCAGCCGGCCGTCTTCAAAGCGCAGCTCGCGCGGTAAGGTCAGCGCATGCATCCAGGTTTTTGTCGGTATCGTATAGTCCGTGTCCGGCAAGCCCATCCAGCCGATCAGAATCCGCCGGCCGCGAGGATCCAGAAACGTCTGCGGCGCGTAGAAATCGAAACCGTGATCGAGCGTGCGGTATGTTCGTGCTTCATCGCCATGGAGGATGAAATAGCCGTTGTCGTAAACATTTTCATAGTGATAACCCTGACGCTCTAGCCCCTGCGGACAACAGAGCAGCACATCGGCTTGATCAAAATGAAGCAGATCCGGGCATTCCCACATATAGCCCATCTTCGCGGCGGAACGCAGCACGGCATCCAGCCGCCATCGTTGTAAATCACGGCTGCGGTAAAGCAGGGCGCAGCCTTCGTCGTCCAGCGTGCGCGCCCCCAGAATCATTTCATAGCCGTCGGCGGTTGGATTGACCTTCGGATCGCGGACATGGCACGAGCAGAAATCCGGATAATCGGCGTTGGTCAGCACGACCTGTTTCTGATCAAAGCGCAGCCCGTCTTGACTGACGGCGTGGATTGTATTGTGCTGGCGGCCGGAGCGGATGTAATCATGATCGCCCGGTTCCTTGACGTTGCCGGTGTAGAAGAGGTGCAGCTGCCCGTCCAGCGAAAGCGCGCTGCCGGAATAAGCGCCGTGCGATTCAAAGCGTTCCACCGGTTCGACCGCCAGACCGCAGTCGGTGTAATGGCGGAAATCGGTCGTTGTGAAGTGTCCCCAGCACTTGCGGCAGCCGCCGGTCAGGCTGTCAGGATCCGCTTGATAATAGATCTGGATTTTCCCGTCATGGACGCACAGTCCGTTGGGATCGTTCAGCCATCCCCGCCGGGGCGACAGATGATAAGTTAAGCGGTAATCGGTCATTGTTTGTCTCCTAAGGTGATGATTGGCTGGGCTTGCGCTGCTTCACCCTCAAAGGTCCAGTGAAACGGTGTCGGCGCGGTGAAGATGCAGCAGATTTCCGTCGAACAGCCCTCGTCTTCGATCTGTTTCAGATTCATGATTGCCAACGGTTCCCCGGCGCGGACGTTCTGGCCTTCCTGAACGAGAATCGTGAACGGTTCGCCGTTTAAGCTGACGGTATTGATGCCCATGTGGATCAACATCTCCACGCCGTCCTCGTTGACCAGTCCGATTGCGTGTTTGGTCGGAAAGATGAATTTCACGGTGCCGTTGATCGGCGCGCAGACTTCTCCGCAGGTTGGGAAAACCACGAAGCCGTCGCCCATCAGCTTTTCACTGAATGTCCCATCAGTGGACTGCTCGATCGGTTTTACCATACCGGCAGCCGGTGCTAAGAGCGTCTGGTTGTCCACCGCGGGAAGCGCGTTCCGTTTGTCTGTCTGCGGTTTTGTATTTCCAGTTGGGTTCTGTTGCTTTTTCGTGAAGACCAGCGTCAGGATGAAGGCGGTGACCATGCTTAGCGTCAGCCCGATCGCAAAGTGCAGCCAGTCAGCCGGACGGATTGAGATGAAGCCCGGCAGGCCCGCGGCGCCCAGCGCGACGGCTAAGACATGGTGGAAGGCGACGTAGGCCGAACCCACAGCGGAACCGATGATCGCCGCGTAAAACGGCGTTTTCAGCTTCAGGTTGACGCCGAACATTGCCGGTTCGGTGATGCCCAGCAGCGCGCTGATCCCGGAAGCCGAACACAGACTTTTCAGCTTGGAATCTTTAGTTGTTGCCAGAACAGCCAGCACGGCCGCTCCCTGAGCGACGTTGTTCATGGAGGCGGTGACAAAGATGAAGCTGCCGCCGGTGACTGCGGTTTCCGCCAACAGCTGCGTTTCAATCGCGATGAAGCTGTGGTGCATGCCGGTTAAAACGATCGGAGCGTAGAACAAACCGAACAAACCGCCGCCGATGAAGCCCAGCGAATGATACAGCCACGAAATCCCGAAGGCCAACAGGTTGCCGGCGGTGCGCATGATTGGTCCGACCGCAAGGAAGGTGACAAAGCCGCAGACGAGAATTGAAATTAGCGGCGTCGTCAGATTATCCAGCCAGCTCGGTGTGATTTTATGCAGCGAGGTTTCCAGTTTGGCGAGGAAGAACGACATCACCAGAACCGGCAGCACCGTGCCCTGGTAGCCGACCGCTTCGATCGACAAACCAAACAGATTCCATGTCGGAACGAGCGCGCCGGTACCATAGCTGTACGCGTTCATCAGTTCCGGATGAACCATGATCATGCCCAGGACTGCGCCCAGGTAAGGATTGCCGCCGAATTTCTTCGTTGCGCTGAAACCGATCAGCACCGGCAGAAAAGTAAAGGCGGCGTTGGAAAACAGGTTGATCATGGCCGCCAGATCAGCGAACTGCGGAGCCAGCTCGATTAAGGTTTTTCCACTGACAAATAAGCCTTCGGCGGTGAAGATATTGTTGATGCCCATCAACAGGCCGCCGGCGACAATCGCCGGAATGATCGGTACGAAGATATCGCTGAGCATCTTGATGAAGCGGTTGATCACGCTGCCCCCGGCTTCCGCTTTGGGCTGCGGCTGGACAGGCTGGCTGCCGGTCAGCTTCAGGACTTCGTCACAGACCTGATTGACGGTGCCGGAACCGAAGATGATCTGAAACTGCCCTTTGGCGTTGAAGACGCCCTTGACGCCTTCAATTTCGGCGATCGTGTCGGCGTCGATTTTGGATTCGTCCAGGCAGGTTAAACGCAGCCGGGTCGCGCAGTGCATGACGTTGCTCAGGTTTTCCCGGCCGCCGACGGCGGCGACGATCTGAGCGGCGATGGATGGATAATTCATAGTTTCTTCCTCCTTGTGGTACCGTTCCCATAATTAATATAGACCTGACATTCGGAAATGTCAACAGGAAATATGGGAACGGTACCATATTTTTTAATAATCGTTTATTTTTATCGTTTTCCCTTTCTTTCAACTTGGCTTTTCTCCCATTTTCGGCGTTGATTTTTTTATCATGATCTGAAGGACGGTGAAAAAAAGCGGGCTGTGCCCTTCATAGCGACAGGGGAAAACAAAAAAGCGCTATCGGTCGATAACGCTTTCGCCTTCGATTAAAGTATACCCGATCTTAACGGATTCCACCGGATTGCCCGCGATCAGTTCGAGAATCAGCTCGGCGGCGGTGCGGCCTTCCAGCTCATAGTCGAAACGCACCGTGGTTAACGCCGGAGTCAGGACTTCAGAGACATCGTAGCCGCCAAAACCGACTAACGATACATCCTGCGGAATCCGCAGCCCTGCGCTGTGCAGTTCCTTAAATGCGGCCAGCGCCAGATTGTCCGTTGCGCAGATCAGACAGTCCGGGCGGTGCGTTTTGAGGTATTCCCGCACAACCTGACGGGAGGTCGCAAAACTGAAATCGGTTTCCAGAAAATCAATCCGGGAAAGTCCGGTTTCCTGTAAGCCGTCCAGAATTCCCTGCTTGCGCGTGATCCCGACGGCCTTATCCGTTTCGCTGACGCCCAGCAGGCAGACCGCTTGATGATGAGTCTGTCCGATCCGCAGTCCAACCTCGCGGCCGGCTTCGTAATCGTTCAGTGTGATCGTGACGACGTCCGCCATTTCCTGCGCCAGCACGATCACCGGCAGGCGCAGCTTATGGATGATCCGTTCATGTTCCGGCGTGATCTGCGTGGCTAACAAAATAATTCCCTCGACGTTCATCCGGCTGAAGCTTTCCAGACTCGACAGCTCGCGGATTTCATTGTGATTTGTGTTGATCAGCAGCGGCGTATAACCCGATAAGCGCAGCTGCTCGTCCAATGCCGTCAGCACCCGCGCACTGGTGCGGGAATCAATCGAGGGCGTGATCACCCCGATCTGATAGGAATGCCGGGCTTTCAGCGTCTTCGCTACGGAATTGGGCTGATAGTGATATTCCCGGCAGACCGCTTCAATCCGCAGCCGCGTTTCTTCTTTGACATAACCGCCGTTAAAGTAGCGGGATACTGTGCTTTTGCCTACGCCCGCAAACTCGGCGATTTCCTTCATCGTTATTTTCGTCATTCTGTCGTCTTCCTTTATGCGTTTCATCATAGCATAACCGCCGGGCCGGATTCAAGGCATGTGGGTTAAACCTGCGGCGAAGAGCCGATCTATATTGATCAATTTCTAAACTGAGGGCAAAGGTATGATCGTCTTGTTTTCAAGCGGCATAAGGGTAAAAATGTGATGCTGCATCAGAATCGAAGGGAAAATCAGGGTTTTGTCATTTCGCCCTGGATTCACACTTCCCCTTCACTTTGCAGCGTCGTGACTAATTCTGGGTGTCTTAGCGGACGTCTTTTCCTTGTTGCCTGTTCGCTGAAGCGTATAGAAAGTTTTGGCGCCTGTTTGCGGTTTAAAAGATAAAAAAACGGGAAGAAGCTCAGAACAGAAGAAAAGCGGGTTCGGGTTGCCATGGGAAGCAAGTGGACGGAAGCGGCCTGTGCAGGCAGGGGAGCATCGCCATGGGAAAGAATAAAAAAGGACTCGATCCGCAGAGAGTCTTGCTTGACAATGCAGGATAAATTGGCTATTCTACCATTGTTAGAATAACCTAACATATTTTTTAAACTTGTAACCGATTACAATGGAAAATGATGTTTCCGACCTCTGTTTTTTTATTCTCAAACACGGTAAAATAAAACGGTCTTGTCCCCTGCGACAGGAAATCTTACAAACAGTTATAGGAGGATACTATGGAAGACTGCTACAAGGGATTTGTTGAAGGCGTCTGGTCCCGCGAGATCAACGTCCGCGACTTCATCCAGAAGAACTACACCCCGTATGACGGCGACGATTCGTTTCTGGCGGGGCCGACGGAAGCCACGCTGAAACTGTGGGATCAGGTCATGGAGCTGAGCCGCCAGGAGCGCGAAGCCGGCGGCGTCCTGGATATGGATACCAAGATCATCTCGACGATTACTTCCCACGGCCCGGGTTATCTGAACAAGGATCTGGAAAAGATCGTCGGCTTTCAGACCGACAAACCGTTCAAGCGTTCCCTGCAGCCTTACGGCGGCATCCGCATGGCGCAGAAAGCCTGCTCGGACAACGGCTATGAAGTCGACCCGGAGATTGTCGATTTCTTCACCGTCCACCGCAAAACTCACAATGCGGGCGTGTTCGACGCCTATACCCCGGAGATGCGGGCCTGCCGTTCCAGCCATGTTATCACCGGTCTGCCGGATGCTTACGGCCGCGGCCGGATTGTCGGCGACTATCGCCGGATTGCGCTGTATGGCGTTGATCGTCTGATTGAAGACAAGCAGCATCAGAAGGATTCGACGCGCGTCATCATGTATTCCAACGTCATCCGTGAACGGGAGGAACTGTCGGAACAGATCCGCGCGTTACAGGAGCTGAAAAAACTCGGTGAAATCTACGGCTATGATATTTCCCGGCCGGCCAAGGATACCAGGGAAGCGATCCAGTGGCTGTATTTCGGCTATCTGGCGGCCGTTAAGGAACAAAACGGCGCGGCGATGTCGCTGGGCCGGACCTCGACCTTCATTGATATCTACGCTCAGCGCGACCTGGACAACGGCGTTTACACCGAGGAAGAAATCCAGGAATTCATTGATCATTTCATCATGAAGCTGCGGCTGGTCAAGTTTGCCCGTACCCCGGAATACAACGAACTGTTCTCCGGCGATCCGACCTGGGTCACGGAATCGATCGGCGGCGTCGGCATCGACGGCCGGCATCTGGTCACCAAGTCTTCCTTCCGTTACCTCCATACCTTAAAGAATCTGGGCACCGCGCCGGAACCGAACCTGACGGTGCTGTGGTCGACGCGGCTGCCGCAGAACTTCAAGCGATTCTGTGCCAAGACCTCGATCGAGTCCTCGTCCATCCAGTATGAAAACGACGATCTGATGCGCGTTACCCATGGCGACGATTACACGATCGCCTGCTGCGTCTCCTCGATGCGCATCGGCAAGGAAATGCAGTTCTTCGGCGCCCGCGCGAATCTGGCGAAGTGCCTGTTGTACGCGATCAACGGCGGCGTCGATGAAATTTCCGGCAAGCAGGTCGGACCGGAATACCGGCCGATCACTTCGGAATATCTGGATTACGACGAAGTTATGCACAAATACAAGCAGATGATGAAGTGGCTGGCGCAGGTCTATGTTAACGCGCTGAACATCATCCATTATATGCACGATAAATATTGTTACGAAAAGCTGCAGATGGCGCTGCATGACAAGGACGTCAAGCGCTGGTTTGCCACCGGCATCGCGGGTCTGTCCGTCGTTGCCGATTCACTCTCCGCGATCAAATATGCCAAGGTCAAGGCGATCCGGGATGAACGCGGCATCGTCGTCGATTATGAAGTCGAGGGCGACTTCCCGAAATACGGCAACGACGACGACCGCGTCGACGCGGTTGCCAGCGAGATCGTCCACACCTTCATGACTTACATCAAGGGCAACCACACCTACCGCGGCGGCATCCCGACGACCTCGATCTTAACGATCACCTCCAACGTCGTCTATGGCAAGAACACCGGTTCCACCCCGGATGGCCGTAAGAAGGGCGAGCCGTTTGCGCCGGGCGCCAATCCGATGCACAAGCGCGACAGCCATGGCGCCGTCGCTTCACTGGCTTCGGTTTCCAAGCTGCCGTTTGCGGATGCGCAGGACGGTATCTCCAACACCTTCTCGATCATTCCCAACGCGCTGGGTAAGGAGATCGTCACCAGCGGCGATCTGGAAGTCGAGCTGGAGCTGGATGAAATTGAAAGCAACGAATAAACGATGAAGCAGGAACAGCTGATCGACGATTTGATCGCGCAGCTGGACCAGTCCTTCGCCGCCGGCGTGGGCCATGTCAACGTCAGCGTCGAGGGATCGACGGTTCAGCTGGAGAAGATCGACAAAAATGAAGAAAGCCTGGTCAAAGAAGTGGAAACGCTGGGCTGTCTGGATTGTGAAAAACAGAATCTCGCGTGCAAGACCCCGACGTTAATGGAGGGGCTGGACCGGAACGAAGAATAAAGGAGGAAACGAATATGAGTACGATGGATCAACAGATCGACAACCTGGTATCGCTTTTGGACGGTTATGCCGAAAAGGGCGGACATCATCTGAACGTCAACGTTTTCAACCGGGAAACGCTGCTGGACGCTCAGGCACATCCGGAAAAATATCCGCAGCTGACCGTGCGCGTCAGCGGTTATGCGGTCAACTTCAACAAGCTGACGAAGGCGCAGCAGGACGAAGTCATTTCGCGGACCTTCCACGAACAGATTTAACGGCGTATGAGCGAAGGCCGGATTCATTCGCTGGAAAGCTTCGGCACCGTCGACGGGCCGGGCGTCCGGCTGGTTGTGTTTGTCCAGGGCTGTCCGATGCGCTGCCGGTATTGTCATAATCCTGATACCTGGCGGCGCGAGGGTGGTCAAATGATGAGCGCGGCGGAAATTCTTCGGACATACAAACGCAACGAAGCGTTTTACCGCGGCGGCGGAATCACGGTGAGCGGCGGGGAACCGCTGGGACAGAAGGAATTTGTCAGGGAGCTGTTTGCGGCGGCGAAGCAGGCTGGAATTCACACGTGTCTGGATACGTCGGGGATTTTATTTGATCCGTCCCATCCGGAAGCGTTCGATTCCCTGCTTGCGGTCACGGATCTGGTGCTGTTGGACATCAAGCAGATCGATCCGGCTCAGCACCGCTGGCTGACCGGGCAGGACAATGAGCGGATTCTGGCCTTCGCCAGGTATTTGAACGCGAAGCAGGTTCCGGTCTGGATCCGGCACGTCTATGTCAACGCGTCCCTGAACCCGCCTGAGCAGTTATTCGCGCTGGGTGAGTTTTTAGGCACACTGCACAATGTCAAAGCGGTCGACGTTCTGCCTTATCATACGATGGGCAAGGTCAAGTATGAGCAGCTGGGGCTGGCCTACCCGCTGGAAGGGATTCCGCAGGCGACGATGGAACAGGCCCGCCAGGCCCGCTCAACCATTCTTCAAGGCATGCGGAAAGCGCGGCGTCAGACTGTGTCCTGATAGGAACAATCTGAAAGCTGACTGGCATAAAAAAACAACGCTGATGGAATTCCTGACTTCGGAGATTCTATGCAGCGTTGTTTTTGTGTGAGTCCGGCGAAGATCAGCATGAGATCTTCGCGGTTTAATCCCTTATCAGATACGCAAACCCGATGTAGGCAATTTCGGCGGTTAGTCCTGTGCGGTATAAATCGTTTTTCCAAACGTATAAGCGGTATCCAGATAGCCGGTATCCTCAATGTGCTTCGGACCCCCGCAGCCCCCGCAGCCGCCGGCCAGGACATGACCTTTGTCATGCCAGCTCAGATAATTTGAAATCACGTGCTGATAATAGGATAACGCCTGCTCGAAGGTCCACCAGTTGTCATCCGCCGCGCTCATCAGTAAAGCACAGTCCAGATCCGGGTATTTTTCATACCGGCCGAACGGCGGATTCGGATCTTCGCTGCAGGTCGCGTACAACCGTTCCAGAACATTTTTGATGACACCGGTCAACGTCCAGTAACGCAGCGCTGAAGCGAAGACGACAAGATCGGTGTTTTTGATCGCTTCATAAATTTCTGTCATGTCGTCCTGCTGCAAGCAGCCTTTGCCATACCGGCATTGATCACACCCCAGACAACAGCGGATATCCCGGCTGCCAAGAAAAATCGAAGTGACTTCGTGACCTTTGCGACGCGGCGCCCTGGGCAAAGCTGTCCGCCAGCTTCACTGTGTTTCCTTCCGGCGAAGCACCGATTAAAATCAAAATCCGTCGTGATGGGACATCTGCGGACGAGCCGATTTCCTGCGCCGCACAGCCGGGCAGGATACTCATCGTCGCTACGCCGCAGGCGCCGGCGGCCGCACTTTTAAGAAAAGTTCTTCGAGACATAATTTCCATGATTATTCTCCTCCTTGTCTCTCATCATAAAGTCTGGAATAACTCGAGAGTCAAGGATTTTCTGGAAATTTATTGAACTTCGGCCGGAATCCAGAGTTCATATCTGCGAGTTTGTTTTCCCTGGTCATAGTCCAGGCTTAATACCCGGCAGATCCAATCTCCTTTTAATTGAATCTGCATCTGCCTGAGCTGCGTCAGTAACGGAAGCAGGTCTGAGGATTGAATGACGGCCTCTGTTTGAATGATCGTTCTAAGACATTTTTGACCCGGCAGACTGCGAATCGGATTCTGAATTTGAAATCCATGCCGGGCTGCCGCCTCCGCTGTGACAATAAAACCAAAATCGAAATCACTTCTCTGCGCTTCAAGGAGATCGACAGGAGCGAGAACGGCGCAGGTAAATAAGTTCCGGTATTGCATGACCGGCTGATAGAGCGGACTGAAAATCATCGCTTCATTCAATTCGTCATGATGGCTGTAACAATAGAAATAACTGAGTGGCGCATCAATCCAATCCCATCGCATCAGCATTGATGGAGAAAGCGCGCGGGCTTGCTTATAGCCGCTCAATTTATTTAGGGCCAGCTGTGTATCCTCTAATTGATGCCGGAGCGCTTGTTCCCGTTCTTCCAGCAGCCGACTCATTTCGGTTTCCGTCAGGGTATGCATCAGGATTTCGACTTCCCGGATTGTAAAACCCAATGCTGTCCAGTTCGCGCAGTCGTAGAGCCGGCGGATTTCACTGGCGGAATATTCCCGGTAGCGGCTTTCCGGATCCCGCGGCGGATTGATAATCCCTTTCTTTTCATAAAAACGGATCGCGTCGGGACTCATATTCAGAAGCTTGGCAATGACATTGATTTTAACAGGCTGAGTCATCAGATCATCCACCCTGTCTTTCATTTTAACATTGAATATCCTTTTCAGGGAATTAAGATCATGGAATAAGCAGCTATGGTTAAGCTTTCCCAGATTAGTAATTAAACGAAAGAGAAGGCAGAGAACGAGCAAAAAGCTGTGTTATTTCTATTACGCAAAAGGGGAGATTACCGCTTCAGAAAAAGATGAAAGAAAGGATCATGAAGGAAAGAAGAACATTGATGGCGCATTTTTGAAAAAGGGATTCATTTTATTCGCTTTCTTGTGCGTTTGGCAAAATTGTAGATTGTCATTCGTCTCAAAAAGCGTTCTGTGCAAACTTTCGCGGCGTGATCTTCTTTCTTCACACGGGAAAAGTGCGGCTTGGGTTCGATTGCTTGTCAGGCTGAATATAAAAGAAAAGAGCGATCCGAACGGAGGCTCTTTTCGTTATTGATTGGTTAGTTTAAGGCTGCGGCGATCGCTTCCGCGGCCAGTTTGCCGGAGGTCAGCGCCCAGCCGTTGTTGGCGCCGGATGGGGAATCGTCGCCCATGACGCCGCCGACGGTTTCACCCGCCGCGTACAGCCCCGGAATAACCGTGTCGGAAGTATTCTTCACTTCCAAATTTGTCGTCACAACCAGACCGCCCATGGTTGTCGCAAAGCGCGGTTTCTGTTCGACTAAATAATACGGGCCTTCACCGATCTCTTTTGTCAGATACTCGGCAGCGCGTCCGAATTCTTCATCCTTGCCGTTTTGCACAAAGGTGTTGTACGTCGTAACGGTATTTTCCAGCGCTTGGGCGTCCATGCCGACGATTCCGGCCAGTTCCGCCAAAGAATCCGCATGCGCGAAGACTGGCGTCGTCTTGCCGTTATTGTCCAGCCAGCCGTTGATATCGCCTTCGGAGATTCCGCCGGTAGCCAGCTTGCTTTTAAAGAGATCGAAGGTGGAGGCGTCCATCAACAGGTATAACATGCCGTCCGTCTGCTTCAATTCGGTTTCCAGAATCGTCCGGTTCGACGCTTTTTCATTGACGACGCGCTGACCTTCCTTGTTGATCAGAATTGCGCTTTCGCTGAAGGCCGCGATGTTGCCGGCGATCGTGGACTTCGCGATGCCTTCGGAGACTTCGATGCCGTTGGGATAACGTTTGCCGTATTCCATCAATCGGGTTGCCGCGTTAACGTTTTCCGCCGTGGCCATCACGATGCCGTCGCCCGTGGAGGACGCCGGTCCATAATACAGCGCGCTTTTCATCTCGTCATTTAACAGATCCTTGTTATTGCCATAACCGCCGGTCGCTAACAGCACGGCTTTGGCGTTGATCGTATACTCTGTTTTCTCATCCGCCGCTTTGACCCCGACAACTGCGCCGGTCTGGTCAATGATCAGCTCGCTGGCGCGTGTACTCAACAGAACTTCCGCGCCGCTGGCTTCGACGGCTTCCCGCAGCACTTTCGCGGCTCCCGCGCCGCCGCCTTCATACGCTAATTCGCGGTCGTGCGAATATTCCGCCAGCTTGTGCAGTCCGCCGTCCAGATCAAAGTTCAGCTTAACACTGTCATGCAGCCAGTCGGTCGTTGCGCCGACATTCTCTGCGTACAGCTGGATCAGTTCCCCAACGTTCAGGTTTGCGCCGTTGGCCATGAAATCCTCAACCATGCTTTCGACTGAATCGTCGCTCACGCCGGCCTGCTTCTGCAGGTCGCTGCCCATCACGACCTGATTGCCGCCGCTGATCGAAATCGCGCCGCCCATAAACGACATCTTTTCCACCAAGACGACGTTTAAGCCTGATTCTTCAGCCCGGATTGTCGCAGCCATGCCCGCTGCGCCGCCTCCGACAACGACCAGATCGGTATCCAAGGTTTTGGCTTCTTTTTCTGCCGCCGTTTTGTTTCCGGCCGTCTTCAAGGCTTCCACATCGCCTCCAGCCTGCGTGACGCAGTCTTCCACCGCGGCTAAAATCGCTTCGCTGGTATGCGTGGCGCCGGATACGACGTCGACCGCCAAGGTCTGTCCGTCAACGATCGCCTGCGGAATCGAGGTCAGCGGCGCGGATGCGATCGCTTCGGTTTCCTGCTGATTTTTGACGACGACGCTGCTGATCGCGTCGGCGGTGAAGGTGACTTCCAGTTCTACCGGGCCGTTATTGCCCTGGGCGGAAGCCGTGTAGGTTCCCGCTTTGTACTGCCCGGATGCCGGTTCTTCGTTCTTCGGCGTTCCGGAACACGCCGCTAACGAGAATGCAAGCAGACAGGCGGCCAGCGCTTTGCCGGTCTTGATTGTCCAATTCTTTTTCATTGCTTTTCTTTCCTCCTGAGTTGCCTTTTTATTGTAAGCATATCAATTTTGTGAATAAAGAAATAAAATAGAAAATATTCATAGCTGGAAGCTATAAATTTAAGTATAATAAAGAAAAAGAGGAATTCGTTATGAACCTGAATCAGCTGATTTATTTTGAAACGCTGGCTCAGCTTGAACATGTAAGCCGGGCCAGTGAAAAACTGAATATCGCTCAGCCCAGTCTGTCCAAAGCGATCGCCAATCTGGAACAGGAGTTAGGCGTCGATTTGTTTGAGAAACAAGGCCGCAACGTCGTGCTGACCCGGCAGGGGAAGCTTTATCTGGACTATGTTCAGAAAGCGCTCAAAAGTCTGGAGGAAGGGCGCTCTGCTTTACAGCGGATGCAGTCGGAGCTGAATCTGCGGATTGATATCGGGTTTGTGTCTTCTTTACAGGCGCGGATGATGCCGCAGCTGTTGGCAGACTATCGCCAGGCGACCGGTTCGCAGACGCGCTTTGCCTGTTATGAAGGAACGACGGTCACCTTGTTGGAACAGCTGGAGGAAGGAACATTGGATCTGGCTTTGGGCTCTGAGCCCCGGGATCCCGTACGGTTTGGATCGGATCCGGTGTTCCGTCAGGAGCTGGTCGTGCTGACGCCGAAAACAGCGCGCTGGCAGGGCGTTTCATCTTTATCGTTAGAGCAGGTTGCGGCGCAGCCGCTGATCCTGCATACCCGCAATACCGGGATGCGGAAGATTGTGCTCGATTTGTTTGAGGAAGCAGACTTAAAACCGGAGGTGGCTGAAGAAGCAACGGAAGAAAGCATGATCGCTTCACTGGTCGCGATGGATCTGGGAATCGCGATCGTGTCGCTGTCGCCCGCCGTGCAGCTGCCGACGGTGAATATCCTGCGGCTGGATCATCCGAAAAATTACCGGTATATCCATTTGATTTATTTGCGTCATCATTATTTAAGTCCGGCGGTCCGGCATTTTCAGAACTATGTCCTGAAGTGGGCGCAGACTCCTGCCGCTGCCTGAGACAGGCTGTTTTAAAATCGGTTCACGCGGCTGATTCTTTTGATCGGCCGTTTTTTTATGGATGACAGACCGGCGGTAGTCTTTGAAACCGGAAGATTCTGGATTGTACAGAAGTTGGATATTCCTGCTAAAATGACCGTAATAAAAGTGTAAGAGTCGGGTTGTTCGGATAATGGTAAAATAAAGGTGAAACCGGAAGACCGGTTTGGAATAAAACGTCGGCTTGCAAGCTGCGCAGCGAAGATGTGATATGTTCAGGAATTTATGACGATCAATCCGTTTTACGGAAAAGCCGCGGGGCAGATCGGAAAACGTTCAATTAGAAGGTAGGGATGGCTATGGCGCAACCTTGGAAACGACTGTACTGCTTTCTCATAACCGGACTTCTGCTTTTAGGCGGCTGCGCTCCGGCGATGAGGAAAGCGATGCAGAATGAGGAAAATAAACCGGGTGAGGAAGTTTTGAAGCGGCCGGAAGAAGAGAATTTAAGCTTAACGGAACAGGCGCGCGTGTATCCGATTGAACTGACGCCGGGGCGGATCTGGCTGGTGAACCGCGATGGCGAAACGGTCGGCGCGCAGTCCCAATCAGCATTGATTTACGATCAGCTGACACGCCAGCCGCAATACAAAGTAAAAACGAGGCGGTATCTGGACGGGGAAACGGACGAATATGGGCAGCCTGTTTATACCAGCCAGTCGGCGTTGTTCTCGCTGGAGGATGAGTGTCTGGCTGATTGGGACGATGTGATTTACGAAGGCGGCGCCGGCCGTCTGGTCATTCGGCGCGACTACGCCGACGAATTTGATTCGATGATGGATCTTCCGGAAACCTACCGGACTGCGCTGGTGGACGGCGTGACGCAGACGGTGGTGCAGGAGGCGATCTTTCAGCTGAAAGCGATTGACGAGGAACATCTGATCGCGCTGGACAAAGACCGCCGGCTGTTGGGCGTCGTCGATCGTGAAGGCCGGGCGGTATCGGGATTTCCGGCCGCAGAAACGTATTATGATCCGGAAGCGGCGTTGGGACGGATTGTCGCCAGCTCGGTCAGCTTTCTGGACAATGAGGCACGCCGGACCGATACGCTGCTGGACGTCAACCTGAATCCGCTGTTCAGCGCGCCGCGCATCAATATGGTTTATAAGGGACTGCATGGTCCGTATTTTATTACCTATCAGAAAAACCGGACTGAAATCGTCAGCGCGGATACGCTCAAACCGGTCTATGTCGTCGATCCGGAACAGGAGTTTACGTATTTTGACGGCGAAGTGCTCATCGTCTATGGTGAAAACGCGCAGACCGGCGAAGAAACGATGCGCCTGCTTGATGTGGAAGGCAACGAACTGTTTTGCGCCGAAGATCTGATCAGCGCCCAGCCGCAGTCGTCGAAGGCCCGGGCCGAACAGTTTCTGGCGGTCGAAGCGGAAACCGCGATGGTGATCGACCGGAACGGGCAGGTCTTAAAGTCTCAGACGATTCCAGGATTGTCAGGATTGTATTGCGATCGGGAAGGTTTTTATTTCTACGAGGCTTATAATCCGGAAGGCAAGATCCGGACAGGGATGCTCGATGCAACTCTGCAGATCGTAATCCCGGCCGAAACTTATGAAACGCTGGCGATCGCGACGCTGCAGGACTATCTGATCGAACCGATGGATTATTTATTGGCATCGCGCAGCGTTAAGAACGCGGAGCTGACGGATATTCTGGATTTAAACGGAAATGTGATCTTTGCCGGGGCGAGTCGGATTTTCAGCCGCGGGCAGGATCGCTTCGCCGTCTTGCGGGGCGAGGAAGCCGGTCTGATCAACGGGCAGGGCGAGTGGCTTGTAAAGCGGTCGGTTTACAGTCTGGGTTGGGATGATTAAGGAGGAATGCGGGATGAAACGAATAGCGGGATTGCTGATCGCGGTCGGTCTGGTATTGAATGGCTGCGTGGCAAAGTCTGAACCCGAACCGGCATATCAGGTCGAAAGTTTTCCGCTTGCGGCGGCTTCCTGGCCGCTGCAGTCCTTACTTCAGAATTTGCATCGGCAGCTGAGTCCGGATCCAGACTGGCTTCCGCCCGAGGCCAGCGGCAGTACGCAGGCGGCCTGGCGCAGCCTGATTCAGGTGGTCAATCCGCAGCCGCGGATGATTTTGGCCTATGAGCCTTCCACCGCGATGCGCCGGGAATTACAGGATTATGATACGCTGTGGCAGGCGCAGACGATCGGCTATGACGCGCTGGTGATGATCACCGGCAGCGAAAATCCCGTCGATTCGCTGAGTCTGGACCAGATCCGCGATATTTACGCGGGGAAGATTACCAACTGGAACCAGGTCGGCGGACTGGACCAGCCGATCCGGATTTACGCACAGGATGAAAACAGCGGTCTGCAGACGGCGTTTGAACGTCAGGTCATGCAGGGCGTTCCGATGGTCAATCCAACGCTGGAATGGGTCTATGAGCGGGCCGGCGTCGTGCGTCAGGCGGTTGCGGCTTTCACTCCCACCTCAGACGCGCTGGGCTTTTCCAGCCGGCTTCTGGTCAGTCAGGTCAATCCGTCGCCGGATCTCAAGCTCCTTCGCGTCAACGGCGCATCGGCAAATGCGAAAACGTTGGAAAACGGGAAATATCCGCTGAAACTCCCCGTCTTGCTGGCAAGCAACACCGCCTCGGACGCAACGATTGCGGGAATTACCGACTGGCTGTTAAGTGTACCAGGGCAGCGGTGGTTAAGCGATCAGGGGCTGTTTCCCGCTCAATAAAAGAAGATGAAAATCATGCTTAGTTTGAAGTCAGCGTCGGCTGTGCTGACGACCCGGCTGTTTTTGACAGCAGTCAGACGGCTTCCGCTCCCATTCGGGAAGAAACCGCAGCGCCTGCCGCGATTTCCGGCATAGAACCAGCCGCGGTGTCCATTTCATTTTTCAGGAAGAACTTCGTTCTCAAAGTCAATCCCACAGGTGTTCACTCTTTAAGAAAGGATGGATCATTCCGACGTCAAGCTGTTGGCTGCAGACGGCGTGAGACCGGATTCTGATTCTATCGCCAGGGATCAATATTCACTGATCCATGAATTTAACGCGGTGATCCGGGCGGACGAGGCGCTGGACTGTCCGGCGTGGATTTTGCCTGAATGGCTGAAAACGGACGACGCCCGCCAGCGGATCCGGGATGAAGGCGATGTCCTGGCGAATTAATGGAGTTTGTAAGCTGTCCCTTCCAGTTTTGATCACAGGTGTAAAAATCCGTTTCCGATGGCTTCCGGCGCGGATTTTTTTATCGTGAAATTTTTATTCATCTACCCTTTACAAATGCAGGAAATTCTTACCGGAAACGGGTGACTTTTTCAGACTGATATGCTACACTGAATTCTGTTTTCGGGATAAGGAGAAGGTTATGGAGAAAGAAGAAACTTTATTATCGGGGGATATTAAAAAGACGTATGTTTCCTATCTGATTCCGACGATCGTGGGGATGCTGACAAATTCGGTCTACTGCATCGTCGACGTCATGTTCGTCGGTTTGTGCATCGGCGCGCAGGGCTTGGCGGCATTTAACATCGCGATGCCGGTCTATACGATTTATTCTTCGTTAGGCTTAATGCTGGGGGTTGGCGGCGCGGTGACCATTTCCGTGCTGATCGGCAAGGGGCAAAAGGAACAGGTCGACAAGGTGTTTACGCTGACTGTTTTGTGCTGCATGCTGATCGGCATGGTGATGAGCGCCTACGGTTTGCTTTTTCCAGACGCCTTCGCGCGGATGCTCGGCGCCAGTCCGCAGCTGATGCAGGGAGTGAAAGATTATTTACAGCCCCTGCATTGCGTCGCGCTGATCTATATTCTCAACTGTACGATGCAGGTCATCATTCGCGCGGATTACAATCCGAAGCTGGTCATGTTAGCGGCGGTATGCGGCAACGCGACCAACATTATCTTTGACTGGCTGTTTGTTTCCGTCTTTCAATGGGGGCTGTTCGGCGCGGCGGCCGCGACGGCGCTGGGCCCCTGCGTCGCCATGAGTATCTGGATTTTCCATTACCTGTTAAAGAAAAATACATTTACGTTTACAAAGCATTTCTGGGATTTCTCACTGCTGCAGCGGATCTTCAAAAACGGCGTTGGTACGTTTATTCTGGAATTGAGCCTGGGCTGCGTCGTGATTTTCTTCAACATCGTGCTGCTGGATGTCAGCGGTCAGGACGCCGTGGCGGTATTCGCGATCATCTCAAATATCGCGTATGTCGGAAAAGGCATTTTTAACGGAATTTCCCAAGCGGCCCAACCGATGCTTTCCGTCAACTACGGCGCGCGGAAGATCAAGCGCGTGCAGGCCACGCTGAGAACGGCGTTAGTCTGCGCGTTGATTTTCTCCTTGGGCTGTTATCTGTTGATTCTGATTTTCCCGCAGCCGATCATCGGTTTCTTCATCAGTTCCTCCGATGCCGACTTGATCGGCCACGGCGTCTGGGCGGCGCGGATTTACTTTATTTCGTTTGTATTTACGGCGGTGAATACAGTTCTGATGTATTACTTTCAATCGGTGGAAAGTATTAAGGTAACGACGATGATCGCGCTGATGCGGGGATTGATCTTCATTCTGCTCGGTCTGGCGGTGTTCCCAAAATTTTTAGGCGAGCTGGGCGTATGGTTGACGATCACCTTCGCGGAGGTGGCGACGTTATTGATCGCGCTGCCAATCAAGCGGAAGCTGGATCGGCTGTTGGCGGGCGAAGCGGTTGAATAGCGGCTGGCGGCGATGAGTGTGAAAAGATCGGATTTCCTGAAACGGAGCTCCGATCTTTATTTATATTCTTAATTTATACTCCGCAAAGACCGCTGCCCTCCTTCGACATTAGAGAAAAGCTTTGGAGCACGTTGAATAAAAGCGCTAAAGCAGCCGGAGGATCAGGGCTGCCAGAAGCACCAGCGCCGAACAGATCCAGGGCAGACATAAAATTCCGGCAGCGATCAGATGAAATTTTTTATGCATCATCATCGCCGCGACATACTCCCGGATAAACGCGTTATAGGAAAAATAAGCGACGGTGCGCGAGCCGATTCCGCTGCATCGGCGAATCCCGGCCTTGCGGGATAACAAACCCGCGCGGAAGACGTGATAATCGCTCGTGCAGAACAGACATTTATAACGCTTTTTCTGTTGATCCATGATTTTCTTGGAAAAGACCATGTTTTCGTACGTGTTGACCGACTGGTTTTCCACCATAATCCGCGTTTCCGGCACACCCTGTTCCAACAAATAGTCTTTCATCGCTTCCGCTTCCGCCCGCGGCTCGTCCGGTCCCTGACCGCCGGAGGGGATCAGAATCAGTTCTTTTTTTCTTCCCGGGAAAAAGCGGTGCTTTCTGGCTTCCTGCCGCCAATAGAAGGCTAACGCCCGATCGCAGCGCTGCTTTAACAACGGCGTCAAACCCTGATCGGTCACCTTGCAGCCGAGGATGATCAGAAAATCCTGATTCAGCAGCGGCCGGTTGAGCTTGAACAGCCAGCTGGACACCAGATAACAGACAAAGGTGAAGATCAGATAGAAGTACAACACCGCGCCGGCCAAAAACGTCAGATTGAGAATCCAGGGCAGGGATTGGGAATGGGAGAGTCCTATCGGAATAATAAACCAGCCGAGCAGAAATGCCAGACCGAAGATCAGCGACAGGCTGTGCTGGACACTGACGCCCTCCTTTGCCCACAGCTGCGGCGAGCGCATCAAAAGGACCGCCCCCAGAATCAGCGACAGGATCGGAAAGAGAAACAAGGCGAACAGAAACAGCCCGATCCCGGCTAACAGCCAGAATGAATTCTGGGCGTTCAGTGCCAGCAGCGTCAGATCACCCAGAATCAGAAACAGTCCGAATGTCAGCAGCACCCCGTTAAAAATCCGCCGCTTGTCGCTGAGATAAAAAATTAAAAATAATCCGAAATAAATGGCTGTCGCCAAAATGGCGAAATTCAGAAGTTCTCCCATTTGTTCGATTCCTCGCTTTATTCTGATTCCATTATACCCTTTCCGCTCTGTTCCGACACGTCTTGTCGTGATAAAATGAAAGAAAAACAGGAGGCATTTATGATTGTTTTACGACAGGCAGAGGTTTATGCCCCGCAGTTTGCGGGACGTCAGGATATTTTGATCGCCGGCGGCGAAATTGTGAAGATGGCAGAACATCTTGATTGCGGGCAGGTGGAGGAGATCGACGCGTCCGGGAAGATTGCGGTTCCCGGCTTGATCGACCAGCACATTCACATCACCGGCGGAGGCGGCGAAGGCAGCTTTCATACGAAAACGCCGGAAGTTCAGCTTTCTTCTCTGATTGAAGGCGGCATCACAACCCTGGTCGGCTTGTTGGGCACCGATGGTTTTTCACGATCCGTGGAAAATCTGGTTTCCAAAGCCAAGGCGCTGAAAGAGGAAGGTCTGAGCGTCTATTGCCTGACTGGCTCGTACAGTTATCCCAGCGTAACGCTGACGGGCGATGTGAAAAAAGACATTCTGTTTATCGACGAGGTGATTGGCGTGAAGCTGGCGCTGGCGGATCACCGCAGCTCCAATGTGACGCTGGATGAGCTGATCCGGCTGGCTTCCGACGCTCGTGTCGCGGGCATGCTTTCCGGCAAGGCGGGAATTGTGACGCTGCACATGGGCGATGATCCGCAGGGGTTGAACAAGGTGTTCGACGCGATAAAGCAGACGGCGATCCCGGCGAAGGTTTTCCATCCGACGCATGTGACGCGCAACCCGGTGCTGTTTGAACAGGCGCTGGATTTTCTGGAGCTGGGCGGCTGGATCGATCTGACCGCCGGTTCGCGCAAAGAAAAGAGCTGCGGGGATTATATTGAGGCTGCCAAACAACGGGGACTGGATACACGCCGGATCACGGTGAGCTCGGATGGTCAAGGCAGCTGGTCTACTTATGACGCGCGCGGCAATTTGACCCAGATCGGGGTGTCCAGCGTCAAAGCGCTGCACGAACAGCTTGTACGGATGGTCAAGGAGAACGAGTTTGATTTAGCCGAGGCGCTGAGCTATGTCACAAGCAATCCGGCTGACGCGCTGCAGTTAAGCCGCAAGGGCCGGCTTCAGGAAGGGATGGACGCGGATATCGTGCTGCTGGACAAGGATCTGGCGATCGACACCGTGATCGCCCGCGGTCAGCTGATGATGAAGGACAAGCAGCTGCGGGTGCGGGGAACCTACGAATAAAGATTCAAACCCTGAAGTTCACGGTGGAATCGACCGGAAATCCATGATTCGTGGACAAAGTCAAGCAGGCATGGATTGCGCTCATCCCCCGGGTTAATCGTACAATGAAGGCGAGAAAAAGGAGGGATTGAGAATGGATGCGGAAACCATGGGAAAACGCATCGCACAGCTGCGCAAAGCGCGGAATCTGACACAGCAGCAGCTGGCGGATCAGCTCAACGTCACCAACCGCGCCATTTCCCGATGGGAACGAGGCGATGGTTATCCGGAAATCACGCTGCTGCCCAAGCTGGCGGACAGTCTGGGCGTAACGACGGATGAAATTTTAGGTCATAAAACGAGGAAACGGCCGGGAATGCGGTTTGTTCATCAGCCGCAGGTCATCATTGGGGTCGGACTGGTGCTGATTTTCGCTGCGGAAATCGCGCGGCGGCTGCAGCCTCAGCTGAACAATCTTCTGGCTTTGGCGGGGTTTACGATTTTCGTGATTCTGGGGATGATCATCGTGATGCTGCGGCTGCCGATGAACAAACTCAGCGGTGTGATTTACAGCGGCTCCGGATTCTTTTTCGTGACGCAGCTTGCGGCTCAGCGGATTTATCTGTCACTGCTGCGGCATGTAGGACCAGTGCCGTTTATCGGAGCAGTGAACCCCTATTATTTTGCTTTGCAGGAGAAGATGCAGTATCCGGTTGCTTTACAAGTTCAATCGCTGCTGACGCAGGCGATGTGGCTGCCGGGGATGCTGGTGTCGCTGACGGTGTTTCTGCTTCTGAATTGGAAAGTGAACTGGTACGCCGGCACTTCCGGTTGGATCAAACTGATCAAGTCGATGATCTGGCTGGGGCTGAGCATTCTGATTCTATCCGTGATTGTATTCAGACAATCGCTGCAATGGGATTGGACGGAACTGCCGCCGCAAAGCTACGCGCGTCTGTCGCAGCTCTATCCGGCCGTGATTTCAGTGTTGATCGTGATGGCGCTGGCAGGTCTGGTGTTGATCTGGCGGCTAGGCCGGCAGGATCGTGCCGTTGGAGTTATAAGCCTTTTATTACTGGGCTTTTACGGCAGCGTTCTTCCTGTGCAGAAATTGGATTATTATTTCTTTAAGGCGGAAAAGTTGATTCCGGATATTGCCAAAATTACTAAGGGATGGGACCGGATTCATCTGGTGGTGCAGTGGGACCGTCCGTTCTGGTTTGCGGGCATCGTCTGTCTGGGGATGAGTTTATTTTTGATTTATCGTCAGGAGAACACGGGTTCCGGGAAACTTTCCGTTAAAAACCTTGCGTCGCTGCGGCTGAGGCCGGGAATCTGGAAACGGAAGGCCGATTGATCGAACAGCCATTTGATATGAATTCCGGAATGAACTTCAGAGTTCAATGCAAAGAAAAGGACTGGAATCGCAGGATGAGTGAAACCAAAGAACCGATTTTCCGTTATGGAAAAACGGAAATTGAATATTTAAAGCAGCGGGATCCGAAGCTGGGCGCGCTGATTGATCAGATCGGTCCGATTGAACGAGCCGTCGATACCGATCTGTTTTCGGCGATCGTGCATCATATCGTCGGGCAGCAGATTTCTACGAAGGCTCAGCAGACAATCTGGCAGCGGATGCGGGACGGCTTGGGCGAAATCAGAGCGGAAACGATATTGGCGGCCGGAATTGAGCGGCTGCAGGCGTTTGGCATGACGTATAAAAAAGCGGCGTATATCGAGGATTGCGCGCGGAAAGTAACCACCGGCGAGCTGGATCTGGACCAGCTGCCGCGGCTGCCTGATGCGGAAGTGATCCGGCAGCTTGTTTCGCTGAACGGGATCGGTGTGTGGACTGCAGAAATGATTCTTCTGTTCTGTCTGCAGCGGCCGGACGTGTTCAGCTATGGCGATCTGGCGATCCTGCGCGGATTGCGGATGGTGTATCATCATCGGAAAATCGACCGCAAGTTGTTTGCGAAATACCGCCGCCGGTTCAGTCCGTATGGCAGCGTAGCCAGTCTGTATTTGTGGGCGATTGCGGGCGGAGCGGTGGAAGGCATGAAGGATTACGCGCCGAAACCGGTTCAGTCCAAACCCGCAAAACGCAAATCGCTGGTGCGGGTGCAGGAATGAACGACGTTCATTCTGTCAGTGACTAGCATAAGAAGAAAGTATGGAAAGGAGGCTCTCGATGATTTATACGACGCATTACGCTTCACCGCTCGGTGATCTGCTTCTGGCAGAGAATGAGAATCAGCTGATCGGTTTATGGCTGGAAGGGCAGAAATATTATCGCAATACGCTGCGGGAAGCGGCGCAGGAACAAGCTGACCGTGCTGTCTTCATTCAGACGTCAGCCTGGCTCGACCGTTATTTTACGGGGGAACAACCCGCGATCAGCGAATTAAGACTGGCGCCCCGGGGAAGTAAATTCCGGCAGGCGGTGTGGAAAAGCTTGTGTGAAATTCCCTATGGTCAGGTCACGACGTATGGGAAAATCGCCGGGAAGCTGGCCCGGCAGTTCGGCTTGGCGTCGATGTCGGCTCAGGCGGTCGGGGGCGCGGTCGGGCACAATCCAATTTCGATCATCATCCCTTGTCACCGGGTTGTCGGCACCCACGGAAGTCTGACGGGATATGCCGGCGGTCTGGATAAAAAAATTTTCCTGTTACAGCGGGAAGGCGTCGACGTCAGCCGTTTCTCAATCCCTGAAAAGGGTACCGCACTGTAAACCGTTGACGAGGGATCGGACGTGATCTATTCGGGAGAAATTGTTCAAGTCAGTCAGGGAGGAGCCGCAGTCAATCCGGCCTCAATGTGGAATCATAGATTAAGGAAGCAGAATGACAGAGAAGCGTTCTGCTTTTCTTGTGGCCCTCCGACTCCGGGAGAATTTGTTTTCCAGCCGGATTGGGTTTAAAACCGGAATCATCGGCGATAACAAAAGCGAAGACATCCAGATTCTGTTTGGATAATCGAACATCGGAATTCCATGACGAAATTGAATTTAAAGTAGTTGACAAACAGAACTTATTGGAAGATAATACTAATAGAAAGTGATAATCATTATCAATTAAGGAGGAGAACAATGGATCCGAAAGCATTTTTCAAGCTCAGCTATGGTTTATATATCATCAGCACTGAAAGCGAAGGCAAACAGGCTGGCTGTATCGCGAACACATTCAATCAGGTGACCAGTTCGCCGGCGCAGGTCAGCGTAACTTTGAATAAAAACAACGCGACGGAACAAATGATCGAAAAGAGCGGAAAGTTTGCGGTTTCCGTTCTGGAACAGAGCGCCGGGATGGAATTGATCGGCCGGTTCGGTTTTCACTGCAGCCGCGATACCGATAAGTTCGCTGGGCTGGATTGCGGTATCGACGAACAGGGCCTGCCATTTGTGAAAGAAAACGCCGCTTCCCGCTTTTCCTGCAAAGTTGTAAAAACGGTGGATCTGGGAACGCACGTCATGTTTATTGCCGAAGTGATCGGCTGTGAAGTCCTGGATAACCAACCGGTTATGACTTACGAATATTATCATCAGGTCAAAAACGGCAAGACGCCGAAGAATGCGCCGAGCTATCAGGAAGAACCAAAGAAAACCGGAGGATGGCGCTGCTTGTTGTGCGGCTATGTCTATGAAGGCGAAATTCTGCCGCCGGATTTTATCTGCCCGATTTGCAGTGCTCCGGCTTCCGCGTTTGAAAAAATCTGACGCGCTTGGAAAACGAGTTATTTAAAACAGAATAGAAAAACAACAGAAGGAGAATTTCGATGAGAATGAAATCTAAAACCGTCATCATCACCGGCGGAGGAAAAGGCATCGGCTTCGGCGTTGCAACAGCTTTTGCGAAGGAGGGAGCCGATATTGTCATTACCGGCCGTCAGGAATCCGCGCTGCTCAGCGCCAGGGAAAAGCTGGAATCGGCTTACGGTATCCGCGTCGGTTATGTTGCGGGCGATCTGGGGCAGGAGGAAACAGCGGCGAAGGTTGTCGCCAAAGCGATCGAAATGACAGGCCGGCTGGATGTGCTGATCAACAATGCTCAGGCTTCCAAATCCGGCGTCATGCTTGCGGATCATACCCGGGAGGATTTCGATTTGGCGATTAATTCGGGTTTGTACGCGACTTTCTTCATGATGCGTGCGGCATTCCCTTATTTGAAGGAAACGCGAGGCAGTGTGATTAACTTTGCTTCCGGCGCAGGTCTGGCCGGCCGTTTGGGACAAGCTTCCTATGCCGCGGCAAAAGAAGGCATCCGCGGTTTATCGCGGGTAGCGGCAACTGAATGGGGCGAATTCGGCATCAATGTCAATGTCGTTTGTCCGCTGGTGGAAACGGAACAGCTGCGGAAATGGAAAGAAGAATATCCGGACGTCTATGCCAAAACGATCAAGGGAGTTCCGTTAGGCCGGTTCGGCGATGCGGAGAAAGATATCGGCAGGACATGCGTCTTTCTGGCAAGCGAGGATGCTTCCTATATCAGCGGCGAAACGATCACGCTGCAGGGCGGCTCCGGCCTGCGGCCCTGAAACAGGCGCCTTACGCTGCGTAAGAATTCTTATTCCAATTTGGGCAAAAAGAAAAAAGACAGGCTGGACAAAGCATGATAACAACGCTTTGTCTCAGCCTGTTTCTTTGCAGGAGAAATTCTGCCTTGCCGCAAGTAAGAAGCTGCGGAATTCCGCAGCATTTTTCTTTTTCCTATGCCATTCTCTTTTTACGCAAGGAAGCAGGCTGTTCGGATTTGAAATTGATAAAGCGCTGATGCAAAAGCTGAAAAAACAAACAAATTCAAACCGCAGGCAAGGACTTTCAGAGAAATTCATGCTTCGCGAAACGAACAGGACAGAACGATGACGCCTGAATGAAGCAGTGATCAGGAAAGTCTGAACTTTGCGGGACACAAAGCGGGAAAATGGGCAGAATTCAGGCGAAGTCTTTTCCGCTAAAACGCAGGCGAAGTTGTGAAAAACTGCCCTTCAGAAGGGAATCGTATTATTTTCCTGTGGAAAAAACGTAAATTCAGGCAGAAAGAAGTAAGCCGGAAATTTTGTGTTTTCAAATCGTTAGGAATGCTCTAAAATATAACCGTCGGCAGAGCTGCCGGACCACTCCGCAGCTCAGGTTTAAACGCTGAATTTCAGCCGGAGGTTGCGTATGATTTCAAGGTTAAAGAAAATAAGCTGTTTGTTCGCCGTCGTCTTCCTGACGGTGTTTTGTTTTGTTCCCTCAGCGGCCAAAGCCCAGTCCTCAGAAGACGATGGGGAAGTATTAAAAGTTGCTTTCCCTGAAAACACCGGGATCAGTGAAATTTATGAAGACGGTACCTATGGCGGTGCGGTGTATGACTGGCTGCATGAAATTGCCAAGTATACCGGATGGAAATACGAATTCATCACCGGTTCTGCCAACGATCTTTTAAAAGGCATGGCGGATGGCGAGTATGATCTGATGGGCGGCATGTATAAAATCGAGGGAATTCGTGATTTGTACTGCTACCCGGAATACATCATGGGCTCCAATTATAACTTGCTGATTTATCCGCAAAGCGATTCGACGATCAAGAGCTTTGATTATTCCACGCTCAACGGCAAGAAGATCGGCGTTTTCAGCAGGGCGACGGCTAAAATCGAGCGGCTGAACAAATTTCTGTCGTTCAACAAACTGGATTGTGAACTGGTCTATTATTCCGACGCGCAGGCTTATGTTAATTGTCTGGACAATCAGGAAGTGGATCTGATGCTGGGCAACGACGTTTATCTGGAAGAAGATTATAATGTTGCCGCAAAATTTGAAGCCGATCCTTATTATCTGGTGACTTCGCTTAACCGGCCGGATTTGTGCGAGCAGCTCTCCGCGGCCATGAATGCGATTTATTCAGCGAATCCCAACTTTGCGGACGAATTGTATCAAAAATATTTTCCGCAGGATTACGTGAACAGGATTGATTTTACAGCGGAGGAAAAAGCTTACCTTGCCCAGTCGCCAACCCTGCGGGTCGCGGCGCTGAAAGAAAACTATCCGCTGTTGTATCAGGAGGGCGGTCAGCTCAAGGGCATTCTGCCCTCCTGTCTTCAGCTGATCACGCAGCGGACAAATTTGAATTTCGAATATGTATACGGCGAAACGATGACAGAACTGGAAACGCTGGTCCGTGAAGGAAAGGCGGATTTGATCGGCATGTATCTCAACGACGACCAGGCTGCCGATCAGTCCGGCTGGACGCGGACTCCGAGCTATGCCCGACTGGATCTGGTCGTGCTGATGAATAAGCGCACCTCAGCTTCGGCCAGTATGACGATGGCTGTGCCGGAAGGCATCACGATGAAGCCGACTCAGCCGGAGGATAAGATTCGCTTTTATAAGACTTATCTGGACTGCATTCGGGCGGTCAATGAAGGCCGGGCAGATTATGTGCGGATGCCGGCTGCCTTTGCGGAGGATTTTTACTCCCGTGATTATTATGCCAATATCAACCTGATCACGCTCAACAACGATCATGAGGAAGTGACGCTGGCGATGCCGCAGCCTGCCGATGTGCTGCTTTACTCGATCTTCAGCAAGGCTATTCATAATTTCTCACAAATGGAAAAAGAATGTCTGGTGTCGCAGAACCTGCTTCAGATTCGAAAGAGCGCAGTGACGATCAAATCGCTGCTGTATTCAAATCCGCTGATGATGCTGAGCGTATGCGTCGGGGGGATCGGCCTGATCTTTGCGGCGCTGCTGGTTTATTACCGCTCGCAGATGAAGACCCGGATGATGCGGCTGCAGCTGGAAAAAGCGGTTGAAACCGGCCGGGCGAAGTCGGATTTCCTCTCGCGGATGTCGCATGAGATCCGCACGCCGATGAATGCGATTATCGGTTTGACGAACCTCGCGCTGCTTTCCGGCGAGGCGACGCCGGCGATTGAGGAAAAGCTGACGAAAATTGATGCGTCCTCTCAATTTCTGCTTTCGCTGCTGAATGATACGCTGGATATGTCGAAAATCGAAAATCAGAAGATGAAAATCGAGGCCCGGCCGCTGGATCTGTCACGGATCTTAAAGCAGATGCAGGATATCTTTGAAATGCAGGCCCGGGAGAAAGGCAATCAACTGGAATTTGACATCGCTTTGGAAGATACCTGGTTTATCGGCGACGAACTGCGGTTAAGTCAGATCCTGACCAATCTGTTATCGAATGCCTGCAAATATACTGAGCGGGGACGGATCAAGCTGAGCGTTGCCGAGAAACGGCTGACCGATCAGTCCGGCGAGCTGTATTTCAGCGTAAAGGATACGGGCATCGGCATCGGCAAGGCTGAGCAGGAGAAGATTTTTCTGTCATTTGAACAGGCGGACAACCGCAATCAACAGACGCCGGGAACCGGATTGGGTCTGGCGATCAGCCGCAGTCTCGTTCAGCTGATGGGCGGCGAATTGAAAGTGAACAGTAAGCTGGGCGCAGGTTCTGACTTTTACTTTACAATCAAGCTGCCGCTGAGCGAAGCGCCGCAGGTTTGCGAGCCGGAAGTCCCGGAAACGGAACTGGATCTGGATGGGATGCGGATCCTTCTGGCGGAAGATAACGACATTAACGCCGAGATCACGATCCAGCTGCTGGAATTGAAAAATGTGATCGTGGAACGGGCGGAAAACGGGCAGCAGGCGCTTGATCTGTTTCAGGCCCGGCCGCAGGGATATTTCGATCTGATTTTAATGGATGTCAACATGCCGGTGAAAGACGGGATGACGGCGGTTCGCGAACTGCGCGGGCTGGATCGGGAAGATGCCCGTTCCGTGTTGATTTTTGCGATGACGGCCAATACATTCCAGGAAGATCGGGAAGCGGCGGTGCAGGCGGGCATGGATGATTTCCTGCCGAAACCTTTTGAAGTGGATCAACTTTATAACGCTCTGCGCAGCACCTTGCGGAAAAGATGAGCCACGAAGGACCTCTTACGCCGTTTCAAGGAAATTTAAATAACCGGAAGCGGATTGCCCAAAGCTCAACAAACAGCGCCGGCAGTCCGCTGTTTTTTTATTTCCCATTCTTGCTTAAGGAATGGAGAATGCAAATCCATTTTCAGGATGGACTTTCCTCGCAGATCGTGAGGAAATAAGACGCCGATGCCATAAAAGAACGCTTTTCTCAGAAATAATCAAGATTATTCGGAATACGGAAATTGGTTTAACAGCGAACAAAGAGAAAAAATACTGAACTTTGCGCAGCGGCAGCGCTTCGCAAAGTATGTTTGCTTTTTCGCATCTTCGCCAGCGGCGGGACAGAAAAGGCAGCGTCTTTGGTAATTTTACTCATGAAATCGAATTGAAAGTCGCTTTTGCTATTTCAAATTGATCGGGAATGGCATAAAATAAGGGTTAAATAGGACCATGCGGAAAACCGTTTGATTGAAGGCAGAGGATGCAAGAGGAGAAAATTATGCGAAATTGGCGGAAATTATTTGTTTTGGGAATCCTCGCTCTGACGTTAAGCGGCTTAAGCTGGACGCCGCTGAGCATTCAGGCGGAGGCTGCGGAGGGCAGTCAGGCCGGCGAAAATCCAGAAGGCGAAGTATTGAAAGTATCATTTCCGATCAGTCCGGGATTAAACGAGGTTTATGAAGACGGCACTTATGGCGGTCTGGTTTATGACTGGCTGCATGAAATCGCTAAATATACCGGTTGGCAATATGAATTCATTACGGGCGATCCTGATACGCTGCTCAGCTCGTTCATCGCCGGGGAAAATGATATCATGGGCGGCATGTATTACTATGACGGCTATGAAAAAATGTTTAACTATCCTGAATACGTGATGGGCTCCAACTATAATTTACTGATTTATCCGCAAAGCGATACGTCGATCAAGAGTTTTGACTATACGACGCTCAATGGAAAACGAATCGGCGTTTTGCGCAAAGCGACAAGCAAAATCGAGCGGCTGCAGAAATTCCTGAATTTTAATAATCTGCAATGCGAGCTGGTTTATTTTGAAGACGCAAAGACCTATACGCAGTGCCTGGAAACGAAAGAAGCCGATTTGCTTTTGGGCAGCGACGTTTATCTGAAAGAAAATTACAATGTTGCGGCCCGCTTTGAAGCCGATTCCTACTATATGGTCACCACGCTGAGCCGGCCTGATCTGTGCGAACAGCTCAACGAGGCGATGAATGCGATTTATTCCGCGGACCCCAACTTTGCCGACAAACTGTATGAGAAATATTTTACGGCAGATTATGCCAACGCCATTGATTTTACAAGTGAGGAAAAAGCTTATTTAAGTCAGTCGCCGACGCTGCGGGTGGGGGTTCTGAAGAATAACTATCCTTTGTTTTATGAGGAAAACGGAGAAAACCGCGGAATCGTTCCGGCTTGTCTTGAACTCATCCGGCAACGCACCTCGCTGCAATTTGAATATGTGTATGCTCAGACGTATGCGGAACTGGCGGAAAAAGTAAAAGCGGGAGAAGCGGATCTGATCGGCGCTTATCTGGACAATGATCAGGCCGCTGATCAAACAGGCTGGACGCGGACCCCGGCTTACGCAAAGCTGGATCAGGTCGTGCTGATGAACAAGCAGACCGGCGCTTCTCAGCCGATGCGCATGGCCGTGCCTTTCGGATTGACCGGAATGCCTTTGCAGGCGGACGACGAGATTCTTTATTATGACTCTTATGAAAAATGCCTGGATGCCGTCAATCATGGAAAAGCGGATTACGTGCGGCTGCCGGCCTCGTTTGTCGAGGATCTTTATTCACGCAGATACTATGCCAATCTGAATCTGATCACAATGAACAATGTTCAGGAGGAAATCGCTTTCGCTCTGCCTTTGCCGCCGAATGTGCTGCTTTATTCCATCTTCAGCAAGTCGATTCATAATTTTTCAGCGACGGAAAGCGAAACCCTGATTTCTGAGAATTTGTTAAAGGTCCGCCAGAGCGCGGCGACGTTGGAATCGTTGATTTATTCCAATCCAATGATGGCGGTTTTGTTCTGTGCCGGTCTGATCGCTCTGATTGCTTTGTGCGTGCTGATTTATTATCGGATTCAGCTCAAAACCCGGATGATGCGGCTGCAGTTGGAAAAAGCGATGGAAACCAGTCAGGCCAAATCGGATTTTCTTTCCCGGATGTCGCATGAAATTCGTACGCCGATGAACGCCATCATCGGTCTGACGCATTTGGCGCTGATGTCTCAGGAGGCGACGCCGGCGCTAAAAGAAAATCTGAAAAAAATTGAAACGTCGTCGCAGTTTCTATTGACCTTGCTGAATGACACGCTGGACATGTCAAAAATTGAAAATGAAAAAATGCAGATCCTGTCGCAGCCGTTTGAATTGGGAGCGCTGCTGGATCACATGCAGGATATCTTCGAAATGCAGGCGCAGATCCATGGCAACTCACTGACTTTTGACATACAGTTGAAGCATGTTTGTTTCAGCGGCGATGCCATGCGGATATCTCAGGTCTTAACCAACCTGTTGTCCAATGCGTGCAAGTTCACAAAGCAAGGCGCAATTACGCTGAGCGTTCGTGAATCCGCGGGGCAGGAAGGTCGGGCAGCGCTGTTTTTCAGCGTTCAGGATACCGGGATCGGCATTGACGAGACGGACTTGAAGAAGATTTTCCTGTCTTTTGAACAAGGTGGAAATCGGGATCAGCACACCCCGGGAACTGGCTTGGGACTGGCGATCAGCCGCAGTTTAGTGCAGCTGATGGGGGGCGAGCTGGAAGTGCGCAGCGAAGTCGGGAAGGGTTCCAATTTCTACTTTACGATCGAGCTGCCGCTCAGTGAAGAAACGGAATTGAATAAACCGAAACATTCTGCTGCGCAGCAGGCCAAGCTGGAAGGTCTGCGGATTTTACTGGTCGAGGACAACGACATCAATGCCGAGATCGCGATCGAGTTATTGGAACGCCGGAAAATTCAGGTGGATCGGGCAGAGAATGGACAGGTCGCTCTGGACTTGTTTACAGGCCATGAGGAAGGGTATTATGATCTGATCCTGATGGATATCAATATGCCGGTGATGGATGGTTTAACGGCAGCCCGACGGCTGCGGGAATTGCCGCGGAGCGACGCACAGAGCGTATTTATTATCGCGATGACGGCGAACACCTTCCAGGAAGATCGCGATCGTGCTCAGGCGGCAGGCATGAACGACTTTTTGCCGAAGCCCTTTGAGGTTGATCAACTGTACGCCGTGCTGGAAAAAAACAATTCAAAAAATGACCAGCCGGGATGTTCAGATTAAGAAAAGCAGCGGCTGCAACGCAGACGATACGATAAAAAAATCCGGATTGCAGAAACTCCGGATTTTCATTTTATTAGAAAGTATCTTTCAATGGCATGAACAATAGGAAGCTCTTTAGAGCTTTAGGCTGCCAAAGCGCTTCAAAGCGCTGAGTTCCCCTCTTTTTAGTTATGCAATGAAAAGAAAGAGAAGAAGAGTTATTCAGTTTTGAATACTTTCTCCAGGACATCCGCAGGAAGCATGAAATGCGGGACTGTATGGTGTATATGGCCTCGATTGTGATAGCGCAGCGAGGAATGGAATACCAGAATTAAAAGAAAGAACGCAGGTCTTGAATCCTTCGAAGATCGCCATTCTCCCAGGAAAGCTGTTTAAGGCAGAACATTTTTACAGCACCGCGAGGCAATGAAGATGCCTGAGCGAAGCAATCTTGATCAAGCCTTCAGCTGTGGAAACAGAAGAGAAAGGAGGAAGCGATCTGACTTCAGGAATTCGCTTCAGGCTGGAAATTAACGAGTGTTCTGGCTGGCCTTGTCTTTTTAAAGGGCGCGCAGCTTTTTCCTGATCGCCGCTTTGTTTAAATTCTTCCAAGGAGCGCAGGCTGAAATTGATCGCCGGTTAACCTGACAAAAGCGTTCTGGCTGAATTCGCTGAATTGCAGAGGGTTGTTTGTTTAGGGGGCCGGCCGTTATTTCTTTGAGCGCGGCTGCGTGCAGGATTGACGCAGGATGAGCGAGCAAGGAAGCATGATCTGCATCGGATAGACTTTATCTTTCGCCGCGAACTGCGTGATAAACTGCGCGGCCAGTTCGCCCATCTGACGAGCCGGCGCGTAGATCGTCGTCAGCGGCGGATTGGTATAGGCCGTATTTTGATTGTTATTGAAGCCAAGAATCGAGATATCCTCCGGCACGCGGTAATTATTTTCATGCAGAGCCCGCAGCGCGCCCATGGCGACCGCATCGCTGGCGCAGAATAACGCCGTCGGCACCGTATGTGCCTGGATCAGATCCTGCATCAGCGCATAGCCGGATTCCACAGTAAACTGATCCCGGCGGACGAAACGGCTGTTGTCCCAGCCTTTTTGCCGGCAGAATTCCTGATAGTAGTGATAGCGTTGTTCAAAGTAGATCTCGCCGTCGGTTGTATGTTCGATGCCGCCCAGAAAACCGATCCGGGAATGCCCCAGACTGGCGAGGTACTCCAATCCCTCATAGACTGCGGTGCGAAAGTCCATGACGATCGTATTGACAAAGATTTTCGGCATGAACAGATCGACGAAGATGACTTTGTCAGTCAGCTTGCGGAATTCGCTGATTTCCTGAGACGAAAACTTGCCGATGCAAATCAGACCATCGAGCATGGAAAGCTTGCTTAAAAAATCAGGATCCCCGCGGAAAGAGCGGATCATTTCGATATTGTTCTGATTCAAATAACTTTCGGCACCGATGCGGATTGAGAGGTAAAACGGATCGTTTAATTCCTTTTCGATGGAATACCACTGCACGATGCCAATGCGGATCGGATTATAATTATTTTTCGTTTTGATTTTCCGTTTGATATAATTTTGTTTCTTGGCTTCGTCGAATACCCGCTGGCGTGTTTGTTCCGCGACCTTCAACGTCGGATCATAATTGAGGATCCGCGAAACGGTGGCGGCGGAGACACCCGCCTGCTGCGCGATTTCTTTGATCGTAGACATAATTATCAACTCTCTCTCTTACTTACTCTAACGAATTTAAGTGAACAAGTCAAAATAATTTACTAAATCAGCTGATCAGAACTCGAAGTTTTACTAAAAGTGATAACGCTTACATTTTGTTTACATCAGGTAAAAATTGGTAAAAACACATTGAATCAGCCATTTTTAAGCCATAAATTCAATATTTTCACAAAATGAAGTTTACTAAAACTAGTTAAAACCACCTCAAAGTTTATCTCAGTTTGTTGACACCGGCACTTGAACCGTCATAGAATGTAAGCGTATACAGAAGCTATACGGAGGGAAAAAGATGAAAAAACTATTTGCTTTTCTTGCATCAGCATTGATGGTATTATCCCTTGCTGCATGCTCCAACAACGGCGGCGGAAATAATGACAAGCCGGCGGATGACGGCGCAGCCGGTACCGACAAGAAGGTTTATAATGTCGGTGTTTCCATCTACAAATTCGACGATAACTTCATGACGCTTTACCGTAAGGAAATCGAAAGCTATTTCAAGACGCTGAATACGGACGAAGTTGAATACAAAGTTACGATTCAGGATGGCAAAGGCGACATGGCTGAACAGACCAACCAGATTGACAACTTCATCGCGCAGGACTATGACGCGCTGATCATTAACTTAGTCCAGGCGACATCCGCAGCCACTGTTATCGACAAGTGCGAAGCGGCGAACAAGCCTTGTATCTTCATCAACCGTGAACCAAGTGAAGAAGATATGAAGAAGGATCCGGGGATGATCACGTATGTCGGCGCTGACGCTCGTCAGTCCGGTAAATTCCAGGGCGAACTGATCGCGGATCTGCCGAACAAGGGCGACCTGAACGGCGACGGCGTCTTACAGTATGTCATGGTTGTCGGCGATCCGGAAAACGTTGATGCGAAATACCGCACGGAATTCTCCATTTCCCAGTATCAGGAAGTCTCCGGCCTGAAAGTTGAAAAATTAGACGAACAGCGCGGCGATTGGGATCAGGCGAAGGGCCAGGAAATCGTAGCGAACGCTTTAACACAGTACGGCGATAAGATCGAAGCTGTCTTCTGCAACAACGACGCAATGGCGTTAGGCGCAGCGCAGGCGATCACCGCGGCAGGCCGTAAGGTCGGCGAAGACATCTATCTGGTTGGGGTTGACGCTCTGGCAGAAGCGATGGATTTAGTTTCTACCGGCGGCATGACCGGCACCGTTCTAAATGACCACATCAATCAGTCACACAAAGCGGTTGACTGCACAGTCCAGGCGATCAATGGCGAAAAGCTGGACGCTTACTACTGGATTGACTACATTAAGGTTACTCCGGAAAACGTAGCAGAATACAAATAAGCAGAAAGAATCCGAAAATTAAGTGTGCCTCCGCGCACACTTAATTTTTCTGGATTATTAAGAGGAAGGGGATTTACGAATGAGCGATTATATTTTACAGATGAAAAATATAAGTAAAAGCTTCCCTGGCGTCAAAGCGCTCGATCATGTCTGTCTGAATGTCCGGCCGGGAACCGTGCACGCATTAATGGGTGAAAACGGCGCCGGGAAATCCACGCTGATGAAATGTCTGTTCGGCATCTACAAAAAGGATGAAGGACAGGTTATTTTCAACGATGAAGAAGTGGATATCAAGGATACCAACGACGCGCTGCATCGAGGCATCGCGATGGTTCATCAGGAACTGCAGCCGATTCCGGACCGCAGCATCGCCGAGAATATTTTCTGCGGCCGCTATCCGATGAAAAAGTTCGGGCCGATGCAGGTGGTGGATCACGCGCGGATGTATAAGGAAACCGAAGAGCTGCTGAAAGAAGTCAACCTGGACTTCAATCCGAAGGTGAAATTGGGAACATTGTCCGTTTCGCAGATGCAGTCGGTTGAAATTGCCAAAGCGGTTTCCGTCAACGCCAAGATCGTCATCATGGACGAACCGACATCGTCGCTGACCGAAAATGAGGTCGAGGGATTGTTCGATATCATTAATAAGCTCCGTTCTAAGGGCGTATCGATTATTTATATTTCTCATAAGATGGAAGAAATTCTGAAAATCTCCGATGAAGTGACGATCATGCGCGATGGCACTTATGTCGGCACCTGGCCGGCGAATGAGCTGACGACGGATCTGATCATACAGCGGATGGTCGGCCGCGAACTGACCAACCGGTTCCCGCCGCGGTTTAACGAACCGGGCGAAGTCGTCCTGAAGGTGGAAAACTTTACTTCGATTGACTCACGCAGCTTCCGCGACGTGACCTTTGAATTAAAGAAAGGCGAAATTCTGGGCATCGGCGGTCTGGTCGGCGCGCAGCGGACCGAGCTGATGGAAGGTCTGTTCGGCGTGCGGCATATTGAAAAAGGCACGGTTACTTATAAGGGCGAAACGATCAAGATTCATCATCCGCGGGACGCGATTAAAAAGGGTATCGCGCTGCTGACGGAGGATCGCCGGGCGACCGGAATCTTCGGCGTCCTGTCGATTTCCGACAATGTTGGCGTCGCTTCGCTGGATAAGTATATTGATTACGGCGTCGTCCTGAACAATAAAAAGTTGGAAAGTCTGGTCAAGGATAACATTGACAAGATGAGCATTAAAACGCCGAGCACGAAAACCCAGATTCAGTCGCTGTCGGGCGGCAACCAGCAGAAAGTCATCATCGCCCGCTGGCTTGCCAATGACCCGGAAATCCTGATCCTGGACGAACCAACCCGCGGCATCGACGTCGGCGCGAAGTATGAAATTTATACGATCATCGCCGATCTGGCCAAACAGGGGAAATCAATAATCATGATCTCCAGCGAAATGCCGGAACTGATCGGTATGAGCGACCGGATCATGGTCATGTGCGAAGGCCGCGTCACCGGTTTCGTTGACAGTAAAACCACGACTCAGGAGGAAATCATGAGTCTGGCGACTAAATATATGTAAGGAGAGGGACTGTTATGGAATTCAATAAGAAAAAAGTCACCGATTTTCTAAGCAATAATGCGATTGTCATACTCCTGGTCCTGTTGGTTCTCTTTGTCGGCTTTACCCGCAAGGGATTCTTCAGCGGCCCGAATTACAGCAATATTATCACCAATGTTACACCGCGGTTCATCATCGCGCTGGGCGTCAGCGGCTGTCTGATCACCAAGGGCACGGACCTGTCGGCTGGCCGAATGGTCGGTTTCGGCGGCGTTATCGCCTGTACGCTGCTGCAGCGTCCGGATTATACTGCGAAATTCTTTGCGAATCTGCCGCAGATGCCGTTAGTCGTCGTCCTGTTGATCGTCATGTTGATCACGGCGTTCTTCGGTCTGCTTAATGGCTGCGTCGTCGCGTATCTGAAAGTTCCGCCGTTTCTGGCGACGCTGGGCATGCAGACGATCGTTTATGGCATTAACCTTGTTTATTCGGGCGCGGATCCGATCGGCGGTCTGCGTTCAGATTTCACCGGCGTGGCGACCAACGCCATGTTTACGGTCGGGAAGTTCAGCTTTAAATGGTTATTCTTGATCGCGATCGCCGCAGGTCTGATCTTCTGGTTTCTTTATAACAAGACCCGCTATGGCAAATACATGTATGCGATCGGCGGCAATGAAAACGCGGCGGAAGTTTCCGGCGTGAACGTCAACCGTTCCAAACTGAAAATCTATACGCTGGCGGGGCTGATGTATGGTCTGGCAGGCTTCCTGTTAGCGGCGAAGTCCGGCGGCGCTTCGGTCAACCTCGGCTTGGGCTATGAACTGGAAGCGATCGCCGCTTGTACGATCGGCGGTGTTTCCACCAACGGCGGCGTCGGCAAGGTTTCCGGAATTCTGTTAGGCGTCCTTGTCTTTGAATTATTGAAGACGTCGATGCAGTATCTGCGGATTGATACGTCGTATCAGTTCATCGTGCAGGGCATCGTTATTATCGTGGCGGTGGCGCTGGATATCCGCAAATATACAGCGAAGAAATAAGCTGAGATTCAGTCGCTAAATTCAATATCAAATAAAAAAGAGTCCGGAATTACTTCTGGGCTCTTTCATTGCGTATCGCTAAGCGAACTTTAATTACGGTCAGCATGAGGAAGGCGGTGATCAGGATGAAGAAGAAGGGGATGAATTCCGGCTGAGTACCGAACATGAACGCCACCAGCATAAACAGAATGAATTGCGTTTTGAGGCGTTTGCGCACGGTGTTGACGTCCTCCTGAATGACTTTATTTTTGATGTCCGCTTTGAAATAAGCTTTTTCATACAACATCGCACTGCCATATTTCATCGCAAAATAGGTGGCGACAAACAGGCCGACCGCCAGGATCAGAATCCAGACCTGCATCTTCCAATTTAATAAGAAGAAGATGAAGACCAGCACGATCGAATACAGAACGGCGCTGAAGCAGAAATAGATCAACAGATCCGCTTCGCTGATATAACGCTTTTGTTTATGACCGCAATGCGGGCAGACGACACGGCCGGGTTCGAATTGTTCAAAGCGGGAATTAACCTGAGATGTAATTGGTTTTCCACAGCTTTCACAGTTAATTTTCATGAATATCACCTTATCTTATTGTACCATATTCTGAGGTGCGAATATAGCGTAAAATCAGGACTGAAGCATAGTGGAAAACGGGCGGACAAGTCCGGGAAATGAAGGGGGGGAGCAAGGCTTTAAGGAGGCGCTGAAGGGGAAGTTAAGAATTCAGAAGGGGAAAGCTTCAGTAAAAGCGCAGAAGAAGCAGACGGAAAACGACAACGATCAGGCTGACGGTTAAAACTAAAATTACTGACGAACGCGTGTTGAAATAGATTAACGTTAGAATCAACCCGCCGAAGCAGATCAGCTGCAGTCCGTTGGCTCGGTTTTTTACATTGCATTGTTCCTGTGCCGATAAAGGTTTGGAAGTCGTTGGTGAAACGCGGTACAGCAGAAACCGGAATTGATCCAGAAACAGAATGCCGCTGCCCAGAAACAGAAGGTTTAGGAATGAGCGTAGTTCGGTCCGGATCCCGACAAAAACAGGCAGGAGTAAAACCAGAGCCAGAAGTAAGCTCAGCATGACCCCCAGATCAATTAAAAAGTCAACCTGCGTCAGGCGGCGCGATTGCAGCGCATGGCAATCAGGACATTCAATCGGTCCGGCGTCATAGCGGGCGAGCGGGCGAAAGCAGTCCTGACCGTTTTTGTGAGGTCGCCGCCGCAATGTTCACATCGGATTTTCATCATTGCCACCTCTTTCTTATTTAAATTAAGTATAGCATAGACGGATGAGGAAGGAAAATTTGGTCAACAATGGAAACTGAGCAGGCAGAAGCCTGTCATTTCCAAGCGGAAAGTGCTAAAATAAGGAACACAGACCAGTCGGATCCTAACGAAAGTTTCGGCTGAATCAAAGATCGCGGATCTGCGGATAAAAAAGGAAAGAAGGATAAATCGTGACACAAATTGATATTATTTCAGGATTTCTCGGCGCCGGAAAAACAACGCTGATAAAAAAACTCTTGCAGGAAGGTTTCCCAAAAGAGAAAACCGTGCTGATTGAAAATGAATTTGGCGAGATTGGCATCGACGGCGGCTTCTTAAAGGAAGCTGGGGTTGAGATTAAGGAAATGAATTCCGGATGCATCTGCTGCAGTCTGGTCGGCGACTTTGCGGAAGCTTTGAAAAAGTGTGCGGAACAATTCCAGCCTGATCGGATCATCATTGAACCGTCCGGCGTGGGTAAACTGTCGGATGTCATCGGCGCCGTTCAGGGAGTTCAGGCAGAAACAGGAATGGAACTGCACAGCTTTACCACGGTAGCGGACGCGACAAAATGTAAGATGTATATGAAGAATTTCGGCGAGTTTTTCAACAATCAGATCGAACACGCCAACACGATCGTTTTAAGCCGGACACAGAAGCTGGGTGAAGAAAAACTGGCGGAATGCCTGGCGCTGATCCGGGAAAAGAACCCGAAAGCGGTCGTCATTACGACCCCATGGGATGCGATCAGCGGCGCGCAGATTCTGGAAGCGATGGAACAGAAGGAACTGATGGAACAGCTGATGAAGGAAGATGAATGTCTGCCGCATCACCATGATCACGACGAGGAATGCGAATGCGGACATCATCATGACCACGATGAGGAATGCGAATGCGGACATCATCATGACCACGATGAGGAATGTGAATGCGGACATCACCATGATCACGACGAGGAATGCGAATGCGGACATCATCATGATCACGACGAGGAATGCGAATGCGGACATCACCATGATCACGATGAGGAATGCGAATGCGGACATCATCATGACCACGACGAGGAATGTGAATGCGGGCATCACCATCATCATCACCATCATCACCATCATGGCCATGATGCGGATGAGGTTTTCACCAGCTGGGGTGTTCAGACAGCCCATGTCTATGATGAATCCGAGCTGCAGCAGGCTTTAAATCAGATCGCTGAGGGCGCGGCAGCCGGCACGATTCTGCGCGCGAAGGGGATTGTTCCATGCACAGATGGAACCTGGCTGCATTTCGATATGGTACCGGGCGAATGCGAAATCCGCCGGGGCGCGGCAGCGGTAGCGGGTATGTTGTGCGTCATTGGCGCACAGCTTGACGAAGCTCAGCTGGCCGGACTGTTTCATGTAAAGGGGTAAACTATGGACGTTCCTGTATATTTATTTACCGGTTTTCTGGAGAGCGGAAAATCATCCATGATGAAGGAAACGCTGTCCGATCCGGAATTCAACGACGGGTCAAAAACCTTGATTCTGGCATGCGAACAAGGCGAAGTGGAATTTGACAAGCCCTTTTTAAAACAAACTCACTCTGTTTTGGTGAATGTGGAAGAGAAGGAAGAACTGACAGCTGATTATCTGGAAAAACTGGAGCACGAATACCGGCCGAAACAGGTATTCATCGAGTTTAACGGTATGTGGAGCGTGACGGAATTTCTGGATATGGAATTTCCCATCAACTGGATGCTGGTTCAGATCATTTCCACTGTGGACGCCCAGACATTTATGATGTATGTCAACAATATGCGTTCGCTGATGTATGATCAGCTGGTGCATTCGGAGATGATCCTGATCAACCGCTGCGACTCCAATACGAAGAAGTCTTTTCTGCGAAGCAATATCAAAGCCATCAACAAAGGCGCGCAGATTATTTATGAATCGGTCGACGGCGGAATTAACGATCTGCCGGAGGATGATCTGCCTTTCGATCTCAACGCCGAGGTGATCGACATTCAGGATGACGATTACGGCCTGTGGTACATGGACGCTCTGGATCATCCATACAAATATGACGGCAAGGTCGTGCGGTTTAAGGGAAAAGTCGTGCATGTGGAAAAGGATAAGCGGTCTTTTGTGATGGGACGTTATGCGATGGTCTGCTGCGCGGAGGATACATCGTTAATCGGTTACCTGTGCAAGTGCGCCAAACCTGTCAACCTGGCGGTGAATGAATGGATTACCGTCACCGCCCGGATTGAAGTCGAATACGATGAGGAATATCAGCGCAATCTGGTCGTTCCGCATGTTCAGGCGCTGAGGATGGAAGATGAATTAAAAGAGGATCTGGTTTATTTCAGCTGAATAAACAAAACGACGTCCGGAAGCACCATGCTTTCAGACGTTTTCTTAAAGAAACGGGACAGTTTTTTAACTGCAAAGCTGTTTTGCATAGCTGATACAGAAACTCAATGATTTTAAAGGGAAAAGGCTTCAGTCTGATCAGGTTGAACGGATGGGCGCTGAAGCTTGCGCACAAGCCTTTTCTTTTCGGCACAGCGAGAGTAAAATGAATACAGCAATACAGTGAGAACAGGCCGGGGATGCTGATGAAGCAAAGCGCAGCCGCCGGTGAAAAATGGAATTGAAAAGTTAGGGAGGAGCCTTATGCGCGCATGTTTTTATCGCCGGACAACACTGGGCATGATCCGGATCGAGGAAAAGGACGAACGGATTGTACGCGTTGATTTTGAACAGGAGTTTCCTGAGGACGAGGAATGTGAAGTAGCGGAAACGGCTTGTTTATGGCAGGCGTTCACGCAGCTGCAGGAATATCTGGAAGGCCGGCGGCAAACTTTTGAGCTGATTCTGCATCCGGACGGAACCGCGTTTCAGAAAGCCGCCTGGCAGGCGCTGATGGAAATTCCGTATGGGGAAACCCGCACCTATAAGCAGCAGGCGGAAAGCATTGGCAAGCCGAAAGCGCTGCGGGCGATCGGCATGGCGAATCATCGGAATCCGATTCCGATTTTTATCCCCTGCCACCGGGTAATCGGGGCGGATGGCTCGTTGACTGGTTATGGCGGCGGATTGGATATCAAGCGCACATTATTGGCACTGGAACGCCGGACATTGGAAAAGAAACGGGAAGATGAGCTGAAAAAAGCGGCGCAGTAACCGCGGACAGCTGTGGAAAATCAAAGAAAAGAGGAAAATTTGATGGAATCATTTGAATTGCGCGACGCTGACGCCGCTTTATTGGAACAAATTGCGGCACTTGCGGAAATCATCTGGCATGAACATTATGAATCTATTCTGGGCGTGGATCAGGTTAATTATATGGTCGAACATTTCCAATCGCTGCCTGCGATGAAGGCGCAGATTGCCAATCAGGGTTATCGGTACCGCGGCGTTTTCCATCAAGGCCAGCTTTGCGGTTACGTTGCGACGGCATTGAATCCGGAATATCTGTTTCTAAGCAAACTGTATCTGGCCGCCGATGCGCGAGGGCTGGGGTTGGCGTCAAAGGTATTGGCGGTTCTCAAAGAAGAAGCAAAAGCGGGAAGCGGCCGGATTCAGCTTACCGTCAACCGCTTCAACGCAAATTCCATTGCGGTTTATCAGAAATGGGGCTTCGTCACACTGCGGGAAGAAAAAACGCCGATTGGCGGCGGTTATTTTATGGACGATTATATCATGGAGCTGGATTGCCGCTAGCAAAGCGGTTCAGGTCAAAAAATCAGGAAAAGCGTCGGAAAAGGTAGAGTCCGTGGCATTTCAATGGTATAATAACGAAGACTGTCTGCTAAGATGTTAACAGTGAAGGAGTGAATTCCGTGAATCTGATGATAGAGATGTTGAAGGCAATCCTATTGGGGATTGTCCAGGGGATTACCGAATGGCTGCCGATCAGCAGCACCGGACACATGATTCTGGTTAATGAGCTGATGCCGCTGACCGTGCTGGCGGATGCGGCCGCGAATAAAGAATTTGTCGATATGTTTATGGTCGTCATCCAGTTTGGGTCCATTCTGGCGGTCCTGCTGCTGTATTTCCATAAACTGAATCCGTTTTCTCCACGTAAGAACGCTTACGAAAAACGCAGTACGATTGATCTGTGGCTGAAAGTGATCGTCGCGGTGGTGCCGGCAGGCATCATCGGCGTGCTGTTCGACGATCTGATCGACGCATATTTCTACAATCCGGTCACGGTAGCCTCGATGTTAATCATTTACGGCGTGGCGTTTCTGGCGATTGAAAGCCGGCATCGCCGCCCAAGCGTGACTTCGTTTGAAAAGATGAGCTACAAGACGGCGCTGGCAATCGGTGTTTTCCAGGTCTTGGCCTTGATCCCGGGAACCTCCCGTTCCGGTGCAACGATTTTAGGCGCGGTGCTGCTGGGCTGCTCGCGCGGGATTGCGGCTGAGTTCTCGTTCTTCCTGGCGGTTCCGGTGATGTTCGGGGCCAGCCTGCTGAAGCTGATCAAAATGAAAATCGCGTTCTCTCTGGCGACGGCTTCGGTGCTGATCGTCGGCATGATCGTCGCGTTCATCGTTTCCGTGTTTGCGATCCGCTTTTTAATGGGGTATATCCGCAAGCACGACTTCAAGGCGTTCGGCGTGTATCGGATCGCCTTGGGAATTTTGGTATTCGCTTACTTTTTCTTCATGAAGTAAGAGTTCAATAAGGGGGAAATGCTGCGAAGGCATTTTCCTTTATTTTATTGAGAGTAAAAGAAAGGATTTGATGTATGAATAATCAAGCATGGCTTGTACTGACGGAGGGGTTCCTGTCGTTTTTCTCCCCCTGTGTTCTGCCGATTTTACCTGTCTACATGGCGTATCTGAGTCAGGATGCGCTGAAAAAGGATTTAACAGGCTGGCGGAAACGATTGCATATCTTTGGCTTTACGCTGGCGTTTGTGCTCGGCATCTGCACGGTATTCTTCATCGCGGCGATGTCGGCGAAGGGATTGAGCGGCTGGTTAAATGAGAACCGGTTGTTAATCTCGCTGCTGGGCGGGATTCTCATCGTTTTCTTTGGTCTGGTGCAGTTAGGCTGGATTCAGATTCCGTTTCTGATGCGGGAATTCCGGTTTACACAGAAGCAGGCTGGAAAAGAGGCCGGCAGCCTGCTTCAGGCTTACGCGATGGGGTTCTTATTCAGCTTTGCGTGGACGCCCTGCATCGGACCGATGCTTTCCTCAGTGCTGGTCGCCGCGGCGGCTTCATCCAGCAGCACGCTGCTGATCTTCTGTTACGGTCTGGGTTTCGTCGTTCCATTTTTAATCCTGGGATTATTTACGGAGGAAGCGCTGAACTGGCTGCAGAAGAAAAAGAGCTGGCTGCCGAAAGCGATGAAGCTGGGCGGAATTTTGTTGATCGTGATGGGCCTGTGGATGAGCGTTCCGGCGGTGGGGGCGATTTCCGAACAACTGCGCCGACAGCCGGCGAACTCAACGGCGGCTTCCAGCCAACCGCAGCCGACGGCGACCCCGTCCGTGGATGAAAACGGCCGCGAGATCATTCCGGCCTATGATTTCACCTTGACGGATCAGTATGGCAATACCCATACGCTTTCAGACTATAAAGGGAAGATTGTGATGCTGCAATTTTTTGCCACCTGGTGTACTTATTGCAAGGCGGAATTGCCTTCGGTGCAGGAGTTGTATGAAGAATTACCAGACGATCTGGTCATTCTGGTCGTCAATCAGCCGGGCGGAAGGGAAACCGACAAGCAGGGCGTCATCGACTTCCTGAATAAAAACGGATATACGTTCCCGACAGTCTTTGATGAGGACGGACAGGTCAATTATAACTATGGCGTGACCGGACTGCCGACGACGTATCTGATCAATACGGAAGGCAATGTATATGGCTATATGCCGGGGGCCATGGATAAGCAGACGATGCTGCAAATCATTGATATGGCGCGCAACAACGAAGCATATTGAGCGTGAGATTGAGCGAATTTTCAAAGGTCTGCGGTCGGGAAACGGGGAAGCGGCTGCTTGCTGAGGCCATGAACTCAGGACGAATTTGCCGCAGATTTGAAAAGAGATAGAAAAAGAAACAGAAAAGGTAAATTTCAGAAATTGAAGTTTATCTTTTTTTTCATAGAAAATTGAATGGGATTGCAAACTGCGGAAGAAATGAAAAACAGGGCTAAAAATAAAAAAGTCGGAGCCACCGACTTTTCCAGGAATCAGGGTCTGCGAAAGGAAGCGCAGGACCCACGGGTTAAGTAAAATGAAAGAGAGGAAAAAGAGGAAACTGTTCATAAGGTTAAATTCATTTTACTTAGATCTAAACAGGAATTTGATCAGGACCATCAAGTTTCTGTTTATGGTTAGTAGTTTAAACTGGTTGGTAAAGATTGTCAAGCAATTTTCAACTTTGATTGTAAAAATTTCATCATCAATGAAAACAGTTTCTTTCGTGAAACTTACAAATAAGGAATGCTTGACAATGTATTGAAAACTTCGGGACGCCAAGAATGAATGGGATCATCCCGGAAACAGGGTAACGAGGGGATCCGGCTCTGCTTCGTCAAAGCTCCGGATTTGTTCCATGATCTTTTTCAGATTCATTTCCCCAACGGCCAGATATTCCAGCCCGGCGCGATCGCCGGCAGTATGATAATGGCCGGTGGATTCGTCGATCATCGTATTTTTGGCTGTCAGATGAATTTGTCCGGTATGCGCGAGCTTGAGAACCTGCCGGGCATTGTATTCCCGCACTCCGCCCCCGGGCAGAATCTGAATCTGATCGCCGTAGAGATCCTGCAGGCGGCCTAATTCTTTGCAGCCTTCCACGATATTCGGATAGACTGCGCCGCCGCTGGTCAGCACACGTGTGATGCCGCAGCGGATCAGAGTCTTCAGCGAGTCTTCCATATTTTCTGTGCTGTCGTAAGCTTTGTGGAAAATGGCTTCCTTGCCCCGGGCAGCCTTAACCATTTGACAGGTCCGGTCTTCGTTAATGCTGCCATCCTGATTCAGAAAGCCGAAAACCAGACCGTCGGCGCCATGATCCATAAAGATCTCAGCATCCTTCAGCATGGCCTGAAACTGCGGCTCAGTATAATCAAAGCCGGCGCCCCGCGGCCGGATCATCACGCAGATCGGCAGGCTGACCCGACGTTTCGCTTCCAGGAATGTACCCAGCGACGGTGTCAGGCCACCCAGCTCCAGCGCATGGTTCAATTCGATCCGATCAGCCCCCAGCTTTTCCGCCAGCAGGCAGTCGTCGACGCTGCCGCAGCAGACCTCGACAGTAATGTGTTTTTTCATAACGATCTCCTTCCTTGAAATGACCTGGTTAACCACCATGGATCATTTCCGGTGATTCGATTTCATTGTAGCCTTCCTGTTTGGAAAGTGCAATCAGAAGTGATGCCGGAGATGGCATTTCCCCTTTTGATTTCGATTTTGTTTCCAATCCGGAATGTTTTCTTTCTTGATTTCCGTAGAAAATCGTTAAAACGCGGGAAAACACTGGTCACTGTCAGGAACCTCTGCTATAATGACAAACGTAAAAGTTCACCGTATATTCCTGAGGATCAGGCACAGGAGTTTCTACATGGCGGCCGTAACCGTCATTCTACGATGGAAGCCTTTCTTCATGCTTCTGTCTTCGGGAAGCTTTTTCTTTTACGGCGAAGCTTTTTAGAAAGTAAGGGGAATTATGTTAGAAAAGTTATTTAAGCTGTCTTCTCACAAAACGACGGTCAAAACGGAAATCTTGGCCGGTCTGACCACCTTCTTAGCCATGGCGTATATTCTGGCGGTTAATCCGGGTATGCTGGGGGCCACGGGCATGCCGGTACAGTCCGTCTTCCTGGCGACGGCGATTGCGTCTGGCATCGCCTCCATTCTGATGGGCGTGCTGGCGAACTATCCGGTTTCCTTAGCTCCGGGCATGGGCGTCAATGCGTTCTTCACTTATACCGTCTGCATGCAGTTCGGCTACAGCTGGCAGGCGGCTCTGGCCGCGGTCTTTGTTTCCGGAATAATTTTCATCGTTATTTCGGTCACAGGCTTGCGTAAAATGATCATCAACGCAATCCCGCAGCAGCTGAAGCTGGCCATCGGCGCGGGCATCGGCTTCTTCATCGCGTTTATCGGCTTGAAGAATGCCGGCATCATCGTCGCCAATGAATCGACGTTCGTCGCTTTGGGAAAACTGACGGATCCGGTGGTTCTGCTTGCGATCTTCGGGTTGGCGCTGACGCTGATCCTGTTGGCAAAGAAAGTCACGGCGGCCGTGTTTTGGGGCTTGATCGGCACCGCGGTGGTCGGGGTCATCGCGGGATTGTGTGGAGTGGCGAATATGCCGCAGCTGCCGACGGCGATCATGCAGTTCAACTTTGAAATGCCGACGCTGGGTGCGTTTATGAGCGGCTTTGGCGAACTGTTTTCACATAAGGATTTCATCGTCGTCATCTTCTCCTTCCTGTTCGTTGACTTCTTTGATACGGCGGGAACGCTGGTTGCAGTGGCAAACCGGGCAGGGTTGGTCAATGAAAAAGGTGAACTGGAAAATATTGAAAAAGCACTGCTTTCGGACTCCGTCGGCACCTGTGTGGGCGCTGTCTTGGGGACTTCGACGGTAACGTCGTTTGTAGAATCGACCTCGGGTGTTGAGGTAGGCGGACGGACGGGCTTAACCGCGGTGACGACCGGTATTCTGTTTTTGTTGTCGATCGTCTTCTTCCCGCTGCTTTCCGTCGTGACCAGCGCGGTTACGGCGCCGGCTCTGATCGTCGTCGGAATTCTGATGGCGCAGCAGCTGGGCGGTATCGAATGGGATAACTTCATCTTCGCGTCGACCGGCTTCATGGCGATCATTATGATGATTCTGTGCTATTCGATTTCCGACGGTATCGCGTTAGGGTTTATCACCTATGGCGCGGTGATGCTGGGCAGCGGCAAGGCGAAGGAAGTCCGGCCGATTATCTGGATTCTGGACATTGTCTTTATCCTGTATTTCATCATCTGATTCATCCATCATTTTCTGTGGTAATCCGCCACTTTCGATGGTAAAATAAACAAAGGAAAAAGTGAATTAGAATACTCGTTATTTTAATTCACTTTTCAATTCCAAAACAAAGGAGGCAACACGATGGCTGATAAAATTATCGTTCTCGATTTCGGCAGTCAATATAACCAGCTGATCGCCCGGCGGATCCGGGAGTTCGGCGTCTACAGTGAGCTGCATCCCAATACGATGACGCTGGCGGAGATCCAGGCCCTGGGGGATGTGAAAGGCATTATTTTCAGCGGCGGACCGAACAGCGTCTATGATGAGAATGCGTTCAAATGTGATCCGGCAATCTTTACGAGCGGTCTGCCGATTCTGGGAATTTGTTACGGCATGCAGATGACGCATTTCATGAACGGCGGCGACGTGCGTTCGTGCAACAGTAAGGAATATGGGCGGACTGAGATTGAGATTGAATCGGATTCTCTGTTGTTCAAGGGGCTGCCAAAGAAGCAGACCGTCTGGATGAGCCATGGCGATCAGGTGTCCAGGCTGGCTCCGGGGTTTGTGAAGGACGCTTCCAGCTCTACTTGTGAATTTGCTTCGACGAGCAATCCGGAAAAGCGGATATATACGGTACAATTCCATCCGGAAGTGCGGCACAGCGAATATGGCAACGAGATGCTGAAAAACTTTGTATTTGAAATCTGCCATGCGCAAAATAACTGGTCAATGCACAATTACATCGACATGCAGATTGAGAAGATCCGCGCTCAGGTCGGTTCGGACAAGGTTCTGCTGGCCTTATCGGGCGGGGTGGATTCCTCTGTCGTGGCGGCGTTATTGCACAAGGCGATCGGATCGCAGCTGTATTGCATGTTCATTGATCATGGCCTGCTTCGCAAAGGTGAGGCAGAGAGTGTCATGGAGACGTTCGGTCGGAATATGAAGCTGAATCTGAGGAAGATCGACGCGTCGAAGAAATTTCTGGATAAGCTCAAAGGGGTATCGGATCCGGAACAGAAGCGGAAAATCATTGGCAATGAGTTTGTCTATACGTTTGATGAGGAAGTCAAGAAGCTGGCAGAGGGTGAGAATATCCACTGGCTGGCGCAGGGTACGCTGTATACAGATGTGATCGAAAGTGGTACGCAGACCGCCCAGACGATCAAGTCGCATCACAATGTCGGCGGTCTGCCCAAGGATATGCAGTTCCAGTTGATCGAACCGCTGAACACGTTGTTCAAGGATGAAGTGCGGCAGTTGGGCAAGGAGCTGGGCCTGCCGGACGAAATGGTATGGCGGCAGCCGTTCCCGGGGCCGGGATTGGGAATTCGTGTTTTAGGCGAGATCACGGAAGAAAAATTAATGATGGTTCGTGAATCGGATGCGATTTTGCGCGAAGAAATAGCGAAGGCAGGACTTGAACGGGACATCTGGCAGTATTTCACCGCGCTGACGAATATGAAGTCGGTGGGTGTCATGGGCGATCAGCGGACGTATGATTACGCCATCGCGATCCGGGCGGTCACTTCGATCGACGGGATGACCGCGGATTGGGCACGAATTCCATTTGACGTATTGAGTGTAATTTCCAGTCGGATCGTTAACGAAGTGCCTCATGTCAATCGCGTGCTGCTGGACATCACGTCCAAGCCGCCGGGAACGATCGAATTTGAATGAGTTTATGGACTGAAAAAAACTAGTGTTTATGCCGGATTCAAACAAATTTGTTTAAGTGCTGGCAATGATTTGGCAACATGTGATCCCTACTGATGTAATAATTTCTAAAGAAATAGTATAGAAAAACCTTATTGACTTCCTTTTCCACTTCTGGATATCGAAAATCAGTAAGGTTTTTAATGTTTATTTTTCTTTTTTAGTTCACTCATAAGAAAATCGCTAAGTGTTTTCGAGGAAACTTTTATCCAGTGATGAGAGTTGTCAAGTTCTTATATTTACAGCGCCATTGTTTGTCTTCTTCATTGGTAATTTCGCCTTGATCCAGTTAGATAGTTTTTTTAAAATCTATGAAACAGACAAAAGAAAACGGGTGAAGGAAAATACATGAAAATCCAAAAGCTATGTGATATGCACAACGATACTTCATTATTTTGAATTATGTAAGATGGAGAAAATAGAGACAAAGGATATTATCGCGGAACAGAATGAGTTGCTATCTTATCAAAATGAATTCGGGCAGCCATATTCTGCTACTCATCTTATAATAATACACGGTCAATTAAACTCTATTTTTAATCATGCAGTAAGATTTATCGCTTACTCTCTAATCCGGCGCGGAAGCCTGAGCAATGGGGTCAGAGGAATATAAGGAAATGATGTTCTGGACAAAAGAGGAGTATCTGAAATTTGCAGATGACATGATGGATAAACCATAATCTTATTATTCGTTTTTCTATGTGGTTAAGTCATTTTCTTGATTGATATAGCTAATTTTCAAATTAAGAAACTGGCTTTATTGAATGAACTTGGATTATAATAAGGGCATATAAAAATAGGATGGATAATTTAATGAATGTAAAGCAACTAATTGGTGAGACATCTGAATATGATAAGAAACTTCTTCTTGAAGAAAGAAAGCCTAAAAGTTGGTGTAAAAGTGTTAGTGCTTTTGCAAATTCATTTGGTGGTTTTTTGATTTTTGGGGTTTCTGATGATGATGAAATAGTTGGCTTAGAAAAGCCGGAGAAAGATGCGGAAAAGATTAGCGAAATAATTAAATCAAAGCTCAATCCAATACCTGAATTTAATCTAAGATTTGAAAATACAAATAATCAAACAGTAATCATTTTAGAGGTTTTTAAGGGCTTTGAAACACCCTATTATTATAGTGGGGATGGCGTATTGGAAGCCTATATAAGAGTTGGGAATGAGAGTGTAAAAGCATCTCCGATAGAATTAAAACGTTTAGTGCTTCGTGGGAGAAATTCATCTTTTGATTCACAAGATTCTACATATAAAATTGAAGACTATGCTTTTTCAAAGTTAAGAGAAAGATATAAAAAGTGGACAGGGAATAGTTTTGATGACAAAGATTTGATTTCATTTGGATTAGTTGATTCAAATGGTCAATTAACCAATGCCGGTGCTTTATTTGCGGATGAGAGTCCAATTCGTTGGTCAAGATTATTTTGTACACGATGGAATGGATTAAATAAGAGTGGCGGTTCTATTGATGCCATTGATGATGCGGAATATGAAGGAAGTATCATTTCCTTAATTGAAAATGGAGAAACTTTTATTAAACGCAATAGTAGATTAATGTGGAGAAAAACTGCGAATTCAAGAGAAGAAATGCCGGAATATGTAGAACGCAGTTACCACGAAGCGTTAATTAACGCATTAGCTCATCGCGATTATTTAATTAATGGAAGTGAAGTTCATATTGATATTTTTGATGATCGGCTGGAAATTTATTCTCCGGGTGGAATGCCAGATGGATCGATAATTCAAGATAGAGACCCATTAACAATACCATCAACACGTAGAAATCCGGTTTTAGCTGATGTGTTAAATCGTTTAGGCTATATGGAAAGAAAAGGGAGTGGTTTTGGTAAAATTATTAACGGGTATGAGTTGCAGATCAATTATGATGACAAGAAAAAACCAATATTTCGTTCTGATCGTTATCAATTTACGGTAATAATGCCAAACCTAAATTATGTTGTCCCTCAGGATGTCCCTCAGGATGTCCCTCAGGATGTCCCTCAGGATGTCCCTCAGGATAATGTAGAAAAAAGAATACTTCAATTAATACGTGCGAATAATAAAATAAGCACAGAAAAGATGTCAGAGGCAATAGGAGTTAGTTCAAAGACAGTTAAACGGCGTATTAAAAATATGCATAATATCAGATTTGTAGGCCATGGTTCTAATGGGTATTGGGAGATTAAAGAGTGATTAAGGTTCAAGGATAATGGGGTAATAAAAAAGACATAAGAGGAGGAAAAAAGAAGGAATCAGAATACCAGTGGTTATTTGTGAGGCTTGTATCATTGAAACTGAAATATCATAAGCGTCTCAACTATAAAGAAAGAACCAACTTTGCGGTAATCAAGGCAGAGGAAGCAGGAAACAATGAAGAGAAGGAAAGGGGAAGAATGGCAACAGATCATAGAGAACTATCGAGCCAGCGACTTAAGTTCCAGCCAGTTCTGTAATCATAAAGGGATCAAATTAAAAACTTTCTACAATCACATCTATAAGCAAAATAAACGTAAAGAAGAACCGCATCACTTCATTTTTGTTTAAGTGGAAGCGGAGTCAGTGAAAACCGAGTTCAGATCCATGGATGGAACTCGCTTGGGACAGCGGATTCCAGATCGAAAGCAGCATCGCATTCTGCGGCTGTGTATTTGACACTTACTCATGATCTATGTAATTACCGTGTTAAACTTCAATCATTATCCGCAAGCCTGGACAGAAATCTTCGCGAAATATCCTGGGAAGCTCAATTTAATTCCTGAGAATTTCGGATAAAATGAGCATTAGAAATGAACTGGTTCATGCCCGGAATCGAACAGGAGGTAGATCAATGGAACAGAGGAAAGCCAGAATGCAGCAAGCGTTACGCATGGAACCTGATTCAGTACCCAATGCGATCCAGGTGCGTGGAGCGCGTGTCCATAATTTAAAGAATATCAATGTCGATATTCCGCTGAATCAAATTGTCGGGATCGCGGGCGTATCAGGTTCCGGCAAATCTTCATTAGCCCTGGGTGTCTTATATGCGGAAGGTTCACGCCGCTATCTTGACGCTCTTTCAACGTATACACGCAGACGGATGACACAGGCTGCCAAGGCGCAGGTTGATGAAGTACTCTATGTTCCTGCCGCGCTGGCATTGCATCAAAGGCCTGCGGTTCCGGGAATCCGCAGTACCTTCGGCACGGGAACTGAACTTTTAAACAGCCTGCGTCTGATGTTTTCCCGGCTTGCCCATCATCGCTGTCCCAACGGACACGTTTGTCCGCCATCGTTAGCCGTTGCCGCGGGACAGGAATTGATCTGTCCGGTGTGCGGGGAACATTTCTTTGCTCCATCCGCAGAGGAGCTGGCCTTTAACAGTCAGGGAGCCTGCCGGAAGTGCGGCGGTACCGGAATCGTCAGGACTGTAGATTTGTCAACGCTGGTTCCCAACGAATCGCTGACGATTGATGAAGGCGCGGTCGTTCCCTGGAATACCCTGATGTGGTCGCTGATGACGGATGTCTGCCGGGCAATGGGCGTCCGGACTGACGTTCCATTCTCGGAATTGACGGCCAAGGAACGTGAGATCGTTTTCTACGGTCCGGCTGAAAAGAAACATATATTTTATAAAGCCAAGAACACCAATCAGGCCTGCGAGATTGATTTTACGTATTTTAACGCTGTTTATACCGTGGAGAACGCGCTTGCCAAAGTGAAAGATGAAAAAGGCATGAAGCGCGTTGAAAAATTTCTGAAGCAGGACAGCTGTCCGGAATGCGGAGGTTCGCGGCTTTCCGTGGCGGCCCGGGCGCCGAAGCTGCGCGGTATTTCGCTGGATGAAGCCTGCCGGATGACCTTATCTCAGTTAACACTCTGGGTTAAGGAGGTTCCGGAATCCCTGCCAATAGAGATGCGGCCAATGGCCTTTGCGATCTGCGAATCCTTTCAGACTGCAGCGAAACGGCTGATGGATTTGGGACTGGGCTATCTGACATTGGACCGGGCGGCGTCAACGTTATCAACTGGCGAACGTCAGCGGATGCAGCTGGCCCGCGCTGTGCGCAACCGCACAACCGGCGTGCTGTATGTTCTGGATGAACCCTCAATCGGGCTGCATCCTTCCAATATCGTGGGACTAACCGGGGTGATGCATGATTTAATTAAGGATGGAAATTCAGTCGTTCTGGTCGATCATGATACGCAGATCCTGAGGGAAGCGGACTGGATTGTGGAAATGGGGCCGGGAGCCGGGGCCGAGGGAGGACAGGTGATCGCCGAAGGACCGCTGAATGAAATTAAAGAAAACGCTCAATCGCAGATCGGACCATTTTTGGCGGGAACCGCCGTTGTTGACGTATGTCGGCGGACAATTTCCGAAGATCTGTTCAAGCTGGGAAAAATCCATCTGTCGACCGCTGCGCTGCATACCGTTAAGCCGTTGGAAGCCGATATCCCAAAAGGCCGGCTGACCGTGGTAACCGGGGTTTCGGGGTCCGGCAAGACGACATTCATTTTGGAAAGTCTAATTCCAGGCCTGGAAGCCCTGATCGGCGGGAAGCCGCTGCCGAACCATGTGCGCTCACTGGAGGCAGGGGATATCAGTCAGGTCAAATTGATCGATGCAACGCCGATCGGCATTAACGTCCGCTCAACGGTCGCCACTTATGCCAATGTTCATGATGAATTACGAAAGGTATATGCGCGGACCCCACAGGCGAAAACGCTGCATTATTCAGCCGGGGATTTTTCTTACAACACCGGCAAGCTTCGCTGTCCCACCTGTGATGGAACAGGCACGATCAGCCTCGACGTGCAATTTTTGCCGGATGTGGAAATTCCCTGTCCGGATTGCAGGGGCTCGCGGTATGCCAAGACGGCGGACTCCATTCGCCGGCAGAATAAAATGGAACACGGGTATGCGCTGCCGGAATTGATGGCGATGGATGTCAAACATGCGCTGAATGCCTGTTCCGATTTAAAAACAGTCAGCCAGCGGCTTCAGACATTGCAGGAGCTGGGACTGGGCTATCTGACTTTGGGCGAAGCGACGCCGAGCTTGTCCGGCGGTGAGGCACAACGGCTGAAGCTCGCGTCAGAAATGGGGCGGCAGCAGGAAAACACGGTCTTCGTCTTCGATGAACCGACGATCGGCCTGCATCCACTGGACGTCCGCACCCTGCTTGTGATCCTTGACCGATTAGTGGAGAAAGGGGCGACGGTAATCGTGATTGAGCACGATCTCGACGTGATTGCCAACGCCGATTATCTGATCGACATGGGACCGGGCGGCGGCGAGGACGGAGGACAGATCGTGGCCGTTGGAACCCCGGAAGCAGTGGCGGCCAATCAGGAAAGTATAACGGGCAAGTATTTGCGGAAACATCTGCAGCCGGAATAAGGCTGGATCAAAAAAATTCTGCCATGATTTATGGGGGGCGGATTGAAGCACAGCTGCCAATGAATATATGGATCAAAGATCGTGGTCAGCAGAAATTTTATTATTATCGAAGCGGGGCTGTCAGGCGCTATTTTTGCGGAAATTGACAGGGAGCGAAGAAACGCTCGAACGATGGCAAATCAGAACTGATTTTCATGCACAAAAGGATATTGGATCATGATTCGTTAAGAATCCAACTTTACAGCGGCTAAACTTTTGCGAGTAAGGAAATGGAAGGCTGGAACACGCGGGTTGATGTGGTATTTCTGTTTATGAAGAAACATTGACGTCAGGATCAGAACTTTGCGGCAGCGCTTGAATGGCTTGGATGAAACGTCGATGAATTTTGGTTTATCAAACCCGGAATGAGGTCTGAGTTCATACTGGAAAAATAATACGAAATTGAATGAACTTCCGGGCAGAACCAATATCATTTTTGTCCTGTTTAATGGTATAATAAACCTATGAACGCAATTTGAAGTCATAGAGCTTGTAATGGAGGGTGAACAACGATGGCAATGGACGACATGAATGAAGTACGGGATTTTGATGAAGATATCAAAGACCGAAAAGCACTTATTGAAGAAGCGAAGCAGCTCGATCTTTCAAAGAACTGGAATGAAATCGCTTCGGCAGTTATGAATTTAAAGAAAAGATGGAAGCGGATTTCGTATTGGGAATCAGCTTATGAAGATGAACTGGCGGATGAATTCGAAAAGATGATCGACGCTTTCTATGCCAAGCGCAACGAAGGATTCCAGAGTATTCAGAAGGCGAAACAGGAGTTGATTGAACGCGCTCAGGAATTGTCAAAGTCGGAAAACTGGAATCAGGCGACAGAGGAAATGAACGAACTGATGCGGCAGTGGAAAGCTTTGGGTTCGGCTGGGAAAGAAACTGACGATCAGCTGTGGGAGTCGTTCAACGAAGCGCGCAATGCGTTCTTTGACCGCAAGCGTCAGAATTGGGAAGAGCGAAAGGCGAAATCCGTGAATGCGCAGCAGGTAAAAAAAGAATTGATCAAAAAGGCGGAAGCGCTGGCGGATTCGGAAGAGTGGCAGAAGACTGGCGATCAGCTCAGAAAGCTGATGGATGAATGGAAAAATGCCGGCTTTGCGGGCAAAGACGTCGACGATCAGCTGTGGAACGAGTTCAATGAGGCACGTCAAAAATTCTATGATCGCCGCAGCGCAGCCTACGCGCAGATTCATGAGCGTCAGCAGCAGGTGGCTGAGAAGAAAAAAGAACTGATCGATCAGGCGATCACGATCGTCGCACAGAAAGAATATAACCGTGAGAATACCGAAAAGATGAAACGGCTGAACGTGCTGTGGAAAGAAGCTGGATCCTGCGGCAAGGAGAAAGAAGACGCATTGTGGAAAGAATTCCGTTCTGCGGCAGATGATTATTTCTCCGGCTTGAAGCAGTTTAACGAACAGAAGCACAACGATTGGATCAAACGGATGCAGGAGGTTCGCAACCGGAAAATGGAATTGATCCAGTCCCAGCAACGTCAGCTGAAATGGATGAAAAACGAACTGCCGACCCTGTTGAGTCAGACGGCGGCGGATGAAATGGCTGAAGATATTAAAGATAAGGAAGACTTTATTCAGGAACTGGAAGCTGATCTTGCGGAAATTAACGAAAAGCTCGGCGTCGGCACTAAAAAATAAATCGTCAGAAGGAAGCTCGCAAAAAGAGCTTCTTTTTGTCATAAGATTGAGCGAGGTGAACAAGGCGAAATAACCGCTGGCAAATCACTTGATGAATGCCGTCGCCTTCTAACCCGAAGCATAAAGATACGGTTGTTCTGTTATCAAGGGAAAGACAGTCGTTTCCAATGTCAGATCGAAAGAGGAGAGTAAAACGATGAAAACAACAATGCGCAGAAAAAATCAGGCTTTAACTGAAGAAGAATGTATTGCCATATTGCAGAATGGGACCTCAGGGGTGCTGGCGACAGCCGGCGAGGACGGGGATTATCCGTATGCCGTACCGCTCAGCTATGTTTATTGGAATTCCCGTCTTTATTTTCATTGTGCCGGAGAAGGGCATAAACTGGAAGCGATTGCCCGCAATCCCCGGGTGTCGTTCTGCGTCGTCGATCAGGATCAGGTTGTTCCGGATAAATATACGACGTATTTCCGCAGTGTGATCGTCTTTGGAAAGGCTCGAATTTTGACTGAAGCTGAAGGGAAGCGGATTGCTCTGGAAAAACTGGCTGAACGATTTTCCCCCGAATATCCAAAAGGACGCAAGGCGGAAATTGATAAATTATTTAACGTCGTAACGATGGTAGAAATTCAGATTGAAGCGATGACGGGAAAAGAAGCGAAGGAACTGCGAAAAATACGATAGCTGCGTATTTTTCAGCGGTGTTGGTGAATTAAGACAATTTCAAAAGGCAGGTAAAATGGAAGAAGTGATGATGAACTATTCTGTTTCTTGTTACATAGAAGAGGCTGACAGGTACACTGTGGGAAAGAGGAAACACCTGATGAAATTCTTTTAAGGAAGAATAAACCATGAAAAACCTTGCGGATATTCTGAGAGACAGCCGATGAGAAACGACAATCTCTTTGAATATTGAAAATAAGTGTTAAATCCGCACACTCAGTAGTTTTTCTTCCAACTCTTGTTAGATTTAAAAAAAATGGATGTGCGGCCTGGATGTGAGAACGCCGGCGGTCAATCAGCTGCATGATGATTTCCTGAAAACTCAGGTCGTCTCTCAGCTGATTACAATAGAAGACTGCCGCAAGTTCCAACCGTTGATCAAGCGTTGGATCGTCAATGTGATCAAGTTTTTTGCACCGTTGATGTAACTGAAATCAAGCGAAGAAATAAAAATGCGCTGGATTCTCACTTTGCCTGTGGGAACTCAGCGCATTTTTTTGATTCAGGATCAAGTCTTCTACCGTCAGACAGAGAAAGTTGCGTTTCAGCGGCAAGATAGCTCCTGGAAATCAATCGAAATATGAAACCAGGATCATTCTTGATCGGAGCTCGCCGATGATTGATCGCTGTCGCTCAGTTTAAAATCTTCCGTCTTTCCTTCACTGTAAAAGCGTCCACAGGCTGCGGTGAATTTTAAGACGCAGTAATCCGGATCGTCGACTCCCAATGGATAATACATCGTGTCCGTCGGCTGCCAGATCGACGCTTTGGCTTCATGATCTGTCAGAACTTCCATCGTTCCTTTTAACTGAATTCCGACGAATTTCTGCTTTCCCTGCTTGTAAAAGTAAACGCTGGCTTTTGGCTGAGTCCGAAAGATCTGAACCTTTTGCGAGGAGGTGTTGGTAGAGAAATAGAATGCGGTGCGGCCGTCAATCCGCCGCGGGGCGAACATTGCTTTCTGACTTGGAAATCCATCCTCGTCAACGCCGGCGACCACGGCAACTTTCTGTGTGCGAATAAAACGGATGATTTCATCTTGATTCATCATGCTCTTAACCCTCATTTCTTTCCTGATTTTGTTCGGCCTGACGCAGTGTTGTCAAGATTCGCCGCAGATAGGCTTCAAACTGATCCTTTTCCGCTTCGCTGAACCCGGTGTAAAAAAGGACGTTCATCCGTTGGGAAACAGCGTCGTATTTCTGCTGGAGTGAAACGGCGTAATCGGTCAGCGTGATCAACGTCTGCCGGCGATTGTCCGGATTGCTTTCCCGCCGCACGATGCCATGCGCGACCATCGTATCAATCATGATCGACACCGTATTTTTAGCCAGGGATGTCCGCTTGCTGATTTCGCTGATCGTACAGGGGGATTGCTTCCACAGGACGAATAAAATCCGGCCCTGACCGCCGCTGATCTTCAATCCTTGCTCGCTTAAAAAGCGTTCAAAGATTCGATCTTGAAGCTGTTTAATCTGCGTGATGTAAAAACCGCCTAGTGTTTCGATGGGGACCACCTCGAGGATTTCAACTATATGTTCTATATAGAACTATAAATATGATAATCCATTCCCAATCTGCCGTCAAGCCTGAATCTGAATGAAAAAGGTCTGGATTCCAGACCTTTTCCCTCCTGTAAAGTTGTTTTGTTTACTGCAGGCGGTTGATGACGCGATCCCAGGTGTTGTTGCCAATGACTCCGTCGACCGTTAAGCCATTGAGAGCCTGGAAGGTTTCCACAGCACGCTTGGTGTTCTGACCGAAGTTGCCGTCGACGACCAGGCGTGGATTGGGAGCGATCAGCTCATTCAGATATTGCTGGAATTTCTGGACACCCAGACCGACGTTGCCGACACGCAGCGTGCGCGTTGATTTGTTGCGCTCCACCGCCGGACTCGGCAGGTTTTTGAATTCCTGGATAATCTTATCCCAGGTCGTCTGTCCAAGAATGCCGTCGACATTCAGGTGATAAACATACTGGAAAACAGCGACCGCAAATTCGGTCTTCTGACCGTAAATGCCGTCCTCCTCCATCGGCGTCAGATTCGGCGCGGCCAGGATCTGGTTGATATAATACTGCATTTTCTTGACGTCGATTCCATTACTTCCCAACTGTAAGGTGTATGCCATTTTGCATTCCTCCTTTCCCTGTATGCTATGCGTTGAAACCGGGGTGGGTTAGGCGGGCAAAGGCGGATGTCAAACCGATTGATGAATTTGTCAGTTTTTACGCTGTGCACGTCGGTTTTTCCTGTATAATGAAGAAAAGGGGTTAATGTTGATGAAGAATGGGAAGGTCTTGGCAGCGGGGGCGATCGGTCACTTCCTGGTCGATTTTGCCTGCGCGGCGTTTCTGCTGCGGCATAATGGAGAAACGATATACTGGACGGAGCTGTTGATCCTTTATAATTTCTGCGCGTTTGCGCTGCAGATGCCATTGGGAATTCTGGCGGACCGCTGGCCGGCGCTTCCCTGGGCGGCCGGGGGTGCTCTTTTGTGCGCCGCGGGAGCCTTGCCGCTGCCGTTAGCGGCGCTGGGACTGATTTTGGGACTTGGCAACGCGGCGTATCATCTGGGGATTGGAAAACCGTTGATGGAGGCGGAATCCGGCAGCGCGGCACTGGGGATCTTTGTCGCGCCGGGAGCGCTGGGCATTACGCTGGGAACATGGGCCGCCAAGATGAATAGGATTTCGATCCTGCCGCTGAGCGTTGTTCTGATTGGGCTGGCGTTTGTTGTTTACCGGCTGCGGTGGCAGCCGCAGGAGCACCGGAGGGAAAAGAAATGTTCCTTTTCTTTAACGGGGGTGATCTGTTTGTTTCTTGTCGCCGCTCTGCGGTCCTTTGCCGGTTTCACCTGGCCGCTGTCCTGGAAAGCTCAGGCGTTGATTCCGCTGACATTGGCTGTCGCGGGGGGCAAAGCGGCGGGCGGGATCGCTGCCGATTACTGGGGACTGAAGAAAACGGCGCTGTTTTCGCTGGGCCTGAGCTTTCTTTGCTTTTTAAAAGCCAACTGGATCGTTGCCGGACTGAGCGGCGTATTTTTATTCAATATGACGATGCCGCTGTGTCTGAAGCAGATGCATCGACAGTTTCCGGAACATGCCGGATTTGTGTTCGGACTTTTAACGTTTGCGCTGTTTCTTGGGTTTGTGCCGGTGATCCTGGGCATAACGACGGTGACGAAAGCGCAGACGCTGATTTTGATCGCGCTGTCCTGGCTGGGTTTGGGAATGGCCTTTAAAAGGGGGCAGGACGATGTTTAGATCGCTGATTCTGTCGCTGATGATGACGTGGCTGCTGGAGCTGAGCTTTGCGTTTCTGCTGGGGATCCGGCGCTGGAAAGATCTGATTCTGATCATGTTGGTCAATCTGATGACCAATCCGGCGGTTGTTTACCTGGCGCTGACCTTCCGGTACTCCCTGCCTTCGTGGCTTCTGATTACGATGCTGGAAAGTCTGGCAGTCGTGGTGGAAGCACTGTATTACCGAAGCTATGCGCTGACGATCCGTCATCCCTGGCTGTTCTCGCTGGCGGCTAACGTTTTCTCCTATGGCGTCGGCTGGCTGCTGCAGCACGGCTGATCAATTAATGTCTGTGAAAGTCAGGCTGAAAAAGCGGACTTTCCTTGCGAAATCATCTTCATCATTTATTGATACAACGGATATTGCAGAACCGGAAACATCGAAGTCGTTTTATTGATATAGCGGATATTGCAGAAAGGGGGAAAAATCATGGAAAGAAAATCAGATTGGGTCATGATGAAAATTTTCAGCATTCTGATTCTGGTGGCGGGATTGTTGACACCGGTAAGCGCGGATGTGATCGCGGAACCGCAAGATCCTTTTTATAAAGAACATGCCGAAGAATGCACTTATGTGGGGCAATATTATCGGGTAATTGCCGTCAAAGGTGCTCCGCTTTACGCCGCTCCGCAATCTGCGGAAGTCCTCGGACAGGTGCCGTTGGGAGAAGAAATCTGGATCGACTTTACGTATGTTTCAGAAATTGGCGATGTCTGGGGTGTTCAGGCGCTGGAAGGCGATCTGGCCGGTTCTTCAGTCTGGCTGAATCTGGCGGATCTTCAGACAGAAATGAATGATGCGATTTTTTTCAAGGAACATCAGGAAGAAATAGAACTGATCGACGACGTATTTGCGCCGGATTCTTTTTCCGGTTATTTATGCTTTTATGAGTATCCCGGAGCGGACAGTGTGTACGAATATACCGACGCTGAAAGTCTTCTGGAAAGCCCGGTGCCGGTGTGCGGGCTGTTTAAAACAGAGACGGAAGAGGTGTGGCTGTATACCCTTAATTATTTTAGACATCAGGGATGGTTTCAGCGCGATCAGCCCGTGGTGGAACAGGCGCCGCTTTTGAACTACCTGCGCGGTCATATTCAGGCAGATGAAGACGGCACGCTTCAGGTTGCTCCTTTTGTGACGCCGCAGCCGGCTGTCCTCACGCCGCAGCCGGACAGGACAGACAGACCGGCAAGACGCGGCTCAGTCCGCCAATACATCGCGATCTCTTCATCGCCGGATGGCTTGATCGGCGGTCTGGTGCTCGCTGTCGTTGTGGTGACCGGCGGTTTGATCGCTGTTTTCTGGAGAAAACCGAAACGCTAGCCAGCCTTGGCGAGGGACAAGACACAAGATCGAACGATGATCGTTGAGGCAAGGGGCGTGAAAATAAATGAAGAAAATCAAAAGCACAGAAGTGCATGGAAAAATACAGGGAGGGACAACGATGAAGAAGTTTTTGAAAATAGCCGCGGCGATGATGCTGCTCGCAGGCAGTGCGGCGACCCTGCATGCGGATCTGATCGTCTGTCCGGAGGATGATTTCTTCAAGGAACACGACGAGGAATGCGAGTATGTCGGACAGCTTTACACGGCGGCTGGGGATGCGGGGGTTGTCTATGTTTATTCCAGCCCGATTTCCAATGAAATCGTCGGAGAAATTCCCAACGGCACAGATATCTGGATTGATTTTACTTACCAGACGAAAGAAGGCGTTTTGTGGGGCGTGCAGACGCCGCGGCGCGATCTGAGTCTGGGGCAGTGGATGAATCTGACGGAATTTGAAATCGCAAAGACAGCCGAGGATTTCGAGCGGGAACATCAGGATGCGCTGGAGCCCATCGAGCAAACCTACACTCTAAACGAACCGCGCGGCTATCTGACGTTGTGGGAATATCCGGGATCGGAACACATTGAAAATTACATCGACAGCTGGAATTTGGATCCCAAGACGGTCATTCGGATCACGAAGAAATATACGGACGAGTCAGGACAGGTCTGGTTCTATATTGAGGTTGACGCGGGGATGTATGGCTGGATTCGGGAAGGTCAAAAGCTGACGCCGATGGGCTGGAAAATTACTGGTATCTGGATCAGGGAACGTATGCCCCGACGAAGCCGACGCCCCGTCCGACTGCCCCGATCCCGCGCGTTCCGCTCGATTCACCGCGGCCGACCCACGGTTCTGTGGATCCTTATCTTAAGAAACGCCCGGAGTTTACGCTGATGCTTGGCGCGGGCATTGCCGGCGTGATCGCCCTGACTGCGCTGACGATCGTCCGTTTCTGGAAAAAACGATAACCGTTTTTGCGCGTGGAATAATCCACGCAGGTCAGTAATTTCAAGTTTATCAATCTCGTTAAAGCGAACATGTCCAGTGGAAACGTTCGCTTTTTTATTAAATTTATACGCTTTCCCGGAAGAAATGAAGCTGATTTTATTCGTTAAATTTCACATAAAATTCACAACAAATAAGATTGACAAGCGGGAAGATCAGAGTAAAATGTTAGTATCCTAACAAAAAGGGAGTGATACTGATGCAGCGAAGAATTGGTTATGAAATTCGTGAAGTCCAACAGATGATTCATCAAAAGATGGAACAATTCCGTCACGAGAACGGCTGTGAACTGACGTTAGTTCAAACTCGGACAATCGGTTTTTTGATTGCCAGTCGGGGGCAGGATGTCTTCCAGCGAGATCTGGAAAAGGAATTGCGCATTCGCCGGTCGACCGCCAGCGAAATTCTGAACGTCCTGGAGCGCGACGGTTATCTTCATCGAATTCCCGCCCCGCATGACGCCCGGCTGAAAAAACTGGTGCTGACTGAAAAGGCGCTGCAGCTGAATCAGAAGATGACCGAGAATATTGATCGGATGGAAGCCCTGCTTTCCCAATCGATCTCCCCGGATGACCAGGAACACTTTTTTTCTGTTTTGGATCAATTAAAAAAGAATCTGGAATAACGTAAAAGAGGAAGGAGAATGTTATGATTCAACGATTGCTTCAAGAAGTAAAAGAATATAAAAAAGCTTCCTTGCTCGCGCCGGCGCTGATGGTCGGCGAAGTGGTCATGGAGCTGATGCTGCCGTTTTTGATGTCGTTCATCATTGACTCCGGCGTCAATCAGGGCGACATGGCCGCGGTGTTTAAATACGGAGCGCTGATGCTGCTCTGTGCATTTTTATCTCTGTTCTGCGGGATGCTGAGCGGAAAATATGCGGCGTACGCTTCGGCAGGGTTTGTGAAGAATTTGCGGAAAGCGATGTTCGAAAGTATCCAGAAATTCTCATTTGCCAATATTGACAAATATTCGACCTCTGGTCTGGTTACCCGCATGATGACCGACGCGACCAATGTCCAAAACGCCTATCAGATGATTCTGCGGATGTGCGTGCGCGCGCCGCTGATGCTGGTGGTGGCGATGTCGATGACGTTTATGATCAACGGCAAGCTGGCGATGGTCTTCTTCTACGCGATGATTTTTCTGGGGGCGATCCTGAGCTTCATCACGCTGAAGGCCCATCCGATGTTCCGCAAAACGTTCCGCAAATATGACGATTTAAACGCGAGCGTTCAGGAAAACGTCACGAATATCCGCGTTGTCAAAGCGTATGTCAAGGAAAGTGCGGAGACCGATAAATTTAAAACCGCAGCCGGCAACCTGAAAAAGATGTTCATGAAAGCTGAGAACATTCTGGTGTTCAACAATCCGGTCATGCAGCTGACGATGTATTGCTGCATCCTGGCGCTGAGCTGGATGGGTGCGCGGATGATCGTCGGCAGCGCGCTGACAACGGGCGAGCTGATGAGCTTGTTTACCTACACGATGAATATCCTGATGAGTTTGATGATGCTGTCGATGATCTTCGTCATGCTGAGTATGTCGATGGCTTCGGCCCAGCGAATCGCGGAGATTCTGGAGGAAAAGCCGAGCATCGTCAATCCGGAAAATCCGGCGATGACTGTGGCCGACGGCTCGATCGAGTTCGATCATGTGGCGTTCGGTTATTATGCCGGAAAGGATAAATATGTTTTAGAAGACATTAATTTGAAGATCAAAGCCGGAGAAACCATTGGAATTCTCGGTCCGACCGGTTCCAGTAAATCCACGCTGATGAGCCTGATTCCACGACTATATGACGCCAGCGAGGGCACAGTCCGCGTCGGCGGCGTCGATGTCCGTCATTATGATCTGGATTCGCTGCGCAACAGCGTCGCGATGGTATTGCAGAAAAACGTCCTGTTTTCCGGGACGATCAAGGATAATCTGCGCTGGGGCAACGAACAGGCCACGGATGAGGAAATGATCCATGCCTGCAAGCTTGCCTGCGCCGACGAGTTCATCCGGCAATTCCCGAAGGGTTACGACACCTATATCGAACAAGGCGGAACTAACGTCTCCGGCGGTCAGAAGCAGCGCTTGTGCATCGCGCGGGCATTGCTGAAAAAACCGAAAGTTCTGATTCTTGACGACAGCACCAGCGCCGTCGATACCCGCACCGACAGTATGATCCGCAAGGCGTTCCGGGAAGAAATTCCGAATACGACCAAGCTGATCATTTCACAGCGGATATCCTCCATTGAAGACGCCGATCGGATCGTCGTGCTTAACGAAGGGCGGATTGAAGGCGTGGGCACGCATGCGGAACTGTTGGCGAGCAACGCGATTTATCAGGAAGTCTACGAAACGCAGAAGAAAGGAGAGGATGAACATGAGCAGGCCTAGAAACGTGGGAACCAACGGCGAAAAGCTGAACACGAAAGTGCTGGGACGACTGATGAGCTACATCCTCAGCCGATATAAATTCCGTTACGCTATCGTTCTGATCTGTATTATTATTTCATCGCTGGCTTCAGTCGCGTCTTCAGTCTTCATGAAAACGCTGATCGACGGCTACATCACACCGTTAGTGCAAAGCGCCAGTCCGGATTTTACGCCGCTGTTTCAGGCGTTAAGTACAATGGCTTGTATCTATTTGGTAGGTGTGATTTCGAATCTGGCTTATCAGAAAATTTTGGTTGTTATTTCTCAAGGCACGATGAATGATTTGCGGAATGATCTGTTCAGCCACATGGAAAAACTGCCGATCCAATATTTTGATACGCATGCGCATGGGGATATCATGAGCGTCTATACCAACGATATTGATACGCTGCGGCAGGTTATCTCCCAGAGCATTCCTCAATTTCTGTCCTCGCTGTTTACGATCGTTTCGGTTTTCTTCTCAATGATCGTCATGAGCGTGCCGCTGACGCTGGTCACCCTGATGATGGTTGTGGTCATGCAGTTTGCGCTGCAGAAAATCATGCGCAAGTCAGGTCGTTACTTTGGCGCGCAGCAGCGGCAGCTGGGGAAAGAAAACGGATATATCGAAGAAATGATGGAAGGCGCGAAGGTCGTCAAGGTGTTCACGCATGAACAGAAGGCGATCGAGGAATTCAATCAGATCAATGAGGATCTGTGCGAAGCTTCCTACAAAGCAAATAAATATGCCAATATCCTGATGCCGATCGTTGGCAATCTGGGCAACATCTCCTATGTTCTGTGTGCGTTTATCGGCGGCGTGTTGGCAGTCAACGGCATCAGCGGTTTGACACTGGGCGGCCTGGCCTCCTTCCTGGCTTTGAATAAATCGTTCAACGGTCCGCTGAACCAGATTTCGCAGCAGCTGAACTCCGTCATCATGGCGATGGCCGGCGCGGAGCGGGTTTTCAAGTTGTTGGATGAACCGCACGAAGTGGATGACGGCCGCGTAACGCTGGTCAATGTCAATAAAGATGAGGCGGGACGGCTGAGTGAAGCGGAAATGACGACAGGCCACTGGGCCTGGAAACATTGCCATGAGGACGGCAGCGTCGATTATGTCGAACTGACCGGCGACGTTCGCTTCCACGATGTCAGCTTCGGCTATGTTGAAGGCAAAACCGTACTGCATGACATCGAACTGTTTGCCGAGCCGGGGCAGAAGCTGGCCTTTGTCGGCGCGACCGGCGCGGGCAAAACGACGATGACCAACCTGATCAATCGATTCTACGACGTACAGAAAGGCTCGATCACCTATGACGGCATCGACGTTAAGCTGATCCGCAAGGATGATCTGCGGCGGTCGTTAGGGATTGTTCTGCAGGATACCCATCTGTTCACCGGCACGATTGAGGACAATATCAAATATGCCCGGCCGGAGGCGACGCATGAAGAAGTTGTGGCGGCAGCTAAACTGGCGAATGCTCACTATTTCATCAAGCATCTGGAAAAAGGCTACGATACCTGGCTGACCCGCGATGGTTCTTCATTGTCGCAGGGACAGCGGCAGCTGATCTCCATCGCCCGGGCTGCGCTGGCCAATCCACCGGTACTGATTCTGGATGAAGCGACCTCTTCGATTGACTCGCGAACCGAGAAACTTGTGCAGGAAGGCATGGATAAGCTGATGAGCGGCCGGACGACCTTCGTCATCGCTCACCGGTTGAGTACGATTAAAAACTCGCACGCGATCATGGTCATGGATCATGGCCGGATTATCGAACGGGGCAATCATGAACGTCTGCTGGAAAAGCATGGCGTCTACTATCAGCTGTATACCGGCTTGATCGAAAACGACTGACAGGCGGGAGTTCCCGTCTGTTTTTCCTGTTGGCCCGGAATTCGAATTATGAAATGAGGGCGGACGTGATGCAGAGAAAAAATGCTTTTAAAGCTCAGCCTAATTGAAATTTCAAATGAAAATGGGACTGGTAATGAAAATGGATCAATTCAAAAATATAAGCGATGGTAAATCGTCAAAAATAACAAAAAAGTTGACTTATAGTCCGGTCCAGCTGGTATGATAAAGGGGCAGGCACTTACCGTTACGCGCGGATGGAAATCGGTTAAAAAGGGAAAGAGGGGAATGGAGTGACGCAAGCCAATTCTAAAAATTTAATGACTGAAGGTGTGATCTGGAAGAAGATTTTATTCTTTGCGCTGCCGATTTTTTTCGGTAATTTGTTTCAGCAATTATACAACACCGCCGATTCGCTGATCGTCGGGAATTTTCTAGGCAGTGAGGCGCTGGCGGCAGTTAGTTCGTCAGGCAATCTGATCTTTCTGCTCGTCGGTTTCTTCAACGGCATCGCTGTTGGAGCTGGGGTGGTGATCGCCCGTTACTATGGAGCGCGCAATAGCGAACAGGTTCAGCTGGCGGTGCATACGACAGTGGCTTTCGGTTTGGCCGCCAGTCTGTTGATGACGGCCGTTGGCGTAATTCTGGCGCCGCAGATTCTGATCTGGATGGGAACGCCGGCGGAGGTGCTGGGCTTATCTGCAGTTTATTTTCGAATCTATTTTGCCGGATCATTAGGCTTTATTATGTATAATATTTTTGTCGGTATCCTGCAGGCGGCCGGAGATAGCCGTCATCCGTTAGTCTATCTGGTCATTTCCTCGCTGATCAATATTGTTCTGGATCTGGTGTTTGTCGCCGGTATGCATCTGGGCGTCGGTTCGGCAGCCTTTGCGACAATACTATCGCAGTTTGTCAGCGCTGCGCTTTGCTTTAGACGTTTGTTGAAGGTGCAGGACGTTTATCGTATCGAGCCAAAGAAAATTCATTTTGACAAACCGATGCTGAAACTGATTATTCAATATGGTTTGCCGTCGGGGCTGCAGAATTCGATTATCGGATTTGCCAATGTAGTCGTTCAGACCAATATCAATGCTTTCGGGCAGATGGCAATGGCTGGCTGCGGCGCGTTCTCAAAGATTGAAGGGTTTGGTTTCCTGCCGATCACGAGCTTTACGATGGCGTTGACGACGTTTGTTGGTCAGAATCTGGGAGCTCGCGAGCTTGAACGAACCCGCAAAGGGGCGCGGTTTGGAATTCTTTGCTCAGTGGCGATTGCCGAAGGCATTGGAATTTTGATTTTTATCGGAGCACCGTGGCTGATCGCTGCTTTTAATCGGGATCCGCAGGTGATAGCCTATGGAACGGATCGGGCGCGGACGTCCGCTTTGTTTTTCTTCCTGCTGGCATTTTCTCATTGTATGGCGGCAATCCTGCGCGGGGCTGGGAAATCGACTGTTCCGATGCTGGTCATGCTGCTGACCTGGTGCGCGGCGCGGGTAACGTTTATCACGCTGATGGTTCGTTGGGTCAATTCGATTCAAGTTGTTTTCTGGGCATATCCGCTGACCTGGCTGATGAGTTCAGTTATTTTCTTCTATTATTATCGGCACGTCGACTGGATGCATGCATTTGATGCGCAATAACTTTACCGGCCTCATCAGCTCAATAAAATAAATAGAAGGAGCGGATTTGCGGCGCAGTCTGCTCACACGCAGTGGAAACAACCATATAATTTCGAGGTAAAAGAAACGGACCGTTCAAAGTTTATTTCAACTTTGAACAGCCCGTTTTTTTGCGGTATTTTTTTCATGAATTCTTATTATGATTGAATGGGGCGCAAAACAAGCCGGTTGACTTTGTGATGAAATGCCGGCGAAGTCAGGTTAAACAGAGGGAGAATACGACAGGTAGACATTTCCCAGGAAATGATATGAAGCTGTATTGTTGAAAAGAAATGAAATCAGCTGACCCGTTAAAAAGCAACTTCAGTTTTTTTCGACCATAAATAATCACGGTATCGGTTCAGCATCCCTTGTGCTTCAGATAAGGTTGGAATCGAAGCCGAAGCACCTTTTCTCATAACTGCGCAGCCACTGGCTGCCGTAGCGATTGCAAGGCAATCGAGATCTTGGTGACCAGCAAGTTTAGCCGCCAGAAAGAATCCTGTAAAAGTATCGCCGGCGCCGACAGTATCCACAACTTCAACCGGACAACAAGGCAAAGTCAATCGTTTGCGCCCAGCTTGCAGACAGCTTCCCTGTTCCCCCAAGGTTAGAATAATCTGCACATCAGGGAAAGTTTCAGCGAAGTAGTTCAGGATGGCTTCGGGTTCACTCTGTCCGGAAAAGAAGGCCCCTTCAACTTCATTGATGAATAACAGGTCCACTTCATTTAATGGCAGCCATTCAGGAACAGCCGGAGTTGGTGAAGGATTCAGCGCGATCGTCAAGCCTTGAGCATGCGCTTTATGAATTAACTCGTCCAGCCGGTTAATTTCATTTTGAATGACAAGCAGATCGCCGGCTTGAAAATGAGCTAACGTTTCATCAATTTGTGCTGAAGTTATGGAAAAATTGCTTCCAGGATAGACAAGAATGGCATTCTGGCCGGAATCATCTACCTGGATTATCGCGTGGCCGGCCGGTTGGTCAACTAAGCGCAATAAATCGGTATGAATATGATAATGCGCCAACGTGTCCGTTAAAAGTGAGCTTGCCTGCCCCAGACAGCCTGCAAAATAAACTGACGCGCCGCCCTGGCTGAGCGCAACCGCCTGATTCAATCCCTTTCCGCCGCAGAAACACTGCATTTGTCGGGCTGACTGCGTTTCTTTTGGATTTAAGATATGATCAACGGAGTAAAAATAATCGAGATTTAACGATCCAAAAACCAGACATTTCTGCATGTTGAAGAAGCCTCCTTATTTTTTTAATTATAGCATGCGCTGCCGCAGGAAATACAAATAAAAGTGAAAGGCGGTGCATGAAAGGACAAATATCCTAAGATTGAAGTTGGCGCAAAAGCGAGCTGACCGTAGATGAATGTTACTTTTGTTTGCTTTTTAAGACATGAAAACGGTCTTTTTCCAATAAAAAGCGGAATCCGGTGAATGATGCTTACCGAATTCCGTTCTTTGGGAGATGTCGTGATTGATTCTAGGCAAAGATCTGTGAAAGAAAACAGGAGAAAGATTCAACAGGTGATTTCCACGATTTTAACTTCCCCAGGCAGAAAAGCGGCGCAAAACGCTTGTTCGCCAAACTCCAAATTCAGATCGATCCGGGAATTCTCATTTTCAGAACTCAAGATGACCTTTGCGGACTTTACGGCATTTTGGAAGCGCTCCGGCAGATTGCCGGTACGAATCCAATGCCGATGACTCGTTTCTAAATCATGATTAGCGATGACCAGGATCATGGAACGCTTAAGCGCATAGCCGAAGCCCAATGCCGGAATCCATGGCCCTTCAAACATCAATGGGAATTGATCGGCCTTGCGTGTCAACGCCGAGCGATAACGCCGTCGGATTTGTGTTGCCGCTTCCAGGAGCGTCGGAAGCTGCCACCGCTGCGCGTCAAGATAATGGAAAGCATAACGATCGAATAACGCCAGTTTGCGGTAAAATGGGTCTGTTTCCGGCAGCTGGTCTTGTTCATCAGGCCGGCAATCCAATCCCGTATTCATCGGTTGGACTTCGTAAACCTCTTGGCCTGAATTGATAAACGGAACACAATTCGGTATAAATAAATTAAGCAAAGTTAACATCCGGCAGAGCTGTCTTCCCCCTTCGCGGGCGCTTAACCGCGGCGTATCGTGCGTTTCGCCTGCCGCAAAAACCGGGCAGGGCAAAGCGGAAGCTCCGTAAGCAAAAGCATTTAATTGATCTTCTTTGGGACGCGTTTCCTGAGTGAACCCTCCGCCGATAATCATATTATATCCCTTTTTCAAAGAAACCGCCGCGTTTTGTGTATCCAGTTCCTCGGCGATAAAACAGAAGTGAGGATCGATTTCCCGGGCGGCGTCAATGATTCGCTTTACCAACTTTAGCGGCAGCGCGTGCCCCATGTCAATCCGTGCCCCGTCAATTCCGAATTCCGTCTGATAGTAAGGGATGATCTGGCTTAACAGATCCCATAACGGCTCGTTGATGACGCTGCCGGGATTTAAACTCGACTTTGCGACGTCGTAAAGAATATAGGGATTGAAGTTCTCCGTTTTCGGCAGGAAGGGAACGGAGGACGCCGGATGATCTAAATACATGCGGAAAAAAGTGATGTCGTTCCAGGCTGGCTGCGGATCATTGATGCAATCGCTGAAAGCCGGAGCGACCGTCATGCCAAACACTTCCTGAACCAGATCCAGAATTTCTTCTTTTCCTTTTTTCCATCGCGCAACGACAGTTTTCCACTTTTCAGGATCCAGACTTTGCGGATTCGGCTGGAATTTGCGGATATGCTCCAGAACTTCTTTGCTGGCGTACATCAATTCCAGATATTTGGGATCAGCGACACTGCCAGGTTCGACGCCGGGAACAAACGGCGGTTTGTAAGTGTCTAATTGATCGACGTTAATCCAGTAAAACCAGTCGGGATGTTCGGCGATCAGATCGGAATTCACTGAATTTGTACGTGGGATCAAGTCGATGATTACTTTGATATCCTGGCAATGGCAAGCTTCCACAAGCGCCTTGAATTCATCCTCGACACTCAATTCATCGCCGGTCATGGGGTCTTTTAAATTCGGATCTAACTTGAAAAAATTACTTACGCCATAAGGTGAGCCCAAATCTCCCTTTTTGTTTTTGGTCGAATACTGACTGATCGGAAGCAGGTATAACGTATCGACTCCCATTTTTTTTAATAACGGAAGCAGAGCTAACGTTTTAACAAAAGTTCCGGTTTCTTTCAGGCCATATAAATTTACACTTTCCAGAAATCCGCTGCGGTCATGATCCCAGCTGCTGGAGGTACGGATCATGCAGGAATACACACAGCTTTGCCGGATCCAATTCCCATGAGCGCCGACGCTGGCGATTGAATGATTCTTATAATAAGGTTGGCAAATGGGATCGGCATGATCCTTGCGAAGCGAATTGATCAACTCATCAAAGAATTGATAAGGATTGACGCAAATTTCGCCAGAGGGTAATTTATATTTTGAAGGACATTTTAAATCCAGACTATCAAAAAGATCGGGAAGGGTATAATTATATGGATAATCGTGTAAATGACGCTGATGCTGCAGGGCTTTCTGTAATTTTAATAGATAACTCATGAAATACTCCTTTTGTAAGTGACTAAAGACCTAATTCATTTTATCATGAAAAATCGAGTGATTGACAGAATTTCAGCTTTTTCAGGAAAAATGCAAATCGGAATCTGAAAATAAATTTGTCAATCTGTTGGAAGTCTGTTACCATGATAGCGGTTGAATTGGACATTGAGGTGAAATGAATGCGGAAACTGTTATTGATCAGCATGGGGGTAATGCTTATGCTGGGGGGATGTGCGAAAGAAAAACCGTGTGTTGCTGAAAATGGCATCGTTTGTTATGATGAAGAAAATCAGCGCTATCAAATAGAGGACGGAGCCCGGATCAGAGTGATGGTGGAAAACGAAGCTTATGGTCAGGCTTTGATCAATCTTTGGGATGCAGAACATCCCGAGCAGACCGGTGTGATCGAGCCGATCGTCGTGCAGAACTTCGATGCGGCGACATGGTTGGGCTATAAGACGGATATTGCGTTATTGTGGAGTAATGATGCAGCGCAGATTCTTAATAATTTTATGCCGGTTCAGCCGGATCTGGAAGTGATGATTCAGGAACATGTACCACAGCAGTTTGGCGAGCTTCTAAATTTGGAAGGTCTGCGCTATGTGCCTATGAGTTATTACGGATTGGTGTTTTCTACCAATGTTACGATGCTTAATGAAATGGGATATGATAGTACTGATGAAAATGGCGATGGCTTGGTCGATGCGTTTGACAGTTTTGAGGAGTTAATGGCTCTGGCAGAGGAATGGGGAGGAATCGAGCGAATCTATTATGATCGGGCGGTAACCGCAGTTTTCCCATTTGCTCTCTCTGAATTATGGGCTTCAATGGTGTTTTTCAGCGCTGATCAGTTTCGTTTTTTTGCAACTTATGAGGCGCTCCGTCCCGGAATGGAGACGGATGAGTTTTTAGAAACACTGAAATTTTTAAGGGCAATGGGTGAATATCCCTGGTATTTGAATCCTCAGGAAGCGAGCGGGGAGGAAGCGGCGGAAACTGCTGCGGATGAGGAACTGGACACAGAAGAGGCAGGCGTGTTGATGGCTGATCCTGATACGGAAGCACCGTCAGAAGAGGCTTCATCGGAAGGGGATGAGAATAAGAAAACGCCGGATAATCCAGGTGAGGAGGAGGAAATCATTCTTCCTTACCGGTCAGAGAATGACCGCGCTTTTGAGGGAGGGTGGTTGTATGATGTGTATCTGGAAAAACTTATTTCACCATTTTCGTTAGTTGGAACGTGGATGTACTATAATCAACAGGAGGATATTGAGCAGCAGGATTTTTATTTCTCACCGATGCCTACCTGGAAAGAACAGTCACTTTCGCCCTTAGCGAAAACGAAGGGGTATTTGTTATCTGAAGAAACAAAATATCCGTCCGCTGCGAATGAAGTTCTGCGTTTGATTCGCAGCGAAGCAGGAATACAGGCGTATATGGATACGGTCGATGAAATCCCGGCGGTGACCGTGGTTGATCGGCCGGAAAATCGTCCGGCACCGGAGAATGAAGAGGCAGAAGGAAAAGGTGAGTCCGATAAGATCGTGCCGTATTATTTGAGTTTCAGGAATGAGAATCAGCGGCAGATCAGCCATGCTTTTTCATTATCTCAGGAAGAATCAATGGTGGCCTTTGAAAAAGATCCATCCGTCAGAGGCTGGGATATGCTCTCAGAGATCGGATTAATTGAAATCGCTGAAAGTGTAATCAAACAGGAAATGACGCCGGAAGAGGCTCAGCTGAAATTACTTGAGCGCAGTGAATCGTGGATGACGCCGTATAAGCCGGCAGAGGAAGTGCCAGAATCGTGATTTAACCTTGGTAAAAAGAAAATGGGATTCAGATTAAATTGATTTTCAGAATTGGATCACATGCTGAGAGACTTATTCGTTTTTGTTTTTACTTGGTTCAGTGTTGATTACAATTTTCAATAGAGTGAAGCTGGCTGCATAATGCTTTTAGTCTTTGTGCAGCCAGCTATTGTTACTATTGCTTAAACAGTGTCTTATTCTAAGAAGAGAATCTTTTTTTATGTTCTGAAGTATAAAGGGATATAGTTTATCAGGTTAGCGCTATGTTAAAATAATAAGAGCAGAGGCGGCAAAGCGCAGGGATGATCTAACAATAGATGGGCCAGTTTATTTCCGAAAGAAAGCAAAGCTGCATCTATTGCTTGTCCAGTTGTAATTAACAGGATTGTATCGGTAACGCAGTCTTCATTATATTTCCAGCATAGAATGATTTCATGGAATTGTGGAGATTGTGTTCAGTTTTGCAATCAAACCCCAGTAAAAAAATCTGATTTTATTATTGACGAGATTCGGAACTTATGATATATTATTAAAGCGCTGGTAATCAGCGAGTAAAAAGATGGAGGCTTAGCTCAGTTGGGAGAGCGTCTGCCTTACAAGCAGAGGGTCGGGGGTTCGAGCCCCTCAGCCTCCACCATTTTTTTATTGCCGACTTAGCTCAATTGGCAGAGCAACTGATTTGTAATCAGTAGGTTGTAGGTTCGATTCCTATAGTCGGCACCAGGAGTTGGAGAGGTAGCGAAGTGGCTAAACGCGGCTGACTGTAAATCAGTTCCCAACGGGTTCGGCAGTTCGAATCTGCCCCTCTCCACCATTCTTTTTTAAGATAGTGGGGCATAGCCAAGCGGTAAGGCAACAGACTTTGACTCTGTCATTTCCCTGGTTCGACCCCAGGTGCCCCAGCCAATTTTTAGTTTGGATTGTTTATGTCCCGGTAGCTCAGGCGGTAGAGCAACTGACTTTTAATCAGTGGGTCGAAGGTTCGATTCCTTTCCGGGACACCACTTAACTATGCGAATGTAGTTCAATGGTAGAACTTCAGCCTTCCAAGCTGACTACGTGGGTTCGATTCCCATCATTCGCTCCATTGAAGACCATAACCCTGATCGAGGGTTTTTTTGTTTTCCATGATGGATATTCTCTCATCAGTCATTTTTAGTAAAACAAGGTTCTATAAATTTTGGTGTTGGTGGAAACCAACGCCTTTTTTTCTTGAGCATAAAAAAAGAGACATAGGTAAGAATTTCCGTTACAATAAAATCACCACAAATTACA
>ERZ506941.68-NODE-68-length-99109-cov-7.81913_pt1 | contig 99109 bp, 100 predicted proteins | sample MGYA00512901_ERZ506941 | MGnify/ENA metagenome assembly ERZ506941 | reverse complement strand
GAGTTCAGACGTGTGCTCTTCCGATCTTCCCTGTCGTAATCCATGCTTTCTCGCGATCTCAATCGGCATCACAGCCGAAATTGCGTGAGAGAGCTGCATGACATAACCCGTGTATTTGCTGGAGTTAGTCTCGTTTTTCAGATACCGGAACAGGTTCTGTTTGTTTACAGATATTCCGCGACCGCCCTCTCTCCCCCATTGCTCGGCCACCAGCTGCGCTATCTTTTCCTGGGCCTGCCCAGGCAAAGTGTTTTCCCACTCACGAACGGCTTCAAAAATGGCCCGGCAGCGAAATGAATCACGGCGCCGCGGCTCAATCTGATTTTGAGTTTTCAGCGGAGCTGTGATCCGTTGGTTATGATGTGAGTACGTTAAGGGGTGCATTTTTAAACCTCGCTTTCTGGCGGGAAAACGCTATCAAGAGTGCAAACGCAACCTAATTCATTGAGCTTCTCAACGATCAGTCGGCATTCTGGTAATCCAGGCTGGCGGGTGCCATTCTCATAATTTGAGATCCTTGACTGGCGCCATCCAAACAATTTGGCTAATTGCTCTTGAGTTAACCCAAGCGCCTGCCGTTCTTTGGCGATGTTATTCATCTTGTCATCTTGTCCTCACGTCTGGTGTTTAACGGAATTAAACACATCTCGTGTTAGAAAGTCAAGACGAAACGTTTTTTGAGCGATAACACGCAACGTGGTAAAAGTTACTTATGAACATAAACACTACAATCGCTGCTCGTTTGAAGCAGATGCGTGAACAAAAAAATATGTCGCAAGCAAAACTCGCTGAGTTATGCGGGTGGGCTCAATCGCGCATCGGAAACTATGAGGCTGGTCGTCGTAATATTGGCGTTGATGACGCTTTAACAATATCTAATGCTCTCGGGATCAACCCGGCTGAGTTGATGTTTGGCGATGACCATGCTGAGTCATGGCTCACCCCCAAGCATCGCAAATTAATTGCCCTTTTTGATCAGTTACCAGAGTCAGAGCAAGACCGAATGATCGATACATTTCAACTTCGCCTGAAGGAAATTGATGAGTATGTTGAAAAGTATTTGCGGGGAAGGTTCAAGCCTGCTGACGAATAACCTAATCCACCTTTTAAACACTTAAACCAGCCGCTCAGGCTGGTTTTTTTATGCCCTCCCTCTTCTACCGCCCACATTGTCATTAGCCTCTCGCAATAAAACACATGTCGTGTTGACAAATAAGCACGTTATGGGTTTAACTATAAACACAGTATGAAATGAGTCATCCAGGCAGGACGCCCACGAAGTAGCTGCCGGCGGCATACGAAACACCGGATGAGATGACAAACAGACATGCGCAGCAGGTTTCAAACGTTCCGCCAGCCGGGCGATAACGGCAAGCAGAGGGATAAATCATGAGTGAGGTTATTTTTAGCTTTGAAAGCTCCAGCGATGCAGCACGCGCTGGGATGTTGATGAATAAGGCGGATCCGTCACTGCGTTATGTACAGATGCGATCAACTGTCTGCGTAACCTGGCATGCAAACATCATTGCGGCAACGCAGGCAGTTATGGATGCAAACATTCCATGCGCTTTTCAATACTGGAATGACATTAAAAACAGTCATCGCAGAGGGTGAAATGAAAATGATTGATTTCGCACGTCAGCCAGCACGCATCCAGGCCGTTCGCGGGAATGCTTTTACCGCTCCACTGCGTTTCCTGTGGCGCATTCTGAAAAATGGTAATAGCGCAAAGGTAGCTAACAAATGAACACTCTGTACGCATTAGTGCTGACGCTCGCTATGACAAACGGTGATTACCAGGAAGCTGTTATTGGTGTTTTTGGAAGTGAAAGAGAGTGTCTGTCGGCAGCAAGTGAACAAAGTAGCGTCACAAACTGCTATCCAGTTGAAGCGATTATTCCGGCTGACGACCAACAGCCTGCCACTTTTTTTTAACGAGTTTTGACCAATGGCTGTTGCCAGCCTGATGCTCAGTGCACGGGGCATCGTGATGGTAATACTGCCATCGTAACCAAACAGGAGACGAAGACCTGTTCTGGTTAAGTTGAGAATCTACTTTGCCCGTCCCGTGGCGGGCCTTTTTCTGGAGGCTTTTATGTCAGCAAACGAACTGGCATTGAAATTCAGTACCGCACCTGCAGAGCAACTGATTGGTATTTTACCTGCCCTCGAAGTCAAAGAAGCCCTGCGTGATGAAGTGGAAGATGACGTTCTGGGGGAAGCCTGGACGGAACACAACTTTGAAATGGAAGCGATTGGCGAACAGCTCGATGAGACGGTTCAACTGGCCAGAAAATTCGAACTGACTGCCGAAACATTCGCAACGGCAATCAAACTGGCACTGACGTTGCCACACAGCTAGGCAATCCCTGTTTTACAGAATGCTCTCAGGGATAATCCCGGTTACGGTCGCGAACCGACTAAGGATGCGTAATGGAATTTGGAATGAAGCGTGTTGTGGCATCTGTCCAGACCGTGGCAATCCTGAACAGGATGTACTGCGGGAAAGCCGTGTCTGTTGCCTCCATCAGTAAAGAAACAAAACTGTCTGTATCCTACCTGGAACAGATTTTTTCAAGGCTTCGCCGCAGCGACATTGTTACCAGCCAACGCGGTGCTGGTGGTGGATACCATCTCAAAAAAATGAACCCCAGCGTTGCTGATGTCGTTCGCGCCGTTACGCACACGCCGGATTCGTTCGAACCTGTGCTGAATGCTCTGGAGTGGGTCCCCGTCGCGCAGCTGTCGCAGGGGAAATCCCCGGCCCCATAAAGCACAAAACCCGCGCAAGGCGGGTTAAGTACCCGGTCAGCCGACCAAAGCTTTCCGGAACGAGTTTTGACCAATGACCACTACCACAGGCGGCAATCATCAGCTGCCGGGTATCTTACAACCTTAAGGAGCCCGAACGCAATGAACACATATGCGTATATCATCAAAGCCAAAGCCAAAGCGACTGACTCAAAAAGCCTCTTTTGTTGGTTCTCTGCAAAATCAGACTCGCGCGCTGAACGCGAAATTCTCAACCTTCTGGAAGATTCCGGGATCGAAGTTGGACGTGGTGCTGACCACCAGTTGCCAATACGCACTAACTGGTTTGTTGTCGACGATCTGCCTGAAGAAGGTACGCTGGATGACACATGGTGTGATCGTTACGAGCTTGGCGAGGATGGTTTAACCTGGAAAAAAATAGTGGTAGCCGAAGCACCAGCAGAGCCAGCAGAGCCAGCAGAGCCAGCAGAGCCAGCAGAGCCAGCAGAGCCAGAATCTACCGTACTGACAGCAGGCGAACAACCAGCCAATGATGCGGTCCCCGAAGTTAATGAAAATATTCAACACGAGCAGGATTTTACTGAAGGGAAAGACTCTCACCCAGAATACCCAAAGTTAACGGCTGTACCGACCATGTCATTCCGACATCGCGTACTGGCGCAGCACATTGGTGGCGGTGAGTATATGTATCACGTCGACGAAGAGCAGAAAAAAGAAATTATCGCCCTGGAACTGGATCAGGATAATTCATATATCCAGAACCTTCTGCTCGCTGCAGAGAATGTTGAACCATTCAAGAAAGCCAATGAAGTTGATATCTGGAAGGCAGTGATTTCGGTAAAAACAGTATTCCCTGTCGACAGAAAAACGCCAGAACTGGCAAGCGTTATCCAGTTCCTTAATGCCTGGTTTAATACGGAACATATTGACCGCGGGCTTCTAACGAAGGAGTGGGTTAACGGTAATCGCCTGTCCTGCATCCAGAGAACTTCCGGTGGCGCTAACGCAGGAGGTGGAATTAAGACTGACCGAAACCCTGACTACATTCACACCCTGGAAACGCTGGATTACGAAATTGCCGCGGCCACATTGCCGATGGATTTTGATATTTACAATATACCGCTATCCATCCATCGACGTGCTAAAGAAATCATCACTAAAAAAGAGAGCCCATGGAAAGAATGGTCCTCTGCTCTTCGCGCCACTCCAGGTATTCTTGACTATTCAAGGGCTGCAATCTTTGCACTCATTCGCGGTGCTGGCGAAAACGTTCATAACTTCCCGGATAGTTTGCGCCGATACATTAGCGCGAACCTGGCAGAAAGCAATCACGAAAAACCGACTGCTGATACTCTTGCGGCTTCCCGCCAGATTAATTCTGCATCGGTAACCCTCGACGCAGTTCACGATGCCATCAAAGGCAATAATGAAACCATGATCCCTGATGGGGTGGGCGAAGAATATGCCTTTGTTGGTAACAAACTCGTCACTGAAGCCCGGTCCCGCGCTGAGCAACCGAACATCGAAAACCACGGCAATGGTGTCTTTTCCATAGACAGCCTGGTTAACACACCACCGGCGCAACCATTATCTGTTGTCGATCAGGTTCGCCAGCGGTCAGTTGCAGAAAAAATCAAATCAGATAACAACGAGGAAGCCGCCAGTGATGTGCAGATGGAAGAGGTTGTCAACGATGAAGCCCAAACTGGTAATGAAGTGTCTCAGGGCGAAACAACAACTATGCCAGATGAAAGCGCTGATGCTTCTGGTGAACAAACAGATGCAATAAATAATGAATCCGTTCATCAAATTGCTGAACAAAAGCCTGACAAACTTTATTCCCACTTAATGGTGGATATGGAAACTATGGGCTGCGGTCCTGATGCCGCAATAGTCTCTATCGGTGGCGTATTTTTCGATCCTTCTTCTGGCAACACTGGTGCCGAGTTTTACCAGGTCGTCAGACTTGAATCATCTATGTCGTTTGGCATGAAACCCGATGCGTCGACAATCGAGTGGTGGTTAAAACAATCACCGGAAGCTCGTTCTGCAATTCTTGTTGATGATGCAATGGGGCTGCTTGAAACCCTCGAACTTCTGGCCGACTTCATAGCTGAAAACGCTGCTAACGGTTGCCGCACAGTTCAGTTATGGGGTAATGGATGCTCTTTTGATAATGTCATTCTTCGCCGTGCATTTGCATTAACAGATACCCCCTTCCCTGTTCCGTACTGGAATGACAGGGATGTAAGGACCATGGTCGAATTGGGTAAATCTGTGGGTATCAATCCACGCTTTGACATACCGTTTGAAGGCGACATGCACAACGCGCTTTCTGATGCCCGGCATCAGGTCAAATACGTCTCTGCAATCTGGCAACGCCTGACCGCAAACTGATTTTCTAATTTCACAATTTACGGGTCCTGCCTGGTATGTTTCTACAGGCAGGCCATCAGAGATGATGAGCTATGTACGAACTTACACTGTCTCCTCAGGAAATTGCAGAAATTACTGGCTATCAGCGCTACACCCACCAGCAGCGACAACTGCGGTGTCACGGCATACCGTTCACCACTGATGGGCGGAACCGCCCAATTGTATTGCGTAGAAGTATTGATCCCGGAGTTTCTGAATTATCTAAGGTCGATGAATATGTTGCACTTGAGCCAAATTACAACGCAATCAATGGGCAGACCAAGAAAAGATCCTAAAGACAAGCACCTACCGCCACGCGTAACTAAAAACCGTTATAGTTATGTGTGGAAGCCGAAAGGAACAAAGCAAAGCGTAACACTTGCACCTATTACCGGGACAAGTATGTCCCGACTATGGGCGCGTTATGAGGAAGAGAAAGCCAAACGATCAGACGTAATGACATTTACTAAATTATGGATGCTATTCACCAGCAGCCCAGCTTTTGCTGAACTGGCTCCACGGACTCAGACTGATTACAGGTCGTATGAAAAAAACCTTGTCCCCGTGTTCGGGAATATGCGAGCTGATGACATAAAAATTGAGATGGTCCGGATCTATATGGATAAACGTGGACAACGCAGTATTAACCAAGCAAACCAGGAACTTGGCGGGATGTCGCGTGTTTTCTCATGGGGATATGAACGAGGGTACGTGAAAGGAAATCCGTGCAAAGGAGTGCGCAAGTTCTCTTTAAAATCCCGTGATGTGTACGTGACAGACGAAGAATATCAGACAATTTATGAAGAGGCTGCGCCAGCTCTTCGAGTTGGAATGGAAATATCTTATTTATGTGCAGCTCGCGTATCAGATGTTATTTCGCTCAAATGGTCTCAAGTAAGAGAGGAAGGAATTTTTATCCAGCAAGGAAAGACCGGAACTAAACAAATAAAAGTCTGGACCGAGCGACTTCATAACGCCATCGAACTTGCTAAGACACTGGGTGGGCGAGAAACAGTTATCTGTAGCAGTAAAAAAACTAAGTATTCGAAAAGTGGATTTAACGATCTTTGGGAAACAGCAAGGGAAGCAGCAGGAAAAAAACTTGATAGAAAACTGCTATGTACATTTCATGATCTCAAAGCCAAGGGGATATCAGATTATGAAGGGTCTAGTAAGGATAAACAACTATTCTCTGGTCACAAAACTGAGAGTCAAGTTGTGGTTTATGACAGAAAGGTGAAAGTCTCGCCAACTCTGGATAAACCTATAATTCATAAAAATTAACTTAACTGCTTATACCATTTATAAATATCTTCCCATTTTAGAGAGATTATTTTAAATATATTAAACGGTCTTGACGGTGGATGATTGTTTTGAAATGTTATATAGATATGATTCATAGTATCTTGAGATATAGCAAGAATCTCCTGAACACGAGCCGCTCGTTTAGCCTGTGTCATTTTGGCAGCATCTTCGCAATCCAATGTCACCTTAGATAACAGCATTGGCAATACTTTTTTATCGAATTTAATACCACGACCTTCAAGCAACTCAATATATTTGACAGCTTGATTCATTTTTGCAAAAATATTCATGATAAACAACTGTGACACAGAATCATCACCCGTATGTATTATTCGTATGCCATGTTTATTTTTGCAACTTTTCTTATTTGCCTGTGATTTATTTAACCAGTAATCAATAGAAATATCAGATATATCATTGACCAATTTACATAAAGAATCGATCAATGATTTGCTTTCAGAGCGAGTAGCAAGCTTTGCAGAGTTGTTATATGTAACTGCCCAACCTATGAACACTAAAACTATACTCGCAAGACTAAAAACCCACATATTCTGGGCTACTAAATCCAGTAGCCCTTGTTGCTCTTTAACCACTTAAACTATCCTTCAAGCCTTCTCAGGTTCGGCGTTGTCTATAAAACGCTCAATTTGTTCTTTGTAAAATGGTAAATCACTTTTAATCACTAAGCGTTTTTTTATGCCTACTTTGGGCAGTCCCTCTTTCCGAACTAACCCACCAAAGGCTTCTTCAAGGAAAGAGGAACCTATGCCTAAAGCAATGCCATTGAAGTCCACAACGACCTCTTCGTCGCCAGCGCGTAAAGCTGGGACCAAGAAGTCCTTACGGAACTTTTCAGCACTATACGGACTATCACTTACAAACCGACCAAATGGGGTTTTTGAAAAGTCCTTAGCAATGACGATGTTAATCATCTTCTCCTCTCCTCGGAACCAAAGACCACTCGATTAGGGTTCCTGGTATGTTCTCAGGCAGCCACTCACAGCTGGGCTTCCCATCACTAGAATTATAGCGGTATCTGGCGTGTCCAGTTAATACTAGTAGTGATTCGGACTCCGCACATCCAGAACCTATAGGCCTTTTTATATCCTCAGAACCATTCCCACGTCCAGCATTTAAATGTCTAGAATGGCCTGAGGACAAAGCTGTTGAAACGGTTATGCTCTCACCTATCGTACCAGAAGAATCAATCACTGGTCCAAATGACCTGTGTATTCCTAATCCTAGGTCACATATGATGAAAACTACAGCATTGTTTTCCTTACTGTACCATGAGCATTGCCACCAGCGTTTTCCACCCAATGCTGCAATTTGTCCTTGAAAACAAGGATCCTCATATGCATGGTATGACACATTTAGCATAGCTTCGTTCAATGCTGAACTCATCAATCCGAAAGCATCAGCATTCAAAAGAGCCTTCTCTTGAAGAGTTGTAACAGTCTCAAGCCAATGCTCAAAAGGTTCGACAGCGGATTGATAGTATCTTTTTTCCTGAACTAGGCCTTGTAATTTCTTAAAAGTATTTGCTGTTAAAGCAGACGACAACCCCGTGCTGACAATCCATCTATGTCCGTCAGGGTTTTCTTCTTTTTTAGGAAATTTGAACCGTATGCGACTTTGGACTTTTGTAATTAGCTGGGCTCTGCTTACTATCGCAAACAAAAGTACTGTCGCAGCCGCGCTTGCGTAAACGACCTTAGATAGATCGATAGTGAGCTCATGCTCATTTTTAACTGCAACTACATCGATAAAATTTAGAAAATTGAGGGTAGCTGGACGATGTTCGTCTGAGTAAACACACAATGTTTTGGGACTGGTGAGTTTAGTCATTTCCGCTATCCTTGCAAAATATTGAAAGGGGGATCAGTTTTTTATACCAAGTGAATATACCAACACTTTACCAAGTGTGACATCTGTCGTTGTAGTGATACAACATAAGTGCTTGAATAGTGGCGGAGAGAGGGGGATTTGAACCCCCGGTAGAGTTGCCCCTACTCCGGTTTTCGAGACCGGTCCGTTCAGCCGCTCCGGCATCTCTCCGTTTTGATGGTTGCCATCATGCCAGGTAATTTGGCATTTTAACAGACCCTGTCCCTTCAATTTTGTTCAAGTGACGAGTTTGCGAGCAAATCGATGATTAAGTGGCCCTGGAAAGCACAAGACACCGCACAAAATGAGTCTGCTCAGTGGGAGGAAGCCCTTGCAATCCCCCTGCTTGTGACCCTGACCGCGCAAGAACAAGCCAGACTCATTGCGCTGGCAGAGCGATTCCTGCAACAAAAAAGGCTGGTCGCCCTTCAGGGTTTCGAACTCGACTCGCTGAAAAGCGCGCGCATCGCTCTGCTTTTCTGTCTGCCGGTTCTGGAACTGGGTATCGAATGGCTGGATGGCTTCCATGAGGTGCTGATCTACCCTGCGCCCTTTGTCGTCGACGACGAATGGGAAGATGATATTGGTCTGGTCCACAACCAGCGCGTTATTCAGTCCGGACAAAGCTGGCAGCAAGGACCAATCATCCTGAACTGGCTGGATATTCAGGACTCCTTCGACGCCTCCGGGTTTAACCTGATTATTCATGAAGTTGCCCATAAGCTGGACATGCGTAATGGCGATCGCGCCAGCGGCATCCCGCTGATTCCTCTGCGGGAAGTCGCCAGTTGGGAGCATGACCTGCACGCCGCAATGAACAATATTCAGGATGAAATTGATCTGGTGGGTGAAACGGCATCGAGCATTGATGCCTATGCGGCGAGCGATCCGGCGGAATGTTTTGCGGTCCTGTCAGAATATTTCTTCAGCGCCCCGGAACTCTTTGCGCCACGGTTCCCCGCGCTGTGGCAACGTTTCTGCCAGTTCTATCAGCAGGACCCTCTGCAACGCCTTCGTGATAACGAAGACGATGACCCATTTGACCCTGCGCAGGTTCACTGATCCTCCATTTTGGGGATTAATTAACCACTTGAAAAAGCGTGCTAATTTTACTGTTGACACGCCGTAGCGAGGTCAGTATTATGCGCCTCGTTCACACGATTCCTCTGTAGTTCAGTCGGTAGAACGGCGGACTGTTAATCCGTATGTCACTGGTTCGAGTCCAGTCAGAGGAGCCAAATTTAAAAAGCCCGCTTTTTAGCGGGCTTTTTGCTTTATATCTGATAATCAATCGCCACGTCATCAGGCTCCATCACCTGCCGCTTGATATCCTCCACGGACAATCCCGCATTACACAGTTCGATAAATCGCCAGACGTAGTTTCGCTGGAGTTGCCCGCGCTTCAGTCCCAGCCAGACAGTATTGGCGTCAAACAGATGCCGGGTATCCAGCCGCGTCAGCGCCCCCTCTTCCTGTTCACCGCTGGACTGTTCCGCCACCAGACCAATCCCCAGTCCTAACGCGACATAGGTTTTAATCACATCGGAATCCTGCGCGCTGAGAACAATATCCGGCAGCAGACCTTTACGTGCAAAAGCTTCATCAATGCGGGAACGCCCGGTGATCCCTTGCCGATAAGTGATCAGCGGCCAGTGGGCGATCGACTCCAGCGTAAGCGGCGAAACCAGGGTCAATGGATGATTATTCGGCACTAACAGGCTGTGATGCCAGCGAAACCAGGGGAAAGCAATCAAAAGAGGATCGTTGCTCAGCCGTTCACTGGCAATACCAATATCCGCCCCGCCATTTTGTAATAACGTCTCTATTTCCTGCGGCGTTCCCTGAATTAATTCCAGACGAACTTCCGGGAATAATTCGCGGAAGGCTTTGATCACCCCCGGCAGACTGTATCGTGCTTGCGTATGCGTCGTGGCGATAGTTAACACGCCCGAGGTGTCATTAGTGAACAAATCCGCCAGTCGGCGTACGTTACTGGCTTCATTTAAAATGCGCTCGGCGATAACCAATAACGCCTTACCTGGCTCGGTCATGCCAAGCAAACGCTTGCCCCTACGGATAAATATCTCGATCCCAAGCTCATCTTCTAACTCGCGAATATGCCGACTCACCCCTGACTGAGAGGTAAAGAGCATATTGGCGACCTCCGTCAGGTTGTAATCCTGACGGGCTGCCTCACGGATAATTTTTAGCTGCTGGAAATTCACTTGTTGCTCCGGATACATCAGACATGCCGCTATTGTTAAAGTCAGATGTCCGGCATAACAAATAATAAAAACCTGCATCTTATTCCGTCATGGAATAACGTTTAGCTGACCAACTGCAACTCGCGGTTATCCAGTGCCGGACTGCTCACCAGCGACATCAGGATCTCTTTCACCGCCTGTGCCTGCGGTGACAAACTCCCTCTTGCTGACATATTCAGCGACAGCGACAGATTCATCGACGGCGAAGTAATGCGTGCCATCCAGCCATTTGCCGCACCACACAGAGAACGCGCGGCGGATTCCGGTAGCACCGTCACGCCCATGCCGCTGGCAATCGCTGCGGTCAGCGTGGCTATCGACTCAATCTCGCCGATGACTTTCGCCGTTAAACGCCGCAGTGAGAAGGCTTCATCAACCCGCAACCGGACTGCGCTGTAGTCACGAGGGAGAAAAAGATTCATCTGTGCAACAGCGGTAAGGTCTACGCTCTGCCCCGGGCAATCGCGGGTACCAACAAGGAAGAGGTCTTCTTTGAGCAGAGGTTGGCTGGTAATGCCTGCCTGTGGAGAACGCTCGTAGAGCACCGCCATATCCAGGTGACCACTCAACAATTTATCGTTCAGTACGGCCCCACTGTTTTCATGCAGATACACCAGTACCTCGGGCAGTTCTGCGCGCACCGCCTGTAGCAGCGGCATGGTGACTGACGACGCGGCAGTGCCCGGCGCAAGACCGATCGACACCTGTCCCGTTAAGGTTTGCCCAACATTACAGACAGCTAACTGCGCCTGTTCACACTGACGAAGGATCGTCCGCGCATGGGTGTAGAGGATTTTTCCCGCTTCAGTCGGCGTCACCCCTCGTTTAGTGCGAATGAGCAATTGCTGATTGAGCTCGCCTTCCAGAGTGGCAACCTGCTGACTCAGCGCGGGCTGTGCGATATGCAATACTTCAGCGGCCTGTGTCAGGCTACCAATATCGACAATTTTCACGAAATATTTCAATCGTCTGAAGTTCATTTTGCCTCCTGTCCGGAATGCCAGAACCCATGCTGGCAGTGATGTCAGGAGAGAATTGCAAGATGCTTGCCAGTTTCGGATAAGAGGAGGAATTGGTGTTAAATCGCCGTAAAATAAGCATTTATGATTGTTATCGGTAATATCGATTCTCGTCAGCGGTTTCCGATCTGCCCCATCCGGGGTAGACACGCACCAGAATGGGGCAAAGCCCACCGGAGACCGAAAGTTCACCGCTTTGCTGGTTTTGTCAGCAAACAGACGCACAATCGCATTTCCCCCTTTGACAACCCCAATCGTCGTCGCTAATATGCGCCTCGTTCACACGATTCCTCTGTAGTTCAGTCGGTAGAACGGCGGACTGTTAATCCGTATGTCACTGGTTCGAGTCCAGTCAGAGGAGCCAAATTTTGAAGAGCCCGCTTTTTAGCGGGCTTTTTGCTTTTTCGGACGCCATATCCGCTTCATTTTCCTGTTCTGCCCTTTGTGGATTAAAAATCGTTTTCTCTTCCTGTCTGTCGCGGTAGTCTCATAACAACCACTTATAGGTTGGCCGCAATGTGTGTGACTCTTATTCCCATACTAATAATAAAATCAGTACAGACAGGATTACTATGGATTCCACCCTCATCTCCACCCCCTCCGTAGAGGAAACCCCATCGCTTAATCGCGCCAGACGTGCCGCGCTGGGCAGCTTTGCCGGTGCCGTCGTCGACTGGTACGATTTTCTGCTTTATGGCATTACCGCCGCACTGGTCTTTAACCGTGAGTTTTTCCCGCAGGTCAGCCCGGCAATGGGTACGCTTGCCGCATTTGCCACCTTTGGTGTCGGTTTCCTGTTCCGTCCGCTGGGCGGCGTGATCTTCGGCCACTTCGGCGATCGCTTAGGCCGTAAGCGGATGCTGATGCTCACCGTCTGGATGATGGGTATTGCCACAGCATTGATTGGCATTCTTCCTTCATTCGCCGCTATTGGTTGGTGGGCGCCGGTACTGTTAGTACTGCTGCGCGCGATTCAGGGATTTGCGGTCGGCGGTGAATGGGGCGGTGCCGCATTACTCTCCGTAGAAAGCGCGCCAGAAAACAAAAAAGCGTTCTATAGCAGTGGTGTACAAGTGGGCTACGGCGTCGGTCTGCTGCTTTCCACAGGTCTTGTGTCATTGATCAGTTATCTGACGAACGACGAGCAGTTCCTGAGCTGGGGCTGGCGTATTCCGTTCCTGTTCAGCATCGTCCTGGTGCTTGGTGCGTTATGGGTGCGAAACGGGATGGAAGAGTCAGCAGAATTTGAACAGCAGAAACAGCAGGCGCCTGAAGAGAAAAAGCGCCTGCCGGTGATGGAAGCGCTCGTACGCCATCCGGGTGCCTTTTTAAAGATTATTGCGCTCCGTCTGTGCGAACTGCTGACTATGTACATCGTTACCGCATTCGCCCTGAATTACTCGACGCAAAACCTCGGCCTGCCGCGTGAGCTCTTTCTGAATATCGGCCTGTTGGTCGGTGGGTTAAGCTGCCTGACCATCCCCTGCTTTGCCTGGCTGGCAGACCGCTTTGGCCGTCGGCGCGTCTATATTACCGGTGCGTTGATTGGCACGCTAAGCGCATTTCCGTTCTTTATGGCTCTCGAATCACAGTCGATTTTCTGGATTGTGTTCTTCTCGATCATGCTTGCTAACATTGCTCATGACATGGTGGTCTGTGTGCAGCAACCGATGTTCACCGGCATGTTCGGTGCAGGATATCGCTACAGTGGGGCTGGCGTGGGTTATCAGGTTGCCAGCGTGGTGGGCGGCGGATTCACCCCCTTCATCGCCGCGGCGCTGGTTACCTTCTCCGGTGGCGACTGGCACAGCGTGGCTATATACCTGCTGGCAGGCTGCCTGATTTCGGCCGCCACCGCATTGCTGATGAAAGATAAGCAACACGCCTGAGTTCTCTGCGAGGGCCATTCGGCTCTCGCCTCTTCTCTAAAACTCTGACTTTTGTTTCACATTCCGGTGACATACTATCGGGTGAGCAGTACACCTGTAGAACAAGGAGACACAGATGAAGAGTAAGGGCTCCAGCCTGACGCCTGCACAAGCGCTGGAAAAACTTGATGCACTCTACGAGCAGTCGGTTCAGGCGCTACGCAGTGCCATTGGCAAGTACATTGAAACGGGGGAACTTCCCGATCTCACCGCCCGGAGTAAAGGTCTTTTTGTTTATCCATCGCTTTCTGTTACCTGGGATGGCAATGCCACCAATCCCCCGAAAACCCGTGCTTATGGGCGTTTTACTCATGCAGGTTGCTATACCACGACCATCACTCGTCCGGGACTGTTCCGCCCCTATCTGGAAGAACAGCTCACGCTGTTGTATCAGGATTACGACGCGCAGATCACCGTCGAGCCATCACAGCATGAGATCCCCTATCCGTACGTGATTGACGGTTCTGAGCTCACACTTGACCGCTCAATGAGCGCTGGGCTAACCCGCCATTTCCCAACCACCGAACTGGCGCAAATTGGTGATGAAACCGCAGATGGCATCTATCATCCCGTCGAGTATTCTCCCCTGTCACACTTTGACGCACGACGGGTCGATTTCTCACTCGCCCGGTTACGTCACTATACCGGCACGCCGGTGGAACATTTTCAGCCGTTCGTGTTGTTCACCAACTACACCCGCTATGTGGATGAGTTTGTGCGCTGGGGATGCAGTCAAATTCTCGATCCGGACAGCCCATATATTGCGCTTTCCTGCGCCGGAGGCATCTGGATCACCGCTGAAACGGAAGCGCCCGAAGAAGCCATTTCCGATCTGGCCTGGAAGAAACACCAGATGCCCGCCTGGCATCTGATCACTGCCGACGGTCAGGGGATCACGCTGGTAAATATTGGCGTAGGCCCGTCTAACGCCAAAACAATTTGCGACCATCTGGCGGTTCTGCGCCCTGATGTCTGGTTGATGATTGGTCACTGCGGCGGCCTGCGTGAAAGCCAGGCGATTGGCGATTATGTGCTTGCCCATGCCTATCTGCGTGACGATCAGGTGCTGGATGCGGTACTGCCGCCGGATATCCCGATTCCTAGCATTGCAGAGGTACAGCGCGCCCTGTATGACGCGACGAAGATGGTCAGCGGCATGCCCGGTGAAGAAGTCAAACAGCGTCTGCGTACCGGAACGGTGGTGACCACTTCCGATCGCAACTGGGAATTGCGCTACTCCGCCTCAGCGCTACGTTTTAACCTGAGTCGTGCCGTGGCAATTGATATGGAAAGCGCCACCATCGCCGCACAGGGTTACCGATTCCGAGTGCCCTATGGCACCTTGTTGTGCGTTTCGGATAAACCGCTGCACGGTGAGATCAAACTGCCCGGTCAGGCAAACCGTTTCTACGAGGGGGCCATTTCCGAACACCTGCAGATTGGTATTCGCGCCATTGACCTGCTGCGTGCTGAAGGCGACCGTCTGCACTCCCGCAAACTGCGCACCTTCAACGAGCCACCATTCCGTTAAGAAGAACCAGAGGCAGAAAGCAAAAAGCCCGCTAAAAAGCGGGCTTTTTAAATTTGGCTCCTCTGACTGGACTCGAACCAGTGACATACGGATTAACAGTCCGCCGTTCTACCGACTGAACTACAGAGGAATCGTTGTGGAGGCTTATCTTAGCGGCGAAAAATCTTTTGTCAAACCCCATTTCAGACATGCACGGTTAATTGGCGCTTCTCTCAACAATTTGTTGCAATTGCGGAGATTTAATCGGCAAAAAACTTTGCAGCTTTTCCGTTTCTCCCTCATCATTTGAAATGAAGTTTCAACTTTCTTCTCTAAGGTCCATTTTGAACGTCTCCGCAGCCCTACGTCAGGCCGTCACCCGCACGCCCTGGTATGCCAAACGCAAGAGCTATAAGGTACTTTTCTGGCGCGAAATTACCCCACTTGCTGTGCCTATTTTTCTGGAGAATACCTGCGTTTTGCTGATGGGCGTACTCAGTACGTTTCTGGTCAGTTGGTTGGGTAAAGAAGCGATGGCGGGCGTCGGTCTCGCTGACAGCTTCAACATGGTAATTATGGCTTTTTTTGCCGCTATCGATCTGGGGACGACGGTGGTGGTGGCCTTTAGCCTCGGTAAACGTGACCGCCGACGCGCCCGTGCTGCGGCCCGGCAATCTCTGGTGATTATGACGCTGTTTGCCGTGATCCTGGCGGCGGTGATTCATTACTTTGGCGCGCAGATTATCAATGTAGTGGCAGGCGAAGCGACAGCGGAAGTGAAGGCGCTGGCGCTGACTTACCTGGAATTAACGGTCCTTAGTTATCCTGCCGCAGCGATTGCTCTGATTGGTAGTGGCGCGTTGCGCGGCGCGGGCAATACGAAAATTCCGCTGCTGATAAATGGTGGGATGAATATCCTTAATATCATTATCAGTAGCATCCTGATTTACGGAGTTTTTTCCTGGCAAGGGCTCGGCTTTGTCGGCGCAGGACTGGGCCTGACTATTTCGCGCTATATTGGCGCGGTTGCCATTATCTGGGTGCTGATGATTGGCTTTAACCCGGCGCTGCGCATTCCGCTGAAAAGTTATTTTAAACCGCTGAACTTCGCCATTATCTGGGAAGTGATGGGGATTGGTATCCCGGCCAGCATTGAATCGGTACTGTTCAACGGCGGCAAGTTATTAACGCAGATGTTTGTCGCCGGGATGGGCACCAGCGTCATTGCCGGTAATTTCATCGCATTCTCCATTGCCGCGCTAATTAACCTACCAGGAAACGCGCTGGGGTCGGCATCCACCATTATTACCGGAAGACGTCTTGGAAACGGACAGATTGCCCAGGCGGAAATTCAATTGCGCCACGTGTTCTGGCTTTCCACGATTGGCCTGACCGCGATTGCCTGGCTGAGCGCGCCGTTTGCCGGGCTGATGGCATCGTTTTACACCCGCGATCAGGAGGTAAAAGACGTGGTTGTCATCCTGATTTGGCTCAACGCGGCGTTTATGCCGATCTGGGCTGCTTCCTGGGTTTTACCTTCAGGGTTTAAAGGCGCGCGCGATGCACGTTTTGCCATGTGGGTATCGATGCTGGGAATGTGGGGCTGTCGAGTGGTTGCTGGTTATACGCTGGGGATTGTACTTGGCTGGGGTGTTGTCGGGGTCTGGATGGGAATGTTCTTCGACTGGACGGTACGTGCAGCGCTGTTTTACTGGCGTATGGTTAGCGGACGTTGGCTATGGAAATACCCGCGCCCGGTACATCAAAAGCTGACAAAATCACCCGTTGCGTCTGAATAAACAACGAAATGAGGAATATTTCGACAAACGATCGCGATGGTGCATTCAGGCTTTGACAACGGCAGTGGGCGTCGCTAATATGCGCCCCGTTCACACGATTCCTCTGTAGTTCAGTCGGTAGAACGGCGGACTGTTAATCCGTATGTCACTGGTTCGAGTCCAGTCAGAGGAGCCAAATTAAGGGAAGCAGACGTTCACTGACGTCTGCTTTCTGCATTTATATCAACTGGTTATCCCCTTCTTCAGGTTCACCCTCGTTCACTAAAAACAACTCGAAGCTATACCCTTTTGCTGGTAAAGCTGGTTCGATTTGCGTTTTACCAGCACGCGGAGGGAACCGTCATGTCACTTACTGATACTAAAGTAAAAATGCCAGACCATGGGAAAAGGTCGTCAAGCTCACTGATGGATTTGGTCTCTACCTTCTCGTGCATCCCAACGGTTCGAAATACTGGCAGTTAGGCTACCGCTTTAATGGCAAACAGAAGGTGTTTTCCATTGGGGGTTACCCTGCTGTATCGCTTGCCGATGCCAGACAACGCCGTGACGAGGCTAAGAGGCTGTTAGCTCAGGGGATTGACCCGAACGCTAAAAAACAGGCTGATAAAAAAGTCCTTCCGGAGAAACGGGATAAAACCCGTTCGTTCCGTGTTGTCGCCAAAAGCTGGTTTACCACCAAAACAAAATGGTCAGAAGATTATGCCGACACCGTATGGAAACGGCTGGAAACCTATGTCTTCCCGGATATTGGTGACAGCAACATTTCAGATCTGGATACGGGTGACCTGCTTGTGCCAGTCAAAAAAGCGGAAACAGTTGGCTACCTTGAAATTGCCATGCGGATTAAACAATACATCACCGCGATCCTCCGTCATGCTGTCCAGCAAAAGCTTATGCGTCATAATCCCGCCTATGATATGGAAGGCGCTGTTCAGAAGTCTGAGACTGAACACCGCCCTGCACTGGAGCTGGAGGAGATCCCGCTACTGCTTGAACGTATTGATGCCTACAAAGGGCGTGGACTGACAACACTGGCGATTAAACTCAATCTGCTTATCTTCATTCGTTCCAGCGAACTTCGTTTCGCTCGGTGATCGGAAATCGACTTCAACAGTAAGTTATGGGTGATCCCCGAACAGCGGGAAGCGATTGAAAACGTCAAGCACTCGACTCGTGGGGCTAAAATGAAACGTCAGCACTTCGTTCCCCTTTGTAGGCAGGCTCTTAAGATACTGAAAGCGCCAGCTTACCTATGAAGAAGGTAACGATGTCGGATTAATTTCTACTGGATGTTATGACTCATTCAAACCCATGAGTGAAAACACCATCAACAAGGCGCTGCGTAAAATGGGCTATGACACCGCACAGGACATCTGCGGTCATGGTTTTCGCACACTGGCATGTAGCGCCTTAATTGAGTCTGGTCTATGGTCAGAAGATGCTGTAGAACTTCAAATGAGCCACAAGGAAAGCAACAGCGTTCGTGCTGCCTATACCCATTATTTGTATTTTATAATTGATTCGTCTCCAGATTTTTGCTCCAAGACATCACTATACCGACCGCTGCTATTCTGTAATCGTCAAGTTTGAAACCATGATCTTACACGCATAATGTGATGTGGAAATCATTCTAAATGCGGGTTTGGCTACACCTCCATGTCGTTAACATAGATTTCTAGTTTTATTACGTTGGAATATCATGATATGTGATGAAATCAGTGGAGATCACGCAGATTGTTTTATGATAAATGCTACGCATTAATCTGTTATATTTATACCTTTAATTACCCACTTATCACATTAACTGAAAAAATGGGCAATCTATTATTCATATATTCAAAGTGTTGTTGGAAGAATATCCATAAATCCAGAATTGCCAGTTGAGACACGAAGCACTTTAGTTTCTCCAGCTTTAGTTCTGGTTTCCCGTTCTACTCTTGGTGGATTCAATCCACATAGCCCTGCACCATCTAACGATGCACCTACAATCCAATCCCCTTCATCAAGTTGAAAACTTGCCTTTTCATAAGGATTTAATTTTGCAACAATTTGTCCATTAATAAATATTGAAGCATAGCATCCTGAGCCTAACATACCTTTATCTCTAATCACCACCAAAGTAGAAGGTGCTGCTTGTTGATATTTAAAGACTCTTGATTGCGGTGCTGTTGGAGCATCATATACTGAAACAGGTTGCGTTTGGCATGCTGTAAGAAGAACTGAAGATATCAACACTAAAGTAATCACTTTAAAATTCATAATAATAAAACCCTTGTTAAATATGTAAAACAACGATAACATCGCATAATTACTTTGACATTCAGAATACAATTAAAATACTAAACATCGAAATCAACTTACCATAATAAATTAATAGAAAAAAGTTTATTCTTATCGATATTTCTCTTAACATTTGATCTCATGTCAATATTTATTCACATAAATGTTCATATCGCCCCATTCATAACTTTTACAAATAAAACACACAATTGAAGGTTACCGATCTCGCTTAACTATTATGTTCACGCATGCTATGATGTTTACACTGATATTGAGTATGCATGTTTGGAAAGAGCATGTCTGATTCGGTTTAACGTTTCATACCAAAAGCTACTGCTAGCCATGGGTGGAGGGATATGAGCAATTTTATTCAGGGAAAAGAAATAACTTATGTGATGGTTGACTATGAAAACGTTCAGCCATCTATTAGTCATTTTATTACACACCCCCAAACACATTTTATTATTTTCGTGGGTCATCAGCAGGACAAGATCCATTACGAAATCGTGTCCATGTTACAATCCATTGGGAATCGAGCTGAATATGTGAAAATTCATGGGACTGGTTCAAATGCACTAGATCTTCACATCGCATTTTTTGTAGGGAAAATAATACAGAATAATTCAATGGCTTCTTTTATCATCATTTCTAATGATAAAGGATACGACCCTTTAATTAGTTATCTCAAAAGCATTGGTACTAAAATTGTACGATATTCTATACAGGACATATCTAAAAATGATAAGCCTTATATAAATTCTGTGCTATCCATGCTATCAGATAGCCATTCCACTGAATCAGCTACGACTGCAATAAAACGTGAAAATCATATCACTCGCGTTATCAATGCACTTTCTGCTATGAAAAATAATAAACCAAAAAATCGCACCGGTCTGGGAGGAGTGGTAAAAAGTACAAGGCGCGATGGAGAAATTAATAAAGATGAGATCGACAAAATAGTTAATGTTTTAATTGATCGTGGCATAGTTAATCCAGATGGTAAGCAATTTACGTATCACCTTGATAAGCGTATAAAATAAGAAGCAAATAATTGCGCAAACATGCCCCAGCTCTGACCTTCTACGGAGCAATAGGGGCATTTAACGATCCAGCATCCTTTTAGTTAGCTTTCCAACCATTACTGGTTTTAACAAGATTTATTGCGCCATGAGCTGGTTCATTCATACTTTTGACACCAGCAAACGCTTTTTTATCCACCAAGCTCGGAACGTCAACCAGCTTCCATGTATACGACACGCGAACTACTTTCTGACCGCCTTGACCCGGTTCCGTCCATTCCTTGTTCTCGTCAACGGCACGACGACCTACACAAGCACCATCTGTTGTGCACCAGACTTTAGCTTTTACTCCTTCATCTGTGATCCCTAATACGTTCGAATCATAGCCCTGAGCAAAGACCATCATTCCCTGCTCAACAAATCCATCGAGGATCACTGAATTCGTTCCTGTGCCAGTCGAATCAAGCCGTGGCTTGGCAAGACGGATGGGGAAGCTGGTGTTATTGTTATCCAGCGAGAAGCTGTATCTGGTCTGCCCGATTCACTCTTTTTGTCATTCTTTTCCCTAAAAATGTTGATGTTCATTACATTGACGTTAACGCATCCGGCAGCATAGAGAAAGGGAATAAAGATGGCTGGCTATCTCAGCATTGGTCATAACGTATTCTTCTGCCCTTACTTATCTTTCCGGGAGGAAACATATCGGGCAATAGCGGTAATCTGTTGAATAAACGAGATAAAATTTGTAGCAGCACAGGAAGATCGTTCAGTGAAGCGTGTTTTCATAACCAATTGATAGTAATTGACTTTATAGTCATACAGCATTAAAAATGCTGGTAAATATGATGGTAAAAATAGACACCATTTTTTGAAAGCCACTAACAGCTGGAGCTACAGATGAAGTTCGAGTCCAGTCAGAGGAGCCAGATTTAAGAAGCCCGCTTTTTAGCGGGCTTTTTGCTTTTCAGAACACCATTCCGGCGTCATTAAATGCGGGTTTGTCCGTGGCTGATGTTGACGGGCATCCCCGAACGGCGTTCGAGCGCTTCGCTGACACGGTTCGTATCCACACCCTCAGCGCTCATAAAGCTACGCATCACAGGTGTGATCGGCAGCGGGACTTTTCTGTCAGATTCATATTCCGCGCGGTTGCGGGACAGTGGTTCATGCACTTCTTTCCAGCGACTACCGTCAGGTTCCGTCGTGGTTTTCACCGGCTGATCGATAATCTGCACGCGGGTGCCGACGGGCACGTTCTGGAAAAGATGTTCGATATCATCATTGCGTAAACGAATGCAGCCCTGGCTCACGCGCAGACCAATGCCGAAATTTGCGTTGGTGCCATGAATAGCGTACAGCTTGCCGATATAGATGGCGTACAGCCCCATCGGGTTATCCGGCCCCGCAGGAACGAAGGCGGGCAGGCTTTCTCCTCTGCTTGCGTATTCACGGCGGGTATTCGCCGTCGGCGTCCAGCTCGGCGCCTCTTGCTTACGCTCGACTCTCGTCACCCAGTTACGCGGCGTTTCTCGTCCTGCCTGGCCAATACCAATCGGGAAAATCTCAACCGTGTTGCTGCCGTTTGGATAGTAGTAAAGACGCATCTCCGCCACGTTCACAACAATGCCCTGACGAACGGTAGCAGGCAGAATGATTTGCTGCGGCACAATCAGCGTTGAACCCGACTTCGGAAGGAACACATCCACATCCGGATTCGCTTCCAGCATATTACTCAGCCCCTGCCCATACTGAGCGGCAAATGCTTCAAGCGGTTGCGTATTCTTGTCGGGAACGGTAATCGTCAGCGGATTTCCAACCAGACGACTTCCTTCAGGTGGCAGTGGATAGCTGACAGCCAGCGCGCTCTGGCTTGCAAGCAGCATAAATAATGAACAAAACAATTTTACACGAGGCAACATTTCCCTTTCCTCAGTCGCGGCAGATGTGGGCAAATTATAGCGTTTTTAAAGGCGATTAACCTCTTCTCTCACACTGACCAGCAAACTGCGCGGTTTACCGGCCAGGCAAGGTTACCTTATTACGCTTCTTTGCCATCCGGCAGCACGATATTGCTGGCCGCCAGTTCTCCCATGTTGCTGTACATCGCGCAGGCCGCTTCCACAATCGGCATCGCCAGTGCAGCACCGCTCCCCTCCCCCAGGCGCATTCCCATGTTGAGATAAGGCTCAAGCTCCAGGTGCTCCAGCGCAATCCGTGCGCCCTTTTCGGCGGAGAAATGTGATGGGATCAGATACGGTTTGATCTCCGGCGCAATCTGACAGGCGGCCAGCGCAGCGGAATAGGACAGGAAGCCATCCAGCAACACCGGTAAACCGCAGGACGCGGCGCCCAGGATAACTCCCGCCATGCCCACCAGGTCAAATCCACCGACTTTCGCCAGCACATCCACCCCATCATGCGGATTGGGCTGGTTGACGGCAATCGCCCGGCGAACCACCTCCACTTTATTGCCTACACGGGAAAGCGGCAGGTTAGCGCCAATTCCCACCACCGCTTCAGCCTCACTGCCTGTCAGGACGCTAACAATCGCCGCAGCAGGCGTGGTATTCGCCATCCCCAACTCGCCAACGCCAAACAGCGTCACGCCGCGCTGCGCCTGTTCGCGTGTGTAGCGAATGACTTCCAGCAGTAGCTCTTCCGCCTGCGTACGGCTCATCGCAGGGCCAGTGGCGATGTTTCCACACCCACGTGCGACGCGCATGTTCACTACGCCGGGGATGAGTTCAGCATCAATCCCCACGTCGATCACATGAACCTTTGCACCGGCATGAGCGGCAAGCACACAAACGCCCGTCGTGCCGCGCGTCATATTTGCCGCCTGAATGGCGGTCACCACTTTAGGCGAAACGGCAACCCCTTCATCCCAGACACCGTGATCGGCGCACATCACCAGTATCGCTTTTTCACCGACACGCGGTACACCGTGTAGACCTGGCATACCGGCCAGCTGTACCGCCAGCGCCTCCAGCCGACCCAGACTACCGGGCGGTTTAAGCAGGCCATCAATATGCTGTTGCGCGCGTGTCATCGCGCCACGGTCTGGCGGCGGAATTTCGCGGAGTAAAGAGGTTAACGTTTGCATATGCGTTCTCATTGTGTTGGCTGACTCACAGCAGAGCCAGCAGGAATATCAACTCGCCAAGTTCTATTGCCGCACCCAGCGTATCGCCGGTTTGCCCACCCAACGTCCGTTTTAACAGTTGTCCCAGCAGGAAGACAGACACCATCGTCACGACCAGTGCCGCCACCCCCTGCATTCCAGGCAACAGAACCGCCGCCAGAATCGCGGCCAGACCAAGGGTAAAACAGGTTTGCGTCCCGGTGACATGACCGATAAACACGTTGCCTAATCCCTCTTCACGGGCGTAGCGGTGGCGATACATCAACAACACGGCTGTCCCACGCCCAACGGCACAGGCGGCTGCCAGCGCGGCCAGCACAGGAGTGCCGCGTAGCGACAGTTCACTGATCACCAGCACTTTCGCCAGCAAGACAAAAATGAGCGCCAGACCGCCGTGCGTTCCCAGTCGGCTGTCGCGCATAATCTCCAGCATACGTTCGCGGCTGCGGGCGGAGAAAACGCCATCGCAGGTATCAGCCAGACCGTCGAGGTGAAAGCCCCCGGTCATCAGCGCCAGCGCTAACACGGTAAAGAGCGCCGCCAGTGGTGCGCCGCACCAGGGCTGAAAGAGCATAAACACCAGCCCACTCAACGCACCGAGTAGCAGACCGATGAGCGGGAAAGTCACAATACCGCGAGAATACTGATCGAATTCCAGTCCCTGCGACCAGCGACCCGGAACGGGCAAACGCGTAATAAAAGAGAGCATTGCCCAGAACAACTTACTCATTTAATTTTGACTCCAATACCAGATACCACCAGCCAGACCTCATCCGCCGCTGCCGCCAGACGCTGATTCACACGCCCGGCGATATCCCGAAAGTGCCGCGCCAGACGGTTTTCCGGCACGATCCCCATCCCGACTTCGTTGGTCACTAGCACCACCCTGGCCGGACATCGCTGACAGGCCGCGATCAGCGTCTGGATCTCCGCCTCAATCGCCGTTTCCAGCGCGGCGTAATCCCAGCTATCGGGGTCACTGTCGCCGCCCAAAGCAAACAGCAGGTTAGTGACCATGGTGGTGATGCACTCCAGTAGAATGGCTTCATCCGGCGCGTTATCCGCAGTGATCAGCGCATCAAGATGCTGCCAGCGCTCGGCGGTACGCCAGTGCGCTGGACGTCCATCACGATGATGCTGAATGCGCGCTGCCATTTCGTCATCAAAAATCTGCGATGTCGCGATGTACAGCACCTGCGGGAAATCAGCGATCAGGGCTTCGGCATGACGACTCTTACCGCTGCGTGCGCCGCCAGTGACCAGAATCATCATACTGACTCCCGATGTTGCTGCATGATGGTATATATTTTCTCAATATCGATGTGTTGCCGCATCGCATCCGCCAGCAGATCAAACTGCTGCGATTTATATTGCGCGTATTGGAAGGTGGGATCCAGGGGAGCTAGCCCTTTACGCACGCGCAGGCCATTGACCAGCGCTCGCGTAAAATCATCACTGTCAAACAAGCCATGCAGATAAGTTCCAAACGCCCGTCCGTCGGCGGAGACGGCGCCATCCGCAACGTTTTCGCCGTGCTTCTGCAGTTGCATCACCGACTGGCAATCGCCGTTCAGCGTCGTTTCGCCCATGTGAATTTCATAACCGCGCACTGGCAACCCGGACGCCGCAGACAACCAGTCCGGCAGTGTCGACGACATCGTCGCCGTTACCTGGGTTGTGGTTTTCCGCTGGGCAAAATGCGTTACCGTATCGAGCAACCCCAGACCCGGTAGCGTTCCCAGCCCTGACTCGACCTCATCGATAATGGTCTCGCCCAACATCTGGTAGCCACCACAGATCCCGACAATGGGGATATTTTGTTGGTGCGCCTGCAACACCGCGTGGGCCATGCCGCTTTCACGTAGCCACACCAGATCGCCGAGCGTATTTTTACTGCCCGGCAGGATCACCAGGTCAACGTCCGCCAGTTCTTGCGGATGACGCACATAGCGCACGCGCACATCGGGCTGCGCGGCCAGCGCGTTAAAATCGGTGAAATTGGAGATATGCGGGATTTGCACCACGGCAATGTTGATGTCGCGTTTTTCCGTGCGCAGGTATTTCCCTTTTTGCAGCGCCACGCCATCTTCATCTTCGAGATCGACATCCAGCCACGGCATCACGCCCAGCACGGGAACGCCGGTCAGGCTTTCAATCTGCTCAATACCGGGATTAAGCAACGCCACATCACCACGAAACTTATTGATGATCACCCCTTTCACCCGCGCACGCTCATGTTCATGCAGCAGCGCCAGCGTACCGTAGATGGAGGCAAACACCCCGCCGCGATCGATATCGGCGACCAGGATCACCGGGCATTGCGCCATCTCGGCCATCCCCATATTGACGATGTCGCGGTCACGCAGGTTGATCTCCGCCGGACTGCCCGCCCCTTCCAGCACCAGTACATCAAACTCCTGCGCCAGACTGGTGTAAACGGAAAGGATCTGCTCGCGCAGACGCGGCTTGTATTCGTGATAGCTGACCGCATCCATATCGGTCGCCACCTGTCCCATCAGCACCACCTGCGCCTTGCGATCGCTGGTCGGTTTCAACAGCACCGGATTCATGCGGACATCCGGCACAATGCCCGCCGCTTCGGCCTGGAAAATCTGCGCGCGGCCCATCTCTTTCCCCTCCGGCGTGATGCCGGAGTTGAGCGCCATATTCTGCGACTTAAACGGTGCGGTCCGCCGACCATCCTGATAAAAAATGCGGCACAGTCCCGCCACCAGAACACTCTTGCCGACGTCAGACGCCGTTCCCTGCAACATAATGGCCTGCGTCATGACGCCTCCTTGATTGCGCGTTGTCGCATACAACGGAAAAATTCATCTTCGGTTTTGCACAGCGGCATACCTAGCTCTGCGTGCAGTTTCACCAGCCAGGGTTGCGTTAACCCGGCCTCTTCAATCAGTTCTGTACGGGCAAAAACCTCACCCGGCTCACCATGCGCCAGCACTTCGCCATGACGTAAAACGTAGACGGCATTGCTGACTTCATAAATCAGATCAATATCATGGCTGGAGATCACCACGTGATTTCCCTGCGCCACAATCCGTTTGATGATGTCGATCATCTGGCTACGTCCTGAAGGATCCAGCCCCGCCGTGGGTTCATCCAGTAACAGGTATTTTGCCCGTAGCACCAGCGCACCGGCGATGGCCACCCGCTTCTTTTGTCCGTGGCTTAAGCACTGAATCGGCTGCTGGCGAAAATGTTGCGCATCTACCAGCGTCAACGCCTCGTCGACTCGTCGGGCAATTTCTCCCTCCTCCACGCCAAGATTGCGCAGGCTGAAGGCGATATCGCTGTCGATATCGGTGTAGAAAATTTGCTGATCGGGATCCTGAAACACCGTCGCGACCTGCTGACGCAGCGCCAGCAGGCCACGCTTACTGTAGTCCAGCGGTTTTCCCTGCCACAATACCGCGCCCTGTTGCGGTCGCAGTAATCCGCTCAGATTCATAAATAGGGTGGATTTCCCACAGCCGTTGGCTCCCACCAGTCCGGTGACGGCATGCTGTGAAAAATCCAGCGTCAGCCCTTTAAGTACCTGCGCATCCTGATAACGAAACCAGAGTTCGGTGGTGGCAAGCATGCTTTTCCTTACAGGTGAAAATCGCCCTGATACAATTTGATATCTAACGTCGCCGCCATTTGCTGATAGCGAATCAGCACCCGGGTAAACAAAACGCCCACCAGCATCGCCAGCGAGCGATAGCCAATCGGCAGACTACGATAGCCAAAACGCAGCGTCTGCGCGCGATGAATCGCCATCGCTTCATCTAACAGAATAAAAATAAAGCGCCAGGTCAGCAGGATCTGTTCCGTCAGCAGACGCGGTATCCGCGCCCGTTTGAGCAGTAAAATCAGCTGCGGAAACGGCAGGTTAAGCACCAGCCAGAACGTGGCGGCCAGCGCGGCCAGACTCCGCCAGAACGTCTCGTTCGCGGTGTGCAGCCCAGACGCCGTGACCCCCAGCCAGTAACTGCCAAGCGGAAAACTGACCAACAGCGTTTGTGGGTCGCGGCTGACGCTGAACAGAATCGTCACCACCCCCACCACCAGAAAACCAAACGGCAGCGCCATCCAGCGACACCAACGGCGCAGGGAGATGCGCAGCAGCCAGCAGGTCAGCCCGGCAATTAGCGCCAGCTCGATACCCTGCCCCCAGGCGGGCAGGGTAAAGGCCAGAATCATCAGCAACAGCCAGAACAGGAACTTACGCTCTGGCGCGACATGAAACCAGCGGCTCTGATAACTGAGTCGATCAAGCCCGGTCATCACGGCGTTGTCTGCCTTTGGTGTAGCCCAGAATATAGAAAATCACCGCCGCGCCAAGCGAGCCTTGCAACGTAAACAACAGGCTTTCAATTTCTCCGCTCGCCGGTTCATACAGCGGCTGGAACCACGGCTCATAATGCGGAGCAACCACCTGAATCTGGCTTTCCGCTTCACCGTCCGAGCCACCGTATTCACCACCGTGATTGATAAAGAACGGCAACACGACCAAAGCAATCACCATGGCTAACAATATCAGCGTCTTTTTCATGTTAATGTCCTTGCGCGGTTATCAGTTGCCGTTTCGTCAGCTGGTCGTAGATCATCACGGTCAGCAAGCCTTCGGCGATAGCAATCGGGATCTGCGTCAGGCAGAAAATCCCCATAAACTTGACGACAGACCCTGTCGCACCCGCTTCGGGATCCGGGAAGGCCACGCCAAGCTGTACAGATGTCACAAAGTAAGTCACCAGATCCGCCAGCATGGCGCAGAGGAAGACGCCAACATCACGACGGATCCCGGCGCGACAGGCCATCTTCCACACCATATAGCCGACAACCGGGCCAATCACCGCCATCGACATGCCGTTAGCGCCCAGGGTGGTCAAGCCACCGTGCGCCAGCAGCAGCGCCTGGAACAGCAGTACGATAGCGCCGAGAACCGCCACCACGCCCGGACCAAACAGGATCACCGCCAGCCCGACGCCTGTCGGATGTGAGCAGCTACCGGTAACCGACGGGATCTTCAGTGCCGACAGCACAAAAATAAACGCCCCGCACAGCGCCAGTAGCACTTTCTGATGGCTGTCATCCATCACGATATGTCGCAGGCGCACCAGTCCGTACCACAGGCACGGTAAAAACAGCAACCACCAGGCCAGCGCCCACATCGGCGGTAAAAATCCCTCCATGATGTGCATGGCGAACGCCTGCTCCGGCACAATCATCAGCAATAGCGCCGCAGCCAGACCACTGAATGACAGCTGTTTCAGCTGTTGTTCGAGTTTCATTCTGCATACTCCCACTGTTTGTTGACCAGGATGGTCGAGAAATAAGGCAACGGCTGATCGTCGCTGACCTCGTTGAGATGCCGCCAGCACTGCTCTCCAGGGAGCGTGGCCTCGGACATCATCAGTGCACAATCCAGTAATCCGGCCTGATCCAGCAGCGCTTTAATCCGCGCAAAGCGACCATAGACCTTCATCAGTACCAGACTGTCGTGTTGACGTAGCGCCTGGGCGATCTCCGCTTCCGGTGCGGTACAGGAGATCACCGCCAGCGACTGCTGTTCCATCGCCAGCGGCGTTTTGGATCGGGCGGCAATGGCGGCAAACGACGTCACACCAGGCACGATCTCCAGCCAGTCAGGACACCCGATGCGCTGTAGTAAAAAGACCCAGGTGCTGAACAACATGGCGTCACCCAGGGTGATAAATCCCACCTGTTTGCCTGCCTCCACTTCCTTAACCAACGCTGCGGTCACTTCATCCCAGACCGCCTCTTTTTCCGCGCTGTCTGCGCTCATGGGGAAATGGCAGCAACGAATTTCTGTGTTCGTGCCGATGTACTCCCGCACGATGGAAAGCGCGAGGCTGTCGCCACCCTTACGTCCCGCCGGGGCATAGAGAATATCCAGTGAACCCAGAATACGTGAGGCGCGAACGGTAATCAGATCGGCTGCTCCCGGGCCAGTGCTCAGGGCGTACAGTTTGCCGCTCATGCCGCTTCCTCCATCGCCACGCTCAGCGCTTGTTGCAAATGCGCGACGAACATCGCCCGCACCGCCGGATTTTCGCCAAGACCGCTCAGCCACGGCGTTGCCGTGATCCCCGCCGCCGTAAACAGCGTTTTCCACGAATCATCGTCGTCCGAAGCCATATCATTGATGGCGTGATCCCCTGCAACCAGCATCAGCGGCATCAGATGGACGGCTTTGACCCCCTCTTTGCTCAGGCTCTCAATCAGAATATCGACTTCCGGATAGCTCTCCACCGCGCCGACGCGCGCCGGGAAGCCCTGCGCCATCATCATGTGGTCGAGGCAGGCATAAGCGGCAAACGCGTGATGGCTGGCGCCGTGGCCCATGAATACCACTTTCTCATTGGCGGCGGGGACAGGCATCTGCTGTTTCAGGGCGAGCATTAACTGCGCGTAATCGTCATGGCTGCTCAACAGCGGCACGCCCAGCGTCAGGCGGGCAAACAGCGGACGCAGAGTCTGCACTTCACGGACAATTTTTTCATATTCGTCGCCGTTAATGATGTGCAGCGACTGAATCGCCACATCCTGATATCCCTGATCAGCAAGCTTTTGCAGCGCCTGCAGCGGGGTATCTATCTCAATACCATCACGCTGTTTGAGCTTGCGAATAATCATTCCAGAGGTAAAGGCACGGAACAGGGTGCGGTCAGGACAGCTGGCGGCCAGATCGCGCTCGCAGGCCACAATGTTCTTCTCGCAGGTATCGTGATAGCTGGTGCCAAAGCTAACCACCAGAAGCGCTTTTTTCATTTTCTGATTCCTTAAGCAGCGGCCAGCCAGCGCGCCAAACGTTGCGCAAATGCGGCCTGACTTTCCAGTAACTCATCTCCCGTCACCAGCGGCGCCGGGCGGGTAATCACGATGCAGGGAATACCTGCATCCAGACAGGGTTGAACCTTTTCCTGATAACCGCCCTCTGCGCCAGAAGCCTTGGTTATCACGACGTCAGCCTGACACTGACGATAAAACGCAGCGTTAAATTCAGCGCTGAACGGCCCGCACAGCGCGAACGTCTCGCCTACACCAAAGCCCAGATCGGCGCACTGTTGAATCACCTCGGGGACGGGCAACACGCGGGCGAGCAGCGTTTTTTCCGGCAACCCCGCGCGCCACAGCGCCAGATCTTTACTTCCGGTGGTCAGCAGTACGCGCTCGCCAAAACGTCGTGCAACGTCACACGCCTCGGCAATGCTCTGTACAGTGAAGAGCAGCGGATGCGTCAGTTCACTAAGCTGTTCCGGGCGCTGGTAGCGGCTCAGCAGCACGCCAGCCCGTTCGCAGGCGCACAGAATATTGCGGCTCACCACTTCGGCATACGGGTGCGAAGCATCGATCACCCATCGCGTTCCGTTCTCCTTCAGCCAGTTCACCATTTCATCCTGCTCGAGCCGACCACAGCGCACCTGCCCCTTGATGTCGCCAGCCAGTTGTTTCCCGGTCGGCGTCGCCACCGACAGGGTGTAAGCCACATTGGCGGCATCCAGTTGCTGGCACAGCGCACGGGCATCGCTGGTGCCGCCCATGACCAGAACCTCACCAAAACTCACAGCACGTAACCTCGTGGCGTGATCATCAGACCGTCCTGCACATAAGTCGCTTTGTTACCGACGATCACCAGACTGGTCATATCCACCGGTTCAAAATCCATCTCGCCCAGCGTAGTCAGCCATTTCTCCTGCTTTTTACGCCCGGCGGATTTCACCACTCCCACCGGCGTTTGCCCGCTCTTACTGGCGGAAAGCAGTTCAAATGCGCGCGCCAGATGTCCCTCACGGCCCCGGCTGCGCGGGTTGTAGAAGCAGATGACGAAGTCCGCTTCTCCGGCGGCGATAATACGTTTTTCGATAACCGGCCACGGCGTAAGTAAATCGCTTAAACTGATGTGACAAAAATCGTGCATCAGCGGCGCGCCGAGCAGCGACGCCGCCGCGATACTGGCAGTCATCCCCGGGATCAGGCGCACTTCAACGTCCAGTTTCTGTTTGCTGACCAGCTCCAGCACCAGCCCCGCCATACCGTAAATACCGGCGTCACCGCTGCTGATCAGCGCCACGTTGTGTCCGGCCTGCGCCAGTTCAATCGCCGCATGGCAGCGCTCGATCTCTTTGCACATGCCGGTTTTGATCACCTGCTTGTCACCGGTAAACGCTTTGACGAGGTGAGTGTAGGTTTTGTAACCCACAATAATTTCTGCCGCCTGCAGGGCCTCAACGGCTTCCATGGTCATCATGGCCTGTGAGCCGGGGCCGATTCCGATTACGGTTAACATCAGTGTGAAACTCCCAAAGTGATAGTGACGCCCTGCTCACGCAAGGTTTCGCCGGTCAATTGCCCATGACTCAGCAGCCATGCTGCCGGACCCGAGACGCTTCCGACGCCGACCGTCTGGCGAACAAACGGCGAAGCCGGAAAGTGATGTTCATGCTCACGCAGCGCGTCAGCGGTAAAGGTTTCAAACGGCACACGCCAACAGGAGGCAAGCTGGATCAGCCCCTCTTCGTCTTTCTTGAGCGACACGCTGCCGATGGCTTTCAGCGCCAGCGGATCAAAGCGCTGCGCTTCAAGCTGACGCGCCAGCAGCGCAGCCAGTAGTGGGAACGGCGTATCGCGACGACAGCCAATGCCAGCGACCACCCGTTGTGGCACCAGTTTCCAGTGTTGAACCGAAATATCCGGCAATTCGTTACGTAACGTGACGCACACCAGCGCATCCAGTTCAGGCAACTGCTGGAGATCGGTAACGGTAATGAACCCACGGCGATCGCAGTGGCGGACGTCTTCATCCAGTTCTTCATCCCACCACAGTCCCACGCGCTGGTTGCTCACCAGCATCTGATTCACCGCTTTTACTGCGGTGCGAAAGTCGGTCATACGGGCGTTGAGCTGAAACGCGAGGGTGTCCAGTGCCGCCATCTCATTGACATCGGTGGCAGTGGTAATCACCGGATCGGCGCCCAGCATGCCGGCGAGATAACGGGTCAGCGCGTTCGCGCCGCCCGCATGGCCCGAAAGCAGGCTGATCACATGCTGGCCGCGCTCGTCGATCACCACCACCGCCGGATCGCTGAACTTGTCATTCACCAGCGGGGCCAGCACGCGCACCGCGATGCCGGTCGCCCCGATAAAAATCAGCGCGGAATAGTTCGAAAACGCGTCGCGCGCGGCGTGGGCGAACCCGCCGTCGAACGGTAAGAAACCGTCCTCCAGCAATTTTTCACTGGTAAAACAGGTCAGCGGTAACATCGCTGCCAGCCGTTTAGCCAGCATTACACCGCCGGGCGTCAGGCAAAACAGCGCGATTGATTCAGGCTTTACGGTATTCATGGCTAAAGTCCGCGGCATAGAGTCTGGAGTAGTGATACTCATCTCCGAGGAAATTCCCGACCAGGATGAGCGCCGTTTTGCGGATCCCGGCGTCGCGCACTTTATCGGCGATATCCGCCAGCGTGCCACGCACGGTTTGACTTTCCGGCCAGGTCGCTTTGTAGATCACGGCCACCGGTGTGGTCGCCGGGTAACCGCCCTCAATCAACCGTTCCGCAACCCGGTTGATACGCTGGACGGAGAGATAAATTGCCATTGAGGTCTGGTGGCTGGCGAACGATTCCAGTTGTTCACGTTCTGGCACCGGCGTGCGACCTTCGAGTCGCGTAATAATCAGGCTTTGCGAGACTTCCGGCACGGTGTACTCAACCCCCAGCTCCGCCGCCGCGCCGAGGAAAGCGCTGACCCCCGGCACCACCTGCCAGGGGATACCACGTTTGGTCAGCTCTTCCCCCTGTTCGCGCACCGAGCCATACAGCGACACGTCGCCGGTTTGCAGGCGCACTACCGTTTTTCCGGCCTTCACCCCCTCTTCCATCAGGGTGAGGATTTGCTCAAGGTGCAGTTCCGCACTGTCGTGGCACTCTGCGTCCGCCGGGCAATACTCCAGCAGTTCGGTGTTGATCAGCGATCCGGCGTAAATCACCACCTGCGCCTGTTGCAACAGCCGGTAACCCTTAAGCGTAATCAGCTCCCGGTCACCCGGACCTGCGCCGACAAACCACACACAACGGGGATCAAATGTCTCAGACATGGCGTTCTTCCTTCTGGCAGGCGATGACAAAAACGGGATTGTTCGGTTTGAAATAGTGACCCGCGCCCAGCGTGGTCAACGACGAAATCTGCATTTGCAGGCAGTCCACGTCCTGCACACCGCGCTGTTGCAAATGTGCCAGCGCGGTGTTGAGGTTTTCCTGTAGGATGAAGGTCATCACCAGGCGTCCACCAACGTGCAACTGGCGCATAGACCAGTCGATCAGTTCCGTGAGGTGTCCCCCACTGCCACCCATAAAGACGGCATCGGCTTTCTCTGTCATCATCATTGGCGCTTCACCCGGCAGAATATCGATATTCGCGCAGGCGAAATGCTGACGGTTTTCGTCGAGTAAACGCAGCGCCGCCGGATTGCGCTCGATAGCCGTAATGTGTAGCGACGGAAACTGTAGCGCGGCTTCGATGGACACACTGCCGGTTCCGGCCCCGATATCAATCAGGTGACTGGCCCGGTGCAGTTCAAGTTTTGCGAGAGCGAGCGCACGTACCGCTTCTTTGGTCATCGGCACCTTCTCACCGCGCAGGAAAAGCTCATCTTTCATCAAGGATCACCACTGCATTCATCTCATATTCGGCATGGACCTCGCTGACGCGCAGCCAGTGGATCCGTTCGTTTTCCATCGCCAGGTTTTCACCAATCACCATCCAGCGATCGCCCTTTCCTCGTGCAACCAGTTGTGCAGCAATGTCACGCGGCCCGCACTGACCGTCGGTGACCATTGCCACCTTGTTATGCTGCGCCAGCGTATCGAAACAGACGCTGCGCCCGTGGCTACTGGTGAGCCACATGTCATTCATGTCGATTCCCGACTGCGCGCACAGATACTGCACCGCACTGATACCTGGAATGATGCGTACCTGCGCAACGCCAAAATGCGCCACCATCCGCGTACCGATGCCGTAAAACAGCGGATCGCCGGAAGCCAGAACCACCACCCGCTTATCCTGATGCGCCGCAATCCATGCCAGCAGTTCGGGAATGTTGGCGCCCAGCGCAAACTGCTCGCCGCGAAAGTCCGGGAACTGCTGCAAATGGCGCTTACCGCCGACCAGCACATCGGCCTCATCAACCGCCGCGCGCGCCGCCGGCGTCATCAGGTGCAGACCGGCTGGCCCCATCCCCACGACCGTCAGCATTGCATCTCCCGGGCGATAGCGTCGACGGGGCGGTTGCTACCCAGAACCTGGTTATCAAACGAAAACATGATCGCGTCGCAGGTCGGCGGGGTTTTGGTAAAGCGCAGCATCTGCATCACGCGCTGACAGATGCGTTCAGCAAGATGGTTGTAGAGGTGCTGAAAGCCGAACGCGTCGATGTGCTCCATTGCCGCTTCAGTGGTGTCGCAATCGCTTACCAGCGTCAGCAACTCCCGCGGCGCGCCGAGCAGCGCCAGATGCGCCACCAGCGTTTCCATTCGCGCATCGGCTATGTGGCTGTGGGTATGGAAGATCCCGGCAGCAATTTTGATCAATTTCCCAGGATGACCGACGAGCACGACCTGGCGAAATCCCAGCCGCACCGCCTCTTCAATCATGTAGCCGACAAAGTTGCTCATGGTGACCACCACGTTGGTATCGATGCCCATCTGTTCGCGGACGAAACGCTCACCATGATTACCCGGCACCAGAACTACCCGCTCCAGTCCGGCGGCACGTTTGATTTCCAGCTCCAGCGATAACGACCGCTTCCAGCTCTCTTCGGACATGGGGGTCACAATACCGGTGGTGCCAATAATGGAAATTCCGCCAAGAATACCGAGACGCGAGTTGTAGGTTTTTTGCGCTCGTTCTTCGCCTTCCGGGGCAAATATTTCGATTTCCGCCCCGCGTACCGGGCCTATCGCCTCACGCACGGCGGACTCAATGGTGTGACGCGGGGTGCGATTAATTGCCGCGCTGCCGACAGGCAGACCAATCCCCTTGCGGGTGACGGTGCCGACGCCTTCGCCCCCGGACAGGACAATTTCACCGCTGTCATTCAACGTGACGCGGGCGAAAATCAACATCCCGTGGGTGGCGTCGACATCATCGCCGCCATCTTTACGGATCGCTGCAATGGCCTGCTGTCCTTCAATGTGTGGAGATTCCACGTTCAGACACAGAGTGACGCCGGAAGGTGTGACAATCGATACCTGATGGATCAGATGCTGACGCAACACCATCAGCGCGGCGACTTTTGCCGCCGCCGTGGCGCACGATCCAGTGGTATAACCTTTGCGCAGCGCTTTGCCGTTATGCCAGACGGGCGCGTCGAAAGTCTGATCGCTCATCGCGCCCCCTGCATGTAATACAGCATGGCGTTCACGATCGCCGCCGCAACGTTACTGCCGCCTTTGCGTCCGAGGGCGGCAATGGCGGGCAACGGGCTGTGCGTCAGCGCCTCTTTGGATTCCGCCGCGCCGACAAATCCCACCGGCACGCCCACCACGCCGCTTACCGCTACATCTTTTTCCAACAGGCGAAACAGCGCAGTGGGCGCGTTGCCAAAGACAAACACTTTTTCGCCTTCTTCCGTCACGGCAATGTCGACAGCCGCCATTGAGCGAGTGATACCCTGCGCTTTCGCTTGCGCTACCACGCGCGGATCGCTGATATAGCAGCGACACTCGCCCCCCGTCTTCGCCAGCAGGGTTTTATTGATCCCCGAAAGCGCCATGGTGGTGTCGGTATAGATAACCGTCGGGCGGCTCAGCGCCGCACAAAGTTGTTCCAGCGCATCATCCGAAAACCAGAGAATATCCAGCCAGTCGAAGTCAGCGGTGGTATGAATCACCCGTTTGATGATGGCTTCATGTAGCGGACTGGCAAACTGGTACTCCGGGCGCGTTTCATGAATGATCTCGCCAATGATGTCAAAACTTTTGGCTTCAATCGCCTGGGGTTGCTGGATGTATTGCATTGTCATTTATCCTCAGGCCACACCCACTACCAGCCAGCGCGTCACAAGGAACAGCGCCAGAGCCAGCGTTGAGGCAACCCACATCAGTCGAATCGTTTGGGAAATGTCATCTATGGAAATAGTGCGCTGCGCGTCGCCGATCCACGGTTTTTCAACGCGCTCGCCAAAGTAATCATTCGGGCCGCCCAGTCGAATGCCCAACGCACCGGCAACGGAAGCCTCCGCCCAGGCACAGTTCGGGCTGCTGTGGTTATAGCGATCCCGCCAGCCCACACAGAGCGCCCGGACGCCGTCACGACGGCACAGCACCGCTGCCGCGCTCAGCAGCAGCCAGCTCAGCCGTGCAGGAATGTAGTTCGCGACGTCGTCCAGGCGAGCGCTGACCATGCCAATCGCCCGGTATTTTTCGTGTTTATAACCCACCATGGAATCCAGGGTATTCACCGCTTTGTAGGCCATCGCCAGCGGCGCGCCGCCAATTAAGAGGAAGAACAGCGGCGCGATAATGCCGTCAACCGTATTCTCCGCCACGGTTTCCACGACCGCCCGGTTGATCTGTTCTGGCTGAAGTTGCGATGTGTCGCGCCCCACAATCCACGAGAGCTTTTCGCGGCTTTGTGCAAGGTTACCTTCGCGCAGCGGGCGCTCAACCTCTTGCGCCGCCGTTGCCAGACAGCGCCCCGCCAGCACGGTGAAAATCATCCAGACTTCAACGACCCAACCGAGCCATGGATGAATCCACGCCGCCAGGTGTAACACGCCCCAGGCAACCGCCCACGTCAAGCCGACAACCACCAGCCACATCACCCCACCACCCATGCGTAACGCCCGGTCGCTGTGGCAGTAGCGGCGGATAATCCGCTGCACGGTAGTGATCAGATTGCCTATCCAGCGCACCGGATGCGGCCAGTGTGGTGGGTCGCCAATCACGACATCGAGAAGCCAGGCCACACACCATGCCAGTAGCGTCATAACGCCTCCCGCGCGGCATTCAGCCAGTGATTAAGCATTAATGGACGCTGAGCAAAGTGAACGTGCAGGTAGCTGGCGAAGGTGTTGCCCGTTCGCCAGCCACCGGACCACGCCTGCACCGTCTGACCGTCACGGACTTTACGGCAAGCCAGCACAGCGGGGGTTTCAGGGGAAAAATCGGAGTAATGGAATTCATGACCGCGCAGCACATCGCCTTCCGCGGCCAGCAGCGTGGGCTGCAAAGCCTGCGCTTCACAATAGCCAAAGCGGGTTAGCCGTTTACCCATTTTGCTGCGACCGGGAAGGATATCGGCCATGCGATGCTCAACCCCGTCGGCATCTTCCAGCAGGCTGCCGAGGTACATCAATCCGCCGCATTCGGCATAAATGGCGACACCGCGCTGATGCGCCTCGCGCAGGCTTGTCAGCATAGTAGTATTGGCCGCCAGCGCGGACGCGTGCAGTTCCGGATAACCGCCGCCCAGCCAGACCATTTGACAATCGGGTAATTTGCAATCGTGGAGCGGGCTGAAGCGCACAATGTTGACGCCGGTACGCGCCAGCAGCGCCACGTTATCGGGATAATAAAAATTAAAGGCCTCATCATCAGCCATCGCCAGCGTCAGCCCTTCTCCGGCGTTGGGCGCAGGACGTTCAGGCCATTCGCCTGGCGGCAATGCCTGAAGGTGGCTTAACGCCAGCAACCGATCGATATCCAGTGTACTTTCCAGCCGGGCGGCGAAATCCTGCCACGATTGTTGATTGACGACGGACTCACGCGCGGTCACCAGTCCCAGATGCCGTTCGGGTAGCGCGACGCCGTCAACGCGCGGGACGTAACCCAGCACCGGCACAGCGCAGTAGTGCTCGATAGCGGTTTTCAGCAACTGGAAATGGGACTCACTGTTGACGCGGTTAACGATGACGCCGGCAATGTTCAGCGTCGGGTCGAAATGCTGGAAGCCCATCACCGTGGCGGCAATGGAAGTAGAAACGGCTTTCCCGTCAACCAGCAGAATGACCGGACAGCCCAACTGTTTTGCCATCGCGGCGGTACTGCAATAATCAGGATCTGTACCGTAACCGTCGTACAGCCCCATCACCCCTTCGATCACTGCAATATCTGCATCCTGCATCTGTTCGCGGAACAGCGCATTAAGCACCGGCTCGGGGAGCATGAAACTGTCGAGATTACGGGAGGCGGTACCGCTGATGGCCGTATGCCAGGCGGTGTCAAGGTAATCAGGGCCGACTTTGCAGGGCTGGACGCGTAAACCACGTTGTTTCATCACGTTCAGCAAGCCCAGCGTCACTGTGGTTTTACCACAGCCGCTACCGGTACCTGCCAGAACAAACGCGTACTGCTTTGCCGCCATGACCCTGATCCTGTTCAGGGTGGTAGGGATGTACCGACACCCAGTCTTCCGACTGTACGCATCTGAGCAACCCACTTCCCACCGAAGTTGTTGGTAGTATCCGACAGGCTGGTCTTCTGGCTTAGCGTCGTCCTCGCCCGTCCTTCCCAATCTTGCGATCAGTGGTCTTCACGGGGTTGTCAGCATCACAGCAGCGGGGGCTGCGGGGGATTTTCACCCCCTTCCCAGACACAAATGTGTCAAACCTGTCGGCTTAAATGATGAACAGAATGAATTCTCCTCATCACAGCAATACTTTTCGTTACTTATTCGTTACGCATTTTTTATCAACAAAAAACGCCGCAATAAAACGATTCTGAATGAAATGTCATGCAAGAGAATAATGAAACCTCTTAACAATGACACTGTATCTCATCACAGAAATAAAAACTGGTGAAGTTTATTCCGTAAAGAGCGATATTTTATTGCGCTATGACAATTTATTGCTGTACTAAAAACACTTAACCATTATAAATGACCGGATTACGCGGGAATATCAAAAATCGGCAATAGCAAAATATTGCTATTTATGCCGATTCAGCAGGCAAGTTTTCATTTATTTTTTGCCGATAGGCCTGCGGCGTAACCTGATAAGTCTGACGGAACACTTTGCAAAAATAGCTGGTTTGCGAAAAACCTAAATTGCGGGCAATACTGGCAATGCTCCAGTCACTGTGACAAAGCAGCTCTCTGGCACTGGCCATGCGCTGTTGATTGACCCACGCGTTAAAACCAATGCCCTGATATTTTTTGAACAGTTTGCTGAAGTAGTACGGGCTCAGGTAAACATGCGAGGCCACATCTTCAAGGCGAAGATCGTCTGACAAGTGGGCATCAATATAGCGTAACGCCTTTTTCATTTTGCTGTCATGAGGGCTGGCGGCGCGGGTCGGGCGTGAAGGCTCAGCAGGTTGCGTGCTGTCTTTGATCACCACGAAATTGAGTTGCTTCTTGAGGCAGTTTTCAACAATGAGTTTGAGCAGATCCGCCGAGGCCATCACGCGAGAATAGTCCATTTCCGGGACATTACTGAACTCATTGAGCAGTTCAGGATCGGCCTGCCAGCGATCGTCAACCTTCATGATATCGAGCAGATCGGCACCATCATCGTTACGTAAACGCACCTGGCCGCACAGAACGAATCCAACAAGATGGCCTGCGATCACGAGAGGAATAGAGAAATCGGTAAGCCCGGCATGGCAGCGATAGATACAGGGTTGATCCGATTTTGACGCTTCCAGTCCCCCACAGCGATCGCTCATACGACACCGGGTACTGTGTTGCGGATGCTGACGCATCAGTTGGCAAAAAGGTGTGAAATTAAACAGCTCAGAAATCTCATCACCGTGAATATTGACAACCACAACAGCCAGGCTGGTCGCTTGCGCAAAATCCTGTGCGATTTTATTAATGAGTTCTGAGTTCAGGGTGCTCGCAGAAATCATGATAAAATCCCTCAGTTAATCCATTGTTATAATGAAAACATAAATTTTACATTTACTTCTTATCATCCCCATCCTTGTATGTAAATGACAGAAAGTACAAGGGACAATAACAAAAGTCTCCCTGGGTGGGGAGACTTTTTAGTCAGTTCGTGAAAGCAGATCACGAAAAAGAAATTAAAGACGTGATATTAGCCACGCCAGCCAAAATTACGCGTCCGTCTCTTCGATTTTACACGTATTACAGGGCAAATTTTTACCGATAAGGTACTTATAGATAGCCGCGCCCGCACACGCACCAATCAATGGCGCAATAATCGGCACAATAAAGTACGGAATATCGCGTCCACCAGTCATCGCAATATCTCCCCAACCTGCCATCCAGGCGAACAGCTTAGGACCAAAATCACGCGCCGGGTTCATGGCAAAGCCGGTTAATGGGCCTGTGGATGCACCAATTACCGCCACCAGAATACCGATCAGCAGTGGCGCCAGTGCCCCTTTAGGCACACCGTTACCATCGTCGGTCAGCGCCATAATCAGCCCCATCAGGATTGAGGTGATGACGATTTCGACCCCTGCCGCCTGCCACACGCTTAGCGCAGCCGCCGGATAGGTACTGAAAATACTGGCCAGATAGAGGCTATCGACACTGCCGCGAACCATGTTGTGGGCAGTTTCATACTCGGTGAATAAATTGCCGTAAAGCAGATAAGCCAGCACCGCACCGCCAAACGCTCCCGCGACCTGCGCGATGATGTAAGGCAGAACTTTGCGTCCCGGGAAGCAGGCAAACAGCCAGAGTGCGACTGTGATGGCCGGGTTCAGATGCGCTCCGGAAATTCCCGCCGTCAGATAAACCGCAAGCGAAATACCCAGACCCCAAATAATACAAATTTCCCAGAGACCCAGACTGGCGCCTGCGACTTTCAGTGCGCTAAGGCAGCCGATACCAAAAAACAAAAACAATCCGGTACCCAAAAACTCGGCAATGCATTGCGCTTTCAGTGAATCATTCATTGTGACACCTTCTTAGAAGCGTTCGTGTCCTTACCAGCGGACCCTTGCTGGTCGTAGAGTACAACGGCACTACTATAGGAAGAGGCCGCTGAAAATTGTTGGCAAACTGCGCATTCTCAGACCTGGAAAAATCGTGTTGTTATAGCAATTTCTTGCCATCTATTTATTCAAAGACAGCGTGTAGAGTGCCTGAATGTAATTAGACAGGACGATTCGTGATAGCAAAAATTGGTTATTTGAAGATTTTCCTTTTCCAATCAATGTCACAAATTGGATTTTCCGCATAGCAAATTAAATTAACCTTGTCACTCTCTAAAATGTAAATATGGAATAGCAAAAGCCAAAATATCACATCAACAAAAAATAACAAAACCAATAAAAACAAATAGATAAAATACAACAAAGCAAGTTTGTCACATTCACAGCCCACTAATTTTTCACCCAGAGTTTCAAGTCAGCCATTCTTTTTCCTCGCTTCTTTTTATAGTCATGAATATCGGGACAACCCAGGCGAGGTCTTTATGCAACAAGAAGCATTAGGAATGGTAGAAACCAAAGGCTTAACTGCAGCCATAGAGGCCGCAGATGCCATGGTGAAGTCAGCCAATGTTATGTTGGTCGGCTACGAAAAAATTGGCTCAGGGCTGGTAACCGTCATCGTCCGCGGTGATGTCGGTGCCGTAAAAGCGGCGACCGATGCTGGCGCTGCTGCTGCGCGCAACGTGGGAGAAGTGAAAGCCGTACACGTGATTCCACGCCCTCATACCGATGTTGAAAAAATCTTACCGAAGGGAATTAACCCATGAGCAGCAATGAACTGGTTGAACAGATCATGGCGCAGGTCATTGCCCGTGTGGCAACGCCTGATCAAGCGGGTATCCCTGATAAAACCCATCCAAAACGAGAGACGGCTATGGCAGAGAAGAGCTGCAGTTTAACGGAATTTGTTGGCACGGCGATTGGCGACACCGTAGGTCTGGTGATTGCAAACGTAGACAGTGCCCTGTTGGAAGCAATGAAGCTTGAGAAGCGCTATCGCTCCATTGGCATCCTGGGCGCGCGTACCGGCGCGGGTCCGCACATTATGGCGGCAGACGAAGCGGTCAAAGCCACCAATACCGAAGTGGTAAGCATTGAACTCCCTCGCGATACCAAAGGCGGCGCGGGTCACGGTTCTCTCATCATTATCGGCGGTAACGACGTTTCCGACGTTAAGCGCGGAATTGAAGTGGCGCTGAAAGAACTCGATCGCACCTTTGGTGATGTGTATGGCAACGAAGCCGGACACATCGAACTGCAATACACCGCTCGCGCCAGTTACGCGCTGGAAAAAGCGTTTGGTGCGCCGGTTGGCCGTGCCTGCGGCGTGATTGTGGGTGCTCCGGCTTCCGTCGGCGTGTTAATGGCAGATACCGCCCTGAAAGCCGCGAACGTTGAAGTTGTGGCCTACAGCTCTCCGGCACATGGCACCAGCTTCAGTAACGAAGCGATCCTGGTGATCTCCGGCGATTCTGGCGCAGTGCGTCAGGCGGTTATCTCAGCGCGAGAAATCGGTAAAACCGTTCTTGCGACCCTCGGTGCTGAACCGAAAAACGATCGCCCGTCCTATATCTGAACTCCGTGAGGCTCATTCATGAGATCGAAAAGATTTGAAGCACTGGCGAAACGCCCTGTCAATCAGGACGGATTCGTTAAGGAGTGGATCGAAGAAGGCTTCATTGCGATGGAAAGCCCGAACGATCCCAAGCCGTCGATTAAAATCGTTAACGGCGCCGTCACCGAACTCGATGGCAAATCGGTCAGCCAGTTTGACCTGATTGACCACTTCATTGCCCGTTACGGCATCAACCTGGCACGCGCAGAAGAAGTGATGGCGATGGACTCCGTAAAACTCGCTAACATGCTGTGCGATCCTAACGTAAAACGTCGCGACATTGTGCCACTGACCACGGCGATGACCCCGGCAAAAATTGTCGAAGTGGTTTCGCACATGAACGTGGTTGAGATGATGATGGCGATGCAAAAGATGCGCGCGCGTCGCACGCCATCCCAACAGGCGCACGTCACCAACGTCAAAGATAACCCGGTACAGATTGCGGCCGACGCCGCAGAAGGTGCATGGCGCGGATTTGATGAGCAGGAGACCACAGTAGCTGTGGCGCGTTATGCCCCATTCAACGCCATTGCGCTGCTCGTCGGTTCCCAGGTGGGCCGCCCCGGCGTGTTAACCCAGTGTTCACTGGAAGAGGCAACCGAACTGAAGCTCGGTATGCTGGGACACACCTGCTACGCCGAAACCATTTCCGTCTACGGTACCGAACCGGTCTTTACTGACGGCGACGACACGCCGTGGTCAAAAGGTTTCCTCGCCTCTTCTTACGCTTCGCGTGGGTTGAAAATGCGCTTCACTTCCGGTTCAGGTTCTGAAGTACAGATGGGTTATGCCGAGGGCAAATCCATGCTGTATCTCGAAGCGCGCTGCATTTACATCACCAAAGCGGCAGGCGTACAGGGTCTGCAAAACGGCTCCGTAAGCTGCATCGGCGTTCCGTCCGCAGTGCCATCAGGAATTCGTGCGGTACTGGCAGAAAACCTGATCTGTTCCTCGCTGGATCTGGAATGCGCCTCCAGTAACGACCAGACCTTTACCCACTCCGATATGCGTCGTACCGCGCGTCTGCTGATGCAGTTCCTGCCGGGGACCGACTTTATCTCTTCCGGTTATTCCGCCGTGCCGAACTACGACAACATGTTCGCGGGCTCCAACGAAGATGCGGAAGACTTTGATGACTACAACGTTATCCAACGCGACCTGAAAGTGGACGGTGGTCTGCGTCCGGTACGTGAAGAAGACGTTATCGCCATTCGTAACAAAGCAGCGCGCGCTCTGCAGGCGGTTTTCGCTGGCATGGGGCTGCCGCCCATTACGGATGAAGAAGTTGAAGCCGCAACCTACGCCCACGGTTCGAAAGATATGCCTGAACGTAACATCGTTGAGGACATCAAGTTTGCGCAGGAAATCATCAATAAGAACCGCAACGGTCTGGAAGTGGTGAAAGCGCTGGCTCAGGGCGGCTTTACCGATGTCGCGCAGGACATGCTCAACATCCAGAAGGCCAAGTTAACCGGGGACTATCTGCATACCTCCGCCATCATCGTCGGCGATGGACAAGTGCTCTCTGCCGTCAATGACGTCAACGATTATGCCGGTCCGGCAACAGGTTATCGCCTGCAAGGCGAACGCTGGGAAGAAATTAAAAACATCCCTGGCGCACTTGATCCCAACGAGCTTGGCTAAGGGGTGAACAATGGAAATTAATGAAAAATTGCTGCGCCAGATTATCGAAGACGTGCTGTCCGAAATGCAGACCAGCGATAAGCCCGTCTCATTTCGTGCACCGGGAACGTCAACCGCGCCTGCTGCACCGGCCGGTGACAGTTTCCTGACGGAAATTGGCGAGGCGAAACAGGGCACGCAACAGGACGAAGTGATTATTGCGGTCGGCCCGGCGTTTGGTCTCTCTCAGACCGTTAACATCGTCGGTCTACCGCATAAAAACATTCTGCGCGAAGTGATTGCCGGGATTGAAGAGGAAGGTATTAAAGCGCGTGTAATTCGCTGCTTTAAATCATCCGACGTGGCCTTCGTTGCCGTTGAGGGTAACCGTCTGAGTGGTTCCGGCATCTCTATCGGCATCCAGTCAAAAGGCACGACGGTCATCCATCAACAGGGACTGCCGCCGCTGTCCAACCTGGAGCTGTTCCCGCAGGCTCCGCTGCTGACGCTGGAAACCTATCGCCAGATTGGGAAAAACGCCGCGCGTTATGCCAAGCGTGAATCACCGCAGCCGGTCCCGACGCTGAACGACCAGATGGCGCGCCCGAAATATCAGGCTAAATCCGCCATCTTGCACATTAAAGAGACGAAGTACGTCGTGACGGGCAAAAACCCGCAGGAACTGCGCGTGGCGCTTTAATAAGGATCCCTTTATGAATACCGATGCAATTGAATCGATGGTTCGGGATGTGTTGAGCCGCATGAACAGCCTGCAGGGCGACACATCTGCCCCGGCAGCAGCTTCGGGCACTACGACCCAGACCGCCAAAGTGACCGACTATCCGCTCGCCAGTAAGCACCCTGAGTGGGTTAAAACGGCCACCAACAAAACGCTGGATGAGTTCACCCTCGAAAACGTTCTGAGCAACAAAGTGACCGCGCAGGATATGCGTATCACACCGGAAACGCTGCGCATTCAGGCGGCTATTGCCAAAGATGCCGGACGTGACCGCCTGGCGATGAACTTTGAGCGCGCCGCAGAACTGACGGCGGTGCCGGACGATCGCATTCTCGAGATCTATAACGCCCTGCGTCCTTATCGTTCAACGAAAGAAGAACTGCTCGCGATCGCGGACGATCTTGAAAACCGCTATCAGGCCAAAATCTGCGCCGCGTTTGTTCGTGAAGCGGCGGTGTTGTACGTCGAGCGTAAGAAGCTGAAAGGCGACGACTAAGGAAAGGTCATGAGATATATAGCTGGCATTGATATCGGCAACTCATCCACAGAAGTCGCGCTGGCGACGTTGGATGACACTGGCGCGCTCACCATTACCGGTAGCGCGCTGGCAGAAACCACCGGGATAAAAGGCACATTGCGTAATGTGTTTGGGATTCAGGAGGCGCTTACGCTTGCGGCTAACCGTGCAGGCATCAATGTCAGCGATATCTCGCTTATCCGTATCAACGAAGCCACCCCGGTGATTGGTGATGTCGCGATGGAAACCATCACGGAAACCATCATCACCGAATCCACCATGATCGGTCATAACCCGAAAACACCGGGCGGCGTCGGTCTGGGTGTGGGGATCACTATCACGCCGGAAGAGTTACTCACCCGACCGGCGGATACCCCGTTAATTCTGGTGGTGTCATCTGCTTTCGATTTCGCTGATGTCGCCACCATGATTAACGCCTCCGTCCGTGCCGGTTACCAGTTAACCGGTGTCATTTTGCAACAAGACGATGGCGTTCTGGTCAGTAACCGACTGGAAAAACCCCTGCCCATCGTTGACGAAGTGCTGTACATCGACCGTATCCCGCTCGGAATGCTGGCCGCCATTGAGGTCGCCGTGCCCGGTAAAGTCATCGAAACGCTGTCAAATCCTTATGGCATCGCGACGGTGTTTAATCTCAATGCGGACGAGACCAAAAACATTGTCCCGATGGCGCGAGCGCTGATTGGCAACCGTTCCGCCGTGGTGGTGAAAACCCCGTCAGGCGATGTTAAAGCACGTGCCATTCCTGCCGGAAACATTGAACTGCAGTCCCAAGGGCGCACGCTACGCGTTGATGTCGCTGCAGGCGCCGATGCCATTATGAAAGCAGTTGGCGAATGCCCGAAACTGGACAACGTTACCGGTGAAGCGGGCACCAATATTGGCGGTATGCTGGAACACGTTCGCCAGACAATGGCTGAACTGACCAATAAGCCAAGCAACGAAATTTTTATCCAGGATTTACTGGCCGTAGATACCTCCGTTCCGGTCAGTGTCACCGGTGGACTGGCCGGTGAGTTTTCTCTTGAGCAGGCTGTCGGTATCGCCTCGATGGTGAAATCAGACCGTCTGCAGATGGCAATGATCGCCAGCGAAATCAAAGAAAAGCTGAACGTGGATGTACAGGTTGGCGGTGCAGAAGCCGAAGCGGCAATTCTGGGCGCGCTCACCACGCCAGGTACCACGCGTCCGCTGGCGATTCTGGACTTAGGTGCGGGCTCGACCGACGCCTCCATTATCAATCCCAAAGGCGAAATTATCGCCACCCACCTCGCCGGGGCTGGCGACATGGTTACCATGATCATCGCCCGGGAGCTGGGACTTGATGACCGCTATCTGGCGGAAGAGATCAAAAAGTATCCGTTAGCCAAAGTCGAAAGCCTTTTCCATCTGCGCCACGAAGACGGTAGCGTTCAATTCTTCCCGACGCCACTTCCCCCTGCGGTGTTTGCCCGCGTCTGTGTGGTCAAGCCGGATGAACTGGTGCCCCTGCCCGGCGATCTCGCGCTGGAGAAAGTTCGCGCCATTCGCCGCAGCGCCAAAGAGCGCGTGTTTGTCACCAACGCCCTGCGCGCACTGCGACAGGTTAGCCCGACGGGCAATATCCGCGATATTCCGTTTGTCGTTCTGGTCGGTGGCTCCTCGCTGGACTTTGAAGTGCCGCAACTGGTGACGGACGCCCTGGCGCATTATCGCCTGGTGGCCGGACGCGGAAACATTCGCGGCACCGAAGGCCCGCGAAACGCGGTTGCGACGGGGCTCATCCTCTCCTGGCATAAGGAGTTTGCCCATGGACAGTAGCGTCACCACGCCTGCCATTGTGATTTCGACCATCGGCGACTGCCTTTCAGTCTGGAAAGAGGTGCTGCTCGGCATTGAAGAAGAAGGCATTCCGTTTGTGATCCAAAACCAGGCGGCGGGAGAAGTCGTTCAGAGCGCATGGCAGGCGGCCCGCCAGTCTCCGCTGCTGGTCGGCATCGCCTGCAATGAAGAAACCCTGGTCGTGCACTACAAGAATTTACCCACTTCAGCGCCGCTTTTTACGCTGACGTATCGCCAAAACAGCCTTGACCGGCGAAGTACTGGAAACAACGCGGCAAGGTTAGTCAAAGGGATCCCCTTCCGGGATCTCAATGCTTAATCCACAGGAGAATTGCAGTATGAATAACGCACTGGGTCTGGTTGAAACAAAAGGGTTGGTCGGCGCGATTGAAGCCGCAGATGCCATGGTGAAATCCGCCAACGTGCAACTGGTCGGTTACGAAAAAATCGGCTCCGGCCTGGTGACCGTCATGGTTCGCGGTGACGTCGGCGCCGTTAAAGCCGCCGTTGATGCAGGCTGCGCGGCAGCAAGCGTCGTGGGTGAGGTGAAATCCAGCCACGTTATCCCGCGTCCGCACAGCGACGTTGAGGCTATTTTACCGAAATCGGCCTGAGCATTATCGAAAAGGAGCACAGCGTGAAGCAATCACTGGGATTACTCGAAGTTAGTGGTCTGGCATTAGCCATCTGTTGCGCAGATGCCATGGCGAAAGCGGCTTCCATCACGCTGGTTGGCCTTGAAAAAACCAACGGTTCAGGCTGGACGGTGATCAAGATCACCGGTGATGTGGCATCAGTACAGTCTGCCATTATCACCGGTGCTCATCTCGCTGAACAGCAAGATGGCCTGGTCGCGCATAAAGTGATCGCCAGACCTGGCGAGGGCATTCTTTCTCGCGCGATGGCTGCCACTCCGGCACCTGTGCCTGCACCCGCAACGGTGTCTGCACCGGAATCCGTGCCAGCCCCCATCGAAGAACCTGAAACTGAAGTCGTTGTAGAAGAGTCAGCACCGGAAGCGGCGCCTGAAGACGGGATCATCAGCTGCAATTTGTGTCTGGACCCGGCCTGTAAGCGCCAGAAAGGCGAACCCCGGTCGCTCTGCCTGCATTCAGGTAAACGAGGTTAAGCGTAATGGATAAGCAACTTCTGGAAACGACGGTCAGCAAAGTGCTGAATGAATTACGGGATCGCCCCATTCCACTGGGCGTTTCCAACCGTCATATCCACCTTAACGCTGAGGATTATGCCCGTCTATTTCCGGGACATCCTATTAGTGAGAAAAAAGGGCTTCTGCAACCGGGACAGTATGCGGCTGAGCAAACCGTCACGTTAGTGGGACCAAAAGGTCAACTGAAAAATGTCCGCCTGCTGGGGCCGCTGCGTAGCACCAGCCAGGTGGAGATTTCGCGCACAGATGCCAGAACGCTGGGCATCGCCGCGCCGTTGCGGATGTCCGGAAATCTCAAAGGTACGCCGGGTATTCGCCTCGTGAGTCCCTTTGGCGAACTCGAACTCACCTCCGGGGTGATCGTCGCCCAGCGCCACATTCACATGTCGCCGCTGGATGCGCTGATCCTGCGCGTTGCTCACGGCGATAGCGTCAGTGTCGCTATTGAGGGCACCGATCGTCGGCTGATCTTCGATAACGTTGCGGTACGCGTTTCCCCCGACATGCGTCTGGAGATGCATATTGATACGGACGAGGCCAATGCCGCCGGGGCAGATGATCCCAATGCTTTCGTCACACTGGTGACTGAGCGATGAACGGCGATCTGTTGCAGCGAATCGTCGAGGAGGTGGTCTCCCGCCTGCAACGTCGTGCGCAAAGCACCGTCACGCTGAGCGTCGCGCAACTGCGGGAAACACCGTCCCGCGCCCTGTTTTCTCAGTATGCCTCTGTGCATATTTTACAGGTCGATCTGCCCCTGCTGGAGCAGATCGCCAACAACGATTCGTCACATGCCGCTGCCGTCATGATCCATGAGGCGCTGGCATTTGGCCTGCGGGTGCAACTCTCAATGCAACGTCGGTTACTGCCCGCCGTGCCGGTAAAAAAACTGGCCCGACTGCCGCTGATTCTCTGTGACGAACAGGGGCAGCCTATCATGCTGCACCCCACCCGACTGTTAAGTTATGCCGATGTTGCCCCGTTACCTGCAGGGTTGCTGGTGCTGCATCGCAAATGTGTTGTTACCGCGCTGGCTCGCGAGACCGCGAGCTCGCGCCACATCCAATTGATGAAGCAGGAGTGAACCATGCATCTGGCACGTGTTACAGGCGCGGTGGTATCCACGCAAAAATCGCCCTCGTTGGTCGGAAAAAAACTTCTGCTGGTACGCCGCGTGAGTGCCGACGGTGAATTACCGGCGAACCCAACGGCAGGTGATGAAGTCGCCGTTGACTCCGTCGGCGCAGGCGTTGGCGAACTGGTGCTCCTGAGTAGTGGCTCCAGCGCCAGACATGTTTTTTCCGGGCCGAATGAGGCCATCGATCTGGCCGTTGTCGGCATTGTCGACACGCTTTCTCGGTAAGGGGGAGTTATGGCGATTTATACCCGCACAGGTGATGCTGGCACAACCGCGCTCTTTACCGGACAGCGCGTCAGTAAAACGCACCCCCGCGTGGAAGCGTATGGCACGCTCGATGAGCTTAACGCCGCGCTGAGCCTGTGCGTCTGCGCCACCCATAGCGCGCAGCATCGCGCGCTGCTGGAGGCCATTCAGCTACAAATTTTCTGGTTCAGCGCTGAACTTGCCAGCGAAAGCGAGCAGCCGTCTGCGGATCAGCGCTATATCAGCTCTGAGGAAATTGCCGCACTGGAAGCGGCTATCGACACCGCGATGGGACGCGTTGCCCCCTTGCACAGTTTCATTTTGCCTGGCCGTTGCGAAGCCGCAAGCCGCCTGCATTTTGCCCGCACTCTGGCGCGCCGGGCCGAACGCCGTCTGGTGGAACTCGCGGCCGAGGTCACCGTCAGGCATGTGCTGATGCGCTATATCAACCGCCTGTCAGACTGCTTGTATGCACTGGCGCGCGCGGAAGATCACGACGCCCATCAGGACACCATTATCCGGGAAGTGACGAAGCGCTATCTGGCAGCGGGTCACGCCCCTGTCAAAAAGGAATCTACGATGTCGCTCTCCTTTGGCGATCTTCACCAGTTAACACGCGCCGCCGTCGAGCGGGCGCAAGTCTTAAACGTCCCGGTGGTCATCAGCATTGTTGATGCTAACGGCACCGAAGCCGTCACCTGGCGGATGCCGGATGCCCTGCTGGTCAGCAGTGAACTGGCACCGAAAAAAGCCTGGACTGCGGTGGCGATGAAAACCGCGACGCACGAACTTGCGTCAGTAGTTCAGCCCGGCGCGCCGCTATATGGGCTGGAAAGTCATATGCAGGGAAAAGTCGTCACTTTTGGCGGCGGCTACGCGCTATGGCGTGATGGATTGCTTATTGGGGGTCTTGGTATCAGCGGTGGAAGCGTTGAACAGGACATGGACATTGCACAGGCTGCCATTGCGGCAATAAACGTGAGAACACATCAATGAATACGACCGAACTGGAAACCCTCATCCGCACTATTTTGAGCGAGCAACTGGCTCCCGCAAAAACTGAAATCAAAGGGAACGGCATCTTTCAGTCTGTTGGTGAAGCTGTCGATGCTGCCCACCAGGCGTTCTTGCGTTATCAGCAATCACCATTAAAAACGCGCAGCGCCATTATTAGTGCTATCCGGGAAGAGCTGGCACCACAACTGGCTACGCTGGCGGCAGAGAGCGCTGCGGAAACCGGAATGGGTAACAAAGAGGACAAATTCCTCAAAAACAAAGCGGCGCTGGACAATACGCCGGGTATTGAAGATCTGACCACCACGGCACTCACTGGCGACGGCGGCATGGTGCTGTTTGAGTATTCGCCGTTCGGCGTGATTGGTTCCGTTGCGCCCAGCACTAACCCGACAGAAACCATTATTAACAACAGCATCAGCATGCTGGCGGCGGGCAACAGCGTCTATTTCAGCCCGCATCCGGGTGCTAAGGCCGTGTCACTGAAACTTATCGCCATGATTGAAGATATTGCGTTTCGTCGCTGCGGCATTCGCAATCTGGTGGTGACCGTTGCCGAACCGACGTTTGAAGCCACCCAGCAGATGATGGCGCACCCGAAAATTGCCGTGCTGGCGATTACCGGCGGTCCGGGCATTGTGGCAATGGGTATGAAGAGCGGAAAAAAAGTGATTGGTGCAGGCGCGGGGAATCCTCCTTGCATCGTCGATGAGACGGCCGATCTGGTGAAAGCGGCGGAAGATATTATCAACGGCGCGTCGTTTGACTACAACCTGCCGTGCATCGCGGAAAAAAGCCTGATAGTGGTGGAATCCGTCGCTGAACAATTGATTCAGCAGATGCAAAGTTTCGGCGCGCTGTTGTTGAGTCCAGCCGAGACAGAGAAGCTGCGTGCAGCCTGTCTGCCAGAGGGGGTAGCCAATAAAAAACTGGTCGGTAAAAGCCCTTGCGCTATGCTTGAAGCCGCCGGTATTCCGCTCCCGGCAAAAGCGCCGCGCCTGCTGATTGGCATCGTCAGCGCAGACGACAGTTGGGTAACCAGCGAGCAGTTAATGCCGATGCTGCCCGTGGTGAAGGTGAAAGATTTTGACGCCGCGTTGTCGCTGGCGCTGAAAGTGGAAGAAGGATTACACCACACCGCCATTATGCATTCGCAGAATGTCTCTCGCCTGAACCTTGCGGCGCGGACTCTGCAGACCTCCATTTTCGTTAAAAACGGCCCCTCCTATGCGGGGATTGGCGTCGGCGGCGAAGGGTTTACCACCTTCACCATCGCCACGCCGACGGGTGAAGGGACAACGTCGGCACGCACGTTTGCCCGCTCCCGTCGCTGTGTGCTGACTAACGGTTTCTCAATCCGCTAATGAGGTTGTGATGAATACTTTTTCACTACAAACCCGTTTGTACAGCGGCCCTGGAAGCCTGAAAGTGCTTGGCCGTTTTACGAACAAGCACATCTGGATTATCTGCGATGGTTTTCTCGCCCGTTCGCCGCTGATTGGTACGCTTCGCGAGGCGATACCGGCAGATAACCGGATCAGCGTCTTCAGTGAGATTACGCCCGACCCCACTATCGGAACCGTCGTTCAGGGGATTGCACAAATGCAGTCCCTGCGCCCCGACGTGGTGATTGGTTTCGGCGGCGGCTCCGCGCTGGATGCCGCGAAAGCCATTGTCTGGTTCAGTCGTCAATTTGATATTGATATTGAAACCTGTGTGGCGATCCCAACCACCAGCGGAACCGGATCGGAAGTGACCAGCGCCTGCGTGATAAGCGATCCGGAGAAAGGCATTAAATATCCGCTGTTCAATAACGCGCTCTACCCGGACATGGCGATCCTTGATCCGATGCTGGTCGTCAGCGTCCCACCCACCATTACCGCCAATACCGGAATGGATGTGTTGACGCACGCGCTGGAAGCCTATGTGTCCACGCGCGCCAGTGACTTTACCGACGCACTCGCGGAAAAAGCCGCTCAGATAGTCTTTCAGTATCTGCCTGTCGCGGTTCGTAAAGGCGACTGCCTCGCTACACGCGGCAAAATGCACAACGCCTCTACGCTGGCAGGGATGGCCTTCAGCCAGGCAGGACTGGGACTGAACCACGCCATCGCCCACCAGTTAGGCGGTCAGTTCCATTTACCACACGGTCTGGCGAATGCCCTGCTGCTGGCGTCGGTGATCCGCTTCAACGCGCACGATCCGCGAGCGGCTAAACGTTACGCCCGGTTCGCGAAGGCCTGTCATTTATGTACTGACAGCGCCAATGAAACGGCGAGCGTGAACGCGCTGGTGCAGCACATCGAGCAACTGAAAAAAGCGTGTGCTATCCCAACCCTTGCCGTGGCGCTTAAAGAACAAAAACAGAACTGGTCAGCGCGCATTCCGGCAATGGTTCAAGCCTCGCTGGCAGACGTGACGCTGAAAACCAACCCCAGAGCGGCGGATGTCGGGGCCATTCAGGAACTGCTTGAGGAATTGTTATGAATACCGCCCTGAATGATAAACCAGACGCCCTGGATGCGCCGACGCTCGTTGAACGCGTTCGTGCGGCAGGCATTGTGGGGGCTGGTGGTGCCGGTTTTCCGACGTATGTCAAACTCCAGGCTCAGGTGGAAATTTTTCTCGTCAATGCAGCCGAATGCGAGCCGATGCTGAAAGTCGATCAGCAACTCATGGCGCAGCAGGCAGCGCGTCTGATTCGCGGCGTACAGTATGCAATGAAAGCCACCGGCGCCCGCGAAGGGATTATCGCCCTGAAAGAGAAGTACCAGCCAGCGATTACCGCCCTGACGCCGCTTTTACCTCCGGCGATCAGACTGCACATTCTGCCTGATGTTTATCCGGCAGGCGATGAAGTGCTGACCATCTGGATGGCGACGGGTCGCCGCGTTCCCCCCGCTGCGCTGCCGGTCAGCGTGGGCGTGGTGGTCAATAACGTACAAACCGTACTGAATATCGCCCGCGCGGTCGAACAGCACTATCCGGTGACGCGCCGCACGCTCACTATCAACGGCGCTGTTGCTCGTCCACAGACCGTGACCGTCCCCATCGGTATGTCCTTACGCGACGTGCTGGAGATGGCTGGCGGCGCGACCATCGACGATCCCGGGTTTATCAACGGCGGACCGATGATGGGAAGCCTGGTGACGTCACTGGACGCGCCGGTCACGAAAACCACCGGCGGACTGCTGGTTTTGCCGAAAACACATCCACTGATTCAGCGACGTATGCAGGATGAGCGCACCGTACTGTCGGTGGCGAGAACAGTCTGTGAACAGTGTCGCCTGTGTACCGATCTCTGCCCGAGGCATCTCATCGGTCACGAGCTCTCTCCGCATCTGCTGGTGCGCGCAGTTAATTTCCATCAGGCCGCCACGCCACAGCTGTTGCTCAGCGCCCTCACCTGTTCTGAATGTAACGTCTGTGAAAGTGTGGCCTGCCCGGTAGGTATTTCACCTATGCGGATTAACCGGATGCTGAAGCGCGAGCTACGTGCACAGAATCAGCGCTACGAGGGGCCGCTCAACCCGGCCGATGAGATGGCGAAATACCGTCTGGTGCCGGTAAAACGACTCATCGCCAAACTGGGGCTGACACCGTGGTATCGGGAAGCGCCATTAATCGACAGCGAGCCCGTTGTTGAGAGAACGACGCTGCTGTTGCGCCAGCACATCGGCGCCAGCGCGGTGCCCTGCGTTCAGAAAGGCGAGCGTGTCGCGCGTGGTCAGTGCGTCGCTGAAATTCCGCAAGGTGCGCTCGGCGCGCCTGTTCACGCCAGTATTGACGGCATTGTCTGTGAGGTAACAGATCAGGCCATCATCGTTGTAAGAGGTTAACCATGTCTCAGGCCATAGGTATTTTAGAACTCACCAGCATTGCCAAAGGGATGGAAGCAGGCGATGCCATGCTGAAAAGCGCCAATGTGGATCTGCTGGTCAGCAAAACCATTTGTCCGGGTAAGTTTTTGCTCATGCTGGGCGGCGACGTCGGCGCAGTACAACAGGCGATCGAGACCGGAAATGCGCTCGCTGGCGAGATGTTGGTCGACTGTCTGGTGTTACCCAATATTCATGCCAGCGTGCTTCCCGCGATTAGCGGACTGAACAGCGTGGACAAACGTCAGGCGGTGGGAATAGTTGAAACCTGGAGCGTAGCAGCCTGTATCAGCGCGGCTGACCGGGTGGTGAAGGCGTCCAACGTTACGCTCGTGCGCGTTCATATGGCGTTCGGTATCGGAGGTAAATGCTACATGGTGGTCGCGGGTGATGTCTCCGATGTCAACAACGCGGTCGCGGTTGCCAGTGAGAGCGCGGGTGAAAAAGGCCTGCTGGTTTATCGTTCAGTGATCCCTCGCCCGCACGAAGCGATGTGGCGTCAGATGGTGGAGGGATGATGGAAAGGCAACCGACCACGGATCGCATGATCCAGGAGTACGTACCCGGCAAACAGGTCACGCTGGCGCATCTGATTGCGAATCCCGGCAAAGACCTGTTCAAGAAGCTGGGGTTGCAGGACAGCGTCTCGGCGATTGGCATTCTCACCATCACGCCAAGTGAAGCATCCATTATTGCCTGCGATATCGCGACGAAATCCGGCGCAGTCGAGATCGGCTTTCTTGACCGCTTCACGGGTGCGGTGGTGTTAACCGGCGACGTCTCGGCGGTGGAATACGCCCTCAAACAGGTTACGCGCACGCTCGGCGAAATGATGCGCTTTACAACCTGTTCCATCACGCGGACATAGCGTAATGCAGCGCATGATGTTAATTGGCCCCAGCCAGTGCGGTAAGACCTCGCTGACGCAGTGTCTGCGCGGCGAGGCTCTCGCGTATCAGAAAACGCAGGCGATTGTCTGGTCTGCCGAAACCATCGACACGCCTGGCGAATATCTGGAAAACCGCTGTCTTTACAGCGCGCTGCTGGCGAGTGCCTGCGAGGCGGATGTCATTGCGCTCGTGCTCAACAGCGATGCTCAGTGGTCACCTTTTTCCCCCGGTTTTACGGCACCAATGAACAGACCGGCGTTCGGCGTTGTGACCAAATCAGATTTAGCGGACCCGCAGAAAATTGCGCAGGTCACAGGTTGGCTGGAACAGGCTGGCGCAGAACGTGTGTTCGTGACCAGCGCCGTCAACCATTCCGGACTCGATGAACTGTTTGCCTTTCTGAACCAAAAGGAATCTTCATGTCTCACAAAATAATGGCGATCAACGCGGGCAGCTCGTCCCTTAAATTTCAGTTACTGGACATGCCGCAGGGTGATTTGCTGTGTCAGGGGCTGATTGAACGTATCGGCCTGCCGGATGCCCGGATCACCCTGAAAGCGCAGGATCAAAAATGGCAGCAAACCACCCCGGTTGCCGATCATCGCGAGGCGGTGACCCTGCTTCTCGAAATGCTGATTAGCCACGGCATTATTACCAGCCTGCAGGACATCGAGGGGGTCGGCCATCGTGTAGCGCATGGCGGGGAATCGTTTAAAGATTCTGCGCGCGTGACCGATGAATCACTGGCGGAAATTGAACGCCTTGCCGAACTGGCGCCCTTGCACAACCCGGTTAACCTGCTCGGCATCAACGTGTTTCGCCAGTTGCTGCCCGACGTGCCTTCGGTTGCCGTGTTTGATACCGCGTTTCATCAAACGCTGGAAGAGCCAGCCTATATCTATCCGCTTCCGTGGCGGTATTACGCAGAGTTTGGCATCCGTCGCTACGGTTTTCATGGAACCAGCCATAAGTACGTCAGCGCGACGCTCGCCGAAAAACTTGGCGTCCCGCTTAGCGCGCTGCGGGTCGTGTGTTGCCATCTGGGCAATGGCAGCAGTATTTGCGCGATTAAAGGCGGTAAGTCGGTTAATACTTCGATGGGCTTCACCCCACAGTCCGGCGTGATGATGGGTACCCGCAGCGGGGATATCGACCCGTCCATCTTGCCGTGGGTTGCGCAACGTGAAGGCCAAACGCCACAGCAACTTAACCACCTGTTGAACAATGAATCCGGGCTGCTTGGCGTTTCAGGCGTCTCGCATGATTATCGTGACGTTGAGCAGGCTGCTGACGGCGGAAATCCCCGCGCCGCGCTCGCCCTGTCACTGTTTGCAGAGCGTATTCGCGCCACGATTGGCAGCTATATCATGCAGATGGGAGGTCTGGATGCGCTGGTGTTTACTGGAGGTATCGGCGAAAACTCAGCGCGCGCCAGAGCGGCAATCTGCCAGAATCTGCACTTCCTGGGTCTGATCGTAGACGAAGAGAAGAATCAGCGGAATGCGACCTTTATTCAGGCGGAAAACGCCATGGTTAAAGTGGCGGTCATCAACACCAACGAAGAGCTGATGATAGCCCAGGATGTGATGCGGATTGCTCTCGCAGAATCAGAAAGTATCGCCGTGTCGGCCTGAGTTCGCGCCGCGCAAATTGCGGCAAATCATGGTAATAGCGCAATCGCCATGACACTATGCGCCGAGGATTGCAGATCAGAAAGGTGATAACGTGGCTGTTGCGCAGTGCCCCGCGTCATGCGGAGAACTTATTCAGGGCTGGATAATGGGCAGCGAGAAACTGGTCTCCTGCCCGGTTGACTGGTACAGCACCGTCGAGGTCAGCACCGGTTCCCCTCTGGCGGATGAGCGCCCTCTTTCGCGGGCGATGGTCAACCGACTTCTTGAACACTGGGACTACCCTGCCTACCTGAGTCAGGATATCCGTGTTTCGATCCATTCAACTATCCCGATTGCCAAAGGCATGGCCAGCAGTACGGCGGATATTGCCGCAACCGCTGTCGCCACCGCGCAGCATCTGGGCCATCAGCTGGATGAGTCCACCCTCGCGCAACTATGCGTCTCGCTGGAACCGACGGACAGCACCGTTTTTCAGCAACTGACGCTGTTTGACCACAACGACGCATCGACGCAAATCCCTTGCGATGCTCAACCGGCGCTGGATCTTCTCGTACTGGAGAGTCCGCAAACTTTACGCACCGCGGATTATCATCGCATTCCCCGGCAGGCGGGTTTACATGCGGGCGCACCGGCGCTGAAGCGGGCATGGGAAAAAGTACAGGAAGCCTGTGCGGAGCAAAATCCTTATCGTATGGGAGAAGCGGCGACGCTGAGCGCTATTGCCAGCCAGATGCTGTTGCCAAAACCGGATTTCGACGCGCTATTGTCGCTGGTTGAAGAGTGTGGTTTATACGGCGTGAACGTGGCGCACAGCGGCAGCGTCGTCGGACTGATGCTCGACAGACAGCGACACGATGTCGATTACGTTAAGTGGTTACTGGCAAGGAACAGACTGACCGAGCACTGGCCGGAACAGCATTTATTGCGAATGGTCAGCGGTGGCGTGAAGCGACAGTGAGGATCGCCTGACGGATCCTCACTGCTGGCAAAACGTTACTCCGCTTTCGCGTCGCCGTTTTTCATTTCACCCATCGCCTTCAGCTTTTTGGAGATGTCGCGACGTTCTTTGGATATCTCTGCATTTTTGATGATGTAGTCATCAACGCGATCTTCATAGTCGCTTTTCATGCTGGCGATGATGCCCTGAATAGCTTCAACACTCATCCCCGGCTTGATGTAATCGCTCAGGTTGTCCAGCAGCAGAACACGTTTCTGGTTGTCACGGATCTTTTTCTCAACGTCCTGGATTTCACGCTGCAGTTTGTTTTTACGACGGAACAGACGGACAAATTCCAGCACGTCCTGGAAAGATGGCTTGGTAGTTTCCATTTTTACACCCCTGATAATGTGAGAGTCGGATTCGTTTAAACGATAGGGCTAACATTACTTTTCGCAGCCGCAAATGACAATGGCTTCATTCTGGTTTCCATCATACCCTTATTCCTTGCTGAATCGAAGCAGCCAGGGCAGCATTCCCCTTACCTGCTTTTTATTTGCGCAGTGCGCGACAGATAAGATGCGACAGCAGCTCCAGTTGACGGGCGGTTTCCAGGCTTAGCCAGACATAGCCATGAATCGGCGTTTCAGCCACATGATGTTCATCGTGCTGACGGATCAGCGTGCGCAATTCGTTAACGGTCTCGTTCAGTTTTTCGCTGTTGGCGAGAATCGGCTGCGGATTACCTTCGAACAAGGCATGGGCAATCGTCAACAGCGCCTGTTGGGTCATTTGCTGCGTTTCCCGCAGCGTATGGGCATTGAGCATGACGAAATGGCTTTCACGGGTCGCCCACAGGGCATTGATCTGCAATTCGAGCATGCAAACCAGATTACGATTGACGGTCTGAATGGCTTCAAAAATAGATTTCTGGATGCGCGTCTCTTTGCTCGCCGGCGTAATAAGTCCGCGCATTTTTACCACGTCACCTAATAGCTGTTGCAGATGTTTATCCAGACGGGGACGTTCTAACAGATTAGGCGACAGCGCGGCCTGATACACCCGGTTATAGGCCGTCACGCAGTGCGCCAGTTGGATGCGCCAGTGAATGAAGGCGCGCTGCGGCCAGATTCCGGTGAACAGCATGGCGAGGAGCGCCCCCAGAATGACATCGCCGCCGCGCCAGAGTGCGGTCTCCATATCGCCAGCGGGCGCACCCACGACGACAGCAAGCGTGATGCCAATCAAGAGCGCCTGATACGGTTTTTTTCCTAACGCGAGCCATCCACACAGGAACATAGCTGCCGCACACCAGAGCAGCATCAGTGGCAATGAGAATAGCTCAAGACGCAGCGCCACCAGACCCAGCACCGATCCGAGGATCGTACCACCAATCCGCTCCCAGGCACGGGGAACCACGTTTCCCCAGAACGAGATCGGCCCCATAATCACCACCAGCGTAATCAAGGGCCATGTCCCTTCCGGAATGTTAAATAAACGAACAAGCAAAAAAGTCAGGATGAAGGCCAGCGCGATGCGAATACCATGCACAATGCGGTAATGGCGATACAGGCGGATTTCAAATGGACTCAGTGACTTGTCGGCACGCACTCATGCACTCCGTCAGGAAAAAGCAAAAAATGATTGTACCTGTTTTTACGCGCAGAAGTTCACTGTGGCGGACAGGACATCTCGCTAAGCGTAGTCGCTCCGCGCCGGTCCGCCTGGTTTTAGGCTTACTTCGTGGCAGGTTGCACCGCGATATACATCTCGATATCCCAGTAACCGTCTTCGCAACCGTTATTCAGATAGACTTCAAAGCAGGGTTTGCATGCCATTTCATATGCCTTGTCCTGCATCAGGCTATTGAAGAACTGATACCACGGCGTGGCAAAATCATTATTATCGACGCGTGCAACTGCCGTCGCATATTGACCGCCGTCGATTTCGCTGAGCGTCACGCCTTCGCTGTTTTCCGGGATGACAAAATCAGCAGGCACGGAAACGACCGTACTACAGCGCAGTTTTTCGGCGGGCACTTCATCCGGATTGTCGAAGTAAACGGCGATCCACTCCTGCGCCACAACCTGCTTGCCATCGACCCACATCATCAACTGGTCAAAGCCTTGTTTCACCGTTTGCTCCCACGGTCCCACCAGGTGGAAACCTGCAACGGTGCGCTTATCAGCGTTTCTGATCTCGTAATTCATGTTGCCTCCATCGTTACACTGTATTTATATACAGCATAACGAAGACTAAACCGCCGTCACAAGCACTTTGTGGTTATTATGTGAGCGGAACCGAACTCCTGCCAGTCTCTGTCAGTACGATTCAGACTTTGTGATGGAAATAATCACTCAGACGGGAGAAGACGCCTCCCTTACCGACGGCTTCCAGCGTGACCAGAGGCCAGTGAGCGACCAGTTTGTCGCGGTCGTAGAGTTCAATTTCCCCGACCCGTTGATGGGCGGCAAGCGGCGCTTCCAGTTCCTTCTTATCCAGGATGTACTTCGCTTTGATGTGCGGGATTTCCGCCTTTGGCAGCGCCATCCAGAAATCGTGTTCGGTACCTAACGCGATTTTCTCTTTATCACCGTACCAGATACGCTCTGTTCCGACCTGCTTACCGCTGCGCAGGATTTGCACCGTGTCGAAATTTTGTTGTCCCCAGTGCAGCAGTTTACGTGCCTGCTCCTCACGCCCTTTTGGGCTATTCGCGCCCATCACCACGGCAATCAGTCGGCGCTGACCGTCCACCGCAGAAGCAATCAAATTGAACCCCGCGCCTGAGGTGTGCCCGGTTTTCAGGCCATCAACGTTCATGGTTTTATCCCACAGCAGTCCGTTACGGTTTTGCTGGGTAATACCGTTCCAGGTGAGGCTTTTCTCACTGTACATGTGATAAAACGTCGGCTCACCATGAATGATTGCCCGGGACAACACCGCCAGATCGTAAGCTGAACTGTGCTGACCAGGGGCATCCAGTCCGTGCACCGTCTCAAAATGGGTGTCCCGCAAATTGAGCTTCTTGACGTAATTGTTCATCATCGCGACAAACTGCGGTTGCCCACCAGCGATGTAATCTGCCAGCGCCACGCAGGCGTCGTTACCGGAATCAACAATCAACCCACGGCTTAAATCGCGCACGGACACCCGGTCCCCTTCTTTGAGGAACATCAATGAGGATCCGGCGAACACCGGGTTGTCCTTCGCCCACGCGTCGCGTCCCACGGTGACGATGTCGTCCGGGGTAATGCGCTGGCTGTCAATGGCGCGGTCAACCACGTAACCGGTCATCAGCTTGGTCAGGCTGGCAGGATTGCGCTGTTGATGTTCATTACCCGCCGTGAGAATTTGCCCCGTGGTGTAATCCATAAGCACCCATGAATCGGCTTCAATGCCAGGTGGCGGTGGCGCAAAGTCAGCCGTACCGGCAGCAAGTGCAGAAGAGAGATGCATCGCGAGTAAAGAAGCGGTAATAAACAGACGGGGTTTCAACAGCATGTCCTCAGACGTTTCAAAAGAGCCGTCCTTTTTACGGAAATTCTGATAAACGAACAGGGAATAATTGCAAGAAAATGTGACTTATCGCACATTGATCCCTGTTTGATTGATCCGTTGCACCTTATCTCCAGCCGCTTTCTGTCTTTCTTCTCTGTGAGTCAGGCTGATTACCACGCCGAATTTTGGTACTCTGTGCAGTCCAGGCAGCGCGCAACCAGAAGTCACGGAACCCACTTATTTATGAATGACGGCAAGCAACAACCCACCTTTCTCTTCCACGATTACGAAACCTTTGGCATTCATCCGGCGCTCGACAGACCTGCGCAATTTGCCGCTCTGCGTACCGATAGCGAATTCAACATCATCGGTGAACCTGAGGTTTTTTACTGCAAACCGGCGGATGACTATTTGCCCCAGCCGGGCGCGGTGATGGTCACCGGAATCACCCCGCAGGAAGCGCGAGAGAAAGGTGATAATGAAGCTGCGTTTGCCGCGCGGATCCACGCCCTGTTTACGGTGCCGAAAACCTGCATTATTGGCTACAACAACGTGCGCTTCGACGACGAGGTTACGCGCAACGTGCTGTACCGTAACTTCTACGATCCCTACGCCTGGAGCTGGCAGCATGATAATTCGCGCTGGGATCTGCTGGACGTGATGCGCGCTTGCTACGCCCTGCGCCCGGAAGGCATCAACTGGCCGGAAAATGACGACGGCCTCCCCAGCTTTCGCCTGGAGCATCTGACGAAAGCAAACGGTATTGAGCACAGCAACGCGCACGATGCGATGGCGGATGTCTATGCCACCATTGCGATGGCGCAACTGGTGAAGTCACGGCAGCCGCGTCTGTTTGAGTATCTCTATACGCACCGCAATAAGCACAAGCTGGCCGCGCTGATTGATGTGCCGCAAATGAAACCGCTGGTGCATGTTTCCGGCATGTTTGGCGCATGGCGCGGCAACACCAGTTGGGTTGCACCGCTGGCCTGGCATCCGGATAACCGTAATGCGGTGATCATGGTCGACCTGGCCGGTGATATTTCGCCGTTGCTGGAGCTGGACAGCGACACCCTGCGCGAACGTCTGTACACCGCCAAAGCCGATCTGGGCGATACCGCCGCCGTGCCGCTGAAGCTGGTGCACATCAACAAATGCCCGGTGCTGGCGCAGGCGAACACGCTGCGCCCGGAAGATGCCGACCGTCTGGGGATTAATCGCCAGCACTGTCTCGATAATCTGAAAGTCCTGCGTGAAAATCCGCAGGTGCGTGACAAAGTGGTCGCCATCTTTGCCGAAGCCGAGCCGTTCACGCAGTCTGACAACGTCGATGCCCAGCTTTATAATGGTTTCTTTAGCGATGCTGACCGTGCGGCAATGAAAATTGTGCTGGAAACCGACCCACAAAACCTGCCGGCGCTGGACATCACCTTTGTCGATCCACGTATTGAGAAACTGCTGTTCAACTATCGGGCGCGTAATTTCCCCGGCACGCTGGATGAAGCGGAGCAACAGCGCTGGCTGGAGCACCGTCGTCAGGTCTTTACGCCGGAATATTTGCAGCGCTACGCCGACGAGTTGCAGATGTTGTATCAGGAATATGCGGATGATAAAGAGAAGCAGGTACTGCTGAAGGCGCTGTGGCAGTACGCTGAAGAGATCGTCTGAGAATCGCCCTCCGCGCCACGGCGGAGGGCCTGTTATCACGCTTTCTGGACGGTGATGCTCCAGGCGGCATCGCCAACCTGCTGATAATCTGTAATCGCATGCCCTTCTTCAGCAGCCCACTGTGGGATCGCTTCTGTCGCCTGTGTGCAGTCAAACTCAATTACCAGTTCGTCACCGCTCGCCATTTCAGCCAGCGCGGCTTTTGCTTCGATCAGTGGGAACGGACAAACCTGTGTGACCACGTCCAGTTTTTTAATCGCCATCATTAATCCTTACGCTTAATTTGCCGCAGCGGTTGCCAGACGGGCTTTACGCTGCGGTCGAACAAACACAATCCATGACGCGGTCCAGACGCCAAGGATCATAAATACCAGGCCAATCCAGCCCTGCCAGGTCATCATCGCCGTCATCACCAGACCGTTACCGATAGAGCAGCCACCGGCAATACTGGCGCCAAATCCCATCAGGATCCCGCCGAAGCCGCTGCGCAGCGTGGTTGCCGCATCGGCAGCCCGCACGCGGAATTCACGACTGGCTTTCGCCGCGATGAACGAACCAAGGAAAATCCCCAGCACCAGGAAAACGCCCCAGTTAAGGAATTTGCTGTCTCCCGCCACCAGGAACTGCAGAATGTTAGCCGTCGGCGAGGTGATCCCGAGCCCAAACATACGTCCGGTGGCTTCGCTCAGCGGCCAGGCCAGCAGCGCGATAAAACCAATCAGTACCGCCGTCACGAACGGATGCCAGCGTTTTTCAAACAAAATATGTGCAAGCCCGGTACGACGCGGCGGCAAAGAGGCGACTTTCAGCTTTGGCTTTTTCAGTTCTTTACTGACTACCCAGAGCGTCACCACCAGCAGAACGGCGATCAGCGGCCAGACGGAGAGGTTCAGCGTGTCAGCAATGGAGTTGTGCTCCGTGCTGTACGTTTTTAGCGTCTGGTTTAAACCGCTGGCATGGGGCGAACGCATTACCGCGCTCATCACCATGTAGGTCGCCAGTGCTATCCAGCTGCCGATCAGCCCCTCACCCGCACGATACCAGGTTCCGGTGGCACATCCGCCCGCATAGACAATTCCAATCCCGAAGATATAACCGCCAACAACAGTACCGAGCCACGGGAACGCGCCCGCATCGTAACGAATCACCCCCGCCTGAATCAGCGCAAAGGCACCGACGCTCTGCACGGAAATCGCAATCAGCAGCGCATAAAACATACGGTTGTTTTTAGCGATATACATGTCGCGGAAACCGCCGGTCAGGCAGAATCGACCACGTTGCATCACAAAGCCCAACAGCGCGCCACAGATAACCCCGCTTAAGATCATTGAAAACATAAATTCATTAGCCTGAAGAATATCAATCAGGAAATTATTCCTGAGCATGCGGTCGGGAACCAATAACCAAATTCTCTAATTTAGAACAAATGGTTATGAATAATGACTGGAAATAAACAGAGACATAAAAAAAGCCGGAGTGGTTAACTCCGGCTTCCTGCCCGGTGTCGCTTCGCTTACCGGGTCTACAAACCTTATGAATTACTGGGCGATATCTTCGTACTGCGGAACCGGGTTGCGGAAACTTTTGGTCACGCAGGCCAGATACACCAGACCAATACCGGCCCAGATCAGCCCCAGAACCATAGAGCTCTCTTCCAGGTTGATCCACAGCGCCCCAACAGTCAGCGCGCCACATACCGGCAGCACCAGATAATTGAAGTGGTCTTTCAGCGTCTTGTTGCGTTTTTCGCGGATCCAGAACTGTGAAATCACAGACAGGTTCACGAAGGTAAACGCCACCAGCGCACCGAAGTTGATCAGCGCCGTCGCCGTCACCAGGTCAAATTTAATCGCCATCAGCGCAATTGCCCCCACCAGCAGCACGTTCCATGCCGGGGTACGCCACTTCGGATGAATGTAACCAAAGAAGCGCGTCGGGAATACGCCGTCACGGCCCATCACGTACATCAGACGAGAGACGCCTGCGTGTGCCGCCATACCGGACGCCAGAACGGTCACGCTGGAGAAAATCAGCACGCCCCACTGGAAGGTTTTACCCGCCACATACAGCATGATTTCAGGCTGAGAGGCATCCGGATCCTTAAAGCGAGAGATATCCGGGAAGTACAGTTGAAGGAAGTAAGAGGCACCGATGAATACCAGGCCGCCAATCAGCGCCGTCAGGAAGATAGCCTTCGGGATCACGCGCTCTGCATCTTTGGTCTCTTCAGACAGCGAAGAGATACCGTCAAAGCCCAGGAACGAGAAGCACAGAATCGTTGCTCCGGTAATCATTGGCACGACGTGTGCGCCTTCCGACCAGAACGGACGCGTGCTGGTCAGCGTACCCGCGCCTTCACCGTTCGAAACGCCGTAGATGATCAGGCCAACAATCACCGCCACAATGCCCATCTGCAGGATCACAATCAGGGTATTGAAGTTTGCCACGGTCTTGATGCTGCGCAGGTTGGAAATGGTCATAAAGGCCACCAGCGCGACAACAAAGATCCACGACGGTACGGACGGCACCAGCGCTTCAAAATAAATTTTTGCCAACAGGATGTTGATCATCGGCATGAACAGGTAGTCCAGCAGAGATGACCAACCAACCATAAAGCCGACGGTCGGACTAATGGATTTCTGGGCATAGGTATACGCCGAGCCAGCGGACGGGAAACGGCGAACCAGTTTACCGTAGCTCAACGCAGTAAAGAGAATAGCGACCAGCGCAAAGGCATACGCCGTTGCAACGTGACCGTCAGTGAGGCCTGAAACGATACCAAACGTATCGAACAGCGTCATTGGCTGCATATAGGCAAGGCCCATCATGACAACCGGAATCAGCGTAAGCGTTTTACGCAATTCCACGCGAGAGGTTTTTGGAGTAGCGTTATGCGACATGGTCATTCCCCTTTACGGCGAATGCCGTCGCGTAAGCAAAAAATTGCCCCATCTTCTGGATTCCTCAGCGACAACAACTGTCGGTTTTTAGTAAATATCTATCCGGTACGAAGCCCGGCCTCTTTGTATGAATGATTGGTTTGATGCAAAAAAATAACCGACGCGTATTAAAACGTCGGTTAATGTCATTTTTTGCAAGCGGCGCATTGTGCACTAAAATGAGGCGAAAAGACAAGAGAATGAGTAGCTTGTCGCGAACTATTTTTTCTTAAATGTTTGATTTTTCGCTATCGTCTTTTTTATAGATCCCCGCAATAGCACTATTTGCTAAAATCGCGTCCCGCCACCAGGCGCTGGCGAGCCCCGCCGTCTGCTCATTCCACCCCATCCATACTGGTTCAAAGAGAATTTGCGCCGCCACTTTTTTCTCGATCAGCGCCCCACTTTCCAGGAAGCGCTGCGCCAGATAACGCGGAAGATAACCGCATCCCAGACCGCTGATTTGCAGTTCCAGTTTGGTTTTAAAATCGAAGACGGTGATGGCCTCTTGATCGTCAAGCAGTTGCGTCGCCGCTGCAGCAGCGAGAGGCGAACTGTCGCCGACCACAATCGCGCGATAGCGTTTGATGGTACTGCGGCTCAGCGGCTCGGCTTCTTCAGCCAGCGGATGGTGTGGCGCAACGGCGAAAATCTGTTCCAGCTCACCCAGGCGCGCAACGCTAAAGTCGCTGGATGAAGGAGGTTCATGCATCGCGCCAACAATAATATCCGCCCTGCCCTGGATCAGCGCATCCCACGATCCCCCCAACACGCCATTAATGAATTTCAGGCGCGTGACGCTGTGGTGCTGATAAAAGGATTCAATCAGGGGGGCGAGCAGGGAAAAAGGAAAGGTATCGTCCACGCCGATCACCAGTTCATTTTCCCAGCCTTCGTGGAGTTTTATCGCCTGCTTTTCCAGTTCCCGCACGGTATGCAGAACTTCTCGCCCTTTCTCTAACAGCATTTGCCCCGTGCGCGTGAACCGGGCGCGATGGCCACTGCGATCGAGGATCTGAATGTTGAGGTCGCTTTCCAGACGGTGGACGGTATAGCTAAGAGCTGACGGCGTCTTATACAGTTTGGCGGACGCCGCCGCGAAGCTGCCCTCTTTCTCAAGGGCATCAAGGATGATGAGCACGTCCAGCAGTGGTTTCATACACGCCCCCTTGCGTTGTATGGCGACTAACTGCTGGCGGTATGCATTACTCCAACGGCATCACCAGCGGATCGGGATACTGGTATTCAAACCCAAGCTCATTACAAATCCGGCTGCCATCGATAATTTTACCTTTACCGTTATCCGCTGAATCGCGGAACTGCGGCGGCTCCATTCCCAACAGACGCGCCATCTGCGGATAAAACACATTGCGTGCAGGATGCGAAGGCGCACATATATTATAGATGTGTCCCCCTTTCGGTGCCTGTAACAGCAGCGTAATGGCGGCAATCACATCTTCCAGATGCACCAGATTGACGCCGTGTTCGCCGTCAGGCGCGGTTTTGCCCGCGAAGAAGCGACCTGGATGACGCCCCGGCCCTACCAACCCGGCCAGTCGCAAGATATCAACCGAGGTACCCGGTAAATTATGCAGCCAGTCTTCCAGCTCTTTTAACACACGGCCGCTGGCGGTGACCGGATTGCGCGGGGTTCCCTCTTTTACCGTCCCCTGGACATCACCATAGACGGAGGTCGAACTGGTAAAGATAATGCGCGGAATACGATACGCCAGCGCGCTGTCCACCAGCTCCTGCATCGCCTGCAAATAGAAGTCCTCTCCCGGACCGCTGCGTCGAGCCGGTAAGGTAATCACCAGGGCATCGACATCCATCAGCGCATCCAGATCGTCTGTTTCACACACCAATTCAGGCTCGAGCCGTAGCGGATATCCTTCGATCCCGCTCATTCTGGCCGCTTCCACGCCATCCTGGGTGGTTTTGCTCCCCGTCACCTGCCAGCCTCTGGCAGCGAGCGACATCGCCAGCGGCATGCCTAACCATCCTAAACCGACAACTGCGACCTTTTTCATCCGTTTTCTCCTGACTCCAGCACTATGTCTATAAGGCTACGCCAGCGCTTTAAGACTGACAATTCATACTATAAATAGGAATTAAAAAAAGCGCTTGCTTTAAGACGTTAAAGTGGTTTAGGTTAAAAGGCATCACATGAATAAGCATTCATCGAGAATTTTATGACTCGCGTTCAATTTAAACATCACCATCATCACCATCATCCTGACTAGTCTTTCAGGCGATGTGTGCTGGGAGACATTCAGATCTTCCAGTGGTGCATGAACGCATGAGAAAGCCCCCGGAAGATCATCTTCCGGGGGCTTTTTTTTTGGCGCGAAATTCAGACAGGTTCAGACAGGATAAAGAGGAAAAGAGAATGTTAGACAACAGCCGTTTACGCATAGCTATTCAGAAATCAGGTCGTTTGAGCGATGACTCACGCGAATTACTCGCCCGCTGTGGGATTAAAATTAATTTACACACTCAGCGCCTGATTGCGATGGCAGAGAATATGCCAATTGATATTCTGCGTGTGCGTGACGACGATATCCCCGGTCTGGTGATGGACGGCGTGGTTGACCTGGGCATCATCGGTGAGAACGTTCTGGAAGAAGAACTGCTGAACCGCCGCGCCCAGGGTGAAGATCCTCGCTACTTTACGTTGCGTCGCCTCGACTTTGGCGGTTGCCGCCTTTCCCTGGCAACGCCAGTGGATGAAGCCTGGGATGGCCCCGCCGCGTTGGATGGCAAGCGCATCGCCACCTCTTATCCGCACCTGCTCAAACGTTATCTCGACCAGAAAGGCGTCTCTTTTAAATCCTGCTTGCTGAACGGTTCTGTGGAAGTGGCTCCGCGCGCGGGCCTCGCCGATGCCATCTGCGATCTGGTCTCGACCGGCGCGACCCTGGAAGCCAACGGGCTGCGCGAAGTCGAAGTGATTTACCGTTCTAAAGCCTGTCTGATCCAGCGTGACGGTGAGATGACCGACGCCAAGCAGCAACTGGTCGATAAGCTGCTGACCCGTATTCAGGGCGTTATCCAGGCTCGCGAATCGAAATACATCATGATGCACGCGCCAAGCGAGCGTCTGGAAGAGGTCATCGCGCTGCTGCCAGGCGCCGAACGCCCAACTATTCTGCCGCTGGCTGGCGATCAGCAACGCGTGGCGATGCACATGGTCAGCAGCGAAACCCTGTTCTGGGAGACGATGGAAAAACTGAAAGCGCTCGGCGCCAGCTCGATTCTGGTGCTGCCGATTGAGAAGATGATGGAGTGATGGCCATGAGCTTTAGCACAATCATTAACTGGAACGCCTGTTCCCCTGAGCAGCAGCGTGAATTACTGACGCGCCCGGCGATTTCCGCGTCTGACAGCATCACCCGCACAGTGAGCGAGATTCTGGATAACGTCAAAACCCGTGGTGATGACGCCCTGCGCGAGTACAGCGCGAAGTTTGATAAAACCGAGGTTGCGGCGCTGAAGGTGACCACAGCAGAGATAGCCGCCGCCAGCGCACGACTGAGCGATGATCTCAAACAGGCGATGGCTGTCGCGGTGCAAAACATTGAAACCTTCCACAACGCGCAACAATTACCGATCGTTGATGTGGAAACCCAGCCAGGCGTCCGCTGCCAGCAGGTGACGCGTCCGGTGGCGTCCGTCGGTTTGTATATTCCCGGCGGATCCGCCCCGCTCTTTTCTACCGTGCTGATGCTCGCCACCCCGGCGCGCATTGCGGGCTGTAAGAAGGTGGTGCTGTGTTCCCCGCCGCCGATTGCCGATGAAATTCTCTACGCGGCGCAGCTGTGCGGTGTGCAGGAAGTCTTTAATGTTGGCGGTGCACAGGCCATTGCCGCGCTGGCATTTGGCAGTGAATCGATACCTAAGGTCGATAAAATCTTTGGCCCGGGCAATGCGTTTGTCACCGAAGCGAAACGTCAGGTGAGCCAGCGTCTTGACGGCGCGGCGATTGATATGCCAGCCGGACCGTCCGAAGTACTGGTGATTGCCGACAGCGGCGCCACGCCGGATTTCGTCGCCTCCGATCTGCTTTCGCAAGCGGAACACGGTCCGGATTCCCAGGTCATTCTGCTGACCCCGGATGCCGACATCGCCCGTCGCGTTGCCGAAGCCGTTGAACGTCAACTGGCTGAACTCCCGCGCGCAGAAACGGCGCGTCAGGCGCTCAGCGCCAGTCGATTAATCGTGACGAAAGATTTGGCGCAGTGTATTGCCATCTCTAACCTCTATGGACCTGAGCACCTGATTATTCAAACCCGTCATGCCCGCGAGCTGGTTGATGACATCACCAGTGCCGGTTCGGTGTTCCTCGGCGACTGGTCGCCGGAGTCAGCGGGTGATTACGCCTCCGGGACTAACCACGTGCTGCCGACCTACGGCTATACCGCCACCTGTTCCAGCCTCGGGCTTGCGGATTTTCAGAAGCGCATGACAGTTCAGGAACTGTCGAAAGCGGGATTCTCCGCGCTGGCTTCAACCATCGAGACACTGGCGGCGGCGGAACGCCTGACCGCTCACAAAAATGCCGTCACCCTGCGCGTTAACGCCCTGAAGGAGCAAGCATGAGCACTGAAAACACGTTCAGCGTCACCGACTTAGCCCGTGAAAACGTCCGCAATCTGACGCCGTATCAATCTGCTCGTCGTCTGGGCGGCAACGGCGACGTCTGGCTCAATGCCAACGAATTCCCGACAGCGGTTGAATATCAACTCACCCGACAAACGTTGAACCGTTACCCGGAATGCCAGCCGAAAGCGGTGATTGAAAATTATGCGCAGTACGCCGGAGTTAAACCGGAGCAGGTACTGGTCAGTCGTGGCGCAGATGAAGGCATTGAGCTGCTTATCCGCGCCTTCTGCGAACCGGGGAAAGACGCGATTCTCTTCTGCCCGCCCACCTATGGGATGTATAGCGTCAGCGCCGAAACCATCGGCGTCGAATGCCGTACCGTACCGGCGCTCGCCGACTGGCAACTGGATATGCAGGCCATTTCTGACAATCTGGATGGCGTGAAGGTGGTTTACGTGTGCAGTCCCAATAACCCCACCGGACAATTGATTAACCCGCAGGATCTGCGCACGCTGCTGGAACTGACGCGCGACAAAGCCATTGTGGTCGCCGACGAGGCCTATATCGAGTTTTGCCCGCAGGCAACGCTGGCGGGTTGGCTTTCTGAGTATCCTAACCTCGTCATTCTGCGCACGCTGTCCAAGGCGTTTGCCCTCGCTGGTCTGCGCTGCGGCTTTACGCTGGCGAATAAGGAGGTGATTAACCTGTTGTTGAAAGTGATCGCGCCCTACCCGCTTTCTACCCCTGTTGCCGACATTGCCGAACAAGCGCTGAGCCCGCAAGGCGTCAATGCTATGCGCGAACGCGTGGCGCAGATCCTGCTTGAGCGTCAGTACCTGGTGAAGGCGCTTAAAGAGATTGCCTGTGTTGCACAGGTTTTTGACTCCGAAACCAACTACATTCTGGCGCGCTTTACCGCCTCCAGTAGCGTATTTAAATCTTTGTGGGATCAGGGCATTATCTTACGAGACCAGAACAAGCAACCTTCTTTAAGCGGCTGTCTGCGTATTACTGTTGGTACCCGTGAAGAAAGCCAGCGCGTCATTGACGCTTTACGTGCGGAGCAAGTATGAGCCAGAAGTATCTCTTTATCGATCGTGATGGAACCCTGATTTCCGAACCGCCGAGCGATTTCCAGGTGGATCGCTTTGACAAACTCGCCTTCGAGCCCGACGTAGTGCCGGTGCTGCTGAAGCTGCAAAACGCGGGCTTTAAGCTGGTGATGATCACTAATCAGGACGGTCTGGGAACGCAAAGCTTCCCGCAAGCCGATTTCGACGGCCCGCATAATCTGATGATGCAAATCCTGACCTCCCAGGGCGTGCAGTTTGATGAAGTGCTGATCTGCCCGCACTTGCCTGCAGATGAGTGCGACTGCCGTAAGCCGAAAGTGAAGCTGGTCGAACGCTATCTCGCTGAGCAGGCGATGGACAGCGCCAACAGCTACGTGATTGGCGATCGCGCTACTGATATCCAGTTGGCTGAAAACATGGGGATTACCGGGCTCCGTTACCATCGCGAGACGCTGAACTGGACGGTAATCGGCGAGCAACTAACGAAACGCGATCGCTACGCCCACGTTGAGCGCGTCACCAAAGAGACGCAGATTGACGTTAAAGTGTGGCTGGACCGTGAAGGCGGCAGCAAAATTAACACCGGCGTCGGCTTCTTCGACCATATGCTCGATCAAATTGCGACACACGGCGGGTTCCGCATGGAGATTACCGTCAAAGGCGATCTTTACATCGACGATCACCACACCGTGGAAGACACCGGTCTGGCGCTGGGCGAAGCGTTAAAACTGGCGCTCGGTGATAAGCGCGGTATCAACCGTTTTGGCTTTGTGCTGCCGATGGACGAGTGCCTGGCGCGCTGTGCGCTGGATATCTCCGGGCGTCCGCACCTCGAATACCGTGCCGAGTTCACCTATCAGCGCGTCGGCGATCTGAGTACCGAGATGATCGAACACTTCTTCCGATCACTCTCCTACACCATGGGCGTGACGCTGCATCTGAAAACGAAAGGTAAAAACGACCATCATCGCGTGGAGAGTCTGTTCAAAGCTTTCGGCCGTACCCTGCGCCAGGCCATTCGCGTTGAGGGTGATACCCTTCCCTCCTCCAAAGGAGTGCTGTGATGAACGTGGTGATCCTCGACACCGGCTGCGCCAACCTGAACTCGGTGAAATCCGCAGTCGCGCGTCACGGTTATGATCCGGTGGTCAGCCGCGACCCGGACGTGGTGTTAATGGCCGATAAACTTTTTCTCCCCGGCGTCGGTACGGCACAGGCGGCAATGGACCAGTTACGCGAGCGCGAACTGATCGAGCTGATAAAAGCTTGCACGCAGCCAGTGCTGGGCATTTGCCTCGGAATGCAAATTCTGGGGCGGCGAAGTGAGGAGACGAACGGCGTCGACCTGCTGGGCATCGTCGATCAGGACGTACCGAAGATGACCGATTTCGGTTTACCGCTGCCGCATATGGGCTGGAACCGCGTCTACCCGCAGGCAGGCAACCGGTTATTCCAGGGTATTGAAGACGGCGCGTATTTCTATTTTGTGCACAGCTATGCCATGCCGGTCAATCCGTGGACCATCGCCCAATGCCACTACGGCGAACCGTTCACCGCCGCCGTACAAAAAGATAACTTCTTTGGCGTGCAGTTCCACCCGGAGCGTTCGGGTGCCGCTGGCGCACAGTTGCTGAAAAACTTTCTGGAGATGTGATGATTATTCCGGCTTTAGATTTGATCGACGGCACCGTCGTGCGTCTCCATCAGGGCGATTATGCACAGCAGCGCGATTATGGCACCGACCCACTACCGCGTTTACAGGATTACGCTGCGCAGGGTGCCGAGGTGTTACACCTGGTTGACTTAACCGGCGCGAAAGATCCGGCGAAACGACAGATCCGGCTGATAAAAACCCTGGTAGCTGGCGTGAACGTACCGGTCCAGGTCGGCGGCGGCGTACGTACTGAAGACGACGTTGCGGCCCTGCTGGCAGCGGGTGTCGCTCGTGTGGTGGTTGGCTCCACGGCGGTAAAGTCGCCAGACATGGTGAAAGGCTGGTTCGCGCGTTTTGGCGCTGATGCCCTGGTGTTGGCGCTCGACGTACGCATAGATGAGCAAGGAAACAAACAGGTGGCGGTGAGCGGCTGGCAGGAAAACTCCGGTGTTTCGCTCGAAGAACTGGTCGAAACCTATCTGCCAGTGGGCCTGAAACATGTGCTCTGTACGGATATTTCTCGCGATGGCACGCTGGCGGGCTCGAATGTCTCCTTGTATGAAGAAGTCTGTGCAAAATACCCGCAAATTGCCTTTCAATCCTCCGGTGGCATTGGCGACATCAATGACGTTGCGGCCCTGCGCGGAACCGGCGTGCGCGGCGTGATCGTCGGGCGTGCGCTGCTGGAAAGCAAATTCACCGTTAAGGAGGCGATCCAATGCTGGCAAAACGTATAATCCCTTGCCTCGACGTTCGCGATGGTCAGGTCGTGAAAGGCGTGCAGTTTCGTAATCACGAAATCATCGGCGACATCGTCCCGCTGGCGAAACGCTACGCCGATGAAGGTGCCGATGAACTGGTGTTTTACGATATTACCGCGTCCAGCGATGGTCGTGTAGTCGATAAAAGCTGGGTTTCGCGCGTCGCGGAAGTGATCGACATTCCTTTCTGCGTGGCGGGCGGGATCAAGTCGGTTGACGACGCGGCCAAAATTCTCTCGTTTGGTGCAGACAAAATCTCCATCAATTCGCCAGCGCTGGCTGACCCGACGCTGATTACCCGTCTGGCAGATCGCTTTGGCGTACAGTGTATTGTGGTGGGTATTGATACCTGGTACGACGCTGAAACCGGTAAGTACCATGTCAATCAGTATACCGGCGACGAAAGCCGCACCCGCGTTACCACCTGGGAAACTCTTGACTGGGTACAGGAAGTGCAAAAGCGCGGTGCCGGAGAAATCGTCCTCAACATGATGAACCAGGACGGCGTGCGTAACGGTTACGACCTCGAACAGTTGAAAAAGGTACGTGACGTTTGCCGCGTACCGCTGATCGCGTCCGGCGGTGCGGGAACCATGGAACACTTCCTCGAGGCTTTCCGCGATGCCGATGTCGATGGCGCGCTTGCCGCCTCCGTCTTCCACAAACAGATAATCAATATTGGTGAATTAAAAGCGTACCTGGCAACGCAGGGCGTGGAGATCAGGATATGTTAACAGAGCAACAACGCAGCCAACTGGACTGGGAAAAAACCGACGGGCTGATGCCTGCTGTCGTACAACACGCGGTGTCCGGTGAAGTGTTGATGCTGGGCTATATGAACCCAGACGCGCTGGATAAAACCCTTGCAACCGGCAAAGTCACCTTTTTCTCACGCACCAAACAGCGTCTGTGGACCAAAGGCGAGACGTCGGGCAACTTTCTGAACGTGGTCAGCATTGCGCCAGACTGTGATAACGATACCCTGCTGGTGCTGGTGGATCCTGTCGGACCCACCTGCCATAAAGGCACCAGTAGCTGCTTCGGCGAGACCAGTCATCAGTGGCTGTTCTTGTATCAACTTGAACAGCTACTCGCTGAACGCAAAACAGCCGACCCGGCAAGTTCCTATACCGCGAAACTGTATGCCAGCGGCACCAAGCGCATCGCACAAAAAGTGGGTGAAGAAGGTGTCGAAACCGCGCTGGCAGCCACGGTACATGACAAATTCGAACTGACCAACGAAGCATCGGATTTGATGTATCACCTGTTGGTCCTGCTACAGGATCAGGATCTCGACCTGACGACGGTCATTGAGAATCTGCGCAAGCGCCATCAGTGATCGTAAGGCGTAAAAAAACCGGACCAGTTCAACTGGCCCGGTTTTTTCTTGAGGGGGTAATATTACTGCGCTTTGGGTTTGTAGTTACGCAGCGAGTTACGCCCCAGCACCACGCCGGCACCAATCATTCCACCGAGCAGTGTCGCCAGTATCAGAGTGATCGCTTTTTTCGGGCTATCGCGACGAATCGGCAATGTCGGCTTCATCACGTAGCGATAGGCATGAATACTGTCAGGCTGCACTTTCAGCGCCTTAACCGCTAACAGATTCTGACGGGTCTGGTAGTAGTCATCCGAAAACGTTAACGGTCGGGTCGCTTCGTTATTCACCATCGATGAAAGCGCATCGCTCCCCAGCATAAACATAGTGTCCTGGGAGACCTGATCGGCCTGCTGAACCTGCGGCAGCTTGATGTTGGCCTGTTTCGCTACGGAAAGCGCCTGATTGATCTGGGCAATGCGCAGTGCTTTTTGTTCCTGAGCGACCTTTTCCTGCGCTACGAGCGAATGCTCTAAGTCAGAAGCACGTGTTTTAATGCTCATCGCGAGGTCAGTATTAATTTCTTTGGAAACCGCTTCATCAACCTGCTGAATGTACTGCGCCAGCGTTTTTTGCGCGGATTCAGCCGAGGTTGCCTGATAGGAAACTTTCAACGGAAGAGGCTGGCCTTTTACAGACGGGTCGATGGTCAGCTTCTCTGGCTCTTCCTGATTATCAAGCGTTTCAGAAAGCGCGGAAAATGCCGAGTTAAAACGTCCAATCACACCCGACTGAACATCGTTCACTTTTGGCGCATCCTGACCGTAAAGAATACTCATGGCATTGGTATACGTTGCCAACTGCCCAGCGTCAGGTTGAGTAATAATCGCCGTTGAGGTCCATTTTTCTTTCGCCACCGCCAGGTAACCCACAGCCAGAGCGATAGCCACAATAATACTGATGATTATTGTCACTTTACCGCGCCAAATCTGAATCACTAAGTCAATTAAATCAATCTGTTCCGGTTCGTTGCTGCGCCCGGATAGGTTGTTATTTTCCACTGTCATCATTGCCCTAAACAAGAAAGCTCTAAACTCGCCACAGTTTATCGGGAAACGTAATTTATGCCATAGGAAATTTGGTAGGATTGCGAAAATTCTGGTAGGTCTTTAACCCATTATCAGGGACTCCCTTCCCCTCAGTTGACTAATCAATCACTGCCAAAAAGATCGCGGGTATAGACTTTTTCGGACACATCTTTGAGCTCTTCAGCCATGCGGTTCGAGATAATGACGTCAGCCTGTAGTTTAAACTGCGTCAGGTCACGTTCGATTCGCGAGTTGAAAAACGTCTCGTCCTGCATTACGGGTTCATATATCACCACTTCCACACCTTTAGCTTTAATGCGCTTCATGATCCCCTGAATGGAGGATGCGCGAAAGTTATCCGAGCCGCTTTTCATGATCAGACGATAGATTCCCACCACTTTTGGTTTTCTGGCGAGAATGGCATCAGCGATAAAGTCTTTACGAGTGCGGTTGGCATCAACGATTGCGGAAATAATATTATTCGGGACTGACTGATAATTAGCCAAAAGCTGCTTGGTATCCTTTGGCAGGCAATAACCGCCGTAACCAAATGAAGGATTGTTGTAGTGATTGCCAATACGCGGATCCAGACAAACCCCCTCGATGATCTGGCGGGTATTTAAACCTAAACTTTCAGCGTAGCTATCGAGTTCGTTAAAATAGGCCACGCGCATCGCCAGATAGGTGTTAGCAAAAAGCTTGATCGCTTCTGCTTCAGTAGAATCCGTAAACAGCGTAGGAATATCTTGCTTCACCGCCCCTTCCTGAAGCAAAGCGGCAAACCGCTCTGCCCGTTCAGAGCGCTCGCCGATGACAATACGCGATGGATATAAGTTGTCATAGAGCGCCTTACCTTCACGCAGAAACTCCGGAGAAAAGATTACATTATCAACTCCCAGCCGTTCTTTAATAGCTCGAGTGAAGCCGACAGGGATGGTTGATTTGATAATCATTACTGCATCAGGATTAATTTCCATCACATCACGAATAACAGATTCAACACTTGATGTATTAAAATAATTCGTCTTAGGGTCATAGTCTGTTGGGGTCGCAATTATAACGAAATCGGCGTTTTGGTACGCATCATACTTATCTGTCGTAGCACGAAAATTTAGTTCTTTAGTTGCCAGATATTCTTCAATCTCTTTATCGACAATTGGTGATTGCTTCCTGTTGAGCATATCCACTTTAGCCTGCACAATGTCCATTGCGACAACTTCGTGATTTTGCGCAATCAGAATGCCGTTTGAGAGGCCGACATAACCTGTTCCTGAAATTGTTATCTTCATTAGCTCTGACTTCTTCTGGTTAAACATGTTGAGGGCTCTAAAGCACCCAACAACCTATACAATTGTAGGGGTTGTAACCCTAATGCTGATTCCCTGTCAAGGTAAGGAGGTGGGTAGAAAAGCGCGTATTATAACCCTCCTTTTCTTAGTTCTATGTTCTTTCTTCCCCGGTGATATAGGTCTTCGCACAATAAAAAAGCCCGAAGGGTCTCTTCGGGCTTTGCTCCAAACTTGGGCCTGAATCAGATTAATCCAACCATTCCGTATGGAAAACACCTTCTTTATCAGTACGCTTATAGGTATGCGCACCGAAGTAATCACGTTGTGCCTGGATCAAGTTAGCTGGCAGTACTTCAGCACGATAGCTGTCATAGTAGGCAACGGCCGCAGAGAAGGTCGGTACCGGGATGCCATTCTGAACAGCGTAGGCAACAACATCACGCAGCGCCTGCTGATATTCATCAGCGATGTTCTTGAAGTACGGATCTAAGAGCAGATTGGCAATGCCTGCATTCTTCGCGTAGGCGTCCGTGATCTTCTGCAAGAACTGCGCACGAATAATGCAGCCTGCACGGAAAATCTTCGCGATTTCACCGTAATTCAGATCCCAATTGTACTCGTCGGACGCCGCACGCAGCTGAGAGAAGCCCTGCGCGTAGGAAACGATTTTGCCAAGGTACAGCGCACGACGAACTTTCTCAATAAACTCAACTTTATCACCTGCAGGCTGCGCTTTCGGACCGGTCAGGACCTTAGAAGCCGCAACACGCTGGTCTTTCAGCGAGGAGATGTAACGCGCAAAAACGGATTCAGTGATCAAAGACAGCGGTTCGCCGAGATCCAGAGAACTTTGACTGGTCCACTTACCGGTACCTTTGTTTGCCGCTTCGTCCAGAATGACATCAACGAGGTATTTACCCTCTTCATCTTTTTTGGTGAAGATGTCTTTAGTGATGTCAATCAGGTAGCTGCTAAGCTCGCCGTTGTTCCATTCCGTAAAGGTGCTGGCCAGCTCTTCATTAGAGAGATTCAGGCCGCCTTTCAGCAGAGAATAGGCTTCAGCGATGAGCTGCATATCGCCATATTCGATACCGTTGTGTACCATTTTCACGTAATGGCCTGCGCCATCAGCACCGATATAGGTCACACAAGGCTCGCCATCTTCAGCGACTGCAGCGATCTTAGTCAGAATTGGTGCCACCAGTTCGTAGGCTTCTTTCTGCCCACCCGGCATGATAGACGGCCCTTTCAGCGCACCTTCCTCACCACCGGAAACACCGGTGCCAATGAAGTTGAAACCTTCAGCAGAAAGTTCACGGTTACGACGAATGGTGTCCTGGAAGAAAGTATTACCACCATCAATGATGATATCACCTTTATCCAGATACGGTTTCAGAGAATCAATGGCAGCATCGGTACCCGCGCCTGCTTTCACCATTAACAGGATACGACGAGGCGTTTCGAGGGATTCAACAAACTCTTTCACCGTGTAATAAGGCACCAGTTTCTTGCCCGGGTTCTCGGCAATCACTTCTTCGGTCTTTTCACGGGAGCGGTTGAACACGGAGACGGTATAACCACGGCTCTCGATGTTGAGCGCCAGGTTGCGCCCCATCACTGCCATACCGACGACGCCGATCTGTTGCTTGGACATTACATACTCCTGTCAGGTGTGGTCACCGCGCGACGTATGCGCGGCTTGAATGTATTGCAGATGTTAACTCATGTTGTAGAAGACTGTGTAGTGTAAGATGCCCTTATCTTATGAAATCGCCTCTTAGCAGCGCATACAACAACGGAATAAAGGATTTGCGCGGGTTTATATATTATTACATAATGATATAGATCAGTTCAGTGTAATAATTTTGTGCAGAATTTTCTCAACGTAGTCTTTAGCTTTTATTTCTGTATTCGCTTCTGCATAACAGCGTAATTCTGGGGCATTACCTGATGGACGAAGATGGAAAATATCCGAGCAATCGAGCGTTATTCTCACACCATCAGTTTGATCAATACTAACACAATTAACAGAAACTAATCCGAGCTTAATTAAAAGTTGCTCAGGCGAGATCAGCGCATCATTAATTATTTGTTTGCTTTTCTTTGAAGGGAAATCTTTCACTCTGTCAGACCAGGTAAATCGTTGAGGCAACTGGTCGACAAGCTCCGAAATTTTCTTGTTTCTGGAAGCAGCCAATAACATCAACGCAGGCAGTACCGCGTCTCGCGTAGGCAAAGCACCTAGACGTTTACCATTGATCGTTAAGTCCGACGCCAGCAAGAAACCACCATTAGCTTCGAATCCTGCAACGGTTGAATAGCGATTCGCCAGAGAATCAAACTCTGCGATAACGTACGGGGAACCAATTTTTGTACGCGTCACTGATTTGAATTTATTAGATAATTCGACAGCTGTGTTACAACTTACAGGAATGGCAAGTGCTTCAATACCTAGCTCGCTTGCCGTCAGTAAACCCAGTAAATCGCCACGTAACCAATTACCAGTTTCATCAGAGACTAGAGGCCTGTCACCATCACCGTCTGTTGAAAAAATAGCGTCAAGGTTAAACTGTTCCGCCCAACCTTTTGCAAGCAACCGATCTTTCTCACTGACCGCTTCAGTATCGATAGGAACAAACTCATCGCTTCTTCCTAAAGAAATAACTTCAGCGCCAAGTTCCTGGAATAATGGCGCGTAAAGATCCCTGCCAGCACTTGAATGTTCATAAATGCCAATGCGCTTTCCGACTAAAATCTTATCAGCATAGAGTGATGTGTACCGGGTTACATAAGCTTGAGCTCCCTGAGGGCTGACTTGCAATTCAGGAAGTTGTTCCACAGGAGGAAACACGAAAGCGCTGCCGATAATAGCCTGCTCATCTTCCTTAGAAATTTCTCCATCTGGACGATAAAATTTCAGGCCATTACGGTCAAAGGGAATATGGCTCCCTGTCACCATAATGCAGGGCATATCATTCTGCATAGCATAATACGCTAATGCAGGGGTCGGAATGACGCCATGATATTCAATATCGAACCCATGTTGTTTAATTGCAGCTGCGCAGGCCTGAGCTATTTCATAGCTGCTTGGTCGATTGTCAATTGCCAGAGCGACTGTTTTAAAGTCAAATTCGTCACTGGTAACCTGAAGAAAAGCATGCGCGAAAGCGGCACAAACATTATGTGTGAAATCAACTACCAGACCACGAGCGCCACTCGTACCGAAAGCGATTCCACTTTCATTAATTACTTTACTAGCAGTTAGCATATTTGTTATTTCTTTATGAATTGAGGTATTTTGGAAAGATTTTTATAGGCCAACGCCAAAGGCCATATAATCCCATTTTTCTTCATAACCCTGACATCTTCCATCGACTTACTCATCATTGAAGAGAAGGAGCGATTGCTAATCCCACCGACCCTCATTTTGACGAGAACTTTAGGGAGATAAGCCATACCAATGCCACTTTTCAAAATATATCGCAAAAGAGAATCATAATCAGCTGAAATGCGGTAGTCGAGGCTAAAACCACCATATTCAATATAGCAAGAACGCTTCATGTAAAAAGAGGGATGTGGAGGCATCCAGCCTAACCGCATTTTGGTACGGCTGAAAGGACCACTTTTCCACATTCTGATGCGTTTACCTGTATCTTCCTGCGAAACATACTCTAGATCGCCATATACCGCATCACAACCTGTTGTTTCGAAGGTATTGGCTATATCAGCCAGTGCATCGTTATAGGCTAACAGATCATCTGAATGCAAAAATCCAATAACGTCACCTGTGGCAGCATTGATGCCTTTATTGAGCGCATCATATATTCCCTTGTCAGACTCACAAATTATTTTAGAGACCTTCGTACAGTTATCTTTGATTAACTGAATAGTATTATCTTTCGAAGCTCCGTCGACAATAATATACTCAATATCAATATAAGTCTGATTCTCCAGAGAACGAAGAGTATCGATCAGCGTTTTCTCGCTATTATACGTTGCTGTAATTATGGAAATCCGCATTAATAACCCACTCCGGAAGATGATACTCTGACCACGTCATCCTCTTCAAGATATACACCCGATCGGACCTCAATAATTTCAAGAGGTATCTTACCAGGGTTTTCAATTGCATGAGGTACACCGACAGGAATATAGGTCGATTCATTTTCAGAGACCAGATATGTTTTCTCTTCAAGATGAACTTTCGCTGTTCCAGATACGACAACCCAATGCTCTGTACGATGAAAATGAATTTGTTTTGCCGTAACCTGACCAGGGAGAACAATAACATGTTTTACCTGATAACGTTGTCCTTCAGCAATAGTGTCATGACTTCCCCAGGGGCGGAAAATTTCACGATGCTGTAAGTATTCAGAACGATTCTGCTTCTTGAGCTGAGCCACAATACCTTTAACTTGCTGAACTTTATCTTTATGCGCGACAAGAACTGCATCTTTCGTCTCCACGACGACCAGATCTTTCACACCAACAGCACCTATCAGACGATGTTGTGAATAAAGGTAGCTATCAGAAGCATCCTCTAAAAGCACATCCCCTCGTATTGCATTCCCATTAGTATCTTTTTGACTAATTTCCCACAATGCAGACCAGGAACCTACATCGCTCCATTGCGCATCTAAAGGTACCACAACAGCGTCCGATGTTTTTTCCATTACCGCATAGTCAATTGACTCTTCGGGGCAGCAATCAAAAGCGTCTTTGTCCACTCTAATAAAATCGAGGTCCTGTCTGGATGACGTCAAAGACCTCTCACACGCCTGAAGGATATCGGGGCGGAAATGGCGGAGTTCATTGATAAAGGCCGATGCTTTAAACATAAACATACCGCTATTCCACAAATACCCTCCATCGTTAAGGTATTGATTCGCCAGCTCAAGCTCAGGTTTTTCAACAAATGCAGCGACTTTATATCCTTCACCATCGAGCTTTTCTCCGGTTTTGATATAGCCGTATCCCGTTTCCGGCGCAGTAGGAACAATTCCAAATGTCACCAGTTTACCTTCTTCTGCAAATTTCTCGGCATGCGACACAGCCTGTCTGAAACTATCCTCATCCTGGATTTCATGATCGGCGGCAAGCACCAGCAAAATAGGATCTTCACTCGATGAAACGGCCTGCAAAGCAGCTAATGCTACCGCTGGCGCGGTGTTACGCCCGGCAGGTTCAAGTAAGATCCCACTATGCTTGAGCCCTTCTTTACGCAACTGTTCTGCCACAATAAAGCGATGAGACTCATTACAAATGACCAGCGCCGGGCTATGCTCAACATTCTCAAGGCGACGTAAGGTCTCCTGTAACATTGTGAAACGAGTATTAAGCGAAAGAAACTGTTTTGGATAAAGTGTGCGAGATAGAGGCCAAAGTCTGGTGCCCGAGCCACCGGCCATTATGACAGGAAGAAGCATATCTATTACCTTGATAAGAAATAATTTTTGGTGTACTGATGCACACTATTACTACTGAGAAGAGTCTGGATATCAAACCACTGATTCGCGGCATGTTGAGTACGCGGCAAATCAGAATCCAGCAACTCGAGTTCTAGCCTGTAACTATGGACGACATAGTGGGTAGTAAAATCAGCTCCGGTAAAATTATCACTGTAAAAGTGCTCATATACCCCCACAAATATCGACTCATTCAGGCAAACTTCTTTCCCAAGCTCTTCCTTCGTGATTCGTTTAAATGCAGTTTCGAAAGACTCATCCTTGAAGATTCGCCCTCCAGGCACAAACCAATAATTTTGTGCCGGTCGGTTTTGGCGCTGCCCAAGCAGCGCTTTTCCTTCATTATTCACTACGATGAGATCTATCGAGATTAGCGGCGTATTTTCAACAATAGTTGAGAATAAATGTTGCTCCAATCTCTTGCTCATGTACTACTCCCGGAATGAATCGAGGTTTTCCAAATACCACTTGTAAGTTAACTCCAGGCCATCCTTTAAATTATAGTGGAATTTCCAGCCCAATTTTTCCAGACGCGATACATCCATTAGCTTACGAGGTGTACCATCAGGTTTTGACGCGTCAAAAACAATATTGCCTTTGTAGCCAACAACCGTTGCTATTGTTTGCGCCATCTCGCGAATAGTACAATCAACACCCGTGCCAACGTTGATGTGCGAAAGCATTGGATCGGTATGCTGCTGGTACACGGATTGATCGAGTTCCATTACATGGATTGACGCAGCGGCCATATCATCTACGTACAGAAACTCTCTCATAGGTGTACCCGTCCCCCAAACAACCACTTCTGAGGCATTTTGCTCTTTGGCTTCATGGAAACGGCGCATCAAAGCTGGAATAACATGAGAATTTTGCGGGTGGAAATTATCATTCATCCCATAAAGGTTCGTCGGCATTACGCTACGGTAATCACGACCATATTGCCGATTATAGGATTCACATAATTTAATGCCGGCAATTTTCGCAATAGCATAAGGTTCATTTGTTGCTTCAAGAATCCCTGTCAGCAGTGCCGATTCTTGCATAGGCTGTTTTGCGAGTTTAGGATAAATACAGCTTGAACCTAAGAAGAGTAATTTTTGCACACCCGCTAAATGCGCGGAGTGAATGATATTACTTTCGATCATTAGATTCTCATAAATGAATTCAGCAGGATAGGTATTATTGGCATGAATACCCCCGACTTTTGCTGCGGCAAGATACACTTCATCAATTTTTGTAGTAGCAAAAAATTCCTGGACATCTCGTTGTGAAGTTAAATCTAATTCTTCGTGCGTTCTCAACACCAATTCGATATCACTGCGGGAGCCAAGCTCACGACAAATTGCCGAACCCACCATGCCTCGATGGCCAGCAACGTAAACACGTTTGTTAGCCATCAGATTAGCGCTCCAGTGAAACTGCGACATCATAGCCATGGCTTTTTAGTAACGCATGCTGCTTGGCTTTCGCTAAATCGTTAGCAACCATCTCCGCACACATTTCTTCCACGGTAATTTCAGGTACCCAACCCAGCACATTTTTAGCCTTCGTTGGGTCACCTAGCAGAGTTTCAACTTCTGCCGGGCGGAAGTAACGCGGATCAACGCGGACAATAATATCGCCAATATTCACACCAATGGCGCAATCTGAAGTTTTGCTGATAACAGTTGCGATTTCGTCTACACCTTCACCGCTAAATTCAAGTTCAAGTCCAACTTCCTTAGCAGACATGCGAACAAATTCACGAACAGAAATTTGTTTGCCAGTAGCGATGACAAAATCTTCAGGCTGATCTTGCTGGAGCATCATCCATTGCATTCGAACATAATCTTTCGCGTGGCCCCAGTCGCGCAGGGAATCCATATTGCCAAGATACAGACACTGTTCGATTCCTTGAGAAATATTGGCTATCGCACGAGTAATTTTGCGAGTGACAAATGTTTCTCCGCGGCGTGGGGATTCATGATTAAAAAGAACACCATTACAGGCATACATCCCATAAGATTCACGATAGTTGACTGTGATCCAATAGGCGTAGAGTTTTGCAACAGCGTATGGGGAGCGAGGATAGAATGGCGTTGTTTCGCGCTGAGGCACTTCCTGAACTAGCCCATACAATTCAGATGTTGAAGCCTGGTAGAAGCGAGTTTTCTTTTCAAACCCACAAATACGGATAGCTTCTAACAACCGTAATGTCCCTAATGCATCTACATCAGTAGTATACTCTGGTGATTCAAATGAAACGGCAACATGCGATTGTGCGCCAAGATTATATACCTCATCAGGTTTTATTTCTTGAATTAGACGAATTAAATTTGAAGTGTCTGTCAAATCACCATAGTGTAAAATAAAATTAGGATCATAATGATGTCGATCTTGATAAATATGATCTACTCGTTCTGTATTAAAAGAGGATGCACGGCGTTTGATGCCATGAACTTCATAACCCTTTTCCAAGAGAAGTTCAGCAAGATAGGAACCATCTTGACCAGTGACACCCGATATTAACGCGATTTTTTTTCTCATCTTATTTCTCATTTCTTTTAATTAATTCATTGTAGACAGCTAATGTCTCCTGAAAACAACGATTCCAAGAAAACTTTTCAGCTTGTTTAAAGCCATCACTAATTAATTGTTCACGACGAGGACGAGATGTCAATTGAGTCAACGCATCTCGTAGTGAATCGGCAGATAGAGAATTAACCAATATAGCAGCATCACCTGCAACCTCAGGAATTGAGGAAGTATTAGAAGCTATCACAGGACATCCTGCACGCATTGCCTCTATTACTGGTATCCCAAAACCTTCATAACTTGAAGGGTACAACAGGGCATAGCTTTGATTATATGCAATATTAAGCTCTTCATCGCTTAGTCGACCAAGCCAACGATACCGTTTTGGTAGTTTGCTTTCTAAAAGCTTTAGCTCTTCTGTTGTTAAACTACCACCACCAACAATATTCAACTCCAGATTCTCAATTGAAGATACTGCGTCAATTGCTAAGCCAAAATTCTTATAACCCCCTCGAGCCCCAACGAATAACACCCGATTGCTATTCCCCCTATTATTATCAAGTAATGGATAATAGGCTTCTGAGACGCCATTGTGGATAACACGGATACATTTTGGATCTATAGAGCAATATTCAACCAGATCCTTCGCAGTATTATTAGAAACACAAATAACAATATTACTTCTTTCTATCGCTCTTTTTTTTTGCCATGAATGTAACCATTTTGCTGGTCCCTTTACAAATTTTTCATAAGTGAAATCATGAACTGTAGTGACTACTGGGATTTTTGAAGAATTAGGCAATCTATAATAAGTAGAATGGAATACTGAGCCAATTCCCATCTCTTCAGTAGTCAATATAACATCTCTGTATCTCTCGAATAATCTAGCTTTATGTGTAATCTGGTTAGTAGGCAGTGATAGATTGGAATCTTCATCGTAACATATATACTTGTAATCACTCATCCTAGATATGATCTCACGGAATACGACACTTACTCCTCCTCCAGATTGCAGTTTCTCAATAATGCCATCATAAATAATCATTTTGATACCTATATGAGTTCTTTTTTTAGCGACCGCATAAATGCTTCATTGAAAATATGCTGATTATGATTCTTAATGAAATGATTTCTAATGGACTTTTTCTTACTTTGAATATTATCGGTACTTAGTTGACTAGCTTCCCATATTGCTTTTTGTACAGCTTGCAATGTCAAGGATTCGATTTGAATCATATCTAAATTGAAGTCAAAACCACATTCCTTCGTAATTACAGGAATAGTACCAAAGTTGTAAGATAAAGTAACTATCGATGTTGCCATTGCTTCACTGCAGGAAGGTAAAATAGAAAAAGGTATTTTTTTTGCTAGCAGATTAAACTCACTCGACTCAATATCAAGAAAACCTAAGTAATCAAAGTTTTCAGGATATTGAAGCAATTTCTCTTGGAAAAGATTAATTTCATCATCCAATGGACCAGCAATATATAATTTATAATGACTTCCCGCAAAGGCATCGATACACAGATCTAATCCCTTATGTATACATCCCTTGCCACCAAACCATATAAAGCTATTTAGCTCAATTTCTGAATTTTCTATACTGTCCTTATTAGCAGTAGTACTATTTAAGCTAAAACATGTCGAAGGTACACAATATATCCTGTCATGAAATAACTCAAATAATTTCTTTATATATTCGTTTCCAATAGTAATTATTGCATCACTTTTAACAAGTTGGTTTGGCCAGACATTTTCAGTTATTCTCACATATTTATTTGCCGAATCAATCACTTTGCTTGGATAATTTTTCTTAAACCTAAATAAAGCTTCTAAAGCATTTTGATTCTGAATAAAGGCAGGAAATCCTGTTGAATAAAGTATATTTTTTTTCCCGAGATTGTGAGTTATAGCATATTCGAAACAATCACCAAACCCTATAACTAAATCATACATTCCAAATATTTTCTTTCTACGATAATCTACAACCGTAATATGATAATCTAGTTTCTCTAGAATTGAGACAATGTTTTCAAGTTCAATACTGTTTGGATGTTTTTTCCCTTTGACAAAAAAGGGGTGAACAATAAAGCAAAGCAAAGCTTTTTTTTTACCACGTTTATTTTTTGTGATAAAGGTGAAACGAATAAAGAACTCTTTCAAAATTTTCTTGATCATTGGAATTTACTTTTCAATAGTCTCATTAATCTTTTAAAATAATATTTTTTCTTAACAAATTTATTAAATTCTTTAAGAATTTTATCATTAACTTCAAATTCGTATGACAATCTAGTTGGGAGTTTTTCGTTTAATAGCCGATTAATAATATAACTCTCATTGACGCCTTTATGTGTCCCAGAACCATCAGTTCCAATGTTAGAGATATAGGACTTCACAGGATAAGAAGCCAGTTTCTTTAGGAGAAAACAATTGAATACAAATCTCACGGCCCAAGAATCGATCTCACCTTTAAGTTGTTTTTTTAGCATCCTATCAATATCTCGACCTGCATATAGTTTGAAATCTTCTTGCATCCTCTTGCTATACAGATAATCCTCATAAACCTTTCCATCCCACTGAACTCTAGTCCATCGATCCTTCCATGTAGCCCATCCCCACGAACAAGGTCTTCCCGAGAAATAGTTATCGAATCCATATTCAGAGCCTATTTTCACAGTGCTACTTGGATATGAATAGCTCGTAATTGACATTATCGATTCAAAATTCTGATAGGTATTCAACATCAAATTTAAATATTCAAGAGTCAATGGACTTGAGATTAAATCATCTTCAAAAACAATTACTTTCCCGTGCTTATTGATTACATCTGTCACACCAGAAATAATAGAATTTGCTAATCCCTTATTATTAGATGATTCAATTATAGTCACTGATTTAAAACCATCGATCTGCTTTATATAATTTCTGATTTTTTGCACAGGTTCAATAGCTTCATTATTTTTAGCCGCATCACTAAAAATGTAAATATCAGACTGCTCTGCTAATTTGTTTTCTTTTAGAGCCTCTATTGTTTTTAATGTATGCTTGTATCTATTATACACAAACAGACATATCGGTGCTAATTCTTGATTCATTGTTCTATACCTATCTTAATCTTTGTGTTATTTTTAATGCATAATATGAAAGCGCCAGCCATAGATATATAAAGAAAAAAGAATCTATAGGACCTCTTAACAAATGAAAACCTGTCAAGCTCAGTGATAAAACTAAGGACGAATATAATAAATTGTTCTTGTTACGTAAATATGTGTTATCTATTAAGCCCAAGAGGTAACCTAATGCAGCATATATAACTAAAGAGAAATATGAGAAGTTCCAATATAGCTCGCCAAATAAGGTTACAGGTTCACTTCCTCCCACTGAATAAAATGGTGGGTTAAAATATTTAGGAAATAATCTACTAGATGTTTCTGGTTTATCTGGAAGTAACTCCCTTGGAATAAATGAAATAAAAGGCTTGACTAAAGTTAAGCCATATAAATAATCTACACTTGAATATCTGTCATCGAATAGTAATAAATAATCATCATAAACGATGCTAAAATCAGTCTCTACTTCAAGTACAACTAGAGTGGATTGGATTGATTCAGCCCTGTCTTTTACAGCATCAATATTAAATATATTACCACCACTCCGAAATGCTACGCTGACATAAATCAGCAAGAGCAACCCCAAAACCCCAGGAATTATTATTTTAACTACACTTTTCATATATACAAATAAGTATATATATATAGGCGCTCCTATTGCTACCAGCCAATCCCTTCTATCGTCAGACAGAAAGTAGAGCATAAACATTAACAAAATATAATAGAAAAGACAAAGTAATAAATTACTATAAATGCCAAACCTCTTGAAATTAATAATATTGTAAAACATTAAGCACAAAATAAAAACAAAACAAATATAAAATGGTAAAATAGTTAATGATAATACAAGAAGAATTACTTGAAGAAAATGAAAAACATTAATTTTGCTATTTACCGAAATATCATTTGAACCATCACTTCTTGAAATTTTGAACGTTTTTTTTGTTCTGGAGTAAACTAACAAGAAAATTAAGAATGATAATAGAGTATATAGCAAGCATATCATTAATCCGTCCTCACTATAATCATCTATAGACTTATTCAAATAAGCATATATATTATAATAGCCTAAAGCTAACAATACTGGACGAAGAGACAAGTATATTGTAAAAAAGACACAAAAAATAAGCAACATTGGCTTTTTTTTCGTTATTGCTTTAATTGTAGTAATTATACCGAAGGATAATATAAAAATTGACAAAGCTATATTCAAATTAAGCACCTATAAATTATATTAATAACAAGAAAGTCATTATTTATTTTTCACGTCATAAGTAATGTTATTAATTACTTGCCGTATAATTTTCAAACATGTCTATATAATTTATACAAGAATATAGTCTTGCCTATTATATAGCATAGAGAAATATACTTTGATCAATTTTATTATGTATAGTATTTTACTTGAATTTCATCAAAAACAAACTAAAGAATTGCATATAAAAAATTCTGCGGCACAGCATGAAGTTAGCCAAAAATGATGAAAACGCTTGCGCCAATAATGCGCTTATTGCTGCGCCTGTAATTCCCAATTTTGGAATCATAATTAAATTAGACACCACACAAACTACAGCACCTATTACTGTCCGATAAAGACTAATTTTTGATTTTCTTTCATTTAATATCCATAGACTTTGCGCGACGCCCATACTAATGAAAACATTCGAAAATACCACGATAGAAAGTATAATTGTACCACCACGATATTCTTGTCCTAATAGAATATTGACAATAGTATTTGATAATAAAGCTATGGGAATACTAATAATCCATGCTTGCATTGCAAATATGCGAAATATATTGCTAAGACAGCCCCAATATTCGTTTTCCCCTTGTTGTTTTTTTCTGGCAACTAATGGGGCAAGGCTGACAGAAAGAGTTACTGGTATAAAAGACCATAATGTAGCAAGAGGTAGAACTGCTGCGTAGATACCTAGATCAGCATCAGTTAAAAACTCCTTAATCATTATTTGATCTATACGCATATAAGTAGCAATTGATAAACCACTCAAGATAAATGGCCATGACTCATTAATAATTTCGGAAGCTTTTTTCTTTAAATATACCCATGAATTATCACATGGAAACTTTCGATATGCGTAGATTAAAGCAATAGCGCTAATTAATGATTCTAACGCGACAACTACTGCAAACGCAATTAATGGAGCTTTGCTTAGAATTAAAGCAACCTTAATTCCATTTGAAATAAAGTATGAGAATAATTTAGCAATAACTGTTCTCCGGCTTTGACTTTGACTTTGAAACCATAAGTCGATCGTATCCACCGCTTGAAAAATCAATATTGCTCCTGCAAGGGCCGTAATATATACACTACGATCTTGCCAACCATTAACTATTATCATACCTCCAACAGCAATAAGCCAGCATACCGTGCCAACTGCAAGCCTAAGTACAAATGCTGTACCTAATATTTCCCCTGCTTTATTATTATCTCTCGCTATATCCCGCACGATAATTCCATCCATACCCAATATGGATACAGTTTGAAAAAATGCTAAGTACGCCAGAACATACGATAATTCACCAAACTGAGCAGGTCCAAGATAACGAGCAACCCATGCGCTAACCAATAAGCCTAACAACAGTCTAACAAGCTTATCAAAGAGCAACCATGCACTATTATTAATAACTGCTACTAGTTCCTTTTTATTTATAAACTTAAGGGCCAATGTTTTAGGCAGAAATTTTAACCATAGTGGCTGCGAACTTTTTATTTTTAACAATAGAAATTTCCTTTCTGTATTAAATTAAAGCTATATGATTTTATTTCCATTGTTCATTATTTACACACGCTACCGCCCCTGGCTTTACAGCTACCAGTGCACTGCGTACTCTCACAGACGTGTTGAGCTCTGCTTTCTCTGCCGCAAAGCCCCAAAACTCAAACCCTAATTGTCTTACCAATTGATGTCAGAAACAAGAAGAAATCTTATAAAAAGCGGTGCTAAATTTTGTAGTTAACTCAATGAAATCATAAATATTTTTCGAAAATGAAAAAACGGTAGCAACATTCCGGGCATATCTGCATCACCGCGTCGAATGTTGACTACCGTTATTTGTTTTTACGCCCTAGCGGAACGTCTATTTTTTAAACTTACTCGCTGAGTAGTTTCTCAATACCTTTACGGAACTTCGGTCCTTCTTTCAGATTGCGCAGTCCGTACTTCACAAACGCCTGCATGTAGCCCAATTTTTTACCGCAGTCGTAGCTGTCGCCGGTCATTAGCATGGCGTCAACGGATTGTTTTTTCGCCAATGCTGCAATTGCATCAGTCAACTGGATACGGCCCCAGGCACCCGGTTCGGTTCTTTCGAGTTCGGCCCAGATATCCGCTGAGAGGACATAACGCCCTACCGCCATCAGATCGGAATCCAGCGTTTGCGGCTGATCCGGTTTCTCAATAAACTCAACAATGCGACTCACCTTGCCTTCATTATCCAGCGGATCTTTCGTCTGGATGACGGAGTACTCGGAAAGGTCACCCGGCATACGTTTCGCCAGCACCTGGCTACGTCCGGTTTCTTCAAAACGCGCAACCATCGCGGCGAGATTATAACGCAGCGGATCGGCACTGGCGGTATCAATAACGATATCAGGCAATACCACCACAAAAGGATTATCGCCAATCGCCGGACGCGCGCAAAGAATGGAGTGACCCAGCCCCAGCGGCTGCGCCTGGCGCACGTTCATAATGGTCACGCCCGGAGGACAAATGGACTGCACTTCCGCCAGCAACTGACGCTTCACACGTTGCTCAAGGAGTGACTCAAGTTCATAAGAGGTGTCGAAATGGTTCTCAACGGCGTTTTTAGACGCGTGTGTGACCAGGAGGATTTCTTTGATCCCTGCAGCTACGATTTCGTCAACGATATACTGAATCATGGGTTTGTCGACGATCGGTAGCATCTCTTTGGGAATTGCCTTGGTGGCAGGCAACATGTGCATACCCAGACCCGCTACCGGTATAACTGCTTTCAAATTACTCATTATTTCATCCACCTGTAAAATGGTTGCTGAATTATAGCCTTTTGACTCGTTTTAGCCAGCATGAATTAGTTAGAGGAAATCATCGCTGCTTTGTCACTGATGCTACGCCGGTCACTGATAAATTGCAGTAGCCATAATCTTAAGTATGGACCGATTTCGCCAGGAATGGTCGCAAATTCACCCCCTCCCCTCCGGTAAGCGGAAGTTGATCGCATCAACGTTCACCACATGATGGTTTATGCGGTCTATATCCACTGAGCTTTGCCCCTTCTCATTCACCGCATGTACGTTTGCCAACGACAGCAGCGTGTCGTCTTTCGCCATAAACTTACCGCGCACGTCTTTGCGCAGATCAAAGTGCATCTTCAGCGCCGGTCCCGTTGCTGACTCTTGCATCACCTTGATATTGCGCAGAAAAAGATGCTGCGGCTGATTATGCAACTCCAGCGTCGCGCGTTTCATCTCGATATTAGTCAGTGCAACGAAGGAGGTGGCATTACCCGACGATATTTGAATGCCGCGCAATTTATATTCAAGCTGCGTGTTATCAAGGGAGATATGGTTGAGTTTGAAATTTTGCGGGATGGAGAGATATTTCCCTTTGACCACGCCATAGCCAATGAGCATCCCGGCACTGTTAACCATATCGACATTATCAATCACAAAATTATCGCAACCGTAAATGGCAACCGTCGCGTTATCGATGCCTGCCTTCTTGCTGAAATCCGGGGTGATGTTCTTCGCCTTCACATTGCGAATCACAAAATGTTTGCCGTTCTCGACATGCACCAGTTGCCGACAATCTGATCCGGTAATGTTGGCGACCACAAAATTTTTAACCGTCTGCTGCTCCGGATAGGTGTTGTCGTAGGTGCTCCCCGCAAGCCCAATGCCAATCCCCCAGTTAATCTTGCCGTTGGTACAGTTGATCCGTTCAATGACGTGGTCAGAAATCAGGATATTGCGATCGTTAATAGCGACATTCCATTCGATGGCGTCACCCTGCAAGTCGCTGAAACGACAGTGGGTAATACGCGCGCCATCAACCTGATTGTGGAATCCCTGACGCAGAATCGCATAGTTGGCCTGGGTCACGGTGAGATTATCGATGACCAGATTGCGCATCACGCGCGGCTTTTTCCCGCCGATATAAATCTGCGTCACCGGCCCGAAACCGCTCATCGCAAGGCCGTTAATCACACAATCGGAACCGCGTACATCCAGCGTAATATTGTGCAGGCTCCCCCCCTTCTCGCCAGTGACCTGACATCCCTCCTGCAACACAAAGCGACCACGCCCATTACCGCTCAGGCGGCCCAGCACATGCAGCGTTTTTCCCGGTGGGATAAAAATGCCGGTATTGATGTTCTCGCACACCAGTCCCGCTGGCACCACCACGGTCTCTGCGTCGCTGAAGGCCTGTCGAAAGGAGGCAATCCAGTCTTTCGCATTGTAATCCTGAATATTGACGGTTTTGCGGGACGCAACAGCGCGGGCAAAAGGTGAATGGAGGACAGGAAGTACGGCAAGCGCGGAGCTTGCCGTCAGGAAGGTACGTCGGGAGAGTGTTTTCTCTGGCATACAACCTCGGTTTACATCGTTTGCAGCAGGCTGGCCAACTGACGATTGATCACCTGCTGATTAAAATCATGTTCAACTTTTTCACGCGCGCGCTGGATGATGGGTTCCAGCGTCTGGTGATCAAGTTGGCTGAACAACGCGAGCTGTTGCGCCAGCGCATGGGCGTCGTTTTCCGGTACCAGCCAGCCGGATTCCCCGGCATCCACCAGCTCCGGGATCCCACTGTGAACGGTAGAGACCACCGGGATCCCCACCGCCATCGCTTCCATCAACGCAACGGGAATGCCTTCCATGTCGCCATCCGTGCCGGTAATTGACGGCAACAGAAAGACATCTGCGTTATCCAGCATCGTTTTCACTTCATGGCTGGGCTTAAATCCCGGCATCTCAATCACATCATCGAGCTGATACTGCTCAATCAACGTGCGCAATCGCCGCTCCCAGGGACCAATGCCCAGAATGCGATAACGAAACGCCACACCCTGCTCCTTCAACTGACGGCAGGCCTCTATCGCCACATGCAGTCCTTTTTTCTCAGTCAGTCGCGCAACAGAGATAATCTCCAGCGGCGTACCGGGTGCTTTCACTGGCCGGTGCGTAAAGCGCGTCATATCCACGCCCATCCGCGAAACGGCAATCTTCTCCGGTGGACAGCCCATACTTTTCAGCCTTCCAGCCCAGAGATCGCTAATCGGCAACATCAGATCGCCACGACGGAACAGTTGCTGGTACTCCGCCGTGTAATGGTTAAGAACTTCCCGACTGGAAATATCAATACCGTGAAAAATCGTCGCAATCTTGCCCTGAATAACGCCCAGCTCACGCAGCTTCGCCGCCGTTACGCCCGCTGGACCAAAGTGGGCGATAAAGACATCCGCACGCAGGGGTTGACTTATCTGCGCACAGATTGAAGAGAGGATCAGGTTACGTGATTCATCGCCGTAGCGAGAGAAGTTGAGCGATTTCCACGTCGTCGCCCGGTGCAGTCCTGACAGCGTTTTCACTGCCCGAGTGCGCAGCTTTGCCAGACGTCCCGGCGGCTCGTCCTGTAGCCAGCGCGTTCTGGCCGCCAGGCCATATTTTTCCCAGGCGGCATGCGTATTTTGCGTGTCACCTTTTTGCAGGGCGACAATCTCAACGTCAAAACCCATGTCGATAAACGCGGTAATCTGGTTGAGGACGAAGGTTTCCGACGACAGCGGAAATTTCAGTAAAAAAAAGCTGACCTTCATTTCCCCTCCCCGATGCGCGTTAACACCGACTCCACCATACGGTATCCCTGTTCACGCTCGCGACGCACCGCCTGCACAAGACGCTCATTGATCTGCGGCAACTGTCCGAGTGTATCCGCCACCATCGCTTGCAGACTGCCATCCAGCAGATGACGGATATCTATCGCCATCTCCGGCATCCCCAGTTGCTGCATGATGCCCGCCGATTTGTGCTCGTAATTAATCGCAATAGCAGGCGTCGCGAAGTTCATCGAGATAATGGCGGAATGCAGGCGTGTGCCAACCGTCAGGTCGCATGCGCCGAGGATCTTGCCCATCTCCAGATCATTGAGTTCATCCATCACCACGTGGTAACGCGCCGGGTCGCTGACGTACTGGCGCAGATTCAGCGCCACCATGCGGTCATCTTTGTTATAGCTGTCAATGCCGGTACAGGTAGACAGTGCGATAACCTGATAGCCCTCATCCAGAATGCGGTTGACCACACCGGCGAAGGCCTTCTCATAAGCCTCCTGCGTGGTGCCCAGGCGTTTATCAAACGGCGCCAGTTCTCGCAGAGTAATTGCCACCGTTTTCTGCTGCGCCGCTACGCTCAGCCAGTGTTGAACGGCATAGCCCGGCGTAAAATCTTCATCATGATGATCCACCAGCCAGGCGGTATCCACGCCGTGCTCCACTTTTTCGGTGGTGATGTCACTGCGTTTCATCAGTTCCAGGCTGACCGACTCCCGCAGGATCAGTGCATCACAGTGGCCGAAAACATAGTTGGCCAGTTGATTAAATTGCGGATCCTGGAACGGACCGACGCTGTGACCGACCATGTACAGTGGTTTTTTCGCCATAAAGGTACACAGCGCGTGTTCAAACTGCGGAACACCGTACAAGTCGACGAAGAACGAACCGCCCACCTGAACGATAGCGTCATAACCCGCAAGCAAACGCACGAAATCGGTAAAACCCTGAGCAATCGCGATATTGCGCAGCTTGCCGGTATCGGTAACGCGGGAAAGCAGCACCTGATGCTGATAGCGACGACGGAGGATTTTTTTCACCCGCCCCACTACGCCAGCCGCGCTGTTGTGCTGTTTCATCTGTAAAAAGAGCGGATCGCCCATCACCGGACGGTTCAAAAGCCAGGACGAACTCACCGGGTAGCGGCTCATCACATCCACTTCCGCGTCAGGCTCGAGGCGGTGAATGGCGTCCAACAGACCACGTAAAATCGCACTGTCGCCACGGTTGCCGCAGGTATGGTTGCCCAGAATCAATAATTTCATTTCACCCTCTTAAAATCGTTGCCATCCGGCAAAACTTATCCTGCACGAAGCAAGGTTTTCATTTTTTCGCTGCGACAAAACTGGCGCTTCATCTCCACCACCAGCGGATGGCGTGAGAGCACGATCATCACCGCGAACGCCAGCGCACCGGCGGCAATCTGCGTCGCCAGCAGCACACCGAGCGACAGATGTCCCTGTAACGCGATACCCAGACCGTAGCTCACCGCCAGCGTCGGCAATGAGAGATAGAACGGCAGCCACAGGCTCAGAATGTACTGACGATAGCTGGAACCCAGCACCGGTTTGATCATCACGAAATAGCTCAGAATGGTGTTGATAATTTGCACCAGCAGGAAGCCCAGCGTCACGCCAATTGCGCCCGCCATCTGCCCGCCGACAATAATCGCCGGGATGAACAGGAACGTTTTAAACACATTGAATTTAAAGCTGATGTCTACCCGCGCTTTCGCCATCAACAGCGAACCAATCGGATTACCAACCGAGCGCAGCAACCCCACCACGCACAGCAGTTGCAGCACAGGAATGATGCTGTTCCACTTCTCGCCAAAGACCAGCGGCACAAAATTATTAGCAACCACCATCAGGCCCAGCAATGCCGGGAAGTTGATAATGCCCACCACGGAAAGCAGTTTGTAGAAGTTCACGCGCAGCTTCTGGGTGTCGTCCTGAATTTTGGCAAATGCCGGAAACAGCACGCGGGTGATGATGGGGTTGAGCTTCATCGGCGGCACCACTGCCACGTTATACGCCAGGTTATAGCCCCCTGCGACGCCGGCACCGAGAATACGCGCCAGCACCAGCGTGGAAAGGTTGGTGTTGACGTAGTTGATGATGCTGTCCGCCGTCAGCCACGCACCAAAGCGCAAATTCGACGAAACGGACGCCAGCGAAAAGTGCAGACCCGGACGGTAGATCTTGCGGCCAAAATAGCCAAACAACAGCGTGCGCACCGCGCTATTTACCAGGTAACCGAGTATGGCCGTCATCGCCAGCGGCCAGAAATGCGCGCTGACAACGGTAAATGTAAAACCTGCCAGTACAGCGCTGGTTTCAATCATCCCAATCTTGTTGAACTCCAGCTCTTTCTGCATCAGCGCGCGGAACTGCTGCCCGTGCGGGATCACCACAAACGCCAGCGACAGCGTTTTAATCAGCGGCGCCAGATCCGGGTTATGCAGCACATTGCTAATCACATCGCTAAGCAGGAAGACCGCCACACAGACGATGATTCCCAACCCGACATTCAGCCAGTACAGCGTGGTCAGCTCAAGATGGCTTATCGCCTTGCGTTGAATAATGGAGTTGGCAATACCGAAGTCAGACAGCGTATCGGCCAGCGCAATGATCACCAGCGACACGGTCAGCAGGCCGAACTGGTGGTTATCGACGATCCGCGCCAGTACCGTCATCTGGATAAGCCCAAGGCTGATAATGATCACCGTGGCAATCGCCGACCACTTCGCGCCGCTGATGGTTTTTTCACGTAAGCTCAT
>ERZ506941.24-NODE-24-length-147269-cov-8.98705_pt1 | contig 147269 bp, 134 predicted proteins | sample MGYA00512901_ERZ506941 | MGnify/ENA metagenome assembly ERZ506941 | reverse complement strand
TGTAATCATCATTGACTAATATCACTTTATACATAGATGGCGGTTTTAGCGCGTCACGCACTTTATCAGCCGCCAGCTGGTCGAAATCCAGCCAGTCGTTCGTCTTACCCATTGTCAGTCGTCATCTTCAGTTACGGTTACCGGCAGAACAGTCTGCCGCTGACAAGAGCGGATGTGCACAATCAATCTACCTCAATTAATAGATAACTATCATCTATCACTGGCATCCGCGACATCTGTCACATTCCCGCCAATAGCGTTAACTGCTTCAAATTTTTGATTCATTTTTACCCACCGACCCCCGTCAGACGCTTGACGCCCCGCCTGATTTCTCTAAATTGTAATTTCGAGAGTTGGCGAGGTTTTGAACAACCCCCACTCCACCACCGGTTCATTCCATCTTACTTATATAAGATTTACGAAGGATGTCGAAGCATGGAAACGGGTACTGTTAAGTGGTTCAACAATGCCAAAGGGTTTGGGTTCATCTGCCCTGAAGGCGGCGGCGAAGATATTTTCGCTCACTATTCCACCATTCAGATGGATGGTTACAGAACGCTAAAAGCCGGACAGTCTGTCCAGTTTGATGTTCACCAGGGGCCAAAAGGCAATCACGCCAGTGTCATCGTGCCTATCGAAGCAGAAGCTGTTGCATAGCTCTTCTGTCTCATTGTGTACATCCCGCAGGTAAAATGCCAGCCCGATCGGCTGGCATTTTTATTTCCCGGGACGTTACTCTCGCGCTAACGCATCGACCGGATCCAGTCGCGCCGCGTTGCGCGCCGGTAACCAGCCAAACAGGACGCCTGTAAAGGTAGAGCACAAAAATGCCGTCAGCAGCGCGACCGGCGAGAAACCAATCTCCCAACCGGGCAGGAACAGTTGCAGCGTGAAGGCAATCAGCATCGACAGGCTGATACCCAGCGCGCCGCCCACCAGACAAACCAGCACCGCTTCAATTAGAAACTGCTGCAGCACATCACTGGCGCGCGCGCCAACCGCCATCCGGATGCCGATCTCCCGCGTACGCTCTGTGACCGACACCAGCATAATGTTCATCACGCCGATCCCGCCAACTACCAGCGAAATCACCGCCACCAGCGTCAGGAATAACTGAAGAGTACGTGTGGTCTTTTCGGCGGTTTTCAAGACACCGTCCATATTCCAGGTGAAGAAATCCTTTTTGCCATGACGTAGCGTCAGCAGTCGGGTGAGTTGCTGTTCGGCCTGTGCGCTGTCGAAGCCTTCCTTCACTCGTACGGTGATCGAGTTCAGCCACGACTGCCCCATGATGCGCCCGGACATCGTGCTGTAAGGCAACCAGACGCGCAGGATTTTGCTGCTGCCAAACATCGACTGCTTCTCTTCCGCCACGCCAATGACCGTAGCAGGCATGTTGCCCACGAGGATCACCTCGCCCACCACGTTCGCCTTATGCGGGAACAACTGACGTCGGGTGTTGCTGTCGAGCACTACCACCTGCGCACGGCCGTTAAGCTGTTCGCGGTTGAACGTTGTCCCTTCGCTGAACGTCATGCCATAAACGTTAAAATAGTCGCCGCTGACCCCGTTCGCGCTGGCGGCGACGTCGATATTGCCATAGCGTAAGCGCAGGTTCTGCGACACGGCGGGCGTCGCAGAAGTCACCCAGGGTTGTTTTTGGATCGCCGCAAGATCGTCGTATTTCAGCGCCTGCTGATACTGTGGATCGTCGTCGCCAAAATCTTTGCCGGGGTAGATATCAATGGTGTTGGTCCCGATGGCGCGGATGTCCGCCAGCACCAGCTGTTTCGCTGCGTCGCCAACCACCACAATCGACACCACCGACGCGATACCGATGATGATCCCGAGCATCGTCAGCAGCGTGCGCATTTTGTTGGCCGCCATCGCCAGCCACGCCATTGTCAGCGCCTCGCGAAACCCGCTGACAAACTGGCTCCAGCCGGACGCCGTTTTCACCGTCGGTTCCTGAATGCCCTGCCCCTGCGCGGCGTGCTTTGCGGGCGGATTGCGCACAATTTCGCCGTCATGGATCTCAATCACCCGCTCTGCCTGGGCGGCAACCTGGGGATCGTGGGTGACGATAATGACCGTATGCCCGCGATCGCGCAGCTGGTGCAGAATTGCCATCACCTCTTCACCGGAACGGCTGTCGAGCGCACCGGTGGGTTCATCGGCGAGGATCACCTGTCCGCCGTTCATCAGCGCGCGGGCAATACTCACGCGCTGTTGCTGACCGCCGGAAAGCTGCGAGGGTTGATAATCAACGCGATCGCCCAGACCAAGCCGCTGGAGCAGCTCCTGCGCGCGCGCCAGACGCTGTTTCCTTTCCGTACCGGCGTAAACGGCAGGGACTTCGACGTTTTGTGCTGCCGTCAGATGTGACAGCAAATGGTAGCGCTGGAAAATAAAACCGAAATGCTCCCGACGCAGTTGCGCCAGCGCATCGCGGTCCAGCGTTGAGACATCACGTTCCGCGACCCGGTAGGTGCCGCTGGTGGGTTTATCGAGACATCCCAGAATGTTCATCAGCGTGGATTTGCCGGAGCCAGACGCCCCGACGATCGCGACCATCTCCCCGGCATTGATCTGTAGCGTGATGCCTTTCAGCACCTCCACCTGCTCTTCTCCCGAGGGATAACTGTGGCGAATATTGCTCAGTTCAAGCAATGCCGTCATTGCGCGACTCCTGGTTTGCCCTCGCCCGTCACCACTTCATCACCGGCTTCCAGCCCTTTTACAATCTCTACGTCGGTGTCATTGCGCGCACCAATTGACACTTCGCGTTCACGAGTTTCACCGTTACGCAGTAAGGTCACCTTGTAGCGATTGTCCCCGACCGGATCGCCCAGCGCGGAAAGCGGGATCGTCAGAACGTTTTTCACATCCGTTAGCTGAATATGGACCTGTGCGGTCATCTCCAGGCGCAGAATACCTTTGGGGTTGGGCACTTCAAATCGGGCGTAATAGAAAATGGCATCATTCACTTTTTCCGGCGTCGGCAGCACATCTTTCAGCGTCCCTTCGTAGCGGGTCTGCGGATCGCCCAGCACGGTGAACCAGGCTTTCTGCCCCGGTTTAAGGTGAATCACATCAGCTTCAGAAACCTGTGCTTTCACCAACATCGTACTCATGTCCGCCAGTGTCAGAATGTTCGGCGCCTGCTGCGCGGCAATCACCGTCTGCCCCTGTAGGGTGGTGATCTGCGTGACTTCACCAGCCATCGGCGCAACGATGCGGGTGTAGTCGAGGTTGGTCTTCGCGGTATCCAGAGATGCCTGATTGCGTTTGATCTGCGCATCAATGGTGCCGATTTGCGCCTGTTTCACCGCCATCTCCGTCGCGGCGGTGTCCAGATCCTGTTGCGACACAGTCTGAGTTTTTGCCAGCTGTTGCTGGCGGGCGAGCGTCACCCGCGCCAGCTTCCACTCGGCTTCAGCCTGCTGGCGTTGAGCGCGAAGCTCCATCAGCGTCGCTTCCACCTCTTTGATCTGGTTTTCCGCCTGTTCGGGGTCGATAACGCCCAGCAACTGGTCTTTCTTCACTTTATCGCCAATTGCTACCGACAGCGTTTTGAGCTGACCACTCACCTGCGCGCCCACGTCAACTTTACGTAAGGCGTCGAGTTTGCCGGTTGCCAGTACGCTCTGCTGCAAATCTCCCGGCCGCACAATCAGCGTCTGATAATTTGGCACAGGCGCATTAAGCGTCCGCCAAAGGGCAAATGCCCCCAGGATGAGAATGAAAATAAGCAACAGATAGCGCTTTTTAATTTTATTTCCCTTAATACCCATAGCGATCCTGATGGTAAGTTTTCAGCTGAAATTCAACAGTATCTAAACAAACCGCAAGCGAAAAGGATAGCGCTCGAGGCATTGATGATTGGTTAAGATTCAGCGTGTTTCAATTTCCACAATCATCGCATTGCGGATTATGATCATGTCACAGATTACTGATAATACCTTTTACACTTCAGACGTTGCGTCTCCTTTACAATTATTTATGCGCCTGACAAGGGGTCAATTACTGCCGGGTAAATTCTGGCGGAAGGCCAGCTTTCGCCGTAAGTTTTTAATTCGCTCGTTACTGATGCCAAGGGCTACCCGTCAGTTGCTGGAAAACCTGACCCAATGGCCTGAGCTGAATACGCTGCTGGCCCGACAACCCCGGTTGCCAATTCGTCTGCATCGCCCGTATATGGCGGTGAATATTAAGCGCGAAACCGCACTGACCGCGCTCTGTAGTCATTATGACCTGCTGCGTCAGTTATTCAGCCGCGAACAACTGGCCCGTTATTTAAGCCAGAACGGTCTCAATCTGGCAAAATTTGAGGCCAAAGACGGTGCGTCATTCCAGCTTGATTTAGTCAGCCTGGTCTCACTGGATAAAGAAGGTGAAAGTACCGTCGTGATCCGCGACGAGCAGATGCGTATTCTGGCAGAAATTACCTTCACATTCTGCACGCTAAACGGAAAACGCACCCTGTTTATTGGCGGCTTGCAGGGCGCGGCAAATGATGTTCCACATGAGGTCATTCAGCAGGCCACGAAAGCCTGTTACGGCCTGTTCCCCAAAAGAGTGGTAATGGAAGCGCTGTGTCAGTTCGCGCACATCGCCAGGGCGGAGCAGATTCTGGCGGTCAGCAACGCGGTGCATGTTTATCGCAGTTGGCGCTATATGGACAAAAAAACGCAAATGCATGCCGATTACGACGCTTTCTGGGCGTCACTGGGCGGTGAAAAAACGCAAGGAGATTACTTCTCGCTGCCGCTGACTATTGCGCGGAAAAGCGAGGCGGATATCGCCAGCAAAAAACGGGCTGAATACCGCCGCCGCTATGCGCTGCTCGACAGCGTCGTCACGCAGGTTCCACAGTGCTTACAGGGTTAGTCCGCTCTGCCGCGCGCCAGCCACAGCACCCGGGAGAACATTTTTCTCAGCAGCGTCGGCACCGCATCCACACCTCGCCGCCCGGCTTCCATCGCCACTTCGATGGCTAAGTCGGGCTTCGATGAGCGATGGATCGCCTTCGAAATGATTTTGCGCATATTTATTGGCACATTTTCCGGGATTTGCGCCACCCGGTGAAAAACATCGGCAAACCCCTGCCGGTACATAAAGTGTTCCATATCCAGCGCTGGCAGCGTCGTCAGGTGTTCGCGCTCCTCTTCCCGGTCGTTATTCAGCAGGCTGCGCACCGTGGCGGCATATTTTTTCCCGGCTTCATCACCATCCACCAGCACGTGCCACTCAATGCCCATCCGCCGGGCGAATTTCACCAGCGGTTTAAGACCGGACTGCGCGAATTCGATCACCTTAATCCCTTCGGCATCAAAGTGATGACCGCACTGACGGGCCAGTTCGTTGATAACCCAGGTTTCTGTTTCCCCTTCCACCAGCAGCCAGCAGCGGGCAAACAGCGAGGAAGCACGGTTAAAGCGAATGTGGAACGCAATGCGTCGACCATCCTCTGCGCTCAGCCCCCCCGGTCCCAGTCGCCAGGCCGCCACGCGTGAGGATTCACGCACCAGACGGCAGACATGTTCCACCGGGGTCAGCGAGAGCAACTCGCCCGAGTTGGTGGTGGTGATACGCTGAAGCGGTAGCAGATTCAGCAACTGCCATGCCACTGACAGCATGATGGGATGCAGACGCGTTTCCGGATCTTCTACCAACAGCAGTGGTCTGGCGTCTTTATGCAGCCTGACCGTGCCCTTCGCCTGCAACAGCGTGGAGAACAGCCCCAACAGAATCACCCGGTGAGTACGTCCTCCCGGTTTGTCGATCATCCGGTTGATAATATCGAGATAGCGCCAGCTTCGCTGTTCGTTGGTGGAGCGTCGGCGCATTAAGCGGTGGCGGGACTGCGAAGTGCCCTGCTCGGTAAAATAGTGCTCGAGCAGTTGCACCATCGCCGAAAGCCCTTGCCGAATCTGTCCGTCGGTGAGATTCTGCGGACGCATCGCCAGTTCGCGGGCGAGAAAATCCAGTTGGCGGGCGGTGACTTCGACATCAGCAACCTCCGGCACCGTGCCGTTACGAATACGGCGCATAAACCGCGCATCGCGTAAACGCAGCACCGGCATCAGGCGCACCAGATGCCGCGCCTGTTCGTTGATATCGTCTACCGCCAGCGGATGCCCGTCACCGTCGAGAAAACTGCGCAGCGTCATCACACTGCCATCCTCGCCACATTCGCCTTCAAGTCGATAAAAGATGCGTTGAAAACCATCGTGACACGGTGCCCAGCACGCCTCGAGCGGCCGATAGCGGCGAACCCGGTAGCGCCCAGGCTGAGATTCACGAAACGTCAGTACGATATGCAGATGATGTTCGCGGCCTTTCATATCACCAGGAGGAAACCAGAAATCATCGCGGTCAAAATGATACAACTCAGATTCGGGTGACAGCAGCAGTGTTAACGCATCCAGTAAACTTGATTTACCCCATGCGTTCTCACCGATCAGGACGTTATTCTGCTCGAGCATCAACGACAGTCGATTGATACCGCGAAATCCCACTATCTCAACGCGTTCGAGAATCATGTATCCTCCAGAAAATCTTCACTTTCCCTTTACTCTCCTCGCAGTATAACCGCAAAACCCGGCGCGGGACGTGACAGGCATATTATTACGCAGGCTAACTGTCTGAAGGATGAACGATTTATTCTTTACTCTTTCATTCGTAATACAGAAACGCACGTTTTGCAGGATGCAAAAAATAAATCCGTTTTTGACAATCCATTTTCACAGGACTTTGCACTACACTTCCCTTAAGAGAAATCTATGGAAGGAATGACGCCGCATTGCCCTAAATCAAACTAACGGGTTTTATTTGACTAGAGAACGGATGACGATCGTTTTTAAAATAGCGAGCTATTTATTTGTCGTCATTCAGGCAGACAATAAATATTGATTGCCACTGTTTTTTTGTGGTTATTTTTTACATTGAGGTGGATATGTTGAGAAAATTAGCAGCCGAATGTTTTGGTACATTTTGGCTTGTTTTTGGTGGCTGCGGCAGCGCCGTTCTGGCAGCAGCGTTTCCGGAATTAGGTATTGGTTTTGCGGGTGTTGCCCTGGCCTTCGGCCTGACCGTATTAACCATGGCCTTTGCTGTTGGCCATATTTCCGGCGGGCATTTTAATCCGGCGGTGACATTAGGCTTATGGGCTGGCGGCCGTTTCCCGGCAAAAGAGGTTATTGGCTACATTATTGCCCAGGTAGTCGGCGGTATTATTGCAGCGGCAGTCCTGTATTTAATTGCCAGCGGTAAAGCCGGTTTTGATGCAACCGCCAGCGGTTTCGCCTCCAACGGTTATGGCGAGCACTCTCCGGGTGGCTACTCCATGCTGTCCGCGATTATTATCGAAATCGTGCTGACTGCCGGCTTCTTGCTGGTGATTCACGGCGCAACGGACAAACACGCACCGGCAGGTTTTGCGCCGATCGCTATCGGTCTGGCATTAACCCTTATCCACTTGATCAGCATTCCGGTGACCAATACGTCTGTGAACCCGGCGCGGAGTACCGCGGTCGCTATCTTCCAGGGCGGTTGGGCGTTAGAACAACTGTGGTTATTCTGGGTGATGCCAATTATTGGCGGGATTCTCGGCGGTCTTATTTACCGTACGCTGCTCGAAAAACGCGATTAATGTCAGAACACCCGACGGCGCATACCCGTCGGGTCAAACGCGCTTCAGCCGGACCTTGTCCGGCTTTTATTTTGCATCTTTACTGAACCCGCGTAATTGGGTAGTGTCATGGCGCTGTCTCGCTAATTCAAAGGACCCGGCTGTTCATGTTTTCAGGACTTCTCATCATTCTGCTTCCGCTGATAGCAGGTTATCTCATTCCGCTTCGGCACACCGCGGCATTAAAACTGATCAATCGACTATTGAGCTGGATGGTTTATCTGATTCTCTTTTTTATGGGGATCAGCCTGGCCTTTCTGGATAATCTGGCGAGCAATCTGCTGGCGATATTTCACTATTCCGCCGTTAGCATTACCGTTATTTTGCTGTGCAATATTGCCGCATTACTGTGGCTGGAACGCGCATTACCCTGGCGACATCATCATCAACAAGAGAAACTGCCCTCCCGTATCGCGATGGCGCTTGAGTCGCTGAAACTGTGCGGCGTGGTGGTGGTTGGCTTTTTGCTGGGATTGAGCGCGCTGCCCATTTTGCAACACGCCACAGAAGCAAGCGAATATACGCTGATCCTGCTGCTGTTGTTGGTCGGCATCCAGTTACGCAATAGCGGGATGACGTTAAAGCAGATTGTCCTGAACCGGCGAGGCATGATTGTGGCGGTCGTGGTCGTCGCCAGCTCCATGATTGGCGGCCTGATTAACGCGTTGATTCTCGGTCTGCCAGTGAAAACTGCGCTGGCGATGGCGTCGGGTTTTGGCTGGTACTCCCTTTCTGGTATTTTGCTGACCGAATCCTACGGTCCGGTGATCGGCAGCGCCGCGTTCTTTAACGATCTGGCGCGCGAACTGCTCGCGATTATGCTGATCCCGGGTCTGGTACGCCGCAGTCGTTCTACTGCACTGGGACTGTGTGGTGCCACGTCGATGGACTTTACCCTGCCGGTGTTACAGCGTACCGGTGGGCTGGAGATGGTTCCAGCGGCGATTGTTCACGGCTTTGTCCTCAGTTTGCTGGTGCCCATTTTGATGGCTTTTTTCTCCGCTTAACGCCCTCTTTGGCGGTAGGCCACTGCCGCCAAAATTGCGCTAAATCAATCTCCCTGTAAGTTGTATCAGAAATCCCTTTTATCCCTCTGCGCACAGGCATAATCTTAAACATGTATATCAAATATAACTTTTAAGGTGTGACCATGTTTTGTGTGCAATGTGAACAAACCATCCGTACTCCGGCAGGAAACGGCTGCTCTTACGCGCAGGGTATGTGCGGTAAAACGGCTGAAACCTCTGATCTGCAGGATCTGCTGATCGCCTCCCTACAAGGTCTGTCTGCATGGGCGGCTAAAGCTCGTGAATATGGCATCATTAATCATGACGTTGATAACTTTGCCCCGCGTGCTTTCTTCTCCACGCTGACCAACGTTAACTTCGATTCTCCACGTATCGTCGTCTATGCTCGCGACGCTATCGCGATGCGTGAAGCGCTAAAAGCCCAATGCCTGAGCGTTGACGCCAATGCGCACTGCGACAACCCAATGGCTGACCTGCAACTGGTTAGTGACGATCTGGGCGACCTGCAGCGTCAGGCCGCCGAATTTACCCCGAACAAAGACAAAGCCGCGATTGGCGAGAACATTCTCGGCCTGCGTCTGTTGTGCCTGTACGGCCTGAAAGGGGCGGCGGCCTATATGGAGCACGCGCACGTTCTCGGGAAGTACGACAACGATATCTACGCGCAGTACCATAAAATCATGGCGTGGCTGGGTACCTGGCCTTCCGATATGAACGCTCTGCTGGAGTGCTCAATGGAAATCGGCCAGATGAACTTCAAAGTGATGAGCATTCTGGATGCCGGTGAAACCACTAAATACGGCCACCCGACGCCGACCCAGGTTAACGTGAAAGCGACCGAAGGGAAGTGCATCCTGATCTCAGGTCATGACCTGAAAGATCTGTATAACCTGCTGGAACAAACCGAAGGTACTGGCGTTAACGTCTACACCCACGGTGAAATGCTGCCCGCGCACGGTTATCCGGAACTGCGTAAATTCAAACATCTGATTGGTAACTACGGTAGCGGCTGGCAGAACCAGCAGGTCGAATTCGCCCGCTTCCCTGGCCCTATCGTGATGACCTCTAACTGCATCATCGACCCGACCGTTGGCAGTTACGACGATCGTATCTGGACTCGCAGCATCGTCGGTTGGCCGGGTGTGAGCCACCTGGAAGGCGATGACTTCGGTCCGGTTATCGCGCAGGCCCAGCAAATGGCAGGCTTCCCGTACAGCGAAATTCCACACCTGATCACCGTCGGTTTCGGTCGTCAGACCCTGCTGGGCGCGGCGGACACCCTGATCGATCTGGTGAGCCGTGAAAAACTGCGTCACATCTTCCTGGTTGGCGGCTGTGACGGCGCGCGCGGCGAACGTAACTACTTCACCGATTTCGCCACCAGCGTACCGGATGATTGCCTGATCCTGACCCTGGCCTGCGGTAAATATCGCTTCAACAAGCTGGAGTTCGGCGATATCGAAGGCCTGCCGCGTCTGGTTGATGCCGGTCAGTGTAACGATGCGTACTCCGCTATCATTCTGGCAGTGACGCTGGCAGAGAAACTGGGCTGTGGCGTAAACGACCTGCCGCTGTCGCTGGTACTCTCCTGGTTTGAACAGAAAGCGATTGTCATTCTGCTGACCCTGCTGTCTCTCGGTGTGAAAAACATCGTTACTGGCCCGACGGCGCCTGGTTTCTTCACGCCGGATCTGCTGGCGGTACTCAACGAGAAATTTGGTCTACGTTCCGTGACCACCGTTGAAGAAGACATGAAGCAGTTGCTGAGCGCGTAAGGAGTAAAAAATGACAATGCCAACTCATCAGTGCCCATGGCGGATGCAGGTTCATCACATCCATCAGGAAACGCCGGATGTATGGACAATTTCGTTGCTGTGCCACGACTATTATCCGTATCGCGCCGGGCAGTATGCACTGATCAGCGTGCGTAATTCGGCGGAAACGCTGCGCGCTTACACGCTCTCTTCAACGCCGGGCGTCAGCGAGTACATTACGCTGACCGTTCGCCGGATTGACGACGGTGCGGGCTCACAGTGGTTAACCCGCGACGTGAAGCGTGGCGACTACCTCTGGCTGTCCGATGCAATGGGCGATTTCATCTGCGAAGACAAAGCCGATGATAAGTTCCTGATGCTGGCAGCCGGTTGTGGCGTCACGCCGATCATGTCGATGCGCCGCTGGTTGGCGAAGTACCGTCCGCATGCTGACGTACAGGTGATCTTCAACGTGCGCTCGCCGCAGGATGTCATTTTTGCCGAAGAATGGCGTCAGTATCCGGTCACGCTGGTGGCGGAAAACAACGCCACGGCCGGTTTTGTCGCCGGTCGCCTGACCACTGCGCTGTTGCAACAGGTACCGGATCTGGCCTCCCGCACGGTGATGACCTGTGGCCCGGCGCCGTATATGGATCTGGTCGAGCGGGAAGTGAAAGCGCTGGGCGTCACGCGCTTCTTTAAAGAACAGTTCTTCACCCCGGTAGCGGAAGCGGTAACCAGCGGTCTGAAATTCACTAAGCTGCAGCCAGCGAAAGAATTTTACGCGCCGGTCGGTACGACGCTGCTGGATGCGCTGGAAAGCAACAAGGTGCCCGTCACCGTTGCCTGCCGCGCGGGCGTCTGCGGGTGCTGTAAAACCAAAGTGGTTTCCGGCGACTATACGGTCAGCAGCACCATGACGCTAACCGATGCTGAAATCGCCGAAGGCTACGTACTGGCCTGCTCCTGTCACCCGCAGGGCGACTTAGTGCTCGCCTGAGTCAACAAAGCCCGGTTCATCCGGGCTTTTTTTTTTACCGCCAGGCTGAATTACCCGCAACCGAAAACCGTCCCGCACCGAGAAACGCCACCGCCAGTGCGCCGATAAAGAAATAGACCAGACTTTCAATTGCCCAGGCGCCAGTTTTATCCAGCGCCCAGGTTTCATTCATCCCGACCATCAGCCACGCCACAATCATGGTGAATGCCAGCACCAGCGCCGCAGGACGCGTCAGGATCCCGAGAATAATCAGACAAGGCGCAATCACTTCCCCCACCAGTACGCCGTACGCAATAAAGCCCGGTAACCCTTTGGCAATCAGCATTCCGCTAATGCCATCAATTCCGGCAAACAGCTTATGCAGCCCGTGAAATAGCATCAATCCCCCAACCGCCAGGCGTAATAAAAACTTGCCAAAATCCTCGTGCGTCAGCATCCGATTCACTGCATTTAACAATGTGGTAAGCATCTGAATTTACCCCTGGTTCACTCTGATTTTTTCACGCTACGCGTTATCCCCCCTGAAAGGAAGCCGCTGAAAATAAGGGGGTGCCACGCAGCGTAATCACTATCTTCATCTAAACTTGTAACCGGTATCACAATTAAGGAGATGGAAAACCATGAAACAAACGGTTGCCGCTTTTATTGCTAAAACACTGGAACAGGCAGGTGTGAAACGTATCTGGGGCGTGACGGGCGATTCGCTGAACGGCCTGAGCGACAGCCTCAATCGCATGGGAACGATTGAGTGGATGTCGACCCGTCATGAAGAAGTTGCCGCGTTTGCGGCGGGTGCGGAGGCGCAACTGACCGGTGAACTGGCGGTTTGCGCAGGGTCTTGTGGACCCGGTAACCTGCATCTGATCAACGGTCTGTTTGATTGTCATCGTAACCACGTCCCGGTGCTGGCCATCGCCGCCCACATTCCGTCCAGCGAAATTGGCAGCGGCTATTTCCAGGAGACGCACCCACAGGAACTGTTCCGCGAATGTAGCCACTATTGCGAGCTTGTTTCCAGCCCGGAACAGATCCCCCAGGTCCTGGCGATTGCCATGCGCAAAGCGGTGCTCAATCGCGGCGTCTCGGTGGTGGTATTACCAGGCGATGTGGCATTAAAACCGGCGCCAGAAAGCGCCAGCAGCCACTGGTATCACGCGCCCTTACCGATCGTCACGCCCGCAGAAGAAGAGTTAAGAAAGCTGGCCCAACTGTTACGCTACTCCAGCAACATCGCCCTGATGTGCGGCAGCGGCTGCGCAGGTGCGCATAAAGAACTGGTCGAGTTTGCAGCCAAAATTAAGGCCCCTATCGTTCACGCCCTGCGCGGTAAAGAACATGTCGAATACGACAACCCATATGATGTGGGGATGACCGGATTGATCGGCTTCTCATCCGGCTTCCATACCATGATGAATGCCGATACGCTGGTGCTACTCGGTACGCAGTTCCCTTACCGCGCGTTCTACCCAACCGACGCCAAAATTATTCAGATTGATATCAACCCCGCCAGTATCGGCGCGCACAGTAAGGTCGATATGGCGCTGGTAGGCGATATCAAAGCCACGCTGACGGCACTGCTGCCGCTGGTGGAAGAGAAAACCGAACGTAAATTCCTCGATAAGGCATTGAGCGATTATCGCGATGCGCGTAAGGGCCTCGACGATCTTGCCAAACCCAGCGAAAAGGCGATTCACCCGCAGTACCTGGCGCAACAAATCAGCCATTTTGCCGCCGATGACGCCATCTTTACCTGCGACGTCGGTACGCCGACGGTGTGGGCCGCCCGCTACCTGAAAATGAACGGCAAGCGCCGTCTGTTGGGCTCGTTTAACCACGGTTCGATGGCTAACGCCATGCCGCAGGCGCTGGGCGCACAGGCCACCGCACCGGGACGTCAGGTCATTGCCATGTGCGGCGACGGCGGATTCAGTATGCTGATGGGGGATTTCCTGTCGGTGGTCCAGATGAAGCTCCCGGTCAAAATCGTGGTCTTTAACAACAGCGTGCTGGGCTTTGTGGCGATGGAGATGAAGGCCGGTGGTTATCTCACTGACGGTACGGAGTTGCACGACACTAATTTTGCGCGCATTGCCGAAGCGTGCGGCATCACCGGTATTCGGGTGGAAAAAGCCGCAGACGTTGATGAAGCACTACAGCGCGCCCTGTCAATCGACGGCCCGGTGCTGGTGGATGTAGTTGTTGCAAAAGAAGAACTGGCCATTCCGCCGCAGATCAAACTGGAGCAGGCCAAAGGCTTCAGCCTGTATATGCTGCGCGCCATCATCAGCGGTCGCGGCGATGAGGTGATCGAACTGGCAAAAACCAACTGGCTCAGGTAAAACAATGCACATCGCCTTTCAAACAATAGGGATGTGCAATGATTGATCTACGCAGTGATACCGTCACCCGTCCGAGTCGCGCCATGCTTGAAGAAATGATGGCCGCCCCGGTGGGGGACGACGTGTACGGGGATGACCCTACCGTTAACGCTCTCCAGCACTACGCCGCTGACCTTTCAGGTAAAGAAGCGGCGTTATTTTTACCCACCGGCACCCAGGCCAACCTCGTGGCGCTACTGAGCCACTGCGAGCGTGGCGAAGAGTATATCGCCGGTCAGGGGGCACATAACTATCTGTATGAAGCCGGCGGCGCGGCGGTGCTCGGCAGCATTCAGCCGCAGCCGATTGACGCTGCGCCAGACGGAACGTTACCGCTGGATAAAGTCGCCGCCAAAATAAAGGCAGATGACATCCACTTTGCCCGTACCCGCCTGTTAAGCCTCGAAAATACCCACAACGGCAAAGTCCTGCCACGAGAGTATCTGAAAGAGGCATGGGAATTTACCCGTGAGCGCGGTCTGGCGCTGCATGTCGATGGCGCACGTATTTTTAACGCTGTCGTGACGTACGGCTGTGAACTCAAAGAGGTCGTGCAGTATTGCGACTCCTTTACCATCTGCCTGTCCAAAGGGCTGGGGACGCCGGTCGGATCGCTACTGGTCGGCAGCCACGATTACATTAAGCGTGCGACCCGCTGGCGCAAAATGACCGGTGGCGGCATGCGTCAGGCCGGTATCCTGGCGGCAGCTGGACTGTATGCCCTGAAAAATAACGTTGCGCGCCTGCAGGACGATCACGACAACGCGGCCTGGCTTGCAGAGCAGCTACGGGAAGCCGGGGCGGACGTGATGCGTCACGACACCAATATGCTGTTTGTCCGCGTCGGTGAGGCCAACGCCGTAGCGCTGGGTGAATACATGAAGGCACAGGGCGTGCTGATCAACGCGTCGCCGATTGTCCGTCTGGTGACCCATCTGGATGTTTCACGGGAACAGCTTGCTGATGTCGTCGCCCACTGGCGCGCGTTCCTGACTCGTTAAGGAGAGAGATGTGCCGCAACGCATAGTGGTTCTTGGCGCCAGTGGTTACATTGGTCAACATCTGGTGCAGGCGCTCAGCCAGCAAGGACATCAGGTACTGGCGGTGGCACGTCGCATTGAACGGCTGGACAAACAGCAGTTGCCCAACGTCAGCTGTCATAAGGTCGATCTGAACTGGCCGACGCAGCTTGCGTCTCTGTTGACGAATGTTGATACCGCCTACTATCTGGTACACGGTATGGGAGAAGGCGGCGATTTCATTGCCCATGAGCGTCAGGTCGCGCTTAACGTGCGTGATGCTCTGCGTGAAACGCCGGTCGGGCAACTGATTTTTCTCAGCTCCTTGCAGGCACCGGAACACGAGCAGTCTGACCACCTGCGGGCGCGGCAGATCACCGCCGATACCCTGCGCGAGTCTGGCGTACCGGTAACGGAACTGCGCGCCGGGATCATCGTCGGAGCCGGTTCCGCCGCTTTTGAAGTGATGCGCGACATGGTCTACAACCTGCCGGTGCTGACCCCGCCGCGCTGGGTGCGCTCACGTACCACGCCCATCGCGCTGGAAAACCTGCTGCATTATCTGGTGGCCTTGCTGGATCACCCGTCCCGTGAGCATCGGATCTTTGAAGCCGCCGGGCCACAGGTGCTTAGCTATCAGCAGCAGTTCGAACATTTCATGACGGTGAGCGGCAAGCATCGCTGGCTTATCCCCATCCCCTTTCCCACCCGTTGGATTTCCGTCTGGTTCCTGAATGTCATCACCTCGGTGCCGCCTACCACCGCGAAAGCGTTGATACAGGGCCTCAGACACGATCTGCTGGCCGATGACAGCGAATTGCGGGCGTTGATACCCCAAAAGCTTATCGCCTTTGACGATGCTGTACGCAGCACGCTGAAGGAAGAGGAGAAACTGGTGAACTCCAGCGACTGGGGTTACGACGCGCAGGCGTTTGCCCGCTGGCGACCGGAATATGGTTTTTTCGCCAAACAGGCCGGGTTTACCGTAAAGACATCCGCCAGTTTGCCGGCGTTGTGGCGGGTAGTGAACCGTCTTGGCGGCAAAGAGGGCTATTTCTTTGGCAATGGATTGTGGAATATCCGCGCCGCGCTGGATCTGCTAGTCGGGCATCGGCTGGCAAAAGGTCGTCCTGAACACGAACTGCTTCAACCGGGCGATACTGTAGACAGTTGGAAAGTGATTATCGTCGAGCCAGAAAAACAGCTCGCGCTGCTGTTTGGCATGAAAGCGCCAGGCCTGGGACGGCTGAGCTTTACCCTTGACGATAAGGGCGATCATCGCGAAATTGACGTGCGTGCCTGGTGGCATCCGCACGGTATGCCAGGGCTTTTCTACTGGCTGCTGATGATCCCGGCGCACCTGTTTATTTTCCGGGGGATGGCAAAGAAAATTGCCAGACTTGCAGAACAAATCACAGATAAATCGTAAAAACTTACTGTATTGTTTCACGTTTCCCATTGCATACCGACGTAATTCACGGAAGAATGCGCACGACGTTTTATTAAACACAGTGGACTGATATGAAGGTACTGGTTACCGGCGCAACCAGCGGCTTAGGACGAAACGCGGTTGAGTTTTTGCGCAACAAAGGCATCAGCGTCAGAGCGACCGGTCGCAACGAAGCGATGGGTAAACTGCTCGAAAAAATGGGCGCGGAGTTTGTGCATGCGGATCTGACCGAGCTGGTCTCTTCGCAGGCGAAGGTTATGCTTGCGGGCATCGATACGCTGTGGCACTGCTCAAGTTTCACCTCACCCTGGGGAACTCAGGAAGCCTTTGATCTGGCAAACGTACGTGCGACCCGCCGTCTTGGCGAATGGGCCGTCGCATGGGGCGTGCGTAACTTTGTTCATATTTCCTCTCCATCGCTTTATTTCGATTATCACCATCATCGCGATATCAAAGAAGATTTTCGCCCGCACCGCTTTGCCAATGAATTTGCCCGCAGCAAAGCCGCTGGCGAAGAGGTCATCAGCCTGCTGGCCCAGGCAAATCCGCAGACCCGGTTTACGGTGTTGCGCCCACAGAGCCTGTTTGGCCCACACGACAAAGTGTTTATTCCCCGTCTGGCGCACATGATGCACCACTACGGCAGCGTGCTGTTGCCGCACGGCGGCAGCGCGATGGTCGATATGACCTACTATGAGAACGCAATCCACGCGATGTGGCTGGCGAGTCAGGAACTGTGCGACAGCCTGCCGTCCGGTCGGGTGTACAACATCACCAACGGCGAACCCAGAACCCTGCGCAGTATCGTGCAAAAGCTGATTGATGAACTGAATATTCACTGCCGGATCCGTTCCGTGCCCTATCCGATGCTGGATATGATTGCCCGCAGCCTGGAGCACTTTGGCAATAAGTCTGCCAAAGAACCGGCGTTAACCCACTACGGGGTGTCGAAGCTGAATTTCGATTTTACGCTGGATATCAGCCGTGCCGAAACGGAACTGGGGTATAAGCCGGTGGTGACGCTGGATGAAGGTATTGTGAAAACGGCCGCGTGGTTGCGCGACCACGGAAAACTGCATCGCTAACCTTGCCCATACTTTTCCAGTAACGCCTCAGCAATCGCCTGCGTTTCGGCATCGGCAACGCCGTTCCACAACGTCGGGCGGAAGTGCATCTGAAACGCCATCACAACGCGCTGCTGTTCACGCGCGGTCATTTCAGGCTTCACCTCATACCCATAACGCGACAACAGATCCAGCAGTGAGGCCATCTCAACGGGCGTATGCGGCGCCCGCCCAGCGAGGTAGAAATTTACCCGCTGCGCATCGGGCCAGGCGCCAATGCCTTGTGCTGCCAGCGCTCGCCAGGGAAACAGCGGACCGGGATCGTCTTTTCGCTGTGGGGCAATATCCGCATGCGCGACCACGTTCTGTGGCTTGATGTCGTAACGGGCGATAATGTCTTTTGCCAGCGGGATCAGCGCCTGAATCTGCGCAGGCTCAAACGGGGCAAAATATTTATCACCCGCCGATTTTTGCCAGCCGCGATTTTCCAGCTCAATGCCAATCGAGGTGTCGTTGATGCGCGTCGCGCCGCGCCAGAAACTGATACCGGCATGCCACGCCAGATCCTGTTCCGGCACCAGTTGCCAGATACGCGGTTTACCACGATGCAACGGCGGCACGGACGGGATCAGATAATGCGAACTGACGTTTTTATCCGTCAGCGTCGCCAGCGAGCTATCGAAGTCATCCGCGGTATAGTGGATCACCAACACTTTGATGCGCGGATATGCCGCCTGCGCCTGATGCCGGGTATCAAGCTGATAACCGTCTTTATCAACGATCCCTTTTTCGCCCGCGCATCCCGTCAGCAGTAACGCAAAGGCCGCCAGCCATAACCCCTTTCTCATCGACGCGTTTTCACCGCCGTCCCGCTGACGCTGACCATCAGCATGCTGCTGTCTTTGCCGACCGTTTCATAATCGATATCAATGCCCACGACGGCGTCCGCGCCCAGCGCTTTCGCCTGCTCGCCCAGCTCTGCGAAAGCAATTTCACGCGCTTTGCGTAACTCTTTTTCGTAAGCGCCTGAACGACCGCCGACGATATCGCGGATACCGGCAAAAAAGTCCCGGAAAATATTCGCGCCCAGAATGGCTTCGCCTGTGACCACACCGCAGTATTCCACGATGCTTTGTCCTTCGAGCGTGGGGGTTGTCGAAAATTGCATGATGTCTCTCCTGGTTACATTCAGCACATTATCAGCGCCATACACTATCATTGAAAGGATATAATTGATTATCGTAGATGACTGTTATCTTAGAAGACTCATGGCAGACCGCTTATAAGGAAATCACTATGCGCTATTCGAAACTCTCCCTGCTCATCCCTTGCGCGCTGCTGCTCAGCGCCTGCACTACCGTCACGCCAGCCTATAAAGACAACGGGCCGCGTGCGGGGGCCTGTGTGGATGGCGGCCCGGACAGTGTGGCTCAACAATTCTATGACTATCGTATCCAGCACCGCAGTAATGATCTCACCGCCCTGCGCCCTTATCTGAGCGACAGCCTGGCGAAACTGCTGTCGGATGCCAGTCGTGACAGTGCGCATCGTCAATTGATGAGCAGCGATCCGTTCTCCAGCCGCGCCACGCCGCCGGACAGCGCCAGTGTTGCCAGCGCTTCGACCATTCCGAATAGTGATGCACGAAACATCCCGCTACGCGTTGCGCTGAAACAGGGCGATCAGAACTGGCAGGATGAAGTGCTGATGATCCGTGAAGGCCAGTGCTGGGCCATTGATGATGTTCGCTATCTCGGCGGCAGCGTGCATGCCCCGGCCGGTACGCTTCGTCAGTCGGTTGAAAACCGTTAATCTCTCCGCTTAAACGCGCTAAAAATTGTCCCCCCGTAAATTGTCCGGCATTCTGCATGGAATGCCGACAATTGTTCTTACCGACCTTCCCCCTCGCTATTTTGTGCTATGTTTAATGAGAAATGCGCGTTATATTTAACTTTTAAAGCATAAATATTGCATAACTATTCTGTCAAAGGTACTATCTGCGGCTTCAATAGCTATCAGACGGCCAGTATACGAGCATCAATGAGTATTCAATTAAACGGCATTAACTGCTTCTACGGCGCGCATCAGGCGCTGTTCGATATCACGCTGGATTGCCCGCAGGGTGAAACACTGGTGTTACTGGGCCCAAGCGGGGCCGGTAAAAGCTCACTGCTGCGGGTACTCAATCTGCTTGAGATGCCGCGTTCCGGTACGCTTAACATTGCGGGAAATCACTTCGATTTCCGCAAGACGCCGTCAGATAAAGCAATTCGCGAGCTGCGTCAGAACGTCGGAATGGTCTTTCAGCAATACAATCTGTGGCCGCACCTCACCGTGCAACAGAATCTGATTGAGGCACCCTGCCGCGTGCTGGGTCTGTCGAAAGATCAGGCACTGGCGCGCGCCGAAAAGCTGCTTGAACGCCTGCGCCTGAAACCTTACAGCGATCGCTATCCGCTGCATCTCTCCGGCGGACAGCAGCAGCGTGTGGCCATTGCCCGCGCGTTGATGATGGAGCCGCAGGTGTTGCTGTTTGATGAACCCACCGCCGCGTTGGACCCGGAAATTACCGCGCAGATCGTCAGCATCATTCGTGAACTGGCGGAAACTAAAATTACACAAGTGATCGTGACGCACGAAGTAGAAGTGGCGCGTAAAACCGCCAGCCGCGTCGTGTATATGGAAAACGGTCATATCGTCGAGCAGGGTAATGCGAGTTGCTTTGCCGACCCGCAGACCGAAGCATTTAAAAACTATCTCTCTCACTAAGATTCGGGACAACACAATGAAAAAAGTTCTGATTGCCGCGCTTATCGCAGGCTTTAGCCTTTCCGCTACAGCAGCCCAGACCATTCGTTTTGCGACCGAAGCGTCCTATCCTCCGTTTGAATCCATGGACGCTAATAACAAGATTGTCGGCTTTGATGTCGATCTGGCCAATGCGCTGTGTAAAGAGATCGACGCGACCTGTACCTTTACCAACCAGGCATTTGACAGCCTGATCCCAAGCCTGAAATTCCGCCGTTTCGACGCGGTGATGGCCGGGATGGATATCACGCCCGAGCGTGAAAAACAGGTACTATTCACGACCCCTTACTATGACAACTCCGCGCTGTTCATTGGTCAGCAGGGTAAATTCACTGGCGTTGATCAGCTGAAAGGCAAGAAAGTGGGCGTGCAGAATGGCACCACTCACCAGAAATTCATCATGGATAAGCACCCGGAAATCACTACCGTTCCGTATGACAGCTACCAGAATGCGAAACTGGATCTGCAAAACGGCCGTATTGACAGTGTGTTCGGTGATACCGCGGTGGTCACAGAGTGGCTGAAAGACAATCCGAAGCTGGCGCCGGTTGGCGACAAAGTGACGGATAAAGATTACTTCGGCACCGGCCTCGGCATCGCCGTACGCCAGGGCAACGAGGAACTGCAGCAGAAATTCAACACTGCGCTGGAAAAAGTGAAGAAAGATGGGACTTACGAGACCATCTATAACAAATGGTTCCAGAAGTAAGCCTTGATGAACGAATTTTTCCCACTTGCAAGCGCCGCCGGGATGACCGTCGGCCTTGCCGTTTGTGCACTGATCCTCGGCCTGGCGCTGGCAATGCTTTTCGCCGTCTGGGAGTCAGTGAAATGGCGTCCTGTCGCGTGGACGGGTTCCGCGCTGGTCACCATTTTACGCGGCCTGCCGGAAATTCTGGTGGTGCTGTTTATCTATTTCGGCTCCTCTCAACTACTGCTGATGCTCTCTGATGGCTTTACGATCAATCTGGGCGTCGTGCAGATTCCGGTACGAATGGAGATCGAAAACTTCGACGTCAGCCCCTTCCTGTGTGGGGTGATTGCCCTCTCTCTGCTCTACGCAGCCTATGCGTCTCAAACGTTGCGCGGCGCGCTAAAAGCGGTACCGCTGGGGCAGTGGGAATCCGGCCAGGCGTTGGGACTGTCGAAGACCGCCATTTTCTTCCGGCTGGTGATGCCGCAAATGTGGCGTCATGCGCTGCCGGGGCTGGGCAACCAGTGGCTGGTATTGCTGAAAGATACCGCGCTGGTGAGCCTCATCAGCGTCAACGACCTGATGCTGCAAACCAAGAGTATCGCCACGCGAACCCAGGAACCGTTTAACTGGTACATTATCGCTGCGGCGATCTACCTGGTGATTACGCTGGTGAGCCAGTACATTCTCAAACGCATTGACCTGCGCGCGACACGTTTTGAGCGGAGACCGGGCTGATGTTTGAGTATTTACCTGAACTGCTGAAAGGACTGCATACCAGCCTGACCCTGACGGTGGCGTCCATTGTCGTTGCCCTGATTCTGGCGTTGATTTTCACGATTGTTCTGACGCTGAAAACGCCGGTGGTAGTCTGGCTGGTGCGTGGCTATATCACGCTGTTTACCGGTACGCCGCTGCTGGTTCAGATCTTCTTGATCTACTACGGACCGGGTCAGTTTCCGTCTCTGCAGGAGTATCCGGTTCTGTGGCATCTGCTGTCAGAGCCGTGGTTGTGCGCCTTGATTGCACTGTCGCTGAACAGCGCAGCTTATACCACTCAACTGTTCTACGGGGCGATTCGCGCGATTCCGGAAGGCCAGTGGCAGTCCTGCGGCGCGCTGGGGATGAGCAAGAAAGACACGCTGGCAATCCTGTTGCCGTATGCCTTTAAACGCGCCCTCTCCTCGTATTCCAACGAAGTGGTGCTGGTGTTCAAAAGTACCTCTCTGGCATATACCATCACGCTGATGGAAGTGATGGGTTATGGTCAGCTGCTGTACGGTCGCACCTATGATGTGATGGTGTTCGGCGCAGCGGGAGTTATCTACCTGATCGTCAACGGCCTGTTGACGTTAATGATGCGTCTGATCGAGCGCAAAGCGCTGGCATTCGAACGTCGAAACTAAGCACTTTATTGCATAAATCACAACCAACAAGACGGACAACTTTATAACCTGTCCGTCTTTTTTTATTTATAACAAGATAGTTAATCATTTTTATTGCATACAAATTCATTTACTGGCATTGTAAATCCATGCCGCAGAAACGGCGCCTCATCATAACGGGAGTCCAACCATGAAAAAGTTAGTTCTGGCCACATTACTTGCCTCTTTCACCTTCGGTGCCTCTGCCGCTGAAAAAATCAGTTTTGGCGTCTCTGCGACCTATCCACCGTTCGAATCTATGGATGCCAATAACCAAATCGTCGGCTTCGACCTCGATCTGGCAAAAGCCTTATGCAAACAGATGCAGGCAGAATGTACTTTCACCAACCATGCATTTGACAGCCTGATCCCGGCGCTCAAGTTCAAAAAATATGACGCCGTGATTTCCGGTATGGATATCACTCCAGAGCGGAGCAAACAGGTGGCGTTTACGACCCCCTACTATGCCAACTCGGCGCTGGTGATTTCGAAGAAAGATACCTATAAAACCTTTGCCGACCTGAAAGGTAAACGTATCGGGATGGAAAACGGCACCACTCACCAGAAATACTTGCAGGACAAGCACCCGGAAGTGAAAACCGTGGCCTATGACAGCTATCAGAATGCGTTTATCGACCTGAAAAATGGCCGTATTGATGGTGTATTCGGTGATACCGCCGTCGTGAACGAGTGGCTGAAAACTAACCCGCAGTTGGGTGTGGCAACCGAGAAAGTCACCGATCCACAGTACTTCGGTACCGGCCTCGGCATCGCGGTTCGCCCGGATAATAAAGTGCTGCTGGATAAACTGAACGCTGCGCTGGCGGCGATCAAGGCCGATGGTACGTACCAAAAAATCAATGACCAGTGGTTCCCGCAGTAAGACCGAGAATTGGCTGTAGAGTGCCTGATGACGCTACGCTTATCAGGCCTACAAAATACACTTCACTCGCAAGCCGGATAAGGCGCCACCGCCGCTATCCGGCAAACCGTGACTCGTCCTTCAGCAACAATGTCAGCACTTCATAATGCGCGGTATGTGGGAACATATCGAAAAGCTGTACCCGTTCAATGCGATAGCCTGGCAATGCGGCAATGTCTTTCGCCATCGTCTGCGCATTACAGCTGGAATAGATGATAAATTGCGGTGCCATTCGGCTGAGGTAATCACACAAGGATTTACCAATTCCGCGGCGCGGCGGGTTCACCAGCACCAGATCCGGCACAGCCCCCTGCCCGGTGGCAAACTGCGTCGAATCCAGCGCCTGAAAATGAAGATTGGTTAAGCCCAGTTCCGCCGCTGACTGCTTCGCACAGACAATGGCTTCCGGCGCAATTTCAATTCCCGTCAACTGCATCTGCGGCGTCGCGCAGTGCAGACCAAACCCACCGACACCACAGAACAGATCCCACATGTGGTTCACCGGCAACTGCCGCACCCAGTCACGCGCTGTGGCATATAATTGGCTTGCCACCGCCGGGTTGGTCTGGAAGAAACTGTGCGGGCGGATCCACAGCGGCACGTCGTTAAACCGCTCCGCCAGCGCCTGCTGTTCAGTCAGGAAGATTTCTGTCTCCCCTTCCATAATCGCCATATGTACCGGCTGAAGATTGACGCTGATGACCTTCAGTTGCGGCAGTTGCGCCTGCAACCACGGCAGCGCAGCACGCAACTGCGCCAGTTTACTGTCGGAACGCAGAACAAAGCGCAGCATCATACCGCCATCAAACTGACTTTCCGTCAGCAAAAGGTACTTAAGCTCTCCACGCTTGCGTGCCACGTTGTAGGGAGTTAGTCCGGCCCGCGCAATAAACGGTTTCAGCACAGCAAACACCGGCGCAAACGAGGCCGGATAGAGCGGGCAATCGCACAGATCTTCTGGCGTACCATCGCGATGCAACATGCCCAGCAACGGTTTTTCCACGCTGCCGCTGACCACCATCTTAGCTTTATTGCGAAACGCCTGCTCCGGGCCGCTGACCGGCACGCACCATTCTCCGACGGGAAAACCGGCAAGCAAATTTCGCAAATCGGCGGTTTTGGCGGTGAGTTGCTCGCCCACGGGCTGCGTGATCCACTGACAGGAACGACAGCGACCGGCGTCATAGAGTGCGCACTGCATACGGAAACCTTTATCTAAACAGGGGCGAGGATTATACACATTATTGTAAGCGGAAGAAGCGACGACTGGCCGCGGGCACAAACAGTAATAACAGCACCAGCATATCGGGCAATTTTTGCATTACCAGCGTACGCAGAATCTCCCGCTTTGACTCACCCGCAATGCTGAACAGCTCTGGATAGCCGTAGCCCAGCGAGGCCGCCCACAAATAGCTGGCGGCAATCACCTGCGTGAGGAGATAGATCCAGCGCGCCCAGTTACGCCCTTTCACCAGTGAAAACGCACACCAGATTTCAATAAATACCAGCATCAGACTGCCGAGAAAAACCAGCGTTAAATTCCATGTCTGCACGCTGCGATGAATAAACTCGCCCAGTCCGCGAATGCCAAGGGTGTTGAAAATCATCAGCAGATCGAGCCCACGGATCATAATAATGGCGAGCGCCGCCACCTGCACCAGCGTGGGCACATTCAGGCGGGCATGTGATGAGGATGTTTTATTAAAAAATCCCAACGAATCGTCTTCCATGAAAACAATGCCGCGACGAGCGCGGCATTATGTAGCCAGGTTGGCAGATTTTAGTGTCTTCAGTCACGTCTTGCACGTTGGATATCGCGGATCCGCTGTTTTTCCGTGCGAGCCATCAAATACCAGGCGATAAAACCAACAATTCCCACCACCCCGAGTATCAGCGTCGCCAGGGCGTTAATTTCCGGGTTAACGCCCATCCGCACGCTGGAGAAGACCAGCATCGGTAACGTGGTCGCGCCCGGTCCGGAGACAAAGCTGGCAATGACCAGATCGTCCAGCGACAGGGTAAACGCCAGCAGCCAGCCGGAGACCACCGCTGGCATAATCATCGGCAGCGTAATCACAAAGAACACCTTCAGCGGCGTCGCCCCCAGATCCATCGCCGCTTCCTCAATGGAGCGATCCAGTTCACGCAGGCGCGAGGAGATCACCACCGCCACATACGCCGTACAGAACGTGACGTGTGCCAGCCAGATAGTCAGCATGCCACGATCTGACGGCCAGCCAATAGCGTGCCCCAGTGCGACAAACAGCAGCAACAAAGAGAGCCCGGTGATCACATCCGGCATCACCAGCGGCGCGGTGATCATAAAGGCAAAGCCGTTCGACCCGCGAAAGCGACCAAAACGCACCATCACCACCGCAGCAATCGTGCCGAGTATCGCCGCCATGGTCGCCGCGCAGGCGGCGATGGTCAGACTCAACCCCACTGCGCTCATCATTGCGCTATCGCGGAACAGTTCGCCATACCAGCGCGTTGACCATCCAGCCCACACCGTGACCAGTTTGGAACTGTTAAACGAGTAGATGACCAGCATCAGCATCGGTGCATACAGGAAAGTAAACCCGAGCACCAGAATCACAATCCGCCAGGGCGAACGAATTACCGGTAAGTTGTTCATCCGTGGGTCCCTCCGCTTTTTTGCTGATGTTTGTGAAACCACATAATCGGGACGATCAGCAGCAGCAACATGACAATCGCGACCGCAGACGCCACCGGCCAGTCGCGGTTGTTAAAGAACTCTTGCCACAGCACGCGACCAATCATGATGCTGTCTGGCCCGCCGAGCAGTTCCGGGATCACAAACTCGCCCACCGCCGGAATGAACACCAGCATAGAACCGGCAATAATGCCGCCTTTGGTCAGCGGGACGATCACACTAAAGAACGTTTTCAACGGACGCGCACCCAGATCCAGCGACGCTTCCACCAGCGAGTAATCAATCCGCGTCAATGCGGTATAAATCGGCAGCACCATGAACGGCAAATAGGCGTACACAATACCGATATACACCGCCAGATTGGTGTGCAGAATGGTCAGCGGCTGGTCAATTACGCCCAGCCACAGCAGAAAGTTATTCAACACGCCATTATTTTTCAGTATCCCCATCCAGGCATATACGCGGATCAAAAACGAGGTCCACGACGGCAGGATCACCAACAGCAGCAGAATATTACGCGTTGACGGCTTGCTGTGCGCCACCGCCCACGCCAATGGATACCCCAGCAGCAGACAGCAGAGCGTTGAGATCCCCGCCACCTGTAGTGACTGCAGATAAGCATCAAAGTAGAGCGGATCGTCCGTCAACTGCAGGAAGTTACCGAGATTAAGGGTGATCGACAGTTGCCCGTCGGCCCACTCCATCAGCTCCGTATACGGCGGGATCGCTCGCGCCATCTCCGCCAGACTGATTTTAAAGACGATCAGAAAAGGCAGCAGAAACAGCAGGATCAGCCAGACGTAAGGCAGCGCTATCACCAGTTTGCGCCCGTGTTTCATCTGCACGCGCGCCAGCCAGAACGTAAAGCCGCCTGGTTTTTCTACGCGTGCCGGAGGTTCAAGTGTACTCATCTTCGCTCCTTAAACCGTCAACACCACACAACTGTCCGCATCCCAGCACAGACGCACCTCATCGCCCCAGGTCGGCAGACCTTTGCGATAACGGTGAGCGTTTTGCAACTGGGCGCTGATCATCTGTCCGCTTTTCAGGCGAACGTGATAGATGGAGAGATCGCCAAGATAGGCAATGTGCACCACTTCACCGACGGCGAAGTTAAAACCGTCGGCAGGCGGCTCTTCGCAGAGCATGATTTTTTCCGGACGCAGCGCCACGTGCACCGGCACGTTATCCACCACCGACGCATCCGGATCGACCTTCAACGGATGCACCAGCCCAGGAGAATAGAGCACCAGACCGTCTTCCTGGCGCTCTTTAATTACGCCCTCAAAGACATTGACCGAGCCGATAAACTCTGCGCTGTAGCGCGTGGTCGGGTGCTCGTAAATTTCTTCCGGCTCACCGATTTGCACAAACTTGCCACGGTTCATAATGGCGATACGCCCGGCCATGGTCATCGCCTCTTCCTGATCGTGCGTCACCATCACGCAGGTTACGCCGACGCGCTCAAGGATATCGACCACTTCGAGCTGCATACGGTCACGCAGCTTTTTATCCAGTGCGCCCATCGGTTCGTCGAGCAGCAGAAGTTTAGGCCGTTTTGCCAGGCTTCTCGCCAGCGCCACACGCTGACGCTGACCGCCGGAAAGCTGATGCGGTTTGCGTTTAGCGAACTCCTGCATATGCACCAGACCTAACATCTCGTCGACCCGGCTGGCAATTTCTGCTTTCGGCAGTTTGTCCTGCTTCAGGCCAAAGGCGATATTCTGTTCCACCGTCATATGGGGAAACAGCGCATAGGACTGAAACATCATATTGATGGGCCGTAAATACGGCGGCACCTGGGACAGGTCGACGCCATCCAGCATGATTTGTCCGGTAGTAGGTTGTTCAAACCCCGCCAGCATGCGCAACAGCGTGGATTTTCCACAGCCTGATGCGCCCAGCAGGGCAAAGATTTCGCCTTTATAAATGGTCAGACTTACGTCATCGACAGCGTGCTGACCATCGAAGGATTTGGTCAGGTTGCGGATTTCGAGGAGCGGCGTCAGCGCTTTACGGGTTTTCGCCTGCGGGCGTGGGGTGGCATCATTCACGGGGTGCTCTCCGGCAGAAACAATCATGGTGCAGGCGCACCAGAACGGTGCGCCAGTTGCCGGGAGCGCTTCGCTTGCCCGGCCTACGGTAAAAGGTTATTTACCGCTTTTCACCTTGGTCCAGGCACGCGTACGGACGCGGTCAATCTTCGGATCCTGAACTTTCAGGGTGAACATCTTCGCGCGCACGTCTGCTGGCGGATAAATACCTGGATTATCACGCACTTCTGCACTCACCAACGCCGTCGCCTCTTTGTTGGCATTCGCGTAGAACACGTGGTCAGAGATATGCGCAATCACATCCGGGCGCAACAGGTAGTTGAGGAACTGATAGGCCTCGTCTTTATTTTTGGCATCTGCTGGCATCGCGAAGACATCAAAGAAGGCCATTGCCCCTTCCTTCGGAATCGAGAAGGAGATATTGACGCCATTCTTCGCCTCTTTCGCCCGGTTGGCGGCCTGCCAGACATCTCCTGCCCAGCCAATCGCCACACAGGTATCGCCGTTAGCCAGGTCGTTGATGTACTGCGAAGAGTGGAAGTAACGGATATTCGGCCGCAGCTTGAGCAGCAGATCGGTAGCCGGTCCGGTATAGTCGTCTGCTTTGGTGCTGTTCGGATCTTTACCCAGATAGTTCAGCACGGTGGCAAACACCTCTTCCGGCGCATCGAGGAAAGAGACGCCACAGCTCTTGAGTTTTTCAAGATTTTCCGGCTTCAGCACCAGATCCCAGCTATTAAGCGGGGCATCAGCGCCGAGCACCGCTTTCATTTTATCGACGTTGTAGCCAATACCGGTGGTCGCCCACATATACGGCATCGCGAATTTATTGTCCGGGTCGTGTTTGGCGACCAGTTTCAGCAATTCCGGATCGAGGTTTTTCCAGCCCGGCAGTTTGCTCTTATCCAGCGGCTGGAAAACGCCTGCCGTCAACTGACGTTCAAGAAAGCTCGCGGAAGGCACTACCAGATCAAAACCGGTGCTACCTGCCATCAGTTTGCCTTCCAGCACTTCGTTGGAGTCAAAAACGTCATAGACCACTTTGATGCCGGTCTCTTTTTCAAAATTAGCGACCGTATCCGGCGCAATATAATCAGACCAGTTATAGATATGGAGTGTTTTTTGTTCTGCAGCGAGCGTGCCGGCAGAGACGGCCATCAGAGCACCCGCAACCAGACCCGATAGCCATTTTTTATTTAAGGCGGTCATATCTCTTTCCTTCTGAAAGTTCGTTAACAAACGAACAAAAGTTGTCACACTGAAAGATATGCAATAAACGTGCATATTTTTTATCGGCGCGGTGTAAGAAAAGAGAACTTTCTCCCGGCCAGCACTGCTCGCCATATAAAAGCATCGCAAGAATAACTTTAGCCAGGGTTTGAGACTATAGCTCGGATTAAAAAACGGTATTTAACAAATTTTTATGCATATTTGCTCTATGTGATAAAGCCAAATCGACACAAGAGAAGTGAAATAATCTTTAAGAAAAGGTTAAAAACAGCAGATAATTTTGCAGCGCGCAGCCACTGCACCAGCGACTGCGTGCTCGAAAGGAGTTATCAGTGGAGGAAATAGTTTTCGGTAACGTTGTTTTGCCCTTCATCATCAGTCGGTAACAGCAGTTGATGGGCATTAGCTTCAAGAATGACCATCGAAATCTGCTCTTCGCTCTGACGCACGAACCATGCAAACTGCTCATAGGTTACGCCCTGCATAACGGATAAAGACTGGCAAACCACCAGCTTTGGCAGATTATCATCCTGCATATCCAGAAACGCTTTCACGGTGAGGGAACTGGCATTGATGGCAGACAGATCCGCGGCCAGCGGCAGTAACGCAGAAGGCCTCACTTCAGCCATCGCGGAAAACAGCAGCGTATTATCGACGAGATCTAATTTCGCATCGTAGATGCCGTCAAAATTTTGCATGTGTGGTAAATGCAGTGCCTGACAGGTATCACATTCAAAAAAACTCATGCCCAGGTCGTCGAGCCATTGCCGCAACGTATCCAGAGTGGGAACGACCAATTCTGTCATAATAATGTGCTACCTCTTACGATAAAAAAATACCGGCACAGCTTACGCAAAAAGTGTTCGTCATGCCACGATCATCGGCGATATTAAAGACTAGCCACCCGTTTTGAGACAAAATTCAGCCGTCGCGTGGCGTTCGATCCACTGAATCATCCGCCCGGCGATATCGATACCGGTGGTTTTTTCGATCCCTTCCAGACCCGGAGAGGCATTCACTTCCATCACCAGCGGGCCGCGCTCGGCGCGTAAAATATCAACACCAGCGACATCAAGCCCCATCGTCTGCGCGGCTTTTATCGCTATTTTGCGCTCACGGGGAGTAATGTTGGCAATGCAGGCGACGCCGCCGCGATGGAGATTAGAACGAAAATCGCCGTCCTTCGCCCGTCGTTCGATGGCAGCAACCACCTCATCCCCCACCACCAGACAGCGAATATCGCGACCTTTGGCCTCTTTAATATATTCCTGAACCAGAATGTGGGCGTTAAGCCCCCGGAACGCATCCACGACGCTCTCGGCAGCCTGACGGGTTTCTGCCAGTACCACGCCAATTCCTTGCGTTCCCTCCACCAGTTTCACCACCAACGGCGCGCCACCAACCATATCGATCAGATCGCTGGTGTCATCCGGCGAGTGCGCAATGCCGGTAATCGGGAGATCGATACCCTGACGCGCCAGCAACTGCAACGAACGCAGCTTATCGCGGGCGCGGGTAATCGCTACAGATTCATTCAACGGATAGCTGCCCAGCATCTCAAACTGGCGTAGCACCGCCGTACCATAAAAGGTAATCGCCGAACCAATACGCGGAATGACGGCATCAAAATGAGGCAACTTGCGTCCTTTATAATGAATTGAGGACGCCGCCGGATTGATGTTCATATAACAGGAAAGCGGGTCGAGTATTTCAACCAGATGACCACGCGTCATCGCCGCTTCACGCAGGCGCTTACACGAGTAGAGCGTTCCATCCCGGGACAATATGGCAATTTTCACCCTGCACCTCTCTGCATCACTCGATCACTATCCCGCGTATCATACACAGCGGCGGAATTTTTAGCGCGTGGCCCAACCCTGTTTATGCAAATATTCCAGGATAAAGGGACGATTTTCCTTAATCAGCGTGCGGCGAATATGATCGCTCCAGGTGTCACGGCGGGTATTGCTGCCACGGCTGAGATAATACTGCGCGAGCTGTTCGTCATAATCAGCCAGCACGTCCTTGTCGAGCGGCTGATAACGATTTTCGTGCATCACTATCGCTGCGGGCAGGCGCGGCTTCAGCTCCGGGTTATCAGCAGGCCAGCCCAGGCACAGCCCAAACAGCGGCAGTACGTGTTTTGGCAGCGCCAGCAACTCGGTGACAGATTCGATATTATTGCGCAATCCGCCGATATAGACACCACCCAGACCCAGCGATTCCGCCGCCGTCAGCGCGTTTTGCGCCATCATCGCCGTATCAACGACGCCCAGCAACAACTGCTCTGCAAGGCCTAATTGCGCTTCAGGGCAAATCTGCAGATGACGGTTGAAGTCGGCGCAGAAGACCCAAAACTCAGCGGCCTGCGCGACGTGCTGTTGACCGCCGGTTAAGGGTACCAGTGCGTCACGTAGTACCGGATCCGTAATACGAATAATGGATGTACACTGCAAAAAGCTGGAGCTGGAGGTCGCCTGAGCGGCGGCCAGAATCGCCTCTCGCTGTTCAGGCGTAATCGGTTGATCGGTATAATGGCGAATCGAACGGTGACGACGCAGAAGGTTAATGGTTGGAGTCATTCTCTTTTTCTCGGTCAGAACGGGATGAATCGGATGAGGGCTTCATCAGCTGGGGCGCCAGCCGCTGCGCGACTTGCCAGACGAATGCCAGTGCGGCGGGGATCATCAACAGCACGCCCAAAAAAAGCATGATAATGACCGCTAACGAGCTGTTAAACGGCGCGGGAAGCGTCAGGTAGTGGTTCAGCAACAGCAAAGCCAGCGCTAGGAGCACCATACCCACCATTTCCAGAATCAATACACTTTTCGGTAACGCGCCGGTCATACGCACAGGAAGCCCCCTTTTGTGAGACATAGTTTAAGGCGTTCAGCGTGAATGTGTTTAACAGATATAGACTAAATGTATCGAAGTAAAAGGTGCAACCTACTGTTCAAGACTGACGATTAGCGTCATCATAGCAGCCATTCGCCGTCAGGCTTTGAGTTCGAGGAGAGAGACTACAATGTTTACTGTTATTTTTGGTCGCCCGGGTTGCCCTTACTGTGTACGCGCAAAAGAACTGGCAGAGAAACTGAGCAACGAGCGCGATGATTTCAACTATCGCTACATCGACATCCACGCGGAAGGCATCACCAAAGCGGACCTGGAAAAAACCGTCGGCAAACCGGTTGAAACCGTGCCGCAGATTTTTGTTGATCAGAAACACATCGGCGGTTGCACCGATTTTGAAGCCTGGGCGAAAGAGAATTTGAACCTGTTCGCCTGAGTACTGTGAGTGATGTCATAACGCCCTCTTCGGAGGGCGTTATTGGTTTTTACGCTGTCGCGGTCTGAACAAACTGCTGATGAACAGGAAGCATAAGGCTCCCAAAGCGCACCAGAATACGGCGCTGAATAACCACGCCATCTCCTGCCACAGCGAGCGAGTGGGCGTAAAGAAAAGACGCGTGAACAGCAAACAACAAGGTGCTGCAAGCATCGCGCCAAGGAGCGGTTTGATCACCTCCCGGCGATGAGAGCAAAAACTGGCGACCGCGCCTGGCAGCGTAAAAAACAGTAGCCCAATTTCAGGATGCCCGGCCGCCCGAAATGCCCCTTTCATGTTCATCGTCAGAAAAAGACAGACAACCACAAAGAGCACAAAGCAGCAGACCGCTCCTACCCAACCATGCTTATATTTCAATCTTTTCTCCTGACACTGTCTCTATCGAACACACTTTTCGCCAAAGGCGTCCAGTCAGATAAAGCCGTTCAGCATTCCGTGCCAAAATACGCCAACACGATTCTTATAGCCGTTGATACGTAATGAGATTAAACTAGCCAGATTATATTGTTGTGCCGCTTATATTCGGGCTGTGAATATGTCACAATCGCCCTTATTTGATGGCAAAACAGTAGCCTAAATTACCATTTCTTTCAACAGCTTACTCGTAAACAAGAAGTTAGTCTCCGTGAATATAAACGTCGCCGATTTGTTAAATGGGAATTACATCCTGTTATTATTCGTTGTACTGGCTCTCGGCCTGTGTCTCGGTAAATTGCGTCTGGGTTCCATCCAACTGGGTAATTCCATTGGCGTTTTAGTCGTCTCTCTCTTATTAGGGCAACAGCATTTCAGTATTAACACTGACGCACTGAATCTGGGCTTTATGCTGTTTATTTTTTGTGTCGGCGTTGAAGCGGGTCCTAACTTTTTTTCCATTTTTTTTCGGGACGGGAAGAATTACCTGATGCTGGCTCTGGTGATGGTCGGCAGCGCGCTGCTGATCGCCCTGGGGCTGGGTAAGCTATTTGGCTGGGACATCGGCCTGACGGCCGGTATGCTGGCTGGTTCAATGACGTCTACCCCGGTTCTGGTCGGTGCTGGCGATACGCTGCGCCATTTTGGAATGGAGAGCGCACAGCTTTCCCGGGCGCTGGATAACCTGAGCCTGGGCTACGCACTGACCTACCTGATCGGTCTGGTCAGCCTCATCGTCGGCGCACGCTATCTGCCAAAATTACAGCATCAGGATCTGCAAACCAGCGCCCAGCAAATCGCCCGTGAACGCGGTCTGGACACCGACACGAACCGGAAGGTGTACCTGCCGGTCATTCGTGCTTATCGCGTCGGCCCGGAACTGGTCGCCTGGACGGACGGAAAGAACCTGCGGGAGCTCGGCATTTACCGCGCAACTGGCTGCTACATTGAACGCATCCGTCGTAACGGTATTCTGGCAAACCCGGACGGTGACGCCGTGCTGCAGATGGGTGATGAAATCGCGCTGGTCGGCTATCCGGATGCTCATGCCCGCCTCGACCCCAGCTTTCGTAACGGCAAAGAGGTGTTCGACCGCGACCTGCTCGACATGCGGATCGTCACGGAAGAGATCGTGGTGAAAAACCACAATGCCGTGGGACGCCGTCTTGCGCAACTGAAGCTCACCGATCACGGCTGCTTCCTGAACCGCGTGATTCGTTCGCAGATTGAAATGCCAATTGATGACAACGTGGTGCTCAACAAAGGCGACGTATTGCAGGTCAGCGGCGACGCGCGCCGGGTGAAAACAATCGCGGATCGTATTGGCTTTATCTCGATTCACAGCCAGGTCACCGATCTGCTGGCCTTCTGTGCGTTCTTCATTATTGGTCTGATGATCGGCATGATCACCTTCCAGTTCAGCAACTTCAGTTTCGGCATCGGTAACGCCGCTGGATTGCTGTTCGCCGGGATCATGCTGGGCTTCCTGCGTGCTAACCATCCCACATTTGGCTACATCCCGCAGGGAGCGCTGAATATGGTGAAAGAGTTCGGCCTGATGGTCTTTATGGCGGGCGTTGGCTTAAGCGCAGGCAGTGGCATCGGTCAGGGGTTAGGGGCGATTGGCGGTCAAATGCTGATTGCTGGTCTGATCGTCAGCCTGGTGCCGGTGATCATTTGCTTCCTGTTCGGCGCCTATGTCTTGCGCATGAACCGGGCGCTTCTTTTTGGCGCCATGATGGGGGCGCGTACCTGCGCACCGGCAATGGAAATTATCAGCGACACCGCGCGTAGCAATATCCCGGCACTCGGTTACGCAGGCACCTACGCGATAGCCAACGTGCTGCTGACACTGGCGGGGACACTCATCATCATCATCTGGCCAGGCTTAGGATAAAACTGAAGTTGTCCCTTAAGTGAAAATTTTTTGCAGATATGTAGAACTTTTCCTCAAGGTGTCAGTCATAACTAGTGCCACTGCTTTTCTTTGATGTCCCCAATTTGTGGAGCCCATCAACCCCGCCGTTTTGGTTCAAGGTTGATGGGTTTTTTGTTGCCTGCATTTCTCCTCTCCCGTCTTTACCCCCTTCCTCAACCATACTGACTGATGATCGGCATGAAGAGCAGGATCGTGTGGCGCAAGACATTTGTGTCGCCGGGGAGACAACCACTATCGCCCTCAACGATGCTCACCCGGCGATGCGTTTAACCATCCGCAGGATCTCTTCGCGCGTCATCGGCGTCCGGTCAGTCACAAAATGCAACGTCATCCCTTCAATAAAAGCGTCCAACGCCCGGGCGGTAATAGGATCAAACCACTGCTCAAGCGTTCTCTGACTGGTTTGCATCCAGTCCTGCATCACACTTCTTAGCGTCGGCTTACGATTCATCATCGCGTACAGCTGATACATCAGCTCCATATTATGCGGCGTCGTCACTTCTGAACTGTAAATGAGGGTGGTGATCGATTCGCAGGCCATTTCCGGGCCGGTCACCCCGGCAAAAAAATCACGATATTGCTGCGCCATATCGCACGTAAAACGCGTGAACGCTTCTTCAATCAACGAGTCTATACCCTCGAAGTAATACGTCATGGATCCCAGTGGAACCCCTGCACAGCTGGCGATTTTACGATGCGTTACAGCACTGATCCCATGCTCAGCAATTGTCTCCAGAGTTGCCTGAAGTATCCTTTCCCGACGCTGCGGATCGTTTGGTCGTCTGCTCATAAATTCCCCTTCTGATTTATGTACAAATGTACACAAACTTGCTAGTGTTGTCGCTATTGTTGTACTTTTGGTGCTTCCCTGATGACATTGACTTCCTCCCGCAAAGCCCTGCAACGCCGAACCTGGGCGCTTTTTATGTTCTTCTTTTTGCCCGGCTTGCTGATGGCCTCCTGGGCCACGCGCACGCCCGCCATTCGTGACACGCTTTCGGTCTCGACGGCGGAAATGGGGGCCGTACTGTTTGGTCTCTCGATTGGTTCGATGAGCGGCATCCTTTGTTCGGCCTGGCTGGTGAAACGATTTGGCACCCGAAAGGTGATTCGCACCACCATGTCCTGCGCAATTGTAGGGATGCTGGTGCTAAGCCTGGCGCTTTGGCTCACCTCCCCGGTGTTGTTCGCGCTGGGTTTAGGTGTATTCGGCGCCAGTTTTGGTTCCGCAGAAGTGGCGATCAATATTGAAGGGGCGGCCGTCGAACGTGAGATGAACAAAACCGTTTTGCCGATGATGCACGGTTTTTACAGTTTCGGCACGCTGGCGGGCGCGGGTATCGGGATGGCACTGACAGCCTTCGGCGTCGCGGCAACCACGCATATTGTACTGGCTTCGCTGGTAGCGATTGCGCCGATTTTTATTGCCATCCAGGCCATTCCTGACGGGACGGGCAAAAACGCCAACGACGGTTCTCATCACCAGGAAAAAGGCGTCCCCTTCTGGCGCGATATTCAGTTGCTGCTGATTGGCGTTGTGGTGCTGGCGATGGCCTTTGCTGAAGGGTCCGCCAACGACTGGCTACCGCTGCTGATGGTCGACGGTCACGGGTTTAGCCCGACATCCGGCTCGCTGATTTACGCAGGGTTCACGCTCGGGATGACCGTCGGGCGCTTTACCGGTGGCTGGTTTATTGACCGTTACAGTCGTGTGGCGGTGGTTCGCGCCAGCGCCCTGATGGGCGCGCTCGGTATTGGTCTGATTATTTTCGTCGACAGCGCCTGGGTGGCCGGCGTCTCTGTGATACTGTGGGGCCTGGGCGCATCGCTCGGTTTCCCGTTAACCATTTCTGCGGCCAGCGACACGGGGCCGGATGCACCGACACGCGTTAGCGTCGTGGCAACCACCGGCTATCTCGCCTTTCTCGTTGGCCCTCCGCTGCTCGGCTACCTCGGCGAACACTACGGTTTACGTAGCGCCATGCTGGTGGTGCTGGCGCTGGTACTGCTGGCCGCCGTTGTCGCCAGAGCCGTCGCCAAACCAAATTCAACTACGCAAACTGCGATGGAGAAGGGATAAATGGGTATTAAGTTAATTGCAGTCGATATGGATGGCACTTTTCTGAGCGATCAAAAGACCTATAATCGCGAACGTTTTCTTGCACAGTATCAGCAGATGAAAACGCAGGGTATTCGTTTTGCGGTCGCCAGTGGCAATCAGTACTACCAGCTCATCTCTTTCTTTCCTGAGATTGCCCATGAGATCTCCTTTGTCGCCGAAAACGGCGGTTGGGTGGTAAGCGAAGGCCAGGATATCTTTAATGGCGATCTGGCGAAATCCGATTTTACCGCCATCGTCGATCACCTGTTAACCCGCGCCGATGTCGAAATCATCGCCTGCGGTAAGAACAGTGCGTATACCCTGAAAGCGTACAACGACGAGATGAAAGCCACCGCCGGCATGTACTATCACCGCCTCGAATTCGTGGATGATTTCAACAATATCAATGACGTGTTTTTCAAATTTGGCCTGAACATCTCTGATGACCGGATCCCGGAAGTTCAGCAAGCCCTGCACGACGCCATTGGCGATATCATGGTGCCTGTTCACACCGGCTATGGCAGCATCGATCTCATTATCCCCGGCGTACACAAAGCGAACGGGCTGCGCCTGCTCCAGCAGCGTTGGGGAATTGACGATAGTGAAGTCGTGGTGTTTGGGGATGGCGGAAATGATGTTGAAATGCTGCGCCAGGCGGGCTTTAGTTTTGCAATGGAAAATGCGGCAGATACGATTGCGAAGGCCGCGAAATATCGAGCTGGCTCAAACAACAAAGAAGGCGTCCTCGACATCATTGATTGTGTCCTGAAGAACGAAGCGCCATTTAATTAACAACGACTTGCGTTATTCACCAGGCTAAGGTGTTTACACCGCCATCCGATTTTATTGCCTGATGGCGGTGCGCTTAGCGGGCCAACAATGTCGCCATTACCCTTCCCGGGTATTCCCGGCCTGTTTATCTTTCAGGAAGATAAACATCAGCAACAGCCACAGCATGCCGCTCGCCAGATTAAACAGGCTGAACAGCCCATTCCCGCCGAGCAGATAAGCGTGCTTACTCAGTTCAATCCCGACGGTAAAGATCAGCATTTGCAGCATTCCCATCGCCGCAGAGACCGTGCCTTTACTCATGTCGCTGGCGAACAGGGTGAGGCGCACCAGTCCGGCGTTGGCCACACCGATGCCAAAAGCGTAAACGCTCAGACCGGCCGTCATCCACAGATACGCATGGGACGAGACGACGGTGGCCGCCGCGGCGATGAGCAGTCCCAGCACAATCGGCCAGCCGCCCATGATGATGAGCGAACGCACCGTACGCCGAGCGGTCAGGCGCGCCAGCATCAGGTTCCCGGCGATCAGCGCGCCAAAAATCGGCACCTGTAGCAGGCCATACTCGTAGCTACTAAGCTGTTCGCCGCTGATGATAATAATCGGTGACTGGGCGATCCAGGCCAGCAACGGCAGGCTGACGAACCCCAGCGCCAGCGCGCCGGCGACAAAGCGCCCATTTTTCAGCACCAGTCTGTAATCATTACCCAGCGCCTTTAGCGATAGCGGCTCGCCGATCCGCGTGGCGGTCTCCGGCATCGCCCGCTGCAGACCAAAGAACGCGATCGCCGCCAGTGCGGCGAACAGCACAAACATGCCTTCCCACGGCAGGACATGCACCCACGCCGCTCCCACCAGCGGTCCAAGCAGTGGCGCTATCAGCGCGACGTTCGCCATCAGGGCGGTGATTTTAATACACACGGCCTCTTCAAAGGACTCCTGGATAGCCGCATAACCCACCGCGCCAATAAAGCACAGACTGATGCCCTGCAAAAAACGCAGCAGGGTAAATTGTTCGATGCTTTGCGCCAGCAGCGTTGCCAGGCAGGTGACAATAAACCACACCACGCCCGCTAACATCACCGGACGACGGCCAATGCGATCCGACAGTGGCCCTAATAGCCATTGCAAAAACATACCGCCGGCCAGATAGGCGGTCATGGAGGTGGGTACCCAGTCGATCCCCGCCTGATATTGTTCCACCACCGCCAGCATGCCGGGTTGGATCATATCGTTGCCAATGTAGGTGGAGAATTCGTAGAGCACCAGACAGAGAGGGAAAAGCAGCGCCTGACGTCCAAGACGGGCACCTTGTTGTAAACGGTTTTGCATGCAATCTCTTCGACAATAAAAAATCGCGCAAAGTGTAATGAAAGAGCCTCACCTGAGATAGTGAATTATGCGTGGTAAAAGCAAAATGCGCACATTTTTACCCGCTCATGAAAATCCTTCCCTGGGTTTAAGGTTAGTCTACGTTGACGCGGTTATGCTGAGTGAAAATCACGAGCGATGTCTGAAACACCTTCTTTTACAGGTAAATAAGACAATCCCTCTTTACCCTGCGGACGGACACTTTTATTCTCGGCCTGCCTGGATTTTCATTAAACGAACTGAGTCTGACTGCTATGCTGGAAAATATTAACTATTCGCTGTTCTACTTTATCAATGCCACGCCGGACTCGGCATCGTGGATGATTTCCCTCGCCATTTTTATCGCCAAAGATCTGATCAACATCGTCCCGCTGTTAGCCGTTGTTCTCTGGCTATGGGGACCGCGTGAACAGGTTTGCGCGCAGCGGCAGTTGATCGTCAAAATGACGATGGCGCTGGTCGTTAGCCTGCTGGTGTCATGGGTAATGGGACACCTGTTCCCACACGATCGTCCGTTTGCCGATCGCATTGGCTACAATTATCTCCAGCATGCGGCAGATGACTCGTTCCCCAGCGATCACGGCACGGTGATATTTACCTTCGCGCTGGCGTTTTTGTTCTGGCATCGTCTCTGGTCCGGCGTTCTGTTGATGGTGTTGGCCGTCACCATCGCCTGGTCCCGCGTCTATCTTGGCGTGCACTGGCCGCTCGACATGCTCGGCGGACTGCTGGCTGGGATGATCGGCTGCCTGAGCGCGCAGATGATCTGGCAAAAATTCGGTCCGGCCCTCTATCGTGGCCTGCAACACGGTTACCGCATCTGCTTCGCCCTGCCTATTCGTAAAGGCTGGGTACGTGACTAGACGAAGGAAAAAAGAGTAATATTAAGCGCACTGAAAGAGACAGAGCGCTTAATTATTCATCCAGGGGAATTATGGAAACACGTCGCGAAGAGCGTATTGGTCAATTGCTGCAGGCACTGAAACGCAGCGATAAACTCCATCTTAAGGAAGCCGCGACCCTGCTGGGCGTCTCTGAAATGACCATTCGCCGCGACCTGAATAACAACAGTGCGCCGGTAGTGCTGCTCGGTGGCTATATTGTGCTGGAACCCCGCAGCGCCAGCCACTATCTGCTCAGCGATCAAAAATCCCGCTTAGTGGAAGAAAAACGTCGTGCGGCGCAGCTGGCGGCAAGTCTGGTGCAGCCGCATCAGACGCTGTTTTTTGACTGCGGTACGACGACGCCGTGGATCATCGAAGCGATCGATAATGACATCCCGTTTACCGCCGTCTGCTATTCCCTGAATACGTTTCTGGCATTGCAGGAAAAACCGCTGTGCCGGGCGATCCTCTCCGGCGGCGAATTTCACGCCAGCAATGCGATTTTCAAACCGCTTGATGCTCAGGAAACCCTGAACAATATCTGTCCGGATATCGCCTTTTATTCCGCTGCCGGCGTTCATATCAGCAAAGGGGCGACCTGTTTTAATCTGGAAGAATTGCCGGTGAAACACTGGGCAATGTCGATGGCGCAACACCACGTACTGGTGGCCGATCACAGCAAATTTGGCAAGGTCCGTCCGGCGCGGATGGGAGATTTAAAACACTTTGACATCGTGGTAAGCGACTGCTGCCCTGACGATGAATTTGTCTGCTTCGCCAAAGCGCAGCGAATTAAGCTTATGTACTAATTGCCGTTTGCCGGACAGGCGTCAGCGCTATCCGGCAATCATCAGGACTTAAGAGAACCAGCTACCGAACCACTGATGAAATTTCATCAGTACGAAATCCCACATCCGGCCAAAGAAGCCGCCCTCTTCTACCGCCTCCATCACGATCAACGGACGCTGTTCAATCGATTTGCCGTTCAACTGGAAGTCAATCGTCCCGACCACCTGGCCCTTTTTCAGCGGCGCGGTGAGCTGCGGTTCCGTCAGCGTAAAGCTGGCTTTCAGGTTTTTCAGTTGACCGCGCGGAATCGTCACAGAACCGGCTTCGCCAGCCCCCAGATTCACCTCACTCTTGTCACCAAACCAGACGCGCTGGGTCACAAAGGTGGCATCCGGTTTGATAGGCGTTACGGTCTCAAAGAAGCGGAACCCCCAGGTCAACAGTTTTTCTGATTCATTAAAGCGGATACGGTCAGTTTTGGTGCCTAATACCACCGAAATCAGACGCATGTCGCCCTGAGTGGCCGACGCGACCAGATTGTATCCGGCCCCGGCCGTGGTGCCTGTTTTCATGCCGTCAACGTTCAGGCTGGAGCTCCAGAGCAGACGGTTTCGGTTGGGCTGGCGAATCTTGTTAAAAGTGAACTCTTTTTCTTTATGGATCGCATACTCTTCCGGCACATCGTGGATCAGTGCTTTACCCAGCAGCGCCATATCACGCGCGGTGCTGAACTGGCCCGGCGCATCCAGACCGTGTACCGTCTGGAAGGTGGTGTTCGTCAACCCAAGCTTTTTCGCATAACCATTCATCAGACCGATAAACGACTCCTGGCTCCCTGCGACATAGTCTGCCAGTGCGATACAGGCGTCGTTGCCGGACTGAATAATCACCCCTTTATTGAGATCGGAAACCGCCACCTGATCGCCGGGCTTCAGGAACATGACCGAGGAGCCGCGCAGCGCCGGGTTACCGGTCGCCCACGCGTCTTTGCCTATCGTCACCATGTCGGTCAGTTTAATTTTGCCCGCTTTGAGTGCCTGCCCCACCACATAGCTGGTCATGATTTTCGTCAGACTGGCCGGATCCAGTTTCTCATCGGCATTGCCTTCAGCCAGCACCTTACCGCTGGCGTAATCCATTAAAATCCACGCGCGCGCATCGACGCTCGGCGGTTCAATGGTCTGTTCCGCCGCCATCACCGTCGGCGCAAAGAGAAAGAGAAGGGCTGAACCCGCTGCGAAATTGCGAAGGGAAGAAACGTATTGCGTCATAAATGCCACCCGAGTATCCATTCAAAAAATATACGTCATACCACCGTATAATAAGTGCGGTGAGTAATAACGCACTAAGAAGCGTAAGTGAACCGTAAGTTGGTAAAGTTTTTAAAGTTTATGCAATAACCCCCCGCTATGCCGCAACGGAGAGGAATTTTTTGTTGGCTGTTGCGTAAATGTTAGCTTTATCTCACCATGTGGAGTGAACGCAGCCCTGAGGCTGTCCATTTTTTGAGGGGTAATTATGATTACGCTGTGGGGCCGGAATAACTCAACCAACGTCAAAAAAGTATTGTGGACGCTCGAAGAACTGGAATTACCGTTTAATCATATCCTGGCGGGAGGACAGTTTGGCCTGAACCATGATGCCGATTATCTGGCGATGAACCCGAACGGTCTGGTGCCTTTGCTACGTGATGATGAAAACGACCTGCTGCTGTGGGAGTCCAACGCCATCGTGCGTTACCTGGCTGCCCAGTATGGACAAAAACGCCTGTGGGTCGAGTCACCGGCACGTCGGGCTGAAGGCGAAAAATGGATGGACTGGGCGAATCAAACCCTCAGTCCAGCACACCGTGTGGTGCTTTTTGGTTTAGTGAGAACACCGCCGGAACAGCGCGATCACGCCGCTATCGATGCCGGGGCGAAACGCTGCGACGAGCTGTTCGCGATCCTCGACGCGGCGCTGGCCGACCAGCCCTGGTTCTCGGGAAAAGCGTTTGGCACCGGTGACATCGCCATCGCGCCGTTTGTCTACAACCTGTTCAACGTGGGACTGACATGGACACCGCGTCCGCATCTTGAGCGCTGGTACCAGCAGCTCAGCGAGCGCCCGGCGTTTCGTAAAACGGTCATGATCCCGGTCAGCTAAGCCGTTCAGGTACGCGGGCTGACTTTAAGCAACTCGCCATCGGACTCGTCGGTTAAGACATACAGATAACCGTCGGGCCCGACGCGTACGTCGCGGATCCGCTGTTTTCGCTCACCCAGAATGCGCCCCTCTTCAGCGACCGTATTGCCATTCACCCTCATCACAATCACATTCTGGTCCTTCAGTGCGCCAATGAACAGTTTCTGCCGCCACTGAGGGAAAGTATCGTGGTCATAAAAGGCCATCCCGCTAACGGCAGGTGATTTCTGCCAGTAGAAAATGGGCTGTTCGGTACCTGCCACCTTTTCGCCCTGCGCTTCCGGGATTTTCAGCCCGCTATAGTTAATGCCCCATGTCGCCAGCGGCCAGCCGTAGTTTTTGCCTTTTTCGGGGATATTGATCTCATCTCCGCCGCGCGGCCCGTGCTCATTGAGCCACAGCGTATCGCTCCACGGATTCATCGCCATCCCCTGCGGATTACGGATCCCATAAGACCAGATTTCCGGGCGCGCGCCAGGCTGATTAACAAACGGATTGTCCGCCGGGATTTTCCCCTGATCGGTCAGACGCACCACTTTCCCCTGCAGTTTGTCGAGGTCCTGTGCCGTCGGCCGCTGGTTGTTTTCCCCCAGCCCGATGAACAGATGCCCCTTACCGTCAAACACCAGTCGTCCACCGAAATGATTGCCGGTAGAGAGTTTTGGCATCTGCCGGAAGACCGTCTGGAAGTTTTCCAGCCGCGAAAGGTCGTCGCTGAGTCGACCATAGCCCACCGCAGTTCCTGCTTTTCCCTCTGCATCAGCCTGGGAAAAACTGAGCCAGACGCGCCGGGACTGGCTAAAGTCCGGTGCCAGCGCCACGTCCAGCAGACCGCCCTGCCCGTTTGCCCACACCTTTGGCACCCCAGGCAGCGGGTCAGAAAGCCCTTTTCCTGCCTGCCAGTGGCGCAACTGCCCACCCTTCAGAGTGATCAGCATGCCGTCGTCGCCCGGCAGAAAGGCCAGCGCCCACGGGTGGTCAAGTTTGGTTTGCAGCACCTCAACATTGACCGCAGGCGTTTTCGCCTGAGCAAACCAGGGGAAAATTAGCAATGTCATTACTGGGATAAGCGAACGACGCATAACGCCTCCTTGTTGACTCTGGTTAAAGCGTAGTCAGCGAAGAACGTCAGGAAGGCATTTTTACAAAAACTTAACGATGAAAGGGGGAGTCGCCTCCCCCTGGAATCAGGCATCTTCAAGCGTGGAATGAGCCTGCAAACTCTGAATGCTCAGCGTTAAGGTTGTCAGGCAGGTATTGAGTTTTTCTGCATTGACGGCAATAAAATTCGGACAGTCGTGGTGTCCGCTCATCAGGCACACCGCCGCAGCGGCGAGTGCGCCTTCGGCATGGTGCAAAGCATCCCACTCTTCCTGATCGAGATGCAGATTCAAGCGCAACGATTTATCGTGCAGCTCTCGGTTCAGTTCGAAAAAGTTCTCACGTAGATGATCATTCTCGCTGACTGACATGTATCCTTTCGCCATCCTTAGCTGCAGATACGCAGCGAGGTCGATCCTGGCGTTGATAAGCTTATTCAGCAGATCGGTTCTCAGTCTGTCAACGAACATACTTCGTTCCTCCTCTTCCAGCCATGGTGCAACATAATAGTATGGCTATTTTTTGTACAATGTGATGCCTGAGATCAATAATTCACCCGCCATTAACATAATTTACAAAGTCGCTATAAGCCAATACCGACTTTCCCGTCCTTATCGGGTGAGATAGCAATACAATTTTTGTGCGGAACTCTGTAGAATCCCTGCCCTGAACATTCCAATAACTGAACAATTTTTAAGCTATGAGCAAAGTAACCCACCAGCCGAAAATCGGCTTCGTTTCCCTCGGCTGTCCGAAAAACCTCGTCGATTCGGAACGTATCCTGACTGAACTGCGTACCGAAGGCTACGATGTCGTCCCGAGTTACGACGACGCCGATATGGTGATCGTCAATACCTGCGGTTTTATCGACAGCGCAGTGCAGGAATCACTGGAAGCCATTGGCGAAGCGCTGAACGAAAACGGCAAAGTGATCGTCACCGGCTGTCTGGGCGCGAAAGAAGATCAGATCCGTGAAGTCCATCCGAAAGTGCTGGAAATCACCGGGCCGCATAGCTATGAGCAGGTTCTGGAACATGTTCACCACTACGTGCCGAAACCGAAGCACAATCCGTTCCTGAGCCTGGTGCCGGAACAAGGCGTGAAGTTGACCCCGCGTCATTACGCCTACCTGAAAATTTCTGAAGGCTGCAATCATCGCTGCACCTTCTGCATCATTCCGTCCATGCGCGGCGATCTGGTTAGCCGTCCAATTGGTGATGTGCTGAGCGAAGCAAAGCGTCTGGTCGATGCCGGTGTGAAAGAGATCCTCGTGATTTCTCAGGACACCTCCGCCTATGGCGTGGATGTGAAGCATCGTACCGGGTTCTATAACGGTGAACCGGTGAAAACCAGCATGGTCAGCCTGTGTGAACAGCTGTCTAAACTGGGTATCTGGACGCGTCTGCACTATGTCTACCCGTATCCGCACGTTGATGACGTGATCCCGCTGATGGCGGAAGGTAAGATCCTGCCATATCTGGATATCCCGCTTCAGCACGCCAGCCCACGTATTCTCAAGTTGATGAAGCGCCCCGGCTCGGTTGACCGCCAGCTGGCGCGCATCAAGCAATGGCGTGAAATCTGTCCGGAGCTGACCCTGCGCTCAACGTTTATTGTTGGCTTCCCGGGTGAAACGGAAGACGATTTCCAGATGCTGCTCGACTTCCTGAAAGAAGCGCGTCTCGACCGCGTAGGCTGCTTCAAATACAGCCCGGTAGAAGGCGCTGGCGCCAATGCGCTGCCGGATCAGGTACCGGAAGAGGTGAAGGAAGAGCGCTGGAACCGCTTTATGCAACTGCAACAGCAGATCTCTGCGGAACGTTTGCAGGAAAAAGTTGGTCGCGAAATTCTGGTGATCGTCGATGAAGTCGACGAAGAAGGCGCGATTGGTCGCAGCATGGCCGACGCCCCGGAAATCGACGGCGCAGTCTATCTGAACGGTGAAACCAACGTGAAGCCGGGCGACGTGATCCGCGTGAAAGTGGAAAACGCCGACGAGTACGACCTGTGGGGCACCCGCGCTTAACTCTTACTGACCCAGCCGGATAAGGCATTTATGCCCCATCCGGCAATGCCTGATAACGACGCCAACGCGTCTTATCAGGCCTGTGGCTCACCCTTTTATCTTCGGGTCCAGCGCGTCGCGCAGGCCATCGCCTAACAGATTAAACGCCAGTACCGTCAGGAAAATCGCCACCGCCGGGAACAGCGCCACATGCGGCGCAATCACCATATCCGCCCGCGCTTCATTCAGCATCGCGCCCCACTCCGGCGTCGGCGGCTGTGCGCCCAGTCCCAGAAACGACAGACTTGCCGCAGAGATGATCGACGTACCAATACGCATGGTAAAAAAGACCACAATCGACGAGACGGTTCCTGGCAGGATATGACTGAAAATAATGGTCGCATCGCTGGCACCAATACTGCGCGCCGATTCGATAAACGTCTGGCGTTTCAGCACCAGCGTGTTGCCGCGCACCAGACGCGCAAATGCCGGGATTGAGAAGATCGCCACCGCGATAATCACGTTGGCAATGCCGCTGCCTAATACCGCGACCACAGCAATCGCCAGCAGGATACCCGGAAACGCAAACAGCACGTCGCAGATGCGCATGATGACCCGGTCCCACCAGCCTTCATAGTAACCCGCGAGCAGCCCCAGGACGGTGCCAATAACCGCGCCAATCAATACTGCAAAAACCCCTGCCGCCAGTGAAATTTGCGCGCCAACCAGCACGCGGCTGAAGATATCTCTGCCCAGCGAATCCACGCCGAACCAGTGCATCATCGACGGTCCGTCATTCAGCCTGTCGTAATCGAAATAGTTTTCCGCATCGAACGGCGTCAGCCAGCGGGCGAAGATTGCCACCAGGATCAGCAGCAGCACAAACAGGCCTGCTATCAACGCCACATGCTGACGGCGAAAACGTCGCCAGAATTCGTGCCACGGCGTGCGTACCCGCTCGGGTTTCACCATTGGCATGGCATCTAAAATCGCCTGACGGCGCCAGTTAAGTAAACGCATCCTTACTTGTACCTGATAGCCGGGTTAATGGCGGCATACAGCACATCCACCACTAAGTTGATAAGTATAAATTCCAGTGAGAACAACAGGACTTCCGCCTGAATCACCGGATAATCGCGCATCTCTACGGAGTCCACCAGCAAACGTCCGAGACCGGGCCAGTTGAAGACCTTTTCGACCACGATAGACCCGCCGAGCAAAAAGCCGAACTGTAACCCCATCATGGTGACCACCGGGATCATCGCATTGCGCAGCCCATGCTTGAGCACCACCCAGGTTTCGCTGACCCCTTTCGCCCGGGCGGTACGCATATAGTCTTCACTGAGCACATCGACAAATGAGGCGCGGGTAAAGCGAGCCATCACTGAGGCCACCGCCGCGCCAAGGGTGACAGACGGCAGAATATAGTGCTGCCAGCTATCGGCCCCGACGGTCGGCAACCAGCCTAACTCCACGGAGAACACCTGCATTAACAACATCCCCAGCGCGAACGCCGGAAAGGAGATCCCGGTAACGGCCAGCGTCATGCTGAGGCGATCCGGCCAGCGATTACGCCATACCGCCGCGACAATTCCCGCCGCCATACCGAACAGAACGGCCCAGATCATACTGGTCAACGTCAGCCACAGCGTCGGCATAAACCGACTGGCGATCTCCTCCGAGACCGGCCGACGGGAAACCATCGAGAGGCCAAAATCGCCCTGCAACACGTTAGTCATGTAATGCCAGAACTGGACATGCAGCGGCCTGTCGAGACCGAGTTGCTGACGAACCAGCTCAATCACCTGCGAGTCGGCTTCCGGCCCGGCAATCAGCCGCGCCGGGTCACCGGGCAACAGGTGAACAAATAAAAACACCAGCACCGCAACAATGAACAGGGTCGGAATCAACCCCAGCAGGCGTTTAAGGATATAGTTAAGCATCCGATTTCCGCTGTGGCTTATTTCAAATCTGCATCATCAAAGCTGAATCCGGTATCTGGCATGATCCAGAAACCGGTCAGTTTGTTACTGTGCGCCGAGACCAGTTTTTCCACCACCAGCGGGATCCACGGCGACTCTTTCCAGACGATATCCTGCGCCGCTTTGTACAGCCGCGCTTTCTCTTGCGGATCGGTCGTTTTCAGCGCGTCGGCGAGGTCAGTGTCAACCTGCGGATTGCTGTAGAACGCGGTGTTAAACAGCGTTGGCGGCCAGTTTTGTGAGGCAAACAGCGGCGACAATGCCCAGTCGGCTTCACCGGTCGACGCCGACCAGCCGGTGTAGAACATTCTCACGCCGCTCTCTTTCTGCCCTTTGCCCTCAACTTCCGACGCGCGCTGACCGGCATCCATCGCCGTCACCTGCACTTTAACCCCCACCTGCGCCAGTTGCTGTTGGGTAAACTGCAACACTTTCTGGGCGGTACTGTGATTGTGCGATGACCATAGCGTGGTGCTAAAACCGTTTGGATAACCCGCTTCTTTCAGCAGTTCACGCGCTTTTGCCGGATCGTAAGGCCAGGGCGTGTAGCTTTGCGCATAAGCAATCGACGGCGGCACCACGCCGGTAGCCGGGGTCGCGTAACCAGCAAACGCCACTTTCACCAGCGCCTGACGGTTGATGGCGTAATTTAACGCCTCGCGGACTTTCGGGTTGTCGAACGGTTTTTGCGTCACGTTCATGCTGATGTAACGCTGCATGATCGACGGACTGGCGACCAGTTGCAGATTTTTGTTTTTCTCTAACAGCGCCGCCTGCTCGTAGGGGATCGGGAAGGCAAACTGTGCTTCCCCGGTTTGCAGCATCGCCGCACGGGTATTGTTATCGGTGACCGGACGCCAGGTGATGCTATCCAGCTTCGGTAATCCCGGCTGCCAGTAATCGGCAAATTTCTTCACCTTCACAAAATCGGTTTGATTCCAGGTGTCCAGCACATACGGACCAGTGCCGACCGGATGAAAGCCAATCTCTTTGCCGTATTTCGCCAGCGCGGCTGGTGAGATCATCGCCGTTGCCGGGTGCGCCAGAATATTAATAAACGCGGAGAACGGCTGCTTCAGAGTGATTTTTACCGTCGCGGGATCGACAGCCTCTGTTTTGGCGATGTTTTTATACAGGTTATAACGCTTAAGGCTATTGGCGGGATCGCTGGCGCGATCGAGGTTTATTTTCACCGCCTCGGCGTTAAAGTCGGTCCCGTCCTGGAATTTCACCCCCTGACGCAGTTTAAGGGTATACACCAGGCCGTCGTCAGAGACGGTGTAACTTTCTGCCAGCACGTTCTTCAGCTTCATCTCTTTATCAAGGCCAAACAGCCCCTGATAAAACGATTTTGCCACCTGCTGCGATAAGGTGTCATTCGCATCATACGGATCGAGCGTGGTGAAGTTGGACCCCACCGCGACCACTACATCTTTCGCGGCAAACGCCGGGGAGGCTGCCAGCGCGGTCGTCGCGCCTAATGCCAGCAGCCAATGTCGGGCGAGTAATTTTGTCATCTTTTTTCTCCTGAACCCTGCCTGATTGTTATAAACGCAATAGCGCATTTTCTTGTTGTGGACGCGCGACATAATGTCCGGGCCCGACTAACTGCAATGAAACCGGTGCGGGCGCTTCGCCGCGCCGGTAAATGTTGCTGGGCAGATCGTCCGACAGCAGCACCCGCTGCGGGCGGTGATGTCCGGGGTCGGCAACCGGAACCGCCGCCATGAGCTTGCGGGTATACGGATGCTGAGGATCTTCAAACAGCGCAGCGCGTGGGCCGATCTCAACAATCTGCCCCATATGCATCACCGCCACGCGGTGGCTGATCCGTTCAACGACGGCCATATCATGCGAGATGAACAGCCAGGCGATCCCCAGCTCTCGCTGCAAGTCGAGCAGCAGGTTGATAATTTGCCCGCGAATCGACACATCCAGCGCGGAGACCGACTCATCGGCAATAATCACTTTTGGATTGAGCGCCAGCGCGCGGGCAATACAGATCCGCTGGCGCTGTCCGCCGGAAAACTCATGCGGGTAACGCCACGCATGTTCAGGTTTCAACCCGACACGCTCCAGCAGCCACGCCACCCGATCGGCCGCCGCCTTCCCCTGCAACAACCCGTGGACGCGCAGTGGCTCCATGATGGAATAACCCACGGTTTGTCGCGGGTCGAGTGAGGCGTACGGATCCTGAAAAATAAACTGAATATCGCGACGCAATGGCTGCAATTGACTGTCGGACAACGTATCGATTCGCTGACCGTTGAAAATAATCTCGCCGGACTGCGACTCCACCAGGCGCAGTAGCGCACGTCCGGTGGTGGATTTGCCACAGCCTGACTCACCGACCAGCGACAGCGTCTCGCCAGGCCAGAGATCAAAGCTGACATTTTCCACCGCATGCACTTCGCGGGTCACCCGATTAAGGATACCGCTACGTAACGGGAAACGAGTCACCAGATTGCGTACCTGCAAAATGGGCTCTCCCTCGACCACCGTATTTTGATCGACAGGCCGCTCACGCTTTTCCGGCTCGCTCAGAGAGATCAACGGGAAGCGGCGCGGATATGGGAGACCTTTCATCGCGCCAAGTTGCGGTACCGCCGCTAATAATGACTGCGTGTAAGGATGCTGTGGCGCGCGGAAGATCTGTTCCACAGTGCCGGTCTCCACCCCTTCGCCCTGATACATCACCAGTACACGATCGGCGACATCCGCGACCACGCCCATATCGTGAGTGATGAAAATCACTCCCATCGACATCTCTCGTTGCAGGACTTTGATCAGTTGCAGGATTTGCGCCTGAATCGTGACGTCCAGCGCGGTTGTCGGTTCATCGGCAATCAGCACCGCCGGGCGACACGAGAGCGCCATCGCAATCATTACCCGCTGGCGCATGCCGCCGGATAGCTGATGGGGATAGCGTGAAAGGATCGCTTTCGCCTCCGGAATGCGAACCTGATCGAGCATCCTCTTCGCCTCCGCCATCGCCTCTTCACGTCCCGCCCCCTGATGCAGGCGAATGGACTCGGCTATCTGCTCACCCACGGTAAACACCGGATTGAGCGACGTCATCGGCTCCTGAAAGATCATGGCGATATCGGCGCCACGGACCCGCTGAAGCTGTGACGTACTCTGTTCACCCAGCTCAATCACCTCGCGGTTCCGACGACGCAGCAGCATCTGCTCGCACTGCACCTCACCACCAGACTGTTCAATCAGTCGCATCAGCGACAGCGCGGTGACCGATTTTCCTGAACCGGATTCACCGACAATCGCCAGCGTCTCGCCGCGCCTGAGACGAAACGACAGGTTTCGCACCGCCTCAGTGCGCTGCTGGTCCTGTTGAAAGGCTATATTCAGATTGCTGACGGCCAGCACGTCGCTGACATCAAGCGCATCACTGTGTGGCAACGGTGTCCCCTTTTTCCCGGTAAATCCCGGTCGTTGGTGTATCCCCGGCATAACCCCAGGCGCGATACATGCCTTCGCAATTAAACGGCAAGGCCACATTCCCTTCATGATCGATGGCGATCAGCCCGCCGCTCCCGCCGAGTGCTGGTAACTTCTCCATCACTACCCGCTCGCAGGCCTCCGATAAGCTCAGCCCGCCGTAATCCATCAACGCCGCAATATCGTAAGCCGCCAGCGCGCGGATAAACACTTCGCCGGTACCGGTGCAGGAGACCGCCACACTGGCATTATTGGCATAACAGCCCGCCCCAACAAGCGGACTGTCGCCGACGCGGCCCGGTAATTTGTTGGTCATGCCTCCGGTCGAGGTCGCTGCCGCCAGATTGCCATGCACATCCAGCGCTACCGCGCCCACGGTGCCCATTTTTTTGTCTTCGTCCAGCGGCGCGCCGCTGTGATCCAGCACGGTTTCGCCGCTTGAGCGCGCGACCAGCAGTTGTTGATAACGTTCAGGCGTCGAAAAGAGATCCGCAGACACCAGCGCCATCCCTTCTCCGGCCGCGAATTTTTCAGCGCCTGCGCCAATCATCATGACATGCGGGCTACGCTCCATCACCAGTCTGGCAGCAAGGATCGGGTTACGCAGATGGCTGACGCCCGCCACCGCGCCGGCTTTCAGGGTATTGCCATCCATGATGCAGGCATCCAGCTCATGGGTCTCATCACGGGTATACACCGCGCCGATCCCGGCATTAAACAGCGGACACTCTTCAAGCAGTCGCACGGCTTCAGTGACCACATCCAGCGCGCTTTCTCCCGCTTCCAGCATCTTTTGCCCGACGTCGACAATGTCGGAAAGCGCCTGGATATAGCGTAATTCCTGCTCCTGGCTCATCTGCGCGCGGGTAATCGCCCCTGCACCGCCGTGAATTGCAATGACTGCTTTGCCCATATTTGCCGTCCGTCTTCTACAAATATCAGAATTCTGTAGAGTTATTGATTCGATTTTTGACTATAGAAAGATGCGATTAGCATGTAAAGCATTCACACCCTTCCTAAGTCCGAGGTGGCATACAGTCCCCTCGCATTTTCTGACATAATAGACGGATTCGATTTTGCCCCGCAGGAGTGTTTTCATGGAATTTACCGCCGGACTGATGCCGCTGGAAACGGCGCTTACCGAAATGTTGTCGCGTGTTACCCCGCTCACCGCCGTCGAGACGTTACCGCTGGTGCAGTGCTTTGGCAGAATTCTGGCGACTGACGTGGTTTCGCCGTTGGACGTCCCGGGTTTCGATAATTCGGCGATGGACGGTTACGCGGTACGTCTGGCCGATCTCGCCAACGGACATCCGCTGCCGGTCGCTGGCAAAGCGTTCGCCGGTCAGCCGTTCCAGGGAGAATGGCCTGCGGGCAGCTGTATTCGCATTATGACCGGTGCGCCAGTACCGCCGGGATGTGACGCGGTAGTGATGCAAGAGCAGACTGAACAGACAGATAACGGCGTGCGTTTTACCGCCGACGTTCGCGCCGGGCAAAATATCCGCCGTCGTGGCGAAGACATCGGGCAAAACGCAGTGGTTTTCCCTGCCGGTACACGTCTTACCACAGGCGAACTGCCGGTACTGGCCTCGCTCGGCATTGCCGACGTCCAGGTGGTGCGTAAAGTGCGCGTTGCGCTGTTCTCGACGGGAGATGAACTGCAACTGCCCGGTCAACCACTCGGCGAAGGTCAGATTTATGATACTAACCGCCTGACGGTGCACCTGATGCTGCAACAGTTGGGTTGCGACGTAATCAATTTAGGCATCATCCGCGATGATCCGCACGCCCTGCGCACGGCGTTTATCGAAGCCGACAGTCAGGCGGATGTGGTGATTAGCTCCGGCGGCGTGTCGGTCGGTGAAGCGGATTACACCAAAACCATTCTTGAAGAGCTGGGCGAAATCGCTTTCTGGAAACTGGCAATCAAGCCGGGCAAACCGTTCGCCTTTGGCAAACTGCGCAACAGCTGGTTCTGCGGTCTGCCGGGCAACCCGGTCTCAGCGGCGCTGACTTTCTACCAGTTGGTTCAGCCGCTGCTGGCGAAACTGAGCGGCAATACGGCCAGCGGATTACCCGCGCGCCAGCGCGTCCGTACCGCTTCGCGACTGAAGAAAACGCCGGGACGTCTCGATTTCCAGCGAGGTATGCTGCAGCGCACCGCTAACGGTGAACTGGAAGTAAGTACCACAGGCCATCAGGGTTCACATATTTTTAGTTCCTTCAGTCAGGGCAACTGCTTCATTGTGCTGGAGCGCGATCGTGGTAACGTCGAAGTGGGTGAATGGGTGGAAGTCGAACCCTTCAACGCGCTGTTCGGAGGCCTGTGATGGCAGAACTCAGTGATCAGGAGATGCTGCGCTACAACCGGCAGATCATTTTGCGCGGCTTTGACTTTGACGGACAGGAAGCGCTGAAGGAAGCCAGAGTACTGGTAGTGGGCCTCGGTGGGCTGGGCTGTGCGTCCTCGCAGTATCTGGCGAGCGCCGGCGTCGGCCACCTGACGCTGCTCGATTTCGACACCGTGTCGCTGTCAAATCTGCAGCGCCAGACGCTGCACAGCGATGCGACCCTCAACCAGCCGAAAGTGGAGTCGGCGCGTGCCGCGCTAAGACGAATTAATCCGCACGTCGCGATTACCCCGATTAATGCGCTGCTGGACGAGTCCGCCCTTCGGGCACTCATCGCCGAACACGATCTGGTGCTGGACTGCACCGATAACGTCGCGATTCGTAACCAGCTCAATGCGGGTTGTTATGCGGCAAAAGTCCCGCTGATTTCTGGCGCGGCGATCCGCATGGAAGGCCAGATCACTGTCTTTACCTACAAAGAAGGTGAGCCCTGCTATCGCTGTCTGAGCCGTCTGTTTGGTGAAAATGCATTGACCTGCGTGGAAGCCGGAGTGATGGCGCCGCTGATTGGGGTGATAGGATCGCTCCAGGCAATGGAGGCGATAAAGCTGCTGGCGCAGTATGGTCAGCCCGCGTCAGGGAAAATCGTCATGTACGATGCCATGACCTGCCAGTTCCGCGAAATGAAGCTGATGCGTAATCCGGGCTGCGAGGTGTGTGGGGAAGCATCATCCTGAGTAGATTCCGGCCTGATAAGGCGTAGCGCCATCAGGCAATGATGGCGCGAATTGCCGGATGACGACGTTGCCTTATCCGACCTACAATTTACAGCGACGTGCGCCCAAAGGCACTCTGCCAGTCGTGTTCAAACTTCGCCACCGCCGCATCAACAGCCGGAGAGCTAATCAGCTGCTGGGCAACGTCCAGCGGTAAGGTGATGGATTCACAACCCGCCAGCAGACAATCCAGCGCCTGACGCGGTGTTTTGAAACTGGCGGCCAGCACTTTGGCATGCGGCGCATGCATCGTCAGTAAATTCTGCAAATCGTTGACGGTCTGAATGCCATCGCCGCCCTGCGCATCGACACGATTCACGTAAGGCGCAACATACTCCGCCCCCGCCAGCGCCGACAGCAGCCCCTGCGCCGCCCCGTACACCGCCGTTCCCAGCGTCGGAATGCCTTCCTCTTTCAGCAGTTTGATCGCCGCCAGACCTTCCGCTGTGACCGGCACTTTCACCACGATATCAGCAATGATCCCACGCAGTTTGCGCGCATCGCTCACCATCCCTTGTGCCGTAGTCGCCATCACCTGAGCGAACAGACGCCCCTGTCCTCCCATCGCTTCATGCAATTGTGGCAATAAGACATCCAACGGTTTTTTCCCCGCCGCCACAATACTGGGGTTGGTGGTCACGCCCGCCAGCGGGAAAACTCGCGCCAGCGTTTTCACCGCGTCAACATCGGACGTATCCAGATAGAGTTCCATAATCATTCCTCAACGACTCGTTAGCATAAATGAAAGATACCACGGCAAAACCTTTCTGTTAGTTGACGCACATCAACATAACTTTCATTCGAAAGTTATTTAATCTTTATACGAAACAAATGAGGCCGTTTATGATTTTCAATATTCAGCGCTATTCTACACACGATGGCCCCGGTATCCGCACCGTGGTGTTCCTTAAAGGATGCTCTCTGGGCTGTCGCTGGTGTCAGAATCCGGAAAGCCGGGCGCGCACGCAGGATCTGCTGTTTGATGCACGTTTGTGCCTCGAAGGCTGCGAGCTTTGCGTAAAGGCGGCGCCGGGCGTCATCGAACGCGCGCTGAATGGCCTCCTTATCCATCGCGAAAAACTCACTGACGCGCATCTTACCCGCCTGACCGATTGTTGCCCCACTCAGGCATTGACCGTCTGCGGCGAGGTGAAAAGCGTGGATGAAATAATGATCACCGTTCTGCGCGATAAACCTTTTTATGACCGCAGCGGTGGCGGTATTACGCTTTCGGGCGGCGAACCGTTTATGCAGCCAGAGCTGGCCGCGTCGCTGTTTAAAGCCAGTCACGAAGCGGGCATTCATACCGCAGTTGAAACCTGTCTGCATGTGCCGTGGAAATACATTGAACCTTCATTGCCCTGGATCGATCTGTTCCTTGCAGATTTGAAACACGTTGCCGACGCGCCGTTTAAGCAATGGACGGATGGCAGCGCATCACGCGTGCTGGAAAACCTGAAAAAGCTCGCCGCTGCCGGGAAAAAAATCATCATCCGCGTTCCGCTGGTTCAGGGGTTTAACGCGGATGAAGAGGCCATTAAAGCGATTACCGATTTTGCCGCCGACGAACTGCACGTCAGCGAGATCCACTTTTTGCCCTACCACACGCTGGGCATCAATAAATACCACTTGCTCAACCAACCCTACCACGCGCCGGATAAGCCGCTGGATGCACCCGATCTGCTCGCCTTTGCGCAGCAGTACGCCTGCACGAAAGGTTTGACCGCGACTTTACGAGGATAAACCCATGACCCAACTGAAACTGGATACGCTCAGCGACCGCATCAAAGCACACAAAACCGCGCTGGTGCATATCGTCAAACCACCGGTCTGTACCGAACGCGCGCAGCATTACACTGAAATGTACCAGCAGCATCTGGACAAGCCGATTCCGGTACGCCGCGCGCTGGCGCTGGCACATCATCTGGCACAACGAACCATCTGGATCAAACACGACGAGCTGATCATCGGTAACCAGGCAAGCGAAGTCCGCGCCGCGCCGATCTTCCCGGAATACACCGTGTCATGGATTGAAAAAGAAATCGACGACCTGGCGGACAGACCAGGGGCTGGTTTTGCGGTCAGTGAAGAGAACAAGCGCGTCCTGCATGCCGTGTGCCCGTGGTGGCGCGGTCAGACCGTTCAGGACCGCTGCTACGGCATGTTTACTGATGAGCAAAAAGGGTTGCTGGAAACCGGTATTATCAAAGCTGAAGGCAACATGACCTCCGGTGACGCACACCTGGCGGTGAACTTCCCGCTTCTGCTGGAAAAAGGCATTGACGGCCTGCGGGAAAAAGTCGCAGAGCGCCGTTCTCGTATTAACCTGACTGTTCTCGAGGATCTGCATGGCGAGCAGTTTCTGAAAGCCATTGATATTGTGCTGGTTGCCGTCAGTGACCACATCGCCCGCTTCGCCGAACTGGCACGTAAAATGGCGAGTGAAGAGATGCGTATCAGCCGTCGTAACGAACTCCTGGCGATAGCAGAAAACTGCGATCTGATCGCCCACCAGCCGCCGCAAACTTTCTGGCAGGCGCTGCAACTGTGCTACTTCATCCAGTTGATTCTGCAAATTGAGTCCAATGGTCATTCGGTGTCGTTCGGGCGTATGGACCAGTATCTTTATCCGTACTACCGCCGTGACGTGGAGCTGAACCAGTCGCTGGACCGCGAACACGCCATTGAATTGCTGCACAGCTGCTGGCTTAAGCTGCTGGAAGTGAACAAAATCCGTTCCGGATCGCACTCTAAAGCCTCTGCAGGCAGCCCCCTCTATCAGAACGTCACCATTGGCGGACAAAGCCTGGTTAACGGTCAATCGATGGATGCGGTCAATCCGCTCTCTTACGCGATCCTTGAATCGTGCGGTCGTCTGCGCTCCACTCAGCCTAACCTCAGCGTGCGTTATCACGCCGGGATGAGCAATGACTTCCTCGACGCCTGCGTGCAGGTGATCCGCTGTGGCTTTGGGATGCCAGCATTTAACAACGATGAAATTGTCATCCCGGAATTTATCAAACTCGGAATTGAGCCGCAGGACGCCTACGATTACGCAGCGATCGGCTGTATCGAAACCGCGGTCGGCGGCAAGTGGGGCTACCGCTGCACCGGCATGAGCTTTATCAACTTTGCCCGCGTGATGCTCGCTGCGCTGGAAGGCGGTCGTGACGCCACCAGCGGGAAAGTCTTCCTGCCGCAGGAAAAAGCGCTTTCCGCCGGTAACTTCAACAATTTCGATGAGGTGATGGCCGCATGGGATGCGCAAATCCGCTACTACACGCGTAAATCGATTGAGATTGAGTATGTGGTCGACACCATGCTTGAAGAGAACGTGCACGATATTCTCTGCTCGGCACTGGTGGATGACTGCATCGAACGGGCGAAGAGCATTAAACAAGGTGGGGCGAAGTATGACTGGGTATCCGGCTTGCAGGTGGGTATCGCCAACCTCGGCAACAGCCTGGCCGCGGTGAAAAAACTGGTCTTTGAACAGGGGGCCATCGGTCAGCAACAGCTTGCGGCCGCGCTGGCGGATGATTTTGACGGCCTGACTCATGAGCAGTTGCGTCAGCGTTTAATCAACGGCGCGCCGAAGTATGGCAACGATGATGACACGGTCGACACCCTGCTGGCTCGCGCTTACCAGACCTATATTGATGAACTGAAGCAGTACCATAACCCACGCTACGGACGTGGTCCGGTCGGCGGCAATTATTACGCGGGCACCTCGTCTATCTCGGCAAACGTGCCGTTCGGCGCAGCGACTATGGCCACACCAGATGGGCGTAAAGCCCATACTCCGCTGGCCGAAGGGGCAAGCCCGGCGTCCGGTACTGACCATCTGGGTCCAACGGCGGTGATTGGCTCGGTCGGTAAACTGCCTACCGGTTCGATTCTGGGCGGTGTACTGTTAAACCAGAAGCTGAACCCGGCAACGCTGGAAAATGAATCCGACAAGCAGAAACTGATGATCCTGCTGCGCACCTTCTTTGAAGAGCACAAAGGCTGGCACATTCAGTACAACATCGTGTCGCGCGAAACCTTGCTGGAGGCGAAAAAACATCCTGATCAGTACCGTGATCTGGTGGTCCGTGTAGCCGGTTATTCCGCCTTCTTCACTGCACTTTCACCGGACGCGCAGGACGATATCATCGCCCGTACCGAACATATGCTGTAATTCTCCCCGTAGGCCGGATGGCGACACAAAGCGTCTTATCCGGCCTACTCGTCCCTCTTCACCGCTTTCATTCGAAATAAATTTGTGCTTTAGGTCACATTGTTATTAAAATGTTTCTGGTCGCAGTTTTGAGCCAGGAGCTTTATATGACCGTTAAAGTTATCGTCACCGATATGGACGGTACTTTTCTCAATGACGCCAAAAAGTACGATCACGCACGATTTATGGCGCAGTACCATGAGCTAAAAAAACGCAACATTGAATTCGTCGTCGCCAGCGGCAATCAGTATTACCAGCTCATCTCTTTCTTCCCCGAACTCAAAGACGAGATCTCTTTCGTTGCCGAAAACGGCGCGCTGGTGTTTGAGCATGGCAAACAGCTTTTTCACGGCGAACTCACGCGTCACGAATCTCAGGTTGTGATGGGCGAATTGCTGAAAGATAAACAGCTCAACTTTGTGGCCTGCGGTCTGCAAAGCGCGTACGTCAGTGAAAACGCGCCGGAACCCTTTGTCGCACTGATGTCGAAGCACTACCACCGCCTGAAGCCGGTGAAGGACTACCATGACATCGACGACGTGCTGTTTAAGTTCTCGCTGAATCTGCCAGACCAGCAGATCCCGTTGGTTATCGACCACCTGCACACGGCGCTGGACGGCATTATGAAACCCGTGACCAGCGGTTTCGGCTTTATCGATCTGATCATTCCGGGGCTGCACAAAGCGAATGGTATCAGCCGATTGCTGAAACGGTGGAACCTTTCACCAAAAGAAGTCGTGGCGATTGGCGACAGCGGCAATGATGCAGAAATGCTGAAAATGGCGCACTACGCTTTCGCTATGGCGAATGCCACCGACAGTATCAAAGCAATCGCCCGCTTTCAGACGGATGACAATAACCATGACGGCGCGCTGAACGTGATTCAGGCCTTGCTGGATAACACCGCCCCTTTCAACGTGTGACGGCAATAACCGGAACACCCTGTTCCGGTTTTATTTTCTTCCCCCCTGTTTGCCACCTCAACATTTTAAACTTGCATTAACTTTTTTATAACTTATATTATCACCTGTAAGATAAATAAGTTTCGAATGAAAGTTATGCGAGGTGGTTATGGCTTTTTCCTTCACAAGCGACACATTACCGGTCGACCATAAAGCGGCGATCCGTCAGATGAAGCAGGAACTGCGGGCGCAGCTCGGCGACGTCCAACAGATCTTCAGCCAGATTAGCGATACCATTGCCACCCGCGTGGCGGAAATCAACGCACTTAACACGCAGGGCGCCCCGGTGTGGCCTGAGCTATCGTATGCCGATATCAACGCTGGCACCGTCACGGCGCAGCAGCGCGAACAGATCAAACGTCGCGGCTGTGCGGTCATCAAAGGTCACTTCCCACGTGAGCAGGCGCTGGCCTGGGATCAGTCGATGCTGGACTATCTGGACAGAAACCATTTTGACGAGGTGTACAAAGGCCCCGGCGATAACTTCTTTGGCACCCTCACCGCTTCGCGTCCGGAGATTTATCCGATCTACTGGTCGCAGGCGCAAATGCAGGCCAGACAGAGTGAAGAGATGGCTAACGTGCAGTCGTTCCTCAACCGTCTGTGGACCTTTGAAAGCGAGGGCAAGCAGTGGTTTAACCCGGATGTCAGCGTGATCTACCCAGACAGGATCCGTCGCCGTCCACCGGGAACCACGTCAAAAGGGCTGGGCGCGCACACCGATTCCGGCGCGCTGGAACGCTGGCTGCTGCCGGCCTATCAGCGCGTCTTCGCGAAGGTGTTTAACGGCAAGCTGGCGGAATACGATCCGTGGCAGGCCGCCCATCGTACGGAAGTGGAAGAGTATACGGTGGACAACACCACCAAATGTTCAGTATTTCGCACCTTCCAGGGCTGGACCGCACTGTCGGATATGTTGCCCGGTCAGGGTTTACTGCATGTCGTCCCCATTCCGGAAGCCATGGCCTATGTGCTTTTACGTCCTTTGCTCGATGATGTTCCGGAAGATGAACTGTGTGGCGTGGCGCCAGGGCGGGTACTGCCGATATCCGAACAATGGCATCCTTTGTTGATTGAGGCGCTTACCAGTATTCCGCCACTGGAAGCAGGCGATTCCGTCTGGTGGCATTGCGATGTGATTCACTCCGTGGCGCCGGTGGACAATCAGCAGGGCTGGGGCAATGTGATGTATATTCCCGCCGCCCCGCTGTGCGAGAAAAATCTGGCCTATGCGCACAGCGTGAAGGCCGCGCTGGAGAAAGGCGCGTCACCGGGCGATTTCCCGCGAGAGGATTACGAAACAGACTGGGAAGGCCGCTTCACGCTGGCGGATTTGAATATCCACGGCAAGCGCGCGCTGAGGATGAGTTAACGGTCATACAGACCTTCCTGTTCAACGGCGGTGCGTCGTTTCCCCTGACGTATCCGCCGGACCGACTCCCGTACCGCAAGCGTACCATTGAGTAACAACGAACTGACTGGCGCCTCCGGGCGCACCAGACGTTGCTGGAGCATATACACCGCCTCTGTCCCCAACTCATCCCGAGGAACATGAACTGCTGTTAAGGGGACATCCTGAATCGACGCCAGATTAAAACCATCGATACTCATCACTGAGATATCCTGAGGGACACGTAATCCCCGTTTTTGCAGCGCGCTGATGACCCCTGCCGCCATAAAATCTCCCCCGACTAAAAAGGCGGTGGGTAAATCTTGCCCTTTTCTCTCGCTGATCCATTCACTGACCAGTTGTTCTGTCTCTCTGGCGCTAAAATTTGTGGCGACCAGCAGATCGCGGTCGTCAGTGAACTTCATGTTATGTGACCGCCACGCATCGCGGATCCCTGCTAAGCGCAGCTCCATTGTGTATCGGCGCAGGCAGAGAACGTTCATCACCTCACGATGCCCCATTTCAAACAGATAGCCCGCCGCTCGTTCACCAATCGCCCGATGATCGGGTGCCACCACGGGAAGACGCATGAGCCGATCGCGACAGTTAATCAACAGGCACGGTTTTCCGACATCAACGGCTAAATCATGAATATGCGGATCGTCGATCCCCAGCAAAATAGCGGCATGCGTATCCGGTTCGTTCATTCGCGCCAGAAACAATTGCGCATCACTGTCATGTTCCTCAAGAGCGCAGTAGCGCAACCGGACTTCGTGCGAAGCCAGTCCTTTATTCACACTCTGGATCACACGGTAATAAAAGATGTCGGACCGCTCATCAAATGCCCGCTGTGGCGCAAAGATCATCAGGCTATTGAGTAGCAGACGTCCTGCCGCCATCCCCTCCATCACACCCAGTTCACGTGCGCATTCCAGCACGAGACGCCGGGCGTTGTCGCTGGTGTTGGACTTACCCGCCAGCACACGCGAAACGGTGCTGATCGAGAGCTGCGTTCGGGCGGCAATTTCCCTGATTTTTAACCTTTTATCCATTTTGTGATCTTGCTCCACTTGCCTCATGAAAAAATTTTCACGACCTGAAATTGAAGCTCTGACTGGCTTCAAATGAATATTGACAGATGACTGCGTGCATTGATGAGAAAGCTTGCACAAATTCTGCTATTGGTCGCCCATTTTCTCCCTTAAGGTGAATTTGTCATACAGCTTCCATACTAGTTGTATAGCAACTTCATCGCTTAACGCAATAAAAACTAAAGCGATAACCGTATGACATTTTAAACATTCATCCCCCTACCGTCCGTCTTGTGGAGACAGAAAATGAGTCAGGACATCAACAATACGGTTGCGACAAGCAAGCCCCGTCGCGTCATAAAAAATCTGCGCTGGTATGTGCTGGTACTTTTTTTACTCGGCGTCACCGTTAACTACATCACCCGAAATTCATTAGGCATTCTGGCACCGGAACTGAAAGAGAGCCTGGGCATCACAACCGAGCAATATTCGTGGATTGTCGGCGCATTTCAGATTGCCTACACCATTTTCCAGCCGTTATGCGGATGGCTGATCGACGTGATTGGTTTGAAAATTGGCTTCATGGTTTGCGCTGGCATCTGGGCGCTCATGTGTATTTTTCATGCCGGTGCAGGAAGCTGGTTGCACCTTGCGATTCTGCGCTTTTTTATGGGGGCTTCAGAAGCGGCCGCCACCCCGGCCAACGCGAAAACAATCGGCGAATGGTTTCCGAAATCAGAGCGTCCCGTCGCTGCCGGCTGGGCTGGCGTGGGTTTCTCGATTGGCGCGATGCTCGCGCCGCCTATCATCTACTTCGCGCACGCCTCGTTTGGCTGGCAGGGTGCGTTTATGTTTACCGGTGTGCTGGCGCTGGTGTGGGTCGTCCTGTGGTGGGCGTTCTATCACAACCCGGAACAGCATCCGAATCTGAGTAAAGATGAACTGGACTTTATTAAGCAGGATAACGAACCACCAGCCGTCAAGCTGCCTTTCCTGACAGCGTTAAAAACCGTCTCAAAAAACAAACGATTCTATGGTATCGCCATCCCGGCTTTTATGGCGGAGCCTGCCTGGGCCGTACTGAGCTTCTGGGTGCCGCTGTATCTCGCCAAAGAACACGGTATGGATCTGAAGCAGATCGCGATGTTTGCCTGGCTACCGTTCCTGGCCGCCGATCTCGGCAGCGTAGCGAGTGGCTACCTGACGCGTCTGTATACCCGCTGGTTCGGCTGCTCCCGCGTTAACTCGGTCGTAGCCAGTTCCGTGACGGGCGCGTTCCTGATGATCTCTCTGGCCATTGTGGCCATTACCCGCGACCCGTATATCACCATTATCCTGATCTCTATTGGCGGCTTCGGACATCAGATCATCTCCTGCATGCTGAGTGCGCTCGTTGTCGAGTCGTTTGATAAAGGTCAGATGGCCACCGTTAACGGTATGCGCGGTTCGGCGGCGTGGATCGCCAGCTTCCTGTTCTCCCTTTTGATTGGTGTTACGGCTGACAAAATCGGCTTTAACCCCCTCTTCATTGCCATGGGTTTCTTTGACCTGATTGGCGCTGTTTTCCTGGTGGCATTTATTGCTGAACGTCGCGCCAAGCGCGCCTGATCGTGGATGTATTGCATATGAAAACCCTGAAAAACTGGACCCTTGATAAACAATCGGCCACTCACCTTGAACTGGTGGTGGATAAACAGCACCGTCTGTGTCTTTACGTACTCGAAGAAAATCTCTTCCGTGTGCTGATCAAACGCAAAGGTGAACTGGCGCTGGACCGAACCTGGAGCATCGCGCCTGAAAAAGACGTACCGTGGGAAGGTCGCCGTCGTGACGATATAAGCGGTTTCTCCTGCCCGGCCTGGACCCTGACGCAGCAGGATGAAACGCTCACCGTGGCAACTGAACAACTGCGCGTGACGGTCCACCAACCGCTGTGGCTGGAGTGGGAATACCGTAACGATGCCGGCGCCTGGCAGCCGCTGGTGAACGATCGCGCCACCAGCGCCTACCTTTTGAACGCCCACGGTGACGGCGTGGCGCATTACCTGAGCCGGCGTAAAGATGAACGTTTTTACGGTCTGGGTGAAAAAGCCGGCGATCTGCAGCGTAACGGTAAGCGCTATGAAATGCGTAATCTGGATGCGATGGGTTACAACGCCGTGAGCACCGACCCGCTGTACAAACACATCCCGTTCACTCTCACCCGCCGCGACGACGTGAGCTACGGCCTGTTTTACGACAACCTGAGCAGTTGCTGGCTGGATTTGGGGAACGAGATCGATAATTATCACACCGCTTATCGCCGCTGGCAGGCGGAAGCTGGCGATATTGATTACTACCTGTTTACCAGCAAACGGGTACTGGACGTCACCAAAGCCTTTGTGCGCCTGACCGGGAAAACGCTGTTTGGGCCGAAGTGGAGTCTGGGCTACAGCGGTTCCACGATGCACTATACCGACGCGCCGGATGCGCAAAACCAACTCATGAACTTTATCCGACTGTGTGAAGAACACGCGATTCCGTGCGACTCGTTCCAGCTCTCGTCGGGATATACCTCAATTAACGGTAAGCGCTATGTCTTTAACTGGAACTACGACAAAGTGCCGCAACCTAAAGTGATGAGTCAGGCATTCCACGATGCCGGGCTGAAGCTTGCTGCCAACATCAAGCCCTGTCTGTTGCAGGATCATCCTCGCTATAACGACGTCGCGGAAAGCGGCCTGTTTATTCGTGATTCAGAAACCGATTCACCGGAACGTTCCAGTTTCTGGGATGACGAAGGATCGCACCTCGACTTTACCAACCCGCAGACCATTCAGTGGTGGCAGAACGGTGTGACGACGCAACTGCTGGAGATGGGCATCGACTCCACCTGGAACGATAACAACGAGTTCGAAGTGTGGGACGGCGAAGCGCGCTGTTACGGCTTTGGCAAGGAAATTGCCATCAAACACATTCGCCCGGTGATGCCGTTACTGATGATGCGCGCCTCGCTGGAAGCGCAACAGCGTTTTGCCCCGGATAAGCGACCGTATCTGATTTCCCGCTCGGGTTGCGCCGGTATGCAACGTTACGTTCAGACCTGGAGCGGCGATAACCGCACCAGTTGGAATACTCTGCGTTATAACACCCGCATGGGGCTGGGAATGAGTCTTTCCGGGCTGTTCAACGTCGGTCACGATGTCGGCGGATTCTCTGGCGATAAACCCGACGCCGAACTGTTCGTAAGATGGGTACAGAATGGGGTGATGCATCCACGCTTTACCATTCACTCGTGGAATGACGATCATACGGTGAACGAGCCATGGATGTATCCGGGCGTGACGCCAGCCATTCGCAGTGCGATAGTGCTGCGTTATCGGCTGCTGCCCTATCTCTACACCCTGCTCTGGCAGGCGCATGCCGATGACGAACCGATGCTACGTCCGACGTTCCTCGACCACGAGCATGACGCGCAGACCTTTGAAGAATGCGATGACTTCCTGCTAGGCCGCGACCTGCTGGTGGCAAGCGTGGTAGAAGCGGGTCAGCGCGAGCGCCGCGTCTGGCTGCCGGATAACGAAACCGGCTGGTACGATTTTTACACTCACGAGTGGTTCTCTGGCGGTCAGTGGATCACCCGCGATGCGCCGCTGGAAAAACTGCCGCTGCTGGTACGCGCCGGGGCGGGTCTGCCGTTAAGCGAGCGTATTACCCATGTGTCCGCTGAAAAAGACAACACCCGCGAGCTGAAGCTGTTCCCGGTGAAGGGCGTCGGCACGACCACCGGAATGCTGTTTGAAGATGACGGCGAGTCATGGGGATATCAGCACGGCAATGCGCTGTGGGTAGAGTGGGAAATGCAATGCGACGGCGCAACCATTAACCTGAAGGTGAACGCCCGCGGGGATTATCGTCCGGCGTGGAAAGCCCTGAAGGTGTCGTTACCGGCAGGCGAAAGACGCACGCTGTTGGTGAATGGCGTTGAAGGGAGTGAATGGGTGGTGTAGTACTGACTGATACCCTAGCCCTCTCCTACGGGGAGAGGGAACAGGAGCACGCCTCCTTTCCCTAAGTATTTCGCGCTGCAGGAAGGCGGCAAACCTGTGAATCCCCGGGAGCTTACATAAGTAAGTGACCGGGGTGAACAGGTGAAGCCAACGCATCTGCAGCGTGAAAGACGACGGGAAATTAGTTGTCGATCCCTTTACTGCGCAGGTAGTCTTCGTAGTTACCGCTGAAGTCCACCACGCGCTCTGGGGTGATTTCCAGCACGCGGGTCGCCAGCGAGCTCACAAATTCACGGTCGTGAGAAACGAAGATCAGGGTACCCTGATACATCTCCAGCGCCATGTTCAGCGATTCGATGGATTCCATATCGAGGTGGTTAGTCGGTTCATCCATGACCAGAATGTTTGGTTTCTGCATCATCAATTTACCGAACAGCATGCGACCCTTTTCACCACCCGACAGCACCTTAGCTGGCTTTTTGATGTCGTCCTGGCTGAACAGCAGACGACCAAGGATGCTGCGCACCGCCTGTTCGTCATCGCCTTCCTGCTTCCACTGACTCATCCAGTCGAAGACCGTCAGATCGTTTTCGAATTCATATTCGTGATCCTGCGCATAATATCCAATGCGCGCGTTCTCCGACCATTTCACGGTACCGCTGTCGGCGTCCAGATCGCCCACCAGCGTTTTCAGCAGCGTCGATTTACCCACGCCGTTGGTCCCCAGTACCGCCAGTTTCTCACCGACTTCCAGCAGCAGGTTCACGCCTTTAAACAGCGGACCGTTATCAAAACCTTTGCTGATCGCTTCCACTTCCAGCGCGTTACGGAACAGTTTCTTGTCCTGCTCGAAGCGGATAAACGGGTTCTGACGGCTGGATGCCTTCACTTCATCGAGTTTGATTTTATCAATCTGACGGGCACGAGACGTCGCCTGACGAGATTTAGAGGCGTTGGCGCTAAAACGGCTGACGAAGGATTGCAGGTCGGCAATCTGCGCTTTTTTCTTGGCGTTATCCGCCAGCAGACGTTCGCGCGCCTGCGTCGCGGCGGTCATATATTCGTCGTAGTTCCCCGGATAAATTCGCAGTTCGCCGTAGTCGAGATCCGCCATGTGCGTGCACACCATGTTCAGGAAGTGACGGTCGTGCGAAATGATGATCATGGTGCTGTCACGTTCGTTCAGCACCTGCTCCAGCCAGCGAATGGTATCGATGTCCAGGTTGTTGGTCGGTTCGTCGAGCAGCAGAATATCCGGATTGGAAAACAGCGCCTGGGCCAGCAGTACACGCAGCTTCCAGCCGGGAGCGACTTCGCTCATCGGACCGTAGTGCTGCTCTACCGGAATACCAACGCCAAGCAGCAGTTCACCGGCGCGCGCTTCAGCCGAGTAACCGTCCATTTCGCCGTATTTCACTTCCAGATCGGCCACCTTGTAGCCATCCTCTTCGCTCATCTCCGGCAAGGCGTAGATACGATCGCGCTCCTGCTTCACTTCCCACAGTTCACCGTGGCCCATGATCACCGTATCGAGCACCGTGAACTCTTCAAAAGCAAACTGATCCTGGCGCAACTTACCGATACGCTCGTTCGGATCGAGAGAAACGTTACCCAGCGTCGGCTCAAGGTCGCCGCCGAGAATTTTCATAAAGGTGGATTTACCGCTACCGTTGGCGCCAATCAGGCCGTAACGGTTGCCGCCGCCAAATTTGACGGAAATGTTTTCGAACAGCGGCTTACTGCCGAACTGCATGGTGACGTTGCTGGAAACTAACACGGACGTATCCTAAAGAATATGTGACAAACCGCGTATTATGCCACAAGTCTGAAATAAGATCGCGCCTCGTCGCAAACGACTACACTGGGGTAACAGGAAAAAAATGTGATTTCGTACACATCTGAATTCCCTGTTAACAGGAATGCACATATAATGCGCTCCCAACACTACAGAATTCTCAACCCAACAGCCTGCCAGGCAATGAATCTCGCATAACATGAATATGAAATTAACAACGTTTTTCGCGGCAGCACTCGCGGTCGTCGGCTTTTGCAATACCGCATCCGCTGTCACTTATCCCCTGCCAACGGATGGTAGTCGCGTCATTGGTCAGAATCAGGTTATCACCATCCCGGAAGGTAACACGCAGCCGCTGGAATATTTTGCTGCTGAATACCAGATGGGACTTTCCAACATGCTGGAAGCCAACCCGGGCGTGGATACCTTCCTGCCAAAAGGCGGCACCGTGTTGAATATTCCGCAGCAGTTGATTCTGCCGGACACCGTGCACGAAGGTATCGTGATTAACAGCGCGGAAATGCGTCTGTACTACTACCCGAAAGGCACCAATACGGTGATCGTCCTGCCTATCGGTATCGGTCAGTTAGGTAAAGACACGCCAATCAACTGGACCACCAAAGTAGAACGTAAGAAAGCCGGTCCGACCTGGACGCCAACCGCGAAAATGCACGCTGAATATCGTGCCGCAGGTGAACCGCTGCCTGCCGTTGTTCCGGCAGGTCCGGATAACCCGATGGGTCTGTACGCGCTGTACATTGGGCGTCTGTACGCCATTCACGGCACCAACGCCAACTTCGGTATCGGCCTGCGCGTGAGCCACGGTTGCGTGCGTCTGCGTAACGAAGACATCAAATTCCTGTTCCAGAATGTGCCTGTTGGCACGCGCGTACAGTTTATCGATGAGCCGGTAAAAGCAACCACTGAGCCTGATGGCAGCCGTTACATCGAAGTTCACAACCCACTGTCGACGACTGAAGCGCAGTTTGAAGGCGGCGAAATCGTACCGATTACCCTGTCGAAGAGCATTCAGAACATCACCAATCAGGCCGATGTTGACCAGAACGTGGTAGAGCAAGCTATTCAGAACCGTTCAGGGATGCCGGTTCGTCTGAATTGATACGAATCTGGACAATATAAAGGGCGGATAATTTTTCCGCCCTTTTTTGTTGATTTTAATTGGTATTATCTCAGCAGTAACAGCCCATACCCCACCAACGCCGCCCACACCAGCATCGGCAGTGAATAGAGATGAAAGCGCCACCAGATGCGTCGGTCGTTTGCCATCCGTAGCGCAATCAAATTCGCCAGCGATCCCGGCAACAAACCAAATCCACCGACGTTGACCGCCCATGCCAGCAGCACGGTCGGAGGCACGTAATTCAGCAGTAAGATGGTGCCGGGAACATTGCTGATAAACTGCGACAGACCAATTGCCGTCAGCCACAGGCCGGGTTCAGACAGCGAGCCGACGTGACTTAACGTTCCCTGCAATGCCGGCAGTTGCGTCAGTAGATGAACATCAATAAACATCGCCATAAACACCAGCAACAGCGTCCAGTCAACGCTCAACACCACACGCCGCGCCAGTAACAGAAACCCCAGCGCGACAATCGCCAGCCCTACCAGCTCTTGTTTGAACTCCAGCGCCGTCAGAAAAACGAGGTACAGCCCCAGACACCCCCATACCAGTCGCGGCTGCCATTGCGGCGCATGCGTGCCGGTGTGGTACGACAGCGGCTTATTAGGGAAGCAGAACCAGCACACGACCAGCAGCGTCACCATCATCGCAACGGCAAGCGGCGCCATCTGGCTGATAAAGGCAAAAAATGAGAGACCAGAACGCCCCCACAGCAAAATGTTTTGTGGGTTGCCGATGGGCGTTAACAGCGAGCCAGCATTCACGGCCAGCGCTTCAAAAATAATCAGCCGGTTGACCGGTATCGCGCACAATTTCTTCAGGGTGATAGTAAGTGGCACGACGATAAAGAGCGCGACGTCGTTGGTCAGAAAAGTGGAAAGCAGCGCCGCTGCCAGCACCATGAACATCGCCAGACGGCGCTCAGTCGCAAAGCGGCGGGTCATTTTACGTCCCAGCACATCGAAATAGCCGCTAAGCTCAACGCCTTTAGTCAGCAACATCAGGCCGCTCAGGATGATAATGGTGTGCCAGTCAATAGCGCCAGGCCACGTCCATGGCGTGAACGGCACCCACAGACTCAACGCCACGCCAACGACAATCAATAGCTGAAAAAAACGGTCGCGTTTCAACGCCCGCAATAAAGGCAGGTTCATTCAACGGAAGTTCCGTGTTGTTCGGTAAACAGCCGGAATGCGTCCAGCGTCTCCTGACTGACATGATGCTCCATCCCCTCAGCATCGCGACGGGCTATCTCAGCGCTCACCCCCAGCACCAGCAGGAAGTTCTCCACGATCTGATGGCGCTCACGGCTTTCCTGCGCCAGCTTCTCCCCTTCCGGGGTTAAGAAAACGCCGCGCCAGGGGATCATTTCGATCAATCCCACCGAGGCCAGGCGTTTGAGCATCTTCGCCACCGTGGGTTGGGACACCCCGAGCCGGGCCGCCATATCCACCTGACGCGCTTCACCGACTTCAATAATCAGATCAGAAATCAACTCAACATAGTCGTCAATCAGCTCACGCCGATGCGCCTCTCTCACCTGACGAAACCCTTCGACGTGTTCTTCAACGTTCACTAACTGCGTCACTTTTTTTGTTGTTGGCATACCTGCGCGACGACTCATTCTGCTTCCTCATTCCTGTGACGCGTTAACAGCATCTAATTGGAGAGCGTCCATTGTAAACCAGAGTTGCCCAGGCACAAAAAATTAACGTTTTAGCAATAGCTATATAATATAGCCTGTGCTATATCTGTATGTAATGCAATCATCCCTCAAGGATCGACGGGATTAGCAAGTCAGGAGGTCTTATGAATGAGTTCAAGAGGTGTATGCGCGTGTTTAGTCATTCTCCCTTTAAAGTACGGTTAATGCTGCTCTCTATGTTGTGCGATATGGTCAACAACAAACCGCAGCAAGATAAACCTTCCGATAAATAGCGGCGTCGCGGTACGCCGCTTCACTCCTGCTTTCATGCAGGCATAACGCGTTTTGGTCTGAAAAACCCCACTTTTTGTCGGATTTGCAATCCCCTTCGCAAAAGATTTGTTCGTCAGTAGTTGACCTGAACGGCGGCTCGCTCTATCTTCTTGCAGCCCTGCGTATATTGCGGCTCGCGGATGCGGACCCCTTTCCACTCTTCACGCACTCTTGCAGGTATTGACCCTTGACGCCAGGGTAAGCACATGGCGTTTGTTACGATAGTGGCATATGAATTTAACCCTCAAAGAATCGCTTGTTACCCGTAGCCGGGTATTTAGCCCGTGGACTGCGTTCTACTTTTTACAGTCGCTATTAATTAACCTCGGCTTAGGTTACCCCTTCAGTTTGCTCTACACCGCTGCGTTTACGGCTATTTTGCTTTTGCTATGGCGAACATTGCCTCGCGTACAAAAAGTTCTGGTCGGTGTCAGTTCGCTGGTGGCGGCTTGTTATTTCCCTTTTGCTCAGGCCTACGGCGCGCCTAATTTCAATACATTGCTGGCATTGCACTCCACCAATATGGAAGAGTCGACCGAAATCCTGACGATTTTTCCGTGGTACAGCTACCTGGTCGGCTTATTTATTTTTGCGCTCGGCGTAATAGCAATCAGGCGAAAAAAAGAGAATGAAAAAGCGCGCTGGAATACCTTCGACAGCCTGTGTCTGGTATTCAGTGTGGCGACATTTTTTGTTGCTCCCGTGCAAAACCTGGCCTGGGGTGGCGTATTTAAACTGAAAGATACTGGCTATCCGGTATTTCGTTTTGCTAAGGATGTCATCGTCAATAATAACGAGGTGATTGAAGAGCAAGAACGGATGGCAAAACTTTCCGGAATGAAAGATACCTGGACGGTCACTGCCGTTAAGCCGAAGTATCAGACCTATGTGGTGGTGATCGGTGAAAGCGCGCGTCGCGATGCCCTCGGTGCCTTTGGCGGTCACTGGGACAATACCCCGTTTGCCAGCAGCGTTAACGGTTTGATATTTGCTGACTACATTGCCGCCAGTGGCTCCACGCAGAAATCGCTTGGCTTAACGCTCAATCGCGTTGTCGATGGCAAACCACAGTTTCAGGATAACTTTGTCACCCTGGCAAATCGCGCGGGCTTCCAGACCTGGTGGTTTTCCAACCAGGGTCAAATCGGCGAATACGATACCGCTATCGCCAGCATCGCCAAACGAGCAGATGAAGTGTACTTCCTGAAAGAAGGTAATTTTGAAGCAGATAAAAACACCAAAGACGAAGCGTTACTGGATATGACCGCTCAAGTGCTGGCGCAAGAGCACTCGCAACCGCAGCTGATTGTTCTACATCTGATGGGCTCACATCCGCAGGCCTGCGACAGGACACAAGGAAAATACGAAACCTTTGTGCAATCGAAAGAAACGTCGTGCTATCTCTATACCATGACGCAAACGGACGATTTACTGCGCAAGCTGTACGATCAGTTACGCAACAGCGGCAGCAGCTTCTCGCTGGTTTACTTTTCTGACCACGGTCTGGCCTTTAAAGAGCGCGGTAAAGACGTGCAATACCTTGCCCATGATGATAAATATCAGCAAAATTTCCAGGTGCCTTTTATGGTCATTTCCAGCGACGATAAAGCGCATCGTGTGATTAAAGCCCGCCGCTCAGCCAATGACTTCTTAGGCTTTTTCTCCCAGTGGACGGGGATTAAAGCGAAGGAAATTAACATCAAATACCCGTTTATATCTGAGAAGAAAGCCGGGCCGATATACATCACCAACTTCCAGTTACAGAAGGTGGATTACAACCATCTCGGAACCGATATTTTCGACCCGAAACCTTAAAAACAAAAATCCGCCCCGAGAGGCGGATTTTTTATATCACCAAAGTGATTAGAAGCGGTAACCAACACCGGCAATCCAGGTGCCTACGTCAACGCTACGAATACGGCTCTGCTCGTAAGAGAAGTCCAGAGCAACGTTTTCGATCGGGTTGAACTGCACACCTGCGCCATAAGAGAAACCATAATCGCTGGTGTCATCTTTATGCGTCGGATAGTTGGTGTCCTGGAATTTACCGTAGCCCACACCCACAACACCGTAGATGCTTGCCCAGTCGTTCAGACGGTAAGCCGGACCAGCAGTGATGCCGTAGTACTGAGTTTTGTTGTAATCGCCTGCACCGTTAGTACGATCTTTTTCGGTGTAAGTGAAGGAACCGATTACGCCCAGCGGGTTGTTGTCCTGCTCATAGCGATACTTCAGGTTGAAACCGTTCATTTTGTTCGCCGCGCCCTGAGCATCGCTCTGAGCATAACCACCGGTAACGGTAGACGTTGCAGCGACAGCGGAACCTGCGGAGATAGCCAGAACAGCGGCCAGTGCTGAAAGACATGCAATTTTTTTCATAACCACCTCAAATGTGCTTCAAATAAATCCTAAGTGTTAAATATATCAAAAATTGATGAGAAACTCTTTGCGATTAGTGATGTCTAACGGGCAATTTCATGTAACAGAACGTTTCCATCAACCGCTATCTCTTTCAATTAACATCACTTTTCCAGATATTTGCCCCATTATTACGCGCATAATAAAGGACATTCATCCAGATTATTCCTAATCTGCCAGCGCATTAATCCATCAATTTGCCGCCATTTTACGGCTTTCCAGAAATTTTTTTTCAACGAAGACTCAACCGTAGATGGTTATTTCCATTACACTGCCTCTTTTACTTTTCTATACACAAATCAGGCAAGTTGCTGGATGGCGTGTATCTACAGTTATGTCGGGAGAACGGATGCCAGGGTCGTCACGTAAAACGCCAGTTTGGCTGCCTGTTTTAGTACTGCTTATTGCCATGGCCTCAATCCAGAGCGGCGCATCGCTGGCAAAATCATTGTTTCCGCTGGTTGGCGCGCCCGGTGTGACCGCTCTCCGTCTGGCGTTAGGCACGCTGATTCTTATTGTCTTCTTCAAGCCATGGCGTCTGCGGTTTGCCAAAGAGCAGCGTCTGCCGCTGCTTTTTTACGGCCTGTCGCTGGGGGGAATGAACTACCTCTTCTATCTGTCGATTCAGACGGTCCCGCTGGGGATCGCTGTCGCGCTGGAGTTTACCGGGCCGCTGGCGGTCGCCCTGTTCTCTTCGCGACGCCCCGTTGATTTTATCTGGGTGGTACTGGCGGTTCTCGGACTCTGGTTCCTGCTGCCGCTGGGTCAGGACGTTTCGCATGTCGACCTGTTCGGCGCCACCATGGCACTGGGCGCAGGCGCCTGCTGGGCTATCTATATTCTCAGCGGACAACGCGCCGGCGCTGAGCACGGCCCGGCCACTGTCGCGATAGGTTCGCTGATTGCGGCTCTGGTTTTCGTCCCACTTGGGGCTGTGCAGGCCGGGGAAGCGCTCTGGCACTGGTCTGTCATTCCGCTGGGTCTGGCGGTTGCGGTACTGTCGACGGCGCTCCCCTACTCGCTGGAGATGATTGCCTTAACCCGTCTGCCTACGCGCACCTTTGGCACGCTGATGAGTATGGAACCCGCACTGGCCGCACTGGCAGGTATCCTGTTTCTGGGCGAAACGCTCACGTTTGTCCAGTTGCTGGCGCTTGGCGCGATCATTGCCGCCTCGATGGGCTCGACGTTGACCATTCGACGGGAAAGCAAAATAAAAGAGGTTGATGTAAATTAATTTTACATTTCTGCATGGTTGCATAACCATGCAGAATATCTTCCCGCTGTTTTCCCTGTATTTTCCTGATATTTCCCCACCGTCTATCTGCCCCGTACCGACTATTTATCCGCCTTCTCATGTCGGCATCAGAATATTGTTACCGCTGGTCTAACTCTTGCGCAACTACATGAATAGTAATGCAATTAAATACCGATGGTGTTAAATACTATTAAAGCGATAGGCAGAGCCAGAAAAGCAGGAATCATAACCGGTGCTATACTGAATCTCGTAAATTACTGGGACATAACATCAAGAGGATATGAAATTATGAGTACCGCTAAATTGGTAAAAACAAAAGCGTCCAATCTGCTTTATACCCGCAACGATGTCTCTGACAGCGATAAGAAAGCAACGGTTGAGTTGCTGAATCGTCAGGTGATCCAGTTTATCGACCTGTCACTGATCACCAAGCAGGCCCACTGGAATATGCGTGGCGCTAATTTTATTGCCGTCCATGAGATGCTGGATGGCTTCCGTACGGCATTGACCGACCATCTCGATACCATGGCAGAGCGTGCCGTACAGCTGGGCGGTGTGGCGTTGGGGACTACGCAGGTTATTAATAGCAAAACGCCGTTGAAAAGCTATCCGCTGGACATCCATACCGTTCAGGATCATCTGAAAGAACTGGCAGACCGTTATGCTGTCGTCGCTAACGATGTGCGTAAAGCCATCAGCGAAGCGAAAGACGAAGATACCGCCGATATCTTTACCGCCGCGTCCCGCGATCTCGACAAATTCCTGTGGTTCATCGAATCCAACATCGAATAATCGTCTCATAAGTATTCCCTCTACAACCCTCGCCACGGCGGGGGTTTTGCACTTTTATGGTGCACCACATCGTCACCACTCCGTCGTAAAGTAAAATATTTGTAATAATCACCTCACACAATCGTTAACGAAAGATTGTTTTATCAACGATCTTTGCGCTAAATAGGCAGACCGTTCACGCCCCCTCCAGGCTGCACTAAATCAGTGCCCCAGAATGGTGCAAAAAGCGAGTTTTGCTCCGAGACCTGTGCACAAGCGTGCAGTCCTCTCTTGTTAAAACAAGGGGTTGCAAAACTGGCACGATTCTTTCATTACATTTATCGTTCTCGCAGGGGATCGCCCCGTGGATAAAAAAGGAAATGCTATGAAGTCTGTATTAAAAGTTTCACTGGCAGCACTTGCTCTGGCTTTTGCGGTGTCCTCTCATGCCGCGGATAAGAAACTGGTTGTCGCAACTGACACCGCGTTCGTGCCGTTTGAATTCAAACAGGGTGACAAATACGTTGGCTTTGATGTGGACCTGTGGGCCGCCGTAGCAAAAGAACTGAAGCTGGATTATGAACTGAAACCGATGGATTTCAGCGGCATTATCCCGGCGCTGCAAACCAAAAACGTTGACCTGGCGCTGGCGGGCATCACCATTACTGACGAGCGCAAAAAAGCGATCGATTTCTCTGACGGTTACTACAAAAGCGGTCTGTTAGTGATGGTGAAAACCAACAACAACGACGTAAAAAGCGTAAAAGATCTGGACGGTAAAGTGGTCGCGGTGAAGAGCGGTACTGGCTCCGTTGATTACGCCAAAGCCAACATCAAAACGAAAGATCTGCGTCAGTTCCCGAACATCGATAACGCCTACATGGAACTGGGTACCAACCGCGCAGACGCGGTTCTGCACGATACGCCGAACATCCTGTATTTCATCAAAACCGCAGGTAACGGCCAGTTCAAAGCGGTGGGTGAATCACTGGAAGCGCAGCAGTACGGTATCGCATTCCCGAAAGGCAGCGACGAACTGCGCGAGAAAGTGAATGGCGCGCTGAAAACGCTGCGTGACAACGGTACTTATAACGAAATCTACAAAAAATGGTTCGGTACTGAACCTAAATAATAATGGCTTTGCCTTCAGATGTTGCCCGGAGGCGCTAAGCGTACCGGGCATTTGATTTTTTTTTTCACCACGGTAACAGGAACAACATATGCAGTTTGACTGGAGCGCCATCTGGCCCGCCATTCCGATCCTGCTTCAGGGCGCCAAAATGACCCTGTGGATCTCCATCCTCGGTCTGGCTGGCGGGATCATCATCGGCTTGCTGGCGGGTTTAGCCCGAACTTATGGCGGCTGGATCGCCAATCACGTCTCTCTTGTCTTCATTGAAGTCATCCGCGGCACGCCGATCGTCGTCCAGGTGATGTACATCTATTTCGCCCTGCCGATGGCTTTCCCGGACTTGCGCATCGACACCTTCAGCGCCGCCGTTATCACGATCATGATTAACTCCGGAGCCTATATCGCGGAAATCACCCGTGGTTCGGTCCTGTCGATCCATAAAGGGTTTAGCGAAGCGGGTCTGGCGCTGGGTCTTTCCCGTCGGGAAACCATCCGTCATGTGATCATGCCACTTGCGCTGCGTCGTATGCTGCCTTCGCTCGGTAACCAGCTCATCATCAGTATCAAAGATACATCGCTGTTTATCGTCATCGGCGCGGCGGAACTGACCCGCAGCGGTCAGGAAATTATTGCCGGCAATTTCCGTGCCCTGGAAATCTGGACCGCGGTGGGTGTTATTTACCTCATCATCACGCAAGTCCTGAACATCGTGCTTCGTAGTCTGGAAAGAAGGATGAAAATCCTGTGATTGAATTTAAAAACGTCTCAAAGCATTTTGGCCCGACCCAGGTGCTGCATAACATTGATCTGAGCATTAAGCAGGGCGAAGTGGTGGTGATTATCGGGCCATCGGGTTCCGGTAAATCCACGTTATTGCGCTGCATAAATAAACTCGAAGAGATTACCTCCGGCGATCTGATCGTTGATGGGCTAAAGGTCAACGACCCGAAGGTCGACGAGCGTCTGATCCGTCAGGAAGCCGGGATGGTGTTCCAGCAGTTCTATCTTTTCCCTCATCTGACCGCGCTGGAAAACGTCATGTTTGGCCCGTTGCGCGTTCGTGGGACGAAGAAAGACGCTGCCGAGAAGCAGGCAAAAGAGCTGTTGGCGAAAGTGGGTCTGGCCGAGCGCGCTCACCACTTTCCGTCTGAGCTTTCCGGCGGCCAGCAGCAGCGTGTGGCGATTGCCCGCGCCCTGGCGGTGAAGCCGAAGATGATGCTGTTTGATGAACCGACCTCTGCACTCGATCCGGAACTGCGCCACGAAGTACTGAAAGTGATGCAGGATCTGGCGGAAGAAGGGATGACGATGGTCATCGTTACGCACGAAATCGGCTTTGCCGAAAAAGTCGCCTCACGCCTGATCTTCATCGATAAGGGTCGTATTGCCGAGGACGGTAATCCGCAAACCCTGATTGAAAACCCGCCAAGCCAGCGTTTGCAGGAGTTCTTGCAGCACGTTTCCTGACGGCCTGCCTCCCTTCCATCTGGAAGGGAGGTTTCTCTACGACTCTTCCCATTTCGAATCGCCGCGCCTCCAGCCACTATACTTATCTCTTTGTTCTGTTTTCTCACTGGAGGAGTCATGCGGTGGATCCTGTTCATCCTCTTTTGCCTGCTGGGCGCACCAGCCCAGGCGGTAACCATTCCCGGTGTCACAACCGGCGCTGATGCTGACGCGCAAACAACACCTGCGCCCGAACCTGATGTCGAGCAAAAGAAAGCGGCCTACGGAGCGCTGGCCGACGTACTGGAAAATGAGACATCGCGCAAAGAATTGATTGACCAGTTGCGTACCGTTGCCGCCACGCCACCGCCGGAACCGGTGCCCAAAATCACCCCGCCTGTGGTTGTGGAAGAAAAAACGGTACTGGAGAACGTTACCGATCTCAGCCGCCATTACGGCGAAGCCCTGTCTGGCCGCTTTGCCCAGCTCTATCGCAACATCACCGATGCGCCACACAAGCCCTTTAACAGCCAGACCTTCAGTAATGCCCTCAGTCACTTTCTGATGTTGGCCGCTGCAGTGTTCGGCTTCTACTGGTTGATTCGTCTGTGTATGTTGCCGTTGTACCGTAAAATGGGAAACTGGGCGCGGAAGAAGAACCGCGAGCGCAGCAACTGGCTCCAGCTACCGGCAATGATCGTTGGCGCCTTTATTATTGATCTGCTTCTGCTGGCGCTTACCCTGTTTGTCGGTCAGTTGTTGAGCGACAGGCTGAACGCGGGCAGTCGCACCATCGCGTTTCAACAAGGACTGTTTCTGAACGCCTTTGCCCTGATCGAATTTTTCAAAGCCATTCTGCGACTGATCTTCTGTCCGAACGTGGCGGAACTGCGGCCCTTTACCATTCAGGATGCCAGCGCCCGTTACTGGAACCGGCGACTGAGTTCGCTGAGCAGTCTGATTGGCTATGGCCTGATCGTCGCTGTTCCGATTATTTCCAATCAGGTAAACGTACAGGTCGGTGCGATGGCCAACGTGGTCATCATGCTGTGTATTACGCTGTGGGCGCTGTACCTGATTTTTCGTAACAAGAAAGAGATTACCCAGCACCTGCTGAATCTTGCGGAACGATCGCTGGCCTTTTTCAGTCTGTTTATTCGCGCCTTTGCTCTGGTCTGGCACTGGCTGGCAAGCGCCTATTTCATCGTCCTGTTTTTCTTCTCCCTGTTCGACCCCGGCAACAGCCTGAAGTTTATGATGGGGGCGACAGTGCGCAGTCTGGTGATCATCGGCATTGCTGCCTTCGTTTCCGGAATGTTTACCCGCTGGATCGCCAAAACCATTACCCTCTCCCCGCATACGCAGCGCAATTATCCCGAACTGCAAAAGCGGCTCAACGGCTGGCTTTCTACGGCATTGAATGTGGCGCGGATCCTGACGGTGTGTGTCGCCATCATGCTGCTGCTGAACGCCTGGAGACTGTTTGATTTCTGGAACTGGCTGCACAACGGCGCCGGTGAGAAGACGGTTGATATTCTGATCCGCATCGTGCTGATTCTGTTTTTCTCCGCAGTAGGCTGGACGCTGCTTGCCAGCCTAATCGAAAACCGGCTGGCTTCCGATATTCATGGCCGTCCTCTCCCCAGCGCGCGTACCCGCACGCTGTTAACGCTGTTTCGTAACGCACTGGCGGTGATCATCAGCACAATCACCATCATGATCGTACTTTCGGAAATCGGCGTTAACATCGCCCCACTGCTGGCCGGGGCCGGGGCGCTGGGGCTGGCAATTTCCTTTGGTGCGCAAACGCTGGTGAAAGATATTATTACCGGGGTCTTTATTCAGTTTGAAAATGGCATGAATACGGGCGATCTGGTGACCATCGGGCCGTTAACCGGTACGGTAGAACGCATGTCGATTCGCTCCGTTGGCGTACGCCAGGACACCGGGGCGTATCATATTATTCCGTGGTCATCGATCACCACCTTTGCCAACTTTGTCCGCGGCATTGGCTCGGTGGTCGCCAATTACGATGTGGATCGTCATGAAGATGCTGATAAGGCCAATCAGGCGCTGAAAGAGGCGGTCGCTGCGGTAATGGAAACCGAGGACGTTCGTGGGCTGATTATTGGTGAGCCGTCGTTTGCCGGGATTGTCGGATTAACCAACACGGCATTTACGCTACGGGTATCGTTTACCACGCTGCCGCTGAAGCAGTGGACGGTTCGCTTCGCGCTGGACAGTCAGGTGAAAAAACATTTCGACCTGGCGGGCGTTCGTCCACCGGTGCAGACCTGGCAGTTTCTGCCCGCCGCGCCAGCGGCAGCCACAACACCGGCCACACCGCCGTCGCGGCCACCCGGCGAGCCGACGCTCTAGCGCTTACGCGCGCTAAAACGACGGCGCTGGTCGTCGTCCATAAAGGTCCAGGCAATAAAGCGGCTCTGCTTTTGCCCCTGGGCCATCTCTTTTTTCACCACCTTGACCGCTCCCACGTCAGTCAGCGCACGATAGAGCGGCGGCAGGTTTTCGCCGCGTGACACCAGCGTGGTAAACCACATGACCTGACGGCCAAAAGCCTGGCTTTCGGAAATCATCGTTTTGATGAACGCGACTTCCCCCCCTTCGCACCACAACTCCTGCTGCTGACCGCCGAAGTTCAGCGCATCATCTTTGCTCTGTCCGAGGTTGCGACGTTTGCGCTCGCTTCCTGCACGAGCAGAGGCGGCGGAATCATGGAACGGCGGGTTGCACAGCGTCGCATCATATTGCTCATTTTTATGAATAATGCCGTTAAAAATAGCCGCTGGGGTTTTCTGACGACGCAGGCGAATGGCGCGCGTCAGCCCTGGATTGGCGCTGATAATGGCCTGCGCGCTGGCTAACGCCTGCTCATGCGTCTCAGTGCCCGTAAAACGCCAGCCATACTCATGCACGCCAATCAGCGGATAAATACAGTTCGCGCCCACGCCAACATCCAGGATTGTGGCCTGAGTTGGCACACTTCCCGTTGTCTCTGCAAGCAGATCGGCCAGATGGTGGAGGTAATCGGCACGCCCAGGAACAGGCGGACACAGAAACCCTTCAGGAATATCCCAATTTGCCACCCCATAGAAATGCGCCAGCAGCGCCTTATTCAAAGCCTTTACCGCCAGCGGATTGGCAAAATCAACGCTTTGTTCGCCTGCGGGGGTCAGGACGAGATACTGCGCCAGCTCAGGCGTGCCTTTGCAGAGCGTGGCAAGATCGTAGCGACTGTGGTGACGGTTGCGCGGGTGTAAGCCCGGTTTCTGGGGGGACATAGCATTCTCCTTTTAACAGCGGCGTAAGATACCCGCATAACGCAACGCGGTAAACCGGGTTGATAACAAACGGGCGCTTCTCTGCAGCGCATCTGCGCGCGAAATGGGGTGAAGTGGCGCAAATCGCCCAAATATCAATGATATGTATGTCATTGATTTGTCAATATACGTCAATATTTTTCGTTCAAATATTAAGCAGATCATCATCAATTTTTTACGCCATTTCTGCCGCACTGACGACCTAAACTTATCTGGCACTACACGTTGTTTCACTGAGGAGAGCATCATGAAAAAATGCCTCGTATTACTCGTCGCCACCACGCTTGCAGGCGTGGCATTAGCGGCGTCTGCAGCACAACCTTTGAGCAGTCCCGATACCGGTCAGCTACGTGCGTCAGGTACCGTCTCTGCCACTGGCGCAACCAACCTGAGTGATCTGGAGGATAAGCTGGCGGAAAAAGCGCAAGAACAAGGCGCGAAAGGCTTTATGGTTAATTCCGCAGGCGGTAAGAACCAGATGTATGGTACAGCCACCATTTACAAGTAACCTTCCCCACCACCTGCCCGATAGCGACGCCGCTTATCGGGCAATGTTCCCTTGACTGAGCAATTTTTGACCCCATCTTGACTATAATAACCTCGGTAAAAAGCGTGAGGAGAATAGTGCTATGGCTTCTGGTTGGGCAAATGATGACGCTGTGAACGAACAAATCAACAGTACAATTGAAGATGCTGTTGCACGTGCAAGAGGCGAAATTCCGCGCGGTGATAGCCTGTATGAATGTGAAGAATGTGGCGATCCGATCCCTGAAGCCCGCCGACAGGCAGTGCCAGGTGTAAGACTGTGCCTTAACTGCCAGCAGGAGAAAGATTCACAGAACTCATCCTATACAGGATATAATCGCAGAGGATCAAAAGACAGCCAGCTACGTTGACCTAAGCTTACATAGATATCAAGAACATGCCGTTTCGCTTACGCTCACGTTAAATTGCTCTTTGCGTAGCAAAATGTGCCGTTCATACCTCAACTGTAAAGTGAACTGCGTAGAACCGTAAATTCATCTCGTGAATTAATTAATAATCAATAAGTTATTTGTCATTCAATTTTTTTGATTAATGCTGTCAATTCTCTTCGATTTTATCTCTCGAAAAAAAGCGTGATACTCATCACATCGACGGAACATCGTCTTCCTTAATAAATAACCTGCGAGAGATTAACAATGAAAACTATCAAATATGCTGTTGCCGCTGTTGCCCTGTCTACTCTGTCTTTTGGCGTTTTCGCTGCCGAACCTGTTACGGCTGCTCAGGCGCAAAGCATGAATAAAATCGGTGTGGTTTCTGCAGAAGGCGCAACCACGCTGGACGGCCTGGAAGCAAAACTGGCTGAGAAAGCCGCTGCTGCCGGCGCAAGCGGTTACAGCATCACATCCGCCAACAACAACAACAAAATGAGCGGTACTGCTGTTATCTACAAATAAGTTTTACCCCGTCTGCTGCCAACAGACACCCTGCTCCAACCCTCATTGAACCTGAATTACCCTTGTTTGCCCGTCCGCCACTGGACGGGCTTTTTTTATCTGTCGCGCTAAAAACTGTCGTTGACTCGCGCCAGTCCTTGCTCGAGTGTTGCCACCTCACCCGTTGCCACCAGGCAACAGGCCATCTGGATTTTCAACGATGCGGGTACCGGCTCACTTCCCGCCAGGCAGCGTTCAATCCAGCGCGCGGTCGTCTCAGGATCCTTTGCCGCGGGCAGCGGTACAGGTTCGTCTGGCATTTCACTTTGTCGGCTCTGTAACACCCGGGTGCCAGTGCTATCAATCAGGCTAATCTGCGGGCAGCGTTGCGGATTGGCGTAAACCTCACCTTCGGTTCCGTGCATCAACAACCCACGCCCACCAATATCACTAAAGAATTTCGCGACGCGCGGCACATATTCCGGATGCGACACGCTGGCAAGACGCAGCGCGGCGTCTTCGGCAAACGGTGTCGCTAACTTCGCCAGCGTATGTGCGCTGTTGCGCACACCCAGTCGCCAGCGCATTGCCAGCTGTTTTTCCAGCGGCGGGCAGAGCGTACTCACCGGAATAAAGACTGGCTGATGTCCATCCAGTTTCGCCTGTGCCTGTCCGGCATGACGCGTCGGCGCAATCCCCATCAGTTCGAAAATGGTCTCTGTCAGCACGCGGGTCGGATCTTCGCTCACCCCATGCACGACGACCGGAAAACCCAGCTTGTGCAATAAAATCGCCAGCAGCGGCGTCAGGTTCGCCTGTTTACGCGCGCCGTTATAGCTGGGGATAACGATCGGCATCGGCTTCGCAACCGGCGGGGTAAGCTTAATGGAATGGTTTTGCATCGCCTCATAAAAGCCCAGCATTTCGGCTTCCCCTTCCCCTTTGATACGCAATGCAATCAGCACGCCGCCCATTTCCAGTTCCGGCACGTCGCCGTTGAGCATGTGGGTATAAAGCCCTCGCGCGGTATCCTGATCCAGATCGCGGGCGTGGTTTTTCCCCCGGCCGATCTCTTTAATTATTTTGCGGTAATCCATCGAAAACTCCTTGCCTCACACTCACGTTATTTACGCCGACGGCGCGTGGGTTTCGCTTTTTCTTTTGCCTTAACGATAACGTCTGGCACTGCGGGTCGTTCTATGGGAAAAACAGGTAATGCATCCAGTAAACGCTTGCCATAATTTTTGGTCAACAGACGCTTATCATAAATTACCACTTCTCCCCAACACCCGTGGCTACGGATCAAGCGTCCCACCTGCTGGATTAGATTAAACGAGGCGGCGGGCAAACTCTGCACTTCGAACGGATAGCGATTGAGACTTTTAAGCCACTCGCCTTCGGTGATCACCACCGGGCTGTCGATGGGGGGAAAAGCAATTTTGTGGATATGCACCTGACTGAGTAAATCGCCTTTCAGGTCCAGTCCTTCGGCGAAGGATTGCAGCCCCACCAGCACGCTACGCTCGCCGTTTTCCACCCGCTTACGGTGCAGTTCCACCAGCCGGTAGCGCGGCTGGTCACCCTGGACCAACAACAACAAGCGCAGATCGCTGACGTATTCCAGAAAGCGCTGCATCGCTCGCCCACTGGCAAATAGCACCAGCATGCCGGAATGTTTTTTACTTTCCAGCTGTTCGCGGAAATAAGCCGCCATCTCCGCAATATGCTGTTCTTCGTTGTCGATCAACGGTTCATAGCGCATCTGCGGAATAATAATTTTACCCTGTTCGACATGGTTAAACGGCGAATCGAGCGCGACGAAGCGGTCTCCGGCTTTTTCCTTCAGGCCGCTCATCTCCTGCAGACGCGAAAAACTATTAAGCGAACGCAGCGTGGCGGAGGTGACGATGATATGCGGCACACTGCGCCAGAGTAATCGCTCGAGTTGATCGCTCACGCGGATCCCCACGCAGTGAAACCAGACGTGGGGTTGCCCGTCGCGCACCTCGCGCGTCGTCCATTTCGACACCGGTGCGCCGGATGACTGGGCCAGCGAGGCCAGTCGCCACAGTTTGCTTTGCGCTTCAAACATCCCCAGCGCCCGGTTCATCTGCAAAATAGCCCGATGCAAACGCACAACATCATGGCTGCCGGTTTTCTCGCTGAGATCATTCAAAAACAGCTCCGCCAGACCGCGCAGCGTTTCGGTGAGCTTCGCCAGACGCTGGCAAATCTCCATCACTTCATCCGGCAGTTCCCCCATCGCAAAGCGATGTTCCGCTTCCTGCCCGGCAGGCATGTACAGACTGAGAATGTGATTAAGTGACGCGATAAGTTCATACAGCTCTTCGCAATGGGCGTTCAGACGCTCCGGATTCGCCAGCGGCGGCGTGGTCTTGGGGCGAAACTGCTCCATGCAAGTCGCCACCAGTTTGCTGAACAGATCCAGTTGCAGGCGATACCAGGAGGCGGTAATTTCCGCGCTCATTTCCAGCGCATCGCGGGCGACATCCGGCAGGTGATGGCCTTCATCCAGAACCAGCAGCAGGTTTTTCGGGTCCGGTAACACCGCTTCGCTTTCCATCGCCGCCATCACCAGCGCATGGTTTGCCACCACCACTTCCGCTTCCTGAATCTCGCGACGGGCGACAAAAAACGGGCACTCGCGGTAGTAGTGGCAGTTGCGGTTCAGGCAACTGGCTTTATCGGTACTCAGTCGTCGCCAGAGGTCGTCGTCAATGGCGATATCCGTATGATCGCGCAGGCCGTCCCACTTGTAGCTGTCGAGGTCGCCTTTTAACTTTGCGCAGCGCTTCTGTTCTTCCTGGTTGTTCGGCGTGAGTTCATCGTCAAGAAAGGCGAGCAGATCCTGTTGCGTGGGTTCAGTACTGGCCAGCGCCGTCAGATTTCGCGGACACACATAGCGCCCGCGTCCAAACGCGGCGGTAAAGCGAAGATCGGGAATAATTTTGCGCAGTAACGGCAGATCTTTACTGTAGATCTGATCCTGCAACGCCACGTTGGCGGTACTGACCACCAGCGTTTTTTGCTCTTCCCGTGCAATGGCAATGCCGGGAATGAGATAGGACAGGGTTTTCCCCACTCCGGTAGGCGCCTCTATCGCCAGATGACGCCCTTCTTCTCCGGTCAGCGTTTTCGCGACATCGGCAATCATCTGCCGCTGCGGCGCACGGGGGATAAAGTCGGGGATCTGTTCCTGAAGCGCCTTATACCAGACGGCGATTTGCGCTTTAAGCGCAGCGGTTAATGCCATGAGAAAACCTGAAACACTGTATAAACAGCCACTATTGTGGCACATTTCAGACCTGGAACGTATCTTTTTTGCCGCTTCTGGAAGGCGCTTCGCAACCTGGATTCGACGTGTCGGATGGCAGCTTACGCCTTATCCGGCCTACGGCTATAGACAATTCTATGCGCGCAGGCCTAATAAGCGCAGCGCCATCAGGCAACTGCGCTGTGACTTAATAGTAACCCAGCAGCTTCCACCACAGCATGCCAACCGCGAAAATGATAATGACGTTGAAGGTCACCACACACAGGTTGATTCGGTAAAACCGTGGTCGCTCGAAATAACCTTGCGCAAAGTAGATAGGGCCGGGTCCTCCGCCGTACTCGGTGTTCCCCCACATCAGGTTACTGAAGATACCGAAGCAGATAGCCACCATCATCGGCGGTGCGCCGGCGGCAATCGCCGTGGCGGCAAATGGTGCGTACAACGCGGCAACGTGCCCCGTGGCAGTGGCAAACAGATAGTGGACGTAGATGTACAAGACACCGAGCACGATAAAGGCTTCCATCGCTCCGAATCCCTGAATCCCGCTACCCAACTTCACCGTCATCCATTTGATGAATCCCAGATCCGCCAGACCCGTCGCCAGGCTGATGATCACGCTGAACCAGATCACCGTGTCCCACGCCGCATGGTCATTGAGGAGACTTTTCCAACTGACGGCCCCGGTCGCAAACAAATAAGCGGCCAGCCCCAGCCCGACCGACGTCGCCGAGATCCCGGTAATCAGACTGGTTCCCCAGCCCACCAGCGCCAGCACAAAGCCCACGGCCACTTTTTTCTCATTACTGCTCATGACGCCCAGTTCGCCCAGCGACTGTTTACCCATCGCTTTGGCTTCCGGTGTATGCTTCAGTTCCGGATCCAGCAGCTTATAGACCAGCAGCGGCATCAGGCAAAAACAGACCATCGCTGGAACGACGGCAGAAATAAACCAGCCGCCCCAGGTGATCTCCAGACCCAGCGTGGATTTTGCCAGGCTTGCCACCAGCGGGTTTGCCGCCATACCGGTTAAAAATATCGCCCCGGTGATCGGCGTAAACTGAAAGCAAACCATCGTCAAGAAATCGCCAATCCGCTTGCCAGTCGCGCCAGGAGCCGAACCGAGTACGTCGTTGATTGAGCGAGCGATCGGGAAAATAATCCCGCCAGACCGCGCCGTCACCGACGGCATCGCCGGGGCCATAATCAGGTCAGAAACACCGAGCGAATAGGCAATTCCCAGACTGCTTCCGCCAAACAGCGACAGCATTTTATAGGCAATACGTTTTCCCAGTCCGGAGGTCACAAACCCCAGCGAGAGCACGTAGGCGCAGAAAATCAACCATACCGTGCCAGAGGCAAAGCCTGACAGTGCCTTCGCCTCAGTCAACGTTTTGCTGAAGATCACCACGCAAAGCGCAATCAGCATAACCGCCCCCGAAGGGAGCGGCTGGGTCAGGATTGCCGCAATGGTGGCGGCAAAAATCGCAAACATATGCCAGGCCGCCGGGGTTAACCCTTCAGGAACGGGAATAAACCAAATGACGGCACCGATTACCAGCGGGATCAGAAATGAGAGAAGTTTCTTGCCCATGACAAAATTCGTAGACATAGCGCTATCCTTATTGCGTTAGCACAATCATGTTCATTTCCGTGACTGATATTTGGCCAGCACCTGATCGACCATTTCCGGCGCCATTCCCAGATAATTTGCCGGATCGGTCAGTTGGTTAATCAGTTGCGGATCCAGTCGTTGTGCCACTGTCGGCATAGCGTTCAGTACGTCGGCCAAGTGACCGCCCTTCTCGTTGACGATACGACAGGCGTCATAGACGACATCATGGGCATCCTGGCGGCCGATGTACGGAGCCAGCCCCATCATCACCGCTTCTGCCACAATCAGGCCGTTGGTCATCCCAAGATTGCGCAACATTGCCGCTTCATCGACCTCCAGTCCTGCCAGCATAAAGTTGGCCTGATGCAGCGCCCCTGCGCTCAGGACGAAACTTTCCGGGATCGCAATCCACTCCGCGTGCCACGGTCCGGTGGCGCGTTCCAGATCCTGAACCATCGCATCCAACATCAGCCCGGCCTGTTGACGAACGCCTTTTGCACAGGCCAGCATGAGTTCGCTGGAGATAGGATTGCGTTTTTGCGGCATAGTGCTGCTGGCACCACGGCCTTTAACGAACGGTTCATACAGTTCGCCAAACTCGTTCGATGCCATCAGCATCACGTCATAAGCAATCTTCCCTAGCGAACCGGTGATGACCGCCAGCAGGTTCACCGCCTCTGCGAAGCCGTCGCGCGCTACGTGCCAGGTGGAGGTCGGGACGTTAAGACCTAACTCTTCCATCAGCGCTTTTTGTACCGACAATCCTTTATCACCCAGCGATGCCAGCGTTCCGGCGGCCCCGGCAAATTCACCGACCAGCACGCGCGGACGCGCCTGTTGCAAACGTTCGGCGTGGCGTTCAAATATGTCCAGCCAGATAGCGGCTTTATAACCAAACGTCACCGGTAGCGCCTGCTGTAAATGGGTGCGACCGGCCATTGGCGTATCCCGATAGCGCAGCGCCAGGTCAGCCAGCGTTGCACGTAACCGGTTCATGTCCGCCTCGATCAGTTCAAAGGCATCACGGATTTGCAGTACCACCGCCGTGTCCATAATATCCTGCGTCGTCGCCCCCCAGTGCACATAGCCGCCAGACTCTCCGGCTTGCTTTGAAATCTGGTGCACAAGCGGCAGGATCGGATAACCGACGATTTCCGTCTCATGACGTAACAAATCGAAATCCAGCGTATCGGCATTGCACTTCTCAGCGATCTCTTTGGCTGCCGCTTCCGGGATCACTCCGCAACGCGCCTGCGCTTTGGCGAGCGCCACCTCCACTTCGACATACTTGCGAATAAGTTCGTAGTCATCAAACACGGCGCGCATTGCGGGTGTACCAAAAGAATCTCTAAATAAAACAGAATCCATTACATTCGAAGCCATAAATCCCCCGGTTCAATCTGATAATGATAAGATGAGCGTCTGACCCGGTTTACGACGCAATCGGGCCAACAAAAATGTCCGAACATATATAAATGTCCGTACATTTAAAATGTACGGACATTTATAATAATCATGACGAATCCAGGGAATAGCCCGTAGTCATTTCTGTGACTGTGATCATTAATTATTTGACGAAACTGCGATGAAAGAATCTCTGTACAAACGGATAGCCCGTGAACTGGCTCATCAAATCTCGACGGGAACTTACCCGCCCGGTTCACTGTTTCCGACAGAAATGGAACTGTGCGAAACCTGGCAAGTGAGTCGTCACACCATGCGCGAAGCGCTGAGGGAATTAACGGAACAGGGGTTGATTTCGCGACGTAAAGGCGCTGGCACGCGCGTATGCGAACCGCAGGCGAGCGGGGTTAACCATCCGTTGTCACATCTGGAAGATCTGCTGCTGTTGGCGAAAAACAACCTGCGGGTGATTAAGAAGATCGATGAGATTGTAGCGGATATTGAGCTTTCCCAACTGATAGATTGCCCGCCCGGTTCACGCTGGCTACATATCGCCAGTATTCGTGAGGATGCGCAAAACCCGGATGCGCCTATTTGCTGGACGGACAGTTACGCCAGCACCGATTATTCCAGGCTACGCGCGTTCATCCGCGACGATCCGCACTCGCTGATTAGCGATCTGATCGAAACGCACTACGGAATTAAGAGTCACGAAGTGCATCAGACGATCACCGCCGTTGGCGTACCGAAGAAAATCGCCAAGATACTGAATGTCGAGCCCGACTCTCCGGGGATGCGCATCGTACGGCGCTATCGGGATCGTGACGGGAAAGTGTTCGAGACCACGATTTCAATTCACCCGGCGGGACGGTATACCTGTTCTATTGTGTTGAAATCGCAGAATGCGGGGGAGTGAGGGGGCGTATACGCTTTGAGAAGCATATGCCCCTGTGGGACGAGTACCGTTCACCTCATGTTCGCAGCCAATCTGGTACACCAGTACCTGTGAACGGGTTAAGGAGGCTCGTCGCCGCCTCCTTAACAATCCTGGCTCCCGGCTGGAAAATTGTCGCTTCGCGATACCCTCCGCTTATTCCTTCAGGCTACCGGGCCGGGCACGACTCAGCATCCCTGCTTCGCGCGCCCTGAACCCGCATCCCTGCGGGTTCTCCCGGCCTTACGGAAACGCGTCGGCAATTTTCAGCCGGACCTATCCATACCTGACCATCTCCACGGTTTGCTTTTTTTTACAGCGAAGTGAATTTAGCTGAAAGGCAGAGAATTGAAGCGATGGCATTGGTCCGGCGTGAAAATCGATGAGGCGTTGGCGGCTGACCGGGGCCGCCCGCAGGGAAGCGGGCGGAGGGGACGGCCTGCATGGATGCAGGCTCGACCCCGACCCGACAGGCAGACGGCATAAGACGAATGAACCACGAAGTGGCGATTTTCCTTGCCGGGAGCCAGGGTTGCAAGGGAGGCGGCGGTGAGCCTCCCTTGCACGTTCACGTGTACTGCGGTTTCAGAGAATCACTGAATACAAAGTGAACGTAACATTTCTCAGAGTATCAGGCCTTCCTGACCCCCTTACTGTACGGGTGTAATTCTGCGCGGGCGACGCGGTGGACGTGGCTTTTCACCAGCCGGTTTGCCTTCTGCGCCACGCGGTTTACCTTTCGACGCGCCACCGTCCTGACGACGCGGCTGCTGAGCGCGACCCGCGCCCTGCCCTTGTCCCTGACCACGGCCCCGACCGCCACCACCGCTACGCTGCTGACGACCATTCTGGATCGGCTCAGCTTTGATCGAGGGATCTGGCTCATAGCCCGGCGTGGTAATACGTGGGATCTCTTTTTTCAGCAGTTTTTCAATGTCACGCAGCAGTTTGTGTTCATCAACACAAACCAGCGACAGCGCTTCACCGGTAGCGGCTGCACGTCCAGTACGACCGATACGATGCACATAATCTTCCGGAACGTTCGGCAGCTCGTAGTTCACCACGTGTGGCAGTTCTTCGATGTCCAGACCTCGCGCCGCAATGTCAGTCGCCACCAGCACGCGGATATCGCCTGATTTAAAATCCGCCAGCGCACGGGTGCGCGCCCCCTGGCTCTTGTTACCGTGGATCGCTGCGCTGCGGATACCATCTTTGTTGAGCTGTTCCGCCAGGTGATTGGCGCCGTGTTTGGTGCGGGTAAAGACCAGTACCTGCTGCCAGTTGCCCTGACCGATCATCTGCGACAACAGTTCGCGCTTGCGTTTCTTATCGACAAAATGGACGTGCTGCGTCACCTGCTCAGACGCCGTGTTGCGACGCGCCACTTCAATTTCCAGCGGGTTATGCAACAGCTTTTCGGCCAGCGCTTTGATCTCATCAGAGAACGTCGCGGAAAACAGCAGGTTCTGACGCTTCGCCGGCAGTTTCGCTAACACGCGGCGAATATCGTGAATAAAGCCCATATCCAGCATACGGTCCGCTTCATCCAGCACCAGAATCTCAATCTGGTCCAGCTTCACCGCGTTCTGGTGTTCCAGGTCCAGCAAGCGGCCCGGCGTTGCCACCAACACATCGACGCCACCGCGCAGTTTCATCATCTGCGGGTTAATACTCACGCCGCCAAAAACCACCAGCGAGCGAATGTTCAGATACTTGCTGTAATCACGGACGTTTTCACCAATCTGCGCCGCCAGCTCACGCGTTGGCGTCAGGATCAGCGCACGCACCGGGCGACGCCCTTTGCCATGCGGCTGTTTGGTAATAAGGTGCTGTAACAGCGGCAGCGTAAAGCCCGCCGTTTTACCGGTACCGGTCTGCGCACTCGCCATCAGGTCGCGACCTTCCAGCACGGCAGGGATCGCCTGTTGCTGAATAGGGGTAGGTTCACGGTAACCCTGCTCGGCAATGGCGCGCAGAATATCAGGATTTAAACCCAGGGAATCAAAAGACATAACTACTCCGAACCGCCCCGACCGTTCCCGGTGTCGTTTTCAGGGAGATGCATACAATTTGGGAATGACAAAAACCACAATGTCATGAAGGGGCGGAGTGTAGCAGTTTTTGTGACACACCGCATAAATTATCCCGGTCACTGGAAAAGACAAAATAAACGGCCAGACTGGACAAGGAGAATATTCAGTCATAATCTTAATCAATCGATTGATTAAGAATTAGGTCGCGTGATGAATACACCCACCATGACCACGAAAGGTGAACAGGCCAAAAGCCAGCTGATTGCCGCCGCACTGGCACAGTTTGGCGAGTATGGCCTGCATGCCACCACCCGCGACATTGCCGCGCAGGCCGGACAAAATATTGCCGCCATTACCTACTATTTTGGCTCAAAAGAGGATTTATACCTCGCCTGCGCCCAGTGGATTGCCGATTTTATTGGCGGGCAGTTTCGGCCACACGCGGAAGAAGCCGAACGCTTATTCGCCGAGCCCCATCCCGACCGTGCGGCCATGCGCGAGCTGATTCTGCGTGCCTGCAAAAACATGATCATGCTGTTGACCCAGGAGGACACCGTCAATCTGAGCAAATTTATCTCGCGTGAACAGCTCTCCCCTACCGCGGCTTATCAACGGGTGCACGAGCAGGTTATTGAGCCTCTGCACAGTCATCTCACTCGTCTTATCGCCGCGTATACCGGCTGCGACGCCAGCGATACGCGCATGATTCTGCATACCCACGCGCTGCTCGGCGAAGTGCTGGCATTCCGTCTTGGTAAAGAAACCATTTTGTTACGTACCGGCTGGTCGCAGTTTGATGAAGAAAAAACTGCACTGATTACGCAGACCGTGACCTGTCATATCGATCTTATTCTGCAAGGGTTATCGCAAAGGAGTCTGGAGTGATGAAAAAACCTGTCGTTATCGGGCTGGTGATTGCGGCACTGCTCGCCGTGATTGCGGGTGGTACATGGTGGTATCAAAGCCGACAGGATAACGGACTGACGCTCTACGGCAACGTGGACATCCGTACCGTTAACCTCAGCTTTCGCGTCGGAGGCCGACTCGCGTCGCTGGCGGTGGATGAAGGGGATACCATTAAAACGGGACAGGTGCTGGGTGAACTGGATCATGCTCCCTATGAGAACGCCCTGATGCAGGCAAAAGCAGGCGTTTCCGTCGCCCAGGCCCAGTACGATTTGATGCTGGCGGGCTATCGTCAGGAAGAGATTGCGCAGGCGGCAGCAGCGGTGAAACAGGCCCAGGCTGCCTATGATTACGCGCAGAATTTCTACAACCGTCAGCAGGGATTGTGGAAAAGCCGCACTATTTCCGCTAACGATCTGGAAAACGCCCGTTCTTCCCGCGACCAGGCGCTGGCCACGTTGAAATCCGCGCAGGACAAACTGAATCAGTACCGTTCCGGTAATCGCGAACAGGATATCGCCCAGGCGAAAGCCAGCCTTGAACAGGCACAAGCGCAGTTGGCACAGGCGGAACTCGATCTCCATGACACCACGCTTATCGCCCCCTCGAACGGCACGCTGCTAACTCGTGCGGTCGAACCTGGCAGCATGCTCAGCGCAGGAGGCACCGTGCTGACGCTCTCTCTCACCCGACCAGTCTGGGTGCGCGCCTACGTCGACGAACGTCATCTTTCTCAGGCACAGCCGGGACGCGAAATCCTGCTGTATACCGATGGACGTCCCGACAAGCCTTATCACGGTAAAATCGGCTTTGTCTCTCCGACGGCAGAATTCACGCCGAAAACGGTAGAGACACCGGACCTGCGTACCGATCTGGTTTACCGTCTGCGCATTGTGGTCACCGATGCCGACGACGCGCTGCGCCAGGGCATGCCGGTGACGGTGAAGTTCGGCAACGAGGCTGGACATGAATGACGCCGTCATCACGCTGAGCGGGGTGACTAAGCGTTTTTCCGGACTGGAAAAGCCGGCGGTCGCCCCACTCGATTGTACGATTCACGCCGGGTATGTAACCGGTCTGGTGGGGCCGGATGGCGCCGGGAAAACCACGCTGATGCGAATGCTGGCGGGCTTGCTGAAGCCGGATGGCGGTAGCGCAACGGTGATTGGCTTTGATCCAATCAAAAACGACAGCGCGCTGCATGCTGTGCTCGGTTACATGCCGCAGAAATTCGGTCTGTATGAGGATCTCACTGTAATGGAGAACCTCAATCTTTACGCGGATTTACGCAGCGTGACGGGCGAGGTGCGGGAAAAAACCTTTGCCCGTCTGCTGGAATTTACCTCGCTCGGCCCGTTTACCGGACGTCTGGCGGGAAAACTGTCCGGCGGGATGAAACAAAAGCTGGGGCTGGCCTGTACATTGGTCGGCGAACCCAAAGTGCTGCTGCTGGATGAACCTGGCGTCGGCGTTGACCCAATCTCACGTCGCGAACTGTGGCAGATGGTGCACGAACTGGCGGGAGACGGGATGCTGATCCTGTGGAGCACCTCCTATCTGGATGAAGCCGAACAGTGTCGGGACGTGCTGCTGATGAACGAAGGCGAACTGCTGTATCAGGGGGAACCGACCCAACTGACACAAACCATGGCGGGACGCAGTTTTTTGATGCACAGCCCGCAGGAAAACAACCGGAAACTGCTCCAGCGGGCGTTAAAACTGCCGCAGGTTAGCGACGGCATGATTCAGGGGAAATCGGTGCGTCTGATCCTGAAAAAAGAGGCCACAGCGGACGACATTCGCCATGGCAACGGCATGCCGGAACTCGACATCAGCGAGACTGCGCCACGCTTCGAAGATGCGTTTATCGATCTGCTGGGCGGTGCCGCGACCTCTGAATCGCCGCTGGGCGCCATTTTGCATACCGTAGAGGGAACGCCAGGCGAAACGGTGATTGAAGCGAAAGCGCTGACCAAGAAATTCGGCGATTTTGCCGCCACTGACCACGTTGATTTTGCCGTCCAGCGCGGAGAAATTTTTGGCCTGCTGGGCCCCAACGGCGCGGGAAAATCGACAACCTTTAAAATGATGTGCGGCCTGCTGGTGCCCACGTCCGGGAAAGCGTTGGTGTTGGACATGGATCTGAAGGTCAGCTCCGGCAAAGCTCGCCAGCATCTTGGCTATATGGCGCAAAAGTTCTCGCTCTACGGCAACCTGACGGTGGAGCAAAACCTGCGCTTTTTCTCCGGCGTTTATGGTCTGCGGGGACGCGCGCAGAACGAAAAAATTGCCCGCATGAGCGAGGCGTTTGGCCTGAAAAGCATCGCTTCGCATGCCACCGACGAACTGCCGCTGGGCTTTAAGCAGCGTCTGGCGCTGGCCTGTTCGCTGATGCATGAACCGGACATTCTGTTTCTTGACGAGCCCACTTCTGGTGTCGATCCCCTCACCCGCCGAGAGTTCTGGCTGCATATCAACAGCATGGTGGAAAAAGGCGTGACGGTGATGGTGACGACCCACTTTATGGACGAAGCGGAATACTGCGACCGCATCGGACTGGTCTATCGCGGGAAACTGATTGCCAGCGGTACGCCGGACGATCTGAAAGCGCAGGCCGCCGATGACGACACGCCGGACCCGACCATGGAGCAGGCTTTTATCCGGTTAATTAACGACTGGGATAAGGAGCATGCCAATGCGTAACCGCCTTCTCTCCTGGCGTCGCGTACGGGCGCTGTGCGTCAAAGAGACGCGGCAGATTGTCCGCGATCCCAGTAGCTGGCTGATCGCCGTGGTGATCCCACTGCTGCTGCTGTTTATTTTTGGCTACGGCATTAACCTTGACTCCAGCAAGTTGCGGGTGGGGATCCTGCTTGAGCAGCAAAGCGAAGAGGCGCTGGACTTTACCCATGCGATGACCGGCTCACCGTACATCGACGCCACCATCAGCGATAACCGCCAGGCGCTGATTGAAAAGATGCAGGCCGGACGTATTCGCGGTCTGGTGGTCATTCCGGTCGATTTCGCCCAGCAGATGGCGCGCGCCAACGACACCGCACCCATTCAGGTAATCACCGACGGTAGTGAACCCAATACCGCCAACTTCGTGCAGGGCTATGTGGAAGGGATCTGGCAAATCTGGCAGATGCAGCGAGCGGAAGATCGCGGGGAAACATTTGAACCACTGATTGAGGTGCAAACCCGCTACTGGTTTAACCCGGCGGCAATCAGCCAGCATTTTATTATCCCGGGCGCAGTGACCATCATCATGACGGTGATCGGCGCGATCCTCACCTCGCTGGTGGTGGCGCGCGAGTGGGAACGTGGGACCATGGAAGCGTTGCTCTCCACGGAAGTGACGCGCGCCGAACTGCTGCTGTGCAAGCTCATCCCCTACTACTTCCTCGGCATGCTGGCGATGCTGCTGTGTATGCTGGTGTCGGTGTTTATTCTCGGCGTCCCGTATCGCGGATCGCTTCTGCTGCTGTTTTTCATCACCAGCCTGTTTTTGCTCAGCACGCTGGGGATGGGACTTCTGATCTCCACCATCACCCGCAACCAGTTTAATGCCGCCCAGGTGGCGCTTAACGCCGCCTTTTTGCCGTCGATTATGCTGTCAGGCTTTATTTTTCAAATAGACAGTATGCCTGCGGTGATCCGCGCGGTGACCTATATTATTCCGGCGCGCTACTTCGTCAGCACCCTGCAAAGCCTGTTTCTCGCCGGTAATATTCCGGTGGTGCTGGTGGTCAACGTGCTGTTTTTGATCGCCTCAGCGGTGATGTTTATTGGCCTGACGTGGCTGAAAACCAAACGTCGGCTGGATTAGGGAGACGCGCATGTTTCATCGTTTATGGACGTTAATCCGCAAAGAATTGCAGTCGCTGCTGCGCGAGCCGCAGACCCGCGCGATTTTAATTTTGCCGGTACTGATTCAGGTGCTTTTGTTTCCCTTTGCCGCAACGCTGGAAGTGACTAACGCCACCATCGCCATCTATAACGAAGACAACGGCAAGCATTCGGTGGAGCTGACCCAACGCTTTGCCCGTGCCAAAGCCTTTACCCACATCCTGCTACTGAAAAGCCCGCAGGAAATTCAGCCCACAATCGATACGCAAAAAGCGCTGCTGCTGGTGCGTTTTCCGGCGGATTTCTCGCGCAATCTGGATACCTTTCAGTCTGCGCCCATGCAGTTAATACTTGATGGTCGTAACTCGAACAGCGCGCAGATCGCCGCCAACTATCTCCAGCAAATCGTGAAGAACTATCAGCAGGAGTTGATGGAGGGCAAGCCGAAGCCGAACAACAGCGAGCTGGTGGTGCGCAACTGGTACAACCCTAACCTCGACTACAAATGGTTTGTGGTGCCGTCACTGATCGCGATGATCACCACCATTGGCGTGATGATCGTTACCTCGCTGTCTGTCGCGCGCGAGCGCGAACAGGGCACGCTGGATCAGCTGTTGGTCTCCCCGCTCACCACCTGGCAAATATTTATCGGTAAAGCGGTTCCTGCACTGATTGTCGCCACCGGCCAGGCCTCTATCGTGCTGGCAATCGGTATCTGGGCGTATCAGATCCCGTTTGCCGGGTCGCTGGCGCTGTTTTACTTCACGATGGTGATTTACGGGCTGTCGCTGGTGGGATTTGGCCTGTTGATCTCCTCACTCTGCTCCACGCAGCAGCAGGCGTTTATCGGCGTATTCGTCTTTATGATGCCGGCAATTTTACTGTCGGGCTACGTCTCTCCGGTCGAGAACATGCCGGTCTGGTTACAGAATCTGACATGGATAAACCCGATCCGTCATTTCACGGATATCACCAAGCAGATCTATTTGAAAGATGCGAGTTTGCAGATTGTCTGGGGAAGCTTGTGGCCGCTACTGGTGATAGCGGCCACAACGGGATCAGCGGCGTATGCGATGTTTAGACGCAAAATCATGTAACTTTTTGTCTTTCGCCAGCAGCGAAACCACAGCGGGTCCGGCCAGGATTGCCAGTCCCGCTAACGCCAACAAGACGTTGTTTTGTAAAACCCGGGACAGCAGCCACAACGCAATCAGCGCCGCGCCGAAATACCAGGTGGTGGTGAGTTCTTCCAGCACGTCGGCGACTTCGCGCCAGCGCTGCTCGTGATGACGCTGTAACGCCAGCATCAGTAATACGGTCACGCCATACACTACGCATAATCCCAGGCCAACGTGCACCAGCGTGCCACTCTTCCAGCCTACGACCAACAACGCCACGACCAGTAAATGCAACATAATCTGCCAGCAACTTAACCCCGTTGCGACACGAACTCGTTGTTGCCACCTCATGGCTTTTCTCCTGAAGTATTTTTCTCTAATGACTCAGAGTACCGCACTTTACGGAAAATTCCGTAACACCGCACCTTTTTGTGACGACGACTACACTATTTCAATCAGAAGAGTGACGCCAACAGGAGAAAAATGACTCAATCGACACGAAATTTTTCATTCACCGTGCTCACCATCAATACGCATAAAGGCTTTACCGCCTTTAACAAGCGCTTCATTTTACCGGAACTGCGTGATGCCGTTCGTACGGTTGGCGCCGACATTGTCTGCCTGCAGGAGGTGATGGGCGCGCACGAAGTGCATCCGCTGCACGTCGAAAACTGGCCGGATACCACGCACTACGAATTTCTCGCCGACACGATGTGGAGTGACTACGCTTACGGGCGTAACGCCGTCTACCCGCAAGGGCATCATGGCAACGCGGTGCTGTCACGCTATCCTATTGAACATTATGAAAATCGTGATGTTTCGGTCGGCAGCAGTGAAAAGCGCGGCGTGCTCTATTGCCGTATTGTTCCGCCGCAACTCGGGAAACCGATTCATGTGATGAGTGTTCACCTCGGCCTGCGTGAAGCTCACCGGCAGGCGCAACTCACCCTGCTGACAGACTGGGTCAACGCCCTGCCCGACGGTGAACCGGTGGTGGTGGCCGGTGATTTCAACGACTGGCGGCAAAAGGCAAACCATTCCTTAAAAGCCGCGGGCCTGGAGGAAATTTTCACCCGCGCCCGCGGCCGCCCGGCACGGACCTTTCCTGTCAGCCTGCCGCTGCTGCGCCTTGATCGTATTTACGTGAAAAATGCCAATGCCAGTTCGCCGACAGCGCTACCGCTGCGCAACTGGCGGCATCTCTCTGACCATGCCCCCCTTAGCGCGGAGATCCATCTATGAAATGTGGCTGGCGTGAAGGTAATCAGATCCAGTTACTGGAAAACGGCGACCAGTATTATCCCGCTGTGTTTGCGGCAATAGCCGATGCGCAGCAAAGAATTATTCTCGAAACTTTCATCTGGTTTGAAGATGAGGTAGGAAAACAGCTTCATGCGGCTCTGCTGGCCGCAGCAAAACGCGGCGTGAAGGCGGAAGTACTGCTGGACGGCTACGGCTCACCGGACCTGAGCGATGCATTCGTTGGCGAACTGACCTCGGCAGGCGTGGTGTTTCGTTATTACGATCCGCGTCCCCGGATCTTTGGTATGCGCACCAACGTCTTTCGCCGTATGCATCGCAAGATTGTGGTGATAGACGACCGGGTGGCGTTTATCGGCGGGATCAACTATTCCGACGAACATATGTCCGACTATGGCCCGGAAGCCAAGCAGGACTACGCGGTGCGCGTGGAAGGACCTGTCGTCGCCGATATACTGCAGTTTGAAGTGGAAAACCTTCCCGGGCAGAGTGCAGTGCGCCGCTGGTGGCGCCGTCATCACCGTGCTGAAGAGAACCGCCAGCCCGGCGAGGCGCAGGCGCTGTTCGTCTGGCGCGACAACGACGAGCACCGCGACGATATCGAACGTCACTACCTGAAAATGCTCACCCAGGCACGGCGGGAAGTGATTATCGCCAACGCCTACTTCTTTCCCGGTTACCGGTTACTGCACGCCATGCGCAAAGCCGCCCGCCGCGGCGTGCGCGTCAAACTGATCGTGCAGGGGGAGCCGGATATGCCAATTGTGAAGGTCGGAGCCCGTCTGCTGTACAACTATCTGGTGAAAGGCGATGTCCAGGTTTACGAATATCGCCGCAAGCCACTGCATGGCAAAGTGGCGCTGATGGATGACCACTGGGCGACGGTCGGCTCCAGCAATCTCGACCCGCTCAGCCTGTCGCTTAATCTGGAAGCCAACCTGATCGTGCACGATCGCCAGTTCAACCAGACGCTGCGCGACAACCTTAACGCGATCATTGCCGAAGACTGTAAGCAGGTCGATGAGTCGATGCTGCCGAGACGCACCTGGTGGAACCTGACCAAAAGCGTGCTGGCGTTCCACTTCTTACGTCACTTCCCGGCGCTGGTCGGCTGGCTTCCGGCGCATACTCCCCATCTCGCGCAGGTTGATCCGCCAGCCCAGCCCGAGATGGAAACGCAGGATCGGGTAGAAGTACAGAACACAGGAGCCAAACCCTGATGGCAAAATCACATCCGCGCTGGCGGCTGGCAAAAAAGATCCTCACCTGGCTGTTTTTTATCGCCGTGATTGTGCTGCTGGTGGTCTACGCCAAAAAGGTGAACTGGGAAGACGTCTGGACGGTGATCCGTGACTACAACCGGGTTGCGTTGCTGAGCGCCGTCGGGCTGGTGATCCTCAGCTATCTGCTCTATGGCTGCTATGACCTGTTGGGCCGCGCCTATTGCGGTCACAAGCTGGCAAAGCGGCAAGTGATGCTGGTGTCGTTTATTTGCTATGCATTTAACCTGACGCTCAGTACCTGGGTCGGCGGCATCGGTATGCGCTACCGGCTTTATTCCCGCCTCGGCCTGCCGGGTGGCACCATCACCCGTATCTTCTCTCTTAGCATCACCACCAACTGGCTGGGCTATATTTTGCTTGGCGGGATCATCTTCACCTTTGGCGTGGTGCAACTGCCTGCCCACTGGTATATCGACGAGGGCACGCTGCGTATTCTCGGCGTGGTGCTGCTGTTAATCATCGCTATTTATCTGTGGTTCTGCGCTTTCGCAAAACACCGTCATATGACGATCAAAGGGCAGAAACTGGTGCTACCGTCGTGGAAATTTGCGCTGGCCCAGATGGCTATCTCCAGCGCCAACTGGATGGTGATGGGGGCGATTATCTGGTTGCTGCTGGGCCAGGAGGTGAATTATTTCTTCGTGCTGGGCGTGCTGCTGGTCAGCAGTATCGCGGGAGTGATTGTCCACATTCCGGCGGGAATTGGCGTTCTGGAAGCGGTGTTTATCGCGCTGCTGGCGGGGGAAGACACGTCGCAAGGCGCGATTATTGCCGCCCTGCTCGCCTACCGCGTGCTGTATTACTTTATTCCCTTATTGCTGGCGCTGATCTGCTATCTGGTGCTGGAGAGTCGGGCGAAGAAGCTGCGGGCGAAGAACGAGAAGGCGATGGCGAAGTAATACCTCGTCACCGCCCTCGGCATCATTTCGTAGGCCGGATAAGGCGTAGCCGCCATCCGGCACAACGAACTCAACGGCGATTGCCTAAAATACGCAGCAGCATCAGGAACAGGTTGATAAAGTCCAGATACAGCGTCAGCGCACCGAGAATCGAATATTTACGCAGGTTAGAACTGTCGCGCACATCGATTTGCTCGCCAATGTTCTTCAGCTTCTGGGTGTCATAGGCGGTCAGCCCAACAAACACCACCACGCCAATATAGGTCACCGCCCACATCAGCGCCTCGCTTTTCAGCCAGAAGTTCACCAGTGAGGCCAGGATGATGCCAATCAGCGCCATAAACAGCATGTTGCCCCAGCCGCTCAGATCGCGCTTCGTGGTGTATCCCCACAGGCTCATCACTCCAAACATCCCGCCGGTAACCACGAAGGTGCTGGCGATGGAGGAGGCTGTGTAAATGATGAAGATACTGGAAAGCGTCAGACCGGTGAGTACCGAATAGAGCATAAACAGCGTCGTCGCCATACCTGCACTGAGTTTATGCACCAACCCAGACAGCACAAAGACCAGCGCCAGTTGGGCGATGATTAAACCGAAGAACGTAATTTTGCTGGAAAAAACGAACATCATGACGGCTGGCGTATTCGCCGCATACCACGCAATAAACGCGGTAAGCAGCAACCCGACCGTCATCCAGCCGTATACCTGCGCCATATAGGTTTGCAGGCCGGAACGTGCCTGCACGATTGATTCGGATCGTGGAAATCGGTCCATGATAATCTCCTGATTGAAAGTGACCACTCTGGATAAGCGTATCACAATTTCTTGCTACCAGCGTTTAGCCGCCTGCCGATCGCTGTCACGGGCTTCCACCCAGCGCTCGCCTTCCGGCGTGGCTTCACGCTTCCAGAACGGCGCACGCGTCTTTAGATAGTCCATGATGAACTGACCGGCCTCAAACGCACTGCTACGGTGCGAACTGGTGACGCCAACAAAGACGATTTCATCGCCCGGCCACAGTTCACCAATCCGGTGAATCACCGTGATGCGTCCCAGCGGCCAGCGCACCCGCGCCTCATCGACAATCTCCGCCAGCGCTTTTTCCGTCATCCCCGGATAGTGCTCCAGCGTAAGCGCCTTCACGCTGTCGCCGAGATTATGGTTGCGCACTTTACCAGTAAAGGTCACCACCGCACCGTCTTCGTCGCGTGCCGCCAGCCAGGGATACTCGTCCCCCACGCTGAACGGCGCAGGCCCGACCACAATTTTCGTTTCAGCCATCTCAGCCTCCCGTCACCGGGGGAAAGAAAGCCACTTCATCACCCGCCGTCAGCGGATGATCAAAGCTCACCAGCGTCTGGTTTACCGCCGCCAGCAGCTTGCCGTCTTCCAGCGCCAGCGCCCAACGGTTGCTGTTAGTCGCCAGATGCTGACGTAGCGCTTCCACCGTTGGGAAATCTGCCGCGACGTCCAGCGTATCCGTACCAACCAGTTCGCGAACCTGAGCAAAGAACAAAACCTTAATCATTCGAATCCGCCTTAAAATCGCCAGATTTGCCGCCGCTTTTCGCCAGCAGGCGCACCGGGCCAATCACCATGTCTTTTTGCACCGCTTTGCACATGTCGTAAATGGTCAACGCGGCGACGGACGCCGCCGTCAGCGCTTCCATTTCCACCCCGGTTTTGCCGGTAAGACGACACAACGATTCAACACGGACACGGTTGTGTTCCGGCTGTGCCTGGAGCTGGACTTCCACTTTGCTCAACAGCAACGGATGGCACAGCGGGATGAGCTCCCAGGTGCGCTTTGCTGCCTGAATCCCGGCGATACGCGCGGTGGCGAACACATCGCCCTTATGGTGGCTGCCGTCGATAATCATGGCCAGTGTTTCGCTGCGCATGGTGACAAAGGCTTCGGCGCGCGCTTCGCGTACGGTCTCCGCTTTTGTGGAGACATCCACCATGTGCGCTTCACCGGCGGCGTTTATGTGAGTCAGTTGCGACATACTTATTATTTCTTCAAATGTGGGTGAAAATTACAAGGACGCGTACGGGCATCAAGTTGCGGAGCGATGATATTGTCCCACGCCGTGCGGCAGGCTTTGGTGGAACCCGGCATCGCTAAAATTAGCGTTTTGTTGGCCACGCCCGCCACTGCGCGCGACTGCAGCGTGGCCGTGCCGATCTCTTCAAATGACAGCATACGAAACACTTCACCAAAGCCTTCCACTTCGCGATCAAATAGCGGCAGCAGCGCTTCCGGTGCCTGGTCGCCTTCAGTCAGGCCCGTGCCGCCGGTGATCAACACCACCTGCACCTCATCACTGGCAATCCATGCTGACACCTGCGCGCGAATGGCGTAACGGTTCTCTTTGACAATTGCTTTATCGATAACCTGATGTCCCGCTTCCTGCGCGGAATCCCGCAGAAAATGACCAGAGGTATCGTCCTCTTCGCCACGGCGATTCGATACTGTCAGAATAGCAATGCGGGTCGGGATAAATTCAGCGCTTACCTGACTCATGGAATACTCCTTGTTCAAGCGGCGTTAACCGCCGATGTATGAGAGGTTCTGGGTAATACCGGTGTTGTTCTGGTGCAGGAAATGGGTCTGCTTTTTCTCACGCAACGCAAGCGAGATACGCGCTTCGAGCGCGTCTTGTTGCCCATCGTCTTCCAGCAAATCACGCAGGCTGACGCCACCCTCGCCGAACAGGCAGAGATGAAGTTTACCCACGGAGGAGACGCGCAGACGGTTGCAGGTGGCGCAGAAATCTTTTTCGTACGGCATGATGAGGCCGATTTCACCCTCATAATCGGGGTGACAGAACACCTGCGCCGGGCCGTCACTGCGCTGGCGTAGCTGGTGGATCCAGCCGCGGCGCAACAGTTCGTCACGCAGCACCTGACCGGAAATGTGGTGTTTACGGAACAGTTCGCTGCCCTCACCCGTCTCCATCAGTTCGATGAAACGCAGTTGAATGGGGCGCGTCTGGATCCAGCCAAGAAAAGTATCGAGCTGATGATGATTCACATCGCGCATCAGCACGGTGTTGACTTTAACTTTTGCAAAACCGGCATCAAACGCGGCGTCGATGCCCGCCATCACCTGCTGGAATTTATCCTGCCCGGTAATCGCGTGGAACTGACGCGCATCAAGGCTATCAACGCTGACGTTAATGCCGGTCAAACCCGCATCGCGCCAGTGGGCGGCATCACGCGCCAGACGGTAGCCGTTGGTGGTCACCGCCAGTTGACGAATCGCCTCGTTTTCACGCACGGCGGCAATGATGTCGGTAAAATCACGACGCAGAGAAGGTTCGCCACCGGTCAGGCGCACTTTTTCGGTGCCCAGGTTAGCAAAGGCGCGAGTCACCCGACGAATTTCATCGACGGAGAGAAAACCTTTATTGGTGACGCCGCCGGGCTTGTAGCCATCCGGCAGACAGTATGTGCAACGAAAGTTACACACATCGGTAATCGACAGACGCAAATAGTAAAATTTGCGCGCGAAAGCATCGGTCAGTTGTGTGGCCATGTACACCTTTCCAAATACGGGAGGCGAAGTCATTTCTTCCTGCGCCCTGGTGGCAATGCGTTTGCGTTGTCACGGCCAAAGCACCGTATCAGTTGACCCAGGTGCAGAGGCTAGAGTGTTAACTGTGGTTATGGCGATACTAGCGTGTAAACGAACATAATGCTATTTACACTTAACGATGTATAATCATATATATAGCGCCATGATCGTGCCATTTCGTTACAGAATAAGCAAAAATAGCACTTTTGCATTGATGTACATCATTTCGCTGTCAGGCATTCGCCCCCCTAAAGGAGTAGTGCGGCAGAATTTATTTTCTCAACTTGCCGTTAGCGAATTGCTGAAAAGCCCCTGTTTGCGCTACTGTAGCGCGGTAAATCTGACTTCAGGAACTTTTATGCGCAATCGTACGCTGGCTGACCTGGATCGTGTCGTCGCTCTCGGCGGAGGGCATGGATTAGGACGCGTTCTCTCTTCCCTCTCCTCCCTGGGTTCACGCCTCACCGGTATCGTGACCACCACCGATAACGGCGGTTCGACGGGGCGTATTCGCCGCTCGGAAGGGGGAATCGCCTGGGGCGATATGCGCAACTGTCTCAATCAGTTGATTACCGAACCGAGCGTCGCTTCCGCGATGTTTGAATACCGTTTTGGCGGTAATGGCGAACTTTCAGGCCATAACCTCGGAAATCTGATGTTAAAGGCGCTCGACCACCTGAGCGTGCGGCCTCTGGAAGCCATCAACTTAATTCGTAATCTGCTGAAAGTGGACGCACATTTAATCCCCATGTCAGAGCTGCCAGTTGACCTGATGGCGATCGACGATCAGGGGCATGAAGTGTACGGCGAAGTAAATATTGATCAGCTCACCTCGCCCTTGCAGGAACTGATGCTGTCACCGAAGGTCCCCACCACCCGGGAAGCGGTACAGGCGATTAACGATGCCGACCTGATTATTATCGGTCCGGGCAGTTTTTACACCAGCCTGATGCCAATCCTGCTGCTGGAGGATCTCGCACAGGCGCTGCGCCGTACGCAGGCGCCGATGGTCTACATCGGCAATCTGGGCCGGGAATTGAGCATCCCCGCCGCAAGCCTGACGCTTATCGATAAGCTAACCATTATGGAGCAGTATGTCGGCAAAAGAGTCGTTGATGCGGTTATCGTGGGGCCGAAGGTGGATGTCTCTGCGGTCAGCGACCGGGTGGTGATTCAGGAAGTGCTGGAGGCCAGCGATATTCCCTATCGCCATAACCGCCAGTTATTGCACAGCGCGCTGGAGAAAGCCGTACAGGCGCTGCGGTAAAGGGTTTATTGCCTGATGGCGCTACGCTCATCAGGCCTACTTATCTACTCTGCAAACTACCAGCGAACAGGCCGGATAAGGTGGTTACACCGCCATCCGGCAATCTCTCACGACGCAGCGATAAACAGTTCACGCAGCTGATGCAGTTGATCGCGGATCTGCGCGGCCTCTTCGAATTCCAGGTTCTGCGCATGCTGCATCATCTGCCCTTCGAGCTCGTGAATCTTCTGTTGCAGCGCTTTTGGCGTCATGTCCAGTTCCACCACATCCGATTGCACTGCGGAACGCGATTTGCCTCGGCCCTTCGCTTTGGTTTTCGCAATGTTCTGCCCCAGCGCCAGAATATCGACCACTTTTTTATTCAGGCCCTGCGGAGTAATGCCGTGTTCTTCATTGTACTGCTGCTGTTTCTCGCGACGACGCTCGGTTTCGCCAATCGCCTTCGCCATTGAGGCCGTAATTTTGTCACCGTAAAGAATCGCCTTCCCGTTGATGTTACGCGCCGCACGACCGATGGTCTGTATCAGCGAACGTTCGGAACGCAGGAACCCTTCCTTGTCGGCGTCGAGAATCGCCACCAGCGACACCTCAGGCATGTCGAGACCTTCGCGCAACAGGTTGATCCCCACCAGCACATCAAACTCGCCCAGACGCAGGTCACGAATGATCTCCATACGCTCGACGGTATCGATGTCCGAGTGCAGGTAACGCACCCGCTCACCGTGTTCTTCCAGATACTCGGTGAGATCTTCCGCCATACGCTTGGTGAGCGTGGTAACCAGCACGCGCTCGTTGATCTCTGCGCGCTTGCGGATTTCAGAGAGCAGATCGTCCACCTGCGTTGCCACCGGTCGCACTTCAATGACCGGATCCAGCAACCCTGTCGGACGCACCACTTGATCAACCACTTCTCCGCCCGATTTCTCCAGCTCGTAATTGCCCGGCGTCGCAGACACATATATGGTCTGCGGAGCCAGCGCTTCAAACTCTTCGAACTTTAACGGACGGTTATCCAGCGCCGATGGCAAACGGAAACCGTACTCCACCAGCGTCTCTTTACGCGCCCGATCGCCACGATACATCCCGCCAATCTGCGGGATGGTGACGTGGGATTCATCCACCACCAGCAAACCGTCAGCGGGCAGATAGTCAAACAGGGTCGGCGGCGGCTCACCCGGCCCGCGTCCTGACAGAAAGCGCGAGTAGTTTTCGATCCCCGAGCAGTAACCCAGCTCGTTCATCATTTCCAGATCAAACTGGGTACGCTGACTCAGGCGTTGCTCTTCCAGCAGTTTGTCGTTGGCGAGCAGGATTTTGCGACGTTCAGCCAGTTCGACTTTGATCTCTTCCATCGCCTGCACAATGCGCTCACGGGGGGTCACGTAGTGCGTTTTGGGGTAGATGGTGTAGCGCGAAATAGTGGATTCCACCTGCCCGGTCAGCGGGTCAAACAGCGACAGACGCTCCACCTCTTCATCAAACAGCTCCACACGCAGCGCGATGTCGTCAGACTCCGCCGGGAAGATGTCAATCACCTCACCGCGCACGCGGAAAGTCCCGCGCTGGAACGCCTGATCGTTACGGGTATATTGCAGTTCAGCCAGTCGCCGCAGAATGGCGCGCTGATCGATAATCATGCCCACCGTCAGGTGCAGCATCATCTTCAGATATAAATCGGGATCGCCCAGACCATAGATGGCAGAAACGGAGGCCACGACGATCACGTCACGACGCTCCAGCAACGCTTTGGTGGCCGACAGACGCATCTGCTCGATGTGTTCATTCACCGAGGCATCTTTTTCGATGAAGGTGTCTGAGCTGGGAACATACGCTTCCGGCTGATAGTAGTCGTAGTAGGAGACGAAATACTCGACGGCGTTATCCGGGAAAAACTCTTTCATTTCACCATACAGCTGCGCCGCCAGCGTTTTGTTGGGTGCCAGCACCATCGTCGGTCGCTGCAAATCCGCGATCACATTCGCAATGGTGAACGTTTTCCCCGACCCCGTTACGCCAAGTAGCGTCTGATGCGCCAGGCCGTCCTCCAGTCCCTCTTCCAGACGGCGTATCGCCTCAGGCTGATCGCCGGAAGGTTTAAATGCGGAATTCAGTTTGAACGGTTTACTCATGAGCAGCTACCTGAAGGAATGAGCGGGCAGGTGTGTAATTTTACTCGCAGAAGATAATATTGCCAGTAAAATATACTGGATGAAAAAACAGTAACGCCTCATAAAATTTGTGTTACGCATGATAAAAGCGGATCGGAGATGGCTATAATTTCACCGCTGGCAAGATATTACACTATGAAGCGGGTTTATCCCCAGACCATTGACTTCGTTAACATTGTCAAGATGCGTGATGAAAGTTTTATTGCATTCAATGACCACAATATGACAGCCATTGATTTTATCTAACGCGCTGTAAATTAAAGGATATTTTATAAAGACGCCTTTCGCACCAATTCGGCTGGAAGCCGCGTAATCTCTCGCTTGCCTTGTGTTTTCTAACTCTAATACACAAGGTTATCCACAGGAATGGTGGATAACTGCCTGCAGGCCATATGGTCTGCCGCCTGGCAAATTCCCGGTCCAACCCACCAGGCAGCACATAAAAAAAAATTATCGCTAAATTTTGATTTTTATCAGCTAAAGAAGTGTCCCTGGCAGGCGAGATCTTGCTCGCAATTTCGCCTTTTACTCACCCGCGAGTAAAGCGAGATCCAGATATTGTCCTGTGGCCGCATTTTCGGCTCCCGCCGCCAGCCACGGGATTTCGCCTAACAATGGCGCAGGGATGACCCGTTTAAGCGTCGCCAGATACTCATGATGGCGTTTTCCCGGCGGCGTGACGTCATTCGCCACCCACCCGACAAGCGGAAGTCCTGCCTGCTGTACCGCCTGCGCGGTCAGCATCGCATGGTTTATACACCCCAGCTTCACGCCGACGACCAGGACCACCGGCAGGCGCTCGATCTGCACCCAATCAGCGAAGGTAAAATCCTCCGCAAGCGGGGTAAACCAGCCGCCAGCACCTTCCACCAGCAGCCACTCCGCCTGCGCGTCCAGCGCGCGCAGGCCGTCTGACATCACATCAGCACGAATTGGCCTTCCCTCATCAGCGCTGATGATATGCGGCGAGGTGGGTTCCGCGAAGGTGTAAGGATTCACCGCCGCGTAGTCAAGCGCCAGACTGCTGTTGCGCTGAAGCGCCAGGGCGTCGCTGTTGCGCAGTCCCTCTGGCGTCATGTCACTACCTGATGCGACAGGTTTATACCCGGCCGTCCGATAACCCAGACTGCGCGCCGCCTGGAGCAGCGCACAGCTGGCGACGGTTTTACCAACTTCCGTATCGGTACCGGTGACAAAATAACGTTTAGTCACGTGCAATCACTCCTGCAAAAAGATGGTAGGTCAGCAGATATTTCCCCTGCCGCTGCGGCCAGGCCAGTTGAAGCTGCTGCAACTGCGAGCGGGTTAAGACGCGCGGCTCGCGCCCCTCGTGCAAATGGGTCGCGCCGATGCCTTTCAGTGAGCGCATAGCGCTCAGGGCGTCATCAAACTCCAGCGTCAGGGAGATTGATTGATGATGCCCTTGCCAGCCGTGCATCGCTTCACACAGCGCCTCGCGGGATAAAAACCGGTTGCCGTGCGCCCGCTCATCCACCGCGCGCCAGGCCTGATGAAGCTCCGGTAGCGAATCCTGGGCCAGCGTGGTGAAAGCCACGCAGCCACCGGGGCGCACGACCCGATACAGTTCGCTCAGCGCCTGATGCAGACTGTTACACCATTGCACGGCCAGATTGCTCCAGGCCAGGTCAAACGTTGCGCTGGCTAACGGCAGTGACTCAATGTCGCCGGTGAGATAGTGATGCGCCACGTCCTGGCGACGCGCCTCGTCCAGCATGCGGGCAGAGAGATCCAGCGCGGTGACCTGACACCCCAGCTCGCGCCAGTAGCGACTCAAACGCCCCGGCCCGCAGCCGGCATCCAGTACCTGTAAAAATGGGCGTTCCGGCAGTTGCGCCAGCAACGCGTCGGCGCTCAGGCGCTGCAATGTGGCGTGCTGCTCATAGTGCGCTGCCGCACGACCAAACGCCGCCGCGATTGCCTGTTTATTTACCTGCCCCATGCAGCACCTCCAGCAATCGGTCGATATCCTCAGGCTCATGCGCCTGAGTTAAGGTCAGTCGCAGACGGGCTGTCCCGGCGGGCACGGTCGGCGGACGGATCGCCGTGACCCAACATCCCTGACGGCGCAAGGTGTCCGCCAGCTGCAATGCGCGCGCATTTTCGCCGACAATCAGCGGCTGGATGGCGCTGTGCGACTGCGCCAGCATGAAATCGGGATGGTTGATAGCCGAGCGGAAGCGCTGGATCAGCGCAGTCAGTTTCTCCCTGCGTGCGTCACCTTCCTGACTGCGAATCACCGAAAGCGACGCCTGTAACGCCATCGCCTGCGCGGGCGGCATGCTGGTGCTGTAAATCAGATGACGGGCGAACTGCAGCAAATAATCGGCAACGTTTTCAGAGCACAGAATCGCCGCACCGCTGACGCCAAAGCCTTTGCCGAATGTTACGACCAATAGCTCAGGTTTTACCCGCTGCTGCCAGCAGCTCCCGCGACCCGCTTCTCCACTGACGCCAATGCCGTGGGCATCATCCACCAGCAGCCAGGCATTACGCGCCTGTGCGGCCTGCTGAATGTCCACAAGCGGCGCATTGTCGCCATCCATGCTGAACACGCCTTCGGTCATCACCAGTTGATGCCCGGAACAGGGGGTGCCAAGCAGGCGCGTGAGATGCGAGGCGTCGTTATGGGTAAAACGGCGAAGCTGCGCCGGGCAAAGACTGGCCGCTTCCAGCAGCGAAGCATGGCTGAGACGGTCAGCGACAATCCGGTCATCCTTTTCCATCAGCGCGGTAATCACCGCCTGATTTGCGGCGAAACCGGAAATAAACAGTAACGCGCGCGGATAGCCCAGCCAGTCGGCCAGTTCCTCTTCCAGTTGCTGATGGGCAATGGAATAACCGCTGACGTGGCCCGAGCCGCCGCTGCCGACGCCAAATCGCTCCGCCCCCTGCTGCCAGGCGCGAAGGATATGCGGATGGTGACTCAACCCCAGATAATCATTGCTGGAAAAATTGAGATAGCGCTGGTCATTCGTCTCCAGCCAGCGACCGGCTCCCTGTGCTACCACATAACGTCGGCGCAACGTATCCGCCGAACGACGCGCCGCCAGCGCATCGTCGATTTTGTGTTGCCAGGTCATACGACAGCCGCGTTGTAGTAATCGTCAGTATCCGGTGTCAGCAGCGCCTGCTCCAGACGCGCACGCTGCTCGTTATCCCCGGCGAGCACCGCCGTTTGCTGCGGATTCAGCCCCAGTTTATGGAAAAGCTGGAGATCTTTGTCCTCTGCCGGGTTTGGCGTGGTGAGCAGTTTGCAGCCGTAGAAAATAGAGTTGGCGCCAGCCATAAAGCACATGGCCTGCGTTTGTTCATTCATCTGCTCACGACCGGCAGACAGGCGCACATACGAGGTCGGCATCATAATGCGCGCCACGGCAATGGTGCGAATAAAATCAAATGCGTCGACGTCATCGTTATCTGCCAGCGGCGTACCTTTCACCTTCACCAGCATGTTGATCGGCACACTTTCCGGCGGGGTCGGCAGGTTTGCCAGTTGCAGGAGCAACCCGGCGCGATCGGTCACCGTTTCGCCCAGGCCGACGATGCCGCCGGAACAGACCTTGATCCCGGCCTCGCGTACTTTGTCCAGCGTGTCGAGTCGCTCCTGGTAGGAACGGGTGGTGATGATGTTGCCGTAAAATTCCGGCGAGGTGTCGAGGTTGTGGTTGTAATAGTCCAGCCCCGCCTCCGCCAGCCGTTGCGCCTGTGATTCATCGAGTGTGCCAAGCGTCATGCAGGCTTCCAGTCCCAGCGCTTTCACCCCCTGAACCATCTGCTGCAAATATGGCATGTCGCGCTCGTGCGGGTTCTTCCACGCCGCCCCCATGCAGAAACGGGTGGAACCGGCGTTCTTCGCCTGACGCGCCGACTCCAGCACCTGCTCAACTTCCATTAGCCGCTCAGCTTCAAGGCCGGTTTTGTAGCGCGAACTTTGCGGACAATATTTGCAGTCTTCCGGGCAGGCGCCGGTTTTGATCGACAACAGTGTGCTGACCTGCACCTGACGAGGATCGAAATGCTGACGGTGGATTTGCTGCGCCTCGAACAGCAGATCCAGCAGCGGTTTTTCAAATAATTCGGTGACTTGCGACAGCGTCCAGCGAGAATGAGTGGTCATAATTTTATACGTTTTGTGGTGATAAGGGTGTAGACTTGTAAACCTAAATCTTTTTAATTTGGTTTACAAGTCGATTATGACAACGGACGATCTCACGTTTGATCAGCGCCACATCTGGCACCCCTACACCTCTATGACCTCCCCGCTACCGGTCTATCCTGTTGAACGGGCCGAGGGCTGCGAACTGATTTTATCCAGCGGTGAACGCCTGATTGATGGCATGTCGTCGTGGTGGGCCGCGATTCACGGCTACAACCATCCGCAGCTCAATGCGGCGATGAAAACGCAGATAGACGCCATGTCGCATGTGATGTTTGGCGGGATCACGCATGCCCCCGCCGTCAACCTGTGCCGTAAACTGGTCGCCATGACGCCCGCGTCGCTGGAATGCGTGTTCCTCGCCGATTCCGGTTCCGTCGCGGTGGAAGTGGCGATGAAAATGGCGCTGCAATACTGGCAGGCCAAAGGGGAATCCCGTCAGCGCTTCCTGACGTTCCGTAACGGCTATCACGGCGATACCTTCGGCGCGATGTCGGTCTGCGATCCGGACAACTCCATGCACAGCCTGTGGAAGGGCTATCTGCCTGAAAACCTGTTTGCCCCTGCGCCGCAAAGTCGAATGGACGGCGAGTGGGATAAGCGCGATATGGTGGCCTTTGCACGCCTGATGGCCGCACATCGTCATGACATTGCGGCAGTGATTCTCGAGCCGATTGTTCAGGGCGCGGGCGGAATGCGGATGTACCATCCGGAGTGGCTGCGCCGTATCCGCAAAATGTGCGACCGTGAAGGCATTCTGCTGATTGCGGATGAAATCGCCACCGGATTTGGCCGCACGGGCAAACTGTTTGCCTGCGAACACGCCGGGATCGCGCCCGACATTCTGTGTCTGGGAAAAGCGCTGACCGGCGGAACGATGACCCTTTCAGCCACCCTGACCACCCGCCAGGTGGCGGAAACCATCAGCAACGGCGAGGCGGGCTGTTTTATGCATGGTCCGACGTTTATGGGCAATCCGCTGGCTTGCGCGGTGGCGACCGCCAGCCTGTCACTACTCGAATCCGGCGACTGGCAGGCGCAGGTCTCGTCCATTGAAGCCCAGCTACGCCAGGAACTCGCCCCGGCGCAGACATCGCCATGGGTGGCTGATGTCCGCGTGCTGGGAGCGATTGGCGTGGTGGAGACGACGCATCCGGTTAATATGGCGGCCCTGCAGAAATTCTTTGTGCGACAGGGTGTGTGGATCCGCCCGTTTGGCAAACTCATCTACCTGATGCCGCCGTATCCCATCCAGCCAGAGCAACTACGCCGCCTGACGCAGGCCGTGAACGACGCTGTGCGCGACGAAACATTTTTTAACGGGTAACTGGCGGTAAGCTGTGCGGTTTCTGGCTACACTTTTTGGCGAGAATTAAGGAGAGTGCATGAAAGTAATCAGCAACGATTTTCGCGACGGGGAAAAACTCCCCCTGCGCCATGTCTTCAACGGTATGGGTTATGAAGGGGATAATATTTCCCCGCATCTGGCCTGGGATGAAGTGCCTGCCGGAACGAAGAGTTTCGTGGTGACCTGTTTCGACCCCGATGCACCGACCGGCTCTGGCTGGTGGCATTGGGTGGTGGCTAATTTACCGGCCGATACCCGTGTTCTGACCCAGGGCTATGGCTCCGGGCTGGTCGCCGTGCCAGACGGCGTTATCCAGACACGAACCGATTTCGGTAAAGCGGGCTATGGCGGCGCGGCGCCGCCAAAAGGCGAAACCCACCGCTATATCTTTACCGTTCACGCGCTGGAGGTGGACAGGATTGACGTCGATGAAGGTGCCAGCGGGGCGATGGTCGGATTTAACGTCCATTTCCACTCGCTTGCCAGCGCCTCAATTACCGCGATGTTCAGTTGATCGCTGTTGTGCCGGATGACGACGCTCACGCGTCTTATCCGGCCTACGGGAGGGATTCACAGGCCGGATAAGCGTTAGCGCCATCCGGCGCGGTTCAAAGAAATTCCGGCACGAGCTGCAGCAACGCCCCCTGTGCAAGCAATTCTGTCGCACGCTCAATATCCGGGGCGAAGAAGCGGTCCTGGGTGTAATGCGCAACCTGCTCACGTAATACCGTTCGCGCCTGCTCCAGCAGCGGGCTTGACGTTAATCCTTCACGCAAATCGATCCCCTGACACGCGGCCAGCCATTCGACGGCCAGCACGCCGCGAGTATTCGCCGCCATTTCCCACAACCTGCGCCCTGCCGCCGGTGCCATCGAGACATGATCTTCCTGATTCGCCGACGTTGGCAGGCTGTCCACGCTGTGCGGATGCGCCAGCGCTTTGTTCTCGCTGGCAAGCGCCGCCGCCGTCACCTGGGCAATCATAAAGCCGGAGTTCACGCCCCCGTTTTTGACGAGGAAAGGCGGCAACTGCGACATATGCTTATCCATCATCAGCGCAATACGGCGTTCGGACAACGCGCCAATTTCAGCAATCGCCAGCGCCAGATTATCTGCCGCCATCGCCACCGGTTCAGCATGGAAATTACCGCCTGAGATAACGTCTCCCTGCTCAGCAAAAACCAGCGGATTATCGGAGACCGCATTGGCTTCCGCCAGCAGTACGTCCATCACCTGACGCATCTGTGTCAGACATGCGCCCATCACCTGCGGCTGACAGCGCAGAGAATACGGGTCCTGCACCTTTTCGCAATTGTGGTGCGACTGAGACAGCGCGCTGGTCTCCGTCAATACATGGCGATACAGCGCCGCCGCGTCGATCTGTCCACGCTGCCCCCGCGCGGCGTGAATACGCGCATCAAACGGACGGCGAGACCCTAACACCGCTTCGGTGGTTAACGATCCGCACATGACAGCCGACGCGAACAGCTCTTGTGCTTCAAACAGTCCGCGTAACGCAAACGCCGTCGATGCCTGTGTGCCGTTAAGTAACGCCAGCCCTTCTTTCGCCGCCAGCGTAATCGGCTCCAGGCCGGCTTTTTTTAACGCTTCCGTCGCCGGTAACCATTCCCCCTGCCAACGCGCCTTTCCTTCCCCCAGCAGCGTGAGCGACATATGGGCCAGCGGCGCTAGATCACCGGAGGCGCCTACCGATCCTTTCGCCGGGATGTGCGGCCAGACTTCGGCGTTCACCAGCGCAATCAGCGCCTCTATCACGCTAAGACGAATACCAGAAAAGCCGCGCGCAAGGCTGTTTATCTTCAGCACCATGATCAGGCGCACCAGTGCGTCATCTAAGGCATCACCCACGCCTGCCGCATGCGACAGCACCAGCGAACGTTGCAGGTTTTGCAGATCCTCATTGGCGATGCGCGTCTGCGCCAGCAGACCAAAGCCGGTGTTAATGCCGTAGGCCGTGCGACCCTCAGCGACAATGGTGTTGACGCAGGCCACGCTGGCGTTAATGCCGTCAATAGCGCTGGCGTCGAGGCGCAGTTTAACCGGCTGCTGCCAGACTTCGCGTAGTTGTGAAAAACTCAGATGGCCCGGCGTTAAGGTCATGGTATTCATATCAGCGTTTCCCCTGCGTTGCCGCAACCATCGGCAGATTCAGCCCTTGTTCAACAGCGCACGCCACGGCAATATCGTAGCCCGCATCCGCATGACGCATTACGCCGGTCGCCGGATCGTTATGCAAAACCCGGGCAATGCGCTCGGCGGCTTCATCGCTACCGTCACAGACAATGACCATCCCGGCATGCTGTGAGAAGCCCATTCCCACACCGCCGCCGTGATGCAGCGATACCCAGGTCGCCCCGCTGGCCGTGTTGAGTAGCGCATTGAGCAGCGGCCAGTCAGAGACGGCGTCAGAACCGTCGCGCATCGCTTCGGTTTCGCGGTTGGGGCTGGCGACAGAACCGGAATCCAGGTGGTCGCGACCGATCACAATTGGCGCAGACACTTCCCCCCTGCGCACCATTTCGTTGAATGCCAGACCCAGTTTTTGCCGCCATTCGAGCCCCACCCAGCAGATACGCGCTGGCAGCCCCTGAAAATTAATGCGCTCCCGCGCCATGTCCAGCCAGCGGTGGAGATGTTCGTCATCCGCCACGATCGCTTTCACTTTGGCGTCGGTTTTATAAATATCCTGCGGATCGCCGGAAAGCGCCACCCAGCGAAACGGCCCAATGCCGCGGCAGAACAGCGGGCGAATATAGGCCGGTACGAAGCCAGGAAAGGCAAAGGCGTTTTCCACGCCCATCTCTTTAGCCATCTGACGAATGTTGTTGCCGTAATCGAACGTCGGTACGCCCATGTCGTTGAACGCCAGCATCGCCTCCACGTGTTTTGCCATCGAGCGCTTCGCTGCCTCTACCGTACCCTGTGGATCGGCGAGCGCTTTTTGCTGATAGGTTTCCCAGTCCCAGCCGGAAGGCAGATAACCGTGCAGCGGGTCATGAGCGCTGGTCTGGTCGGTAACCATGTCCGGACGCACACCGCGCTTCACCAGTTCGGGCACCACATCCGCCGCATTGGCGCACAGGGCAATCGATACGGCTTGACCTTCGCGGGTGTATTTTTCGATACGCGCCAGCGCATCATCAAGAGATGTCGCCTGTTCATCGACATAACGAGTGCGCAGACGAAAATCGATACGACTCTGCTGACATTCAATGTTCAGGGAACAGGCGCCTGCCAGCGTCGCCGCCAGTGGCTGCGCGCCGCCCATGCCGCCAAGCCCGGCGGTTAACACCCAACGCCCGCGCAGGTCGCCGTCGTAGTGCTGCCGTCCCGCTTCAACAAATGTTTCATAAGTGCCCTGCACAATTCCCTGACTGCCGATATAGATCCAGCTTCCGGCCGTCATCTGTCCGTACATCGCCAACCCTTTCGCATCCAGTTCATTGAAATGCTCCCAGGTCGCCCAGTGAGGCACGAGGTTGGAGTTGGCAATCAGCACGCGCGGAGCGTTCTGGTGAGTTCTGAACACACCAACCGGTTTACCAGACTGGACCAGCAGCGTTTCGTCCTCTTCCAGTTGGGTCAGGGCGTTGACAATCGCGTCATAGCATTCCCAGTTACGGGCCGCGCGGCCTATACCGCCATACACCACCAGCTCATGTGGGTTCTCGGCGACGTCGGGGTCCAGGTTGTTCATTAACATGCGCAATGGCGCTTCGGTCAGCCAGGATTTGGCCGTCAGCGTTGTCCCTCGCGGGGCGCGGATATCTTGCTGACGAAACTTGCTATGAGACATAACAACGACTCCTCACGGACATGCCGGAAAAGGTTTATCCGGCAAAGGGAATGATCGGGTGTGAGGTAAAGATATACTTGTCTATACAAGACATAACAAGGCACAATTTAACAAATAAGATACATTTTTGTTATATTGCGTCAGCAATCACGCTTTCAGTCCGCGTGCGTCAGGAGGAGAAGTGGCCTTGCAAGCGGTAACGAGAGCCCGGAAAGAGCAACCGCGCGTGTGAAACGATCTGCGAGGCGGACCAGGTGGTACGACGAATGAGCAGGCAAGGATCGGTCTCGCCGATGTCGAGTAACGCGCACTCTTGCGTCGTGGCGCGCACCGCTTCAACAATGTGCTCCCCTTCCGTCAACGGGGCAATCAGCGACAAATATGCATGCGGCGTGGTCTGGCTGTAATCCTGCGCCAGATATTCCGGCACAATGTCGGCATTCACACAGCGATCTTCAATCTGTACCGGCTGGTCGTTTTCAAAATGTACCATCACAGAATGAAAAATCGCCGTACCTTCCGTCACCTTCAGCACCGCAGCCTGCCGCGCATTGGCCGGTTTCTTTTCCAGAATCAGCACCTCGCAGTGATGCCGATGCGCCCGTGCGGCAATTTCGTCGGCAATACTGCGAATTTCAAACAGCGCGGACTGGCCTTTCGGCTCCGCGACAAAGGTTCCCACTCCCTGCAGGCGCACCAGCATCCCTTCGTCAGTCAGTTCACGCAGCGCCCGGTTGATGGTCATCCGGCTAAAGCCGTACTGCGCCACCAGCTCCGCTTCCGACGGAATACGATCGTGCGGCTGCCAGACGCCGCTGGCGATCTTTTCGCTAATCTCGCGTTTAACCGTCTCATAAAACGGCGCGGGAGCAGAACGAGGGCGAGAAAGTGTCATGGGAATGTTTACCTTATCAATCGATTACTGCCACCAGTGGGCGATTTGCCAGCCAAGCCGCGCCGCCACGCGTGCCGACCTGCCATCATTATCAAAGCGCGGATTAAATTCAACCACATCCACCGCCTGGAGCTTACCGCTGCGGCAAACAGGTTCAATCAATTTCAGCAGGGTCGTCAATGGCACGCCCAGCGCCGCAGGCGCCGATACGGCTGGCATCTCTCCAACGGGCAGGACGTCGAGATCGACAGTCAGATAGAGTTTATCCACCTCGCTGATAAACGCCACCAGTTGAGCGTGGGCGTCATTACTCTGCAAATCTTCCACCACCAGCACGTTGCGCTTGTGCGCCTCATCCCACAGCGCCTGGGTGTTTGCCGCCCGGCTAACGCCGATGCACGCATAGCGGAACTCACGCTGCTGCTGGTCGCAAAGCTGCGCCAGTTGACGAAACGGCGTGCCAGAGGTTGCCCGCCCGGCGTTACGCAGATCCAGATGCGCGTCGAGATTAATGATCCCTACCCGCTCGCCAGGGAATGCATCGAAAATGCCCGCTCCATGACCGAATGCCGTTTCGTGCCCGCCGCCAAGAACGAAGGTGCGCATCCCCGCCTGCTGACATTGACAGACCGCATCACGTAGTGCTTGCTGCGCCCCTTCCAGATCCGCTGTCGGGGCCAGCAGATTCCCCATATCCACCAGTCGCTCGTGTCCCGCGTGACTCGCCAGGTTAGCCAGCGCTGAACGCAGCGCGTCCGGCGCACCGGCGGCACCAGGACGCCCATGATTACGCTTGACCCCCTCATCGCAGGCAAAGCCGAGCAGCGCGATCTTGTCGCGGTATCGCTCTGGCGAAAACGTCAGGCTGCGATCGATCGTCTGAAACAGGCGCAGCGCGTTCGCGGCTTCGCCGCTGTCATCTCGCCCCCGCCACAGGTCAGGGGCAGCCGCTTCCCATTGTGTCATGTGATTTGTCCTCGAAATATGCGTAGATACAGCGGGTTGCGCCCAGGCTCATAGAGGATCTCCACCGGGTTTTGCGCATCCCAGACGTTAAAATCGGCAACGTAACCCGCCTTTAGCTGTCCGTGCGTCGCCTGGCGGCCCAGCGCCTGAGCGGCATGACGGGTGACGCCCGCCCATGCCTCTTCCGGCGTCAGTCCGAACTGAACGCAGGCCATGTTCATTGCCAGATGCAAGCTGATAAAGGGACTGGTGCCGGGGTTGAAATCGGTCGCCACCGCCATCGGTACCTGGTAACGGCGCAGTAACTCAACGGGCGGATGCTGCGTCTCTTTAAGGAAATAGAACGCCCCCGGCAGCAGTACGCCAACGGTGCCGCTGTGACGCATCGCGACCACGCCCGCTTCATCAAGATATTCAATGTGATCCGCAGAAAGCCCATGATAGCGACTGACCAGTTGCGCTCCACCCAGCAGAGACAACTGCTCGACATGCCCTTTGACCGGAATGCCCGCCGCCTGCGCCGCGCGCAATACCCGCTCGCTTTGCGCCAGGGTAAAGCCCACGCTCTCACAGAACAGATCGACCGCTTCAAACAGCCCCTTTTCCCATAGCTGCGGCAGTATCGTTTCGCAGACGTGGGTGATATAGCCGTCAGGATTGTCACGATACTCAACCGGCACGGCATGGGCCGCCAGCAGCGTGGGGCTGATTTCGATAAGATTCTCTTCGGCCAGGCGGGCCGCGACGCGCAGCATCTTTTCTTCGGCTGTCGCATTCAGGCCATAGCCGGATTTCACTTCCAGTAGCGTCACGCCCTCGCGCATCAGACGCGCGATCCGCGCCTGAGCAGAGGCTAAAAGCGCCTCCTCCGTCGCGGCACGCGTCGCCGTCACGGTGGCGTTAATCCCGCCGCCCTGCGCACTAATCTGCTGATAAGAAACGCCGTTCAACCGTTGCTCCCACTCGCTGGCGCGATTGCCGCCAAACACCAGATGAGTGTGACAATCAATCAACCCAGGCGTCACCAGACGTCCTTGCAGGTCATGCGTATTGGCATGCGCAGTCGGGAGTGAAGCCTCTGGCACAATCGCCAGCACCCTTCCCTTACGGATAATCAGAGCATGATGGTCCAGCATGCCATACGGTGCCGTCTGCGCCGGATCGAGCGTCGCCAGGCGCAGGTTTCGCCAGAGCGTATCATCAGGTAACAGGGGTTCCATGCTTTCTCCAGCTTGTCTTAGGTTGTATAGACATTTATTTGAGATCGCACGCGGGAAGTCAATCATCCCAGGCAAATATGTTATTTAATTGTGACTTTGACGGTACCCGAATCCGCGAGGAGGGGTTTAAAAACAACTTTTTAGCTTTTCACCTTTCTGTTTTGCTCAACTTAGTATAAAAAAGCAGGCTTCAATGGATACTTTTATAGCCCGGAGCAACTCGTGAACACATCATCAGTTTCCCGTCTGGCGCTGGCACTGGCTTTTGGCGTGACGCTGACCGCCTGTAGCTCTACCCCGCCGGATCAAATTCCTTCCGATCAAACCGCGCCAGGAACCTCTTCGCGCCCGATTTTATCGGCGAATGAAGCGCAGAATTTTGTCGCTAAAAACTATTTTTCTTCCCTGACGCCGAACACCGCGCCGTGGACGCCATCTTCAATTTCTCTGCCTGCGCAGCCTGACTTTGTGGTCGGCCCGGCCGGTACGCAAGGCGTTACCCACACCACCATTCAGGCGGCGGTGGATGCGGCGATCACTACGCGCACCAACAAACGTCAGTACATTGCGATTATGCCAGGTGAGTATCAGGGGACTGTTTATATCCCTGCGGCGCCAGGCAGCCTGACGCTGTACGGAACGGGTGAGAAACCGCTGGACGTGAAGATTGGCGCAGCAATTGACGGTGAAATGAGCACCGCTGACTGGCGTCATACGGTGAATCCGGGCGGGAAATATATGCCTGGTAAACCGGCCTGGTACATGTTTGACAACTGCCAGAGCAAACGCGGCGCGACTATCGGCGTGATGTGTTCAGCGGTATTGTGGTCACAGAATAATGGCCTGCAGTTGCAGAATCTGACCGTTGAAAACAATCTTGGCGATAGCGTGGATGCGGGTAACCACCCGGCCGTTGCGCTGCGCACCGACGGTGACAAAGTTCAAATCAATAATGTGAACATTCTGGGCCGCCAGAACACCTTCTTTGTGACCAACAGCGGCGTGCAGAACCGTCTGGAAAATAATCGCCAGCCGCGTACCCTGGTGACCAACAGCTATATCGAAGGTGATGTGGATATCGTTTCCGGTCGCGGCGCGGTGGTGTTCGATAACACCGACTTCCGCGTAGTGAACTCGCGTACTCAACAGGAAGCGTACGTCTTCGCGCCTGCAACGCTTGCGAACATTTATTACGGTTTCCTCGCCACCAACAGCCGCTTTACCGCCGCCGGTGACGGCGTGGCGCAGTTGGGTCGCGCACTGGATGTCGACGGCAACACCAACGGTCAGGTCGTGATCCGTGATAGCGTGATTAACGAGGGCTTTAACATGGCACAGCCGTGGGCTGACGCCGTGATCTCTAAACGTCCATTCGCGGGCAATACCGGGGCGAAGGATGATAAAGGCGAAACCCAGCGTAACCTGAACGACACCAACTTTAACCGCATGTGGGAATACAATAACCGCGGTGTGGGCAGCAAAGTCGTGGCTGCGCCGAAGCAGTAAGCATAAAAAAACCGGCATCACAGGATGCCGGTTTTTATTTATCGGTTGGCTAATAAGCGCCCCTATTAATACGCGTTAACCACCACCCACATCGGGCCCTGGCCTACCGCATAACGTCCCTTCTCCGTTAACAGCCCCTGCTCACCGGCAATCTCGTACACCGCGATATGGTGTGACTTCTGTCCGGCAGCAATCAGGTATTTCCCGCTATGGTCAACGTTGAAACCACGCGGCTGTGTTTCGGTTGGCTGGAAGCCTTCTTTGGTCAACACGCTGCCATCTTCTGAAACGCTGAACACGGTAATCAGGCTGGCGGTACGGTCACAGGCATACAGATGACGACCATCCGGCGTAATGTGAATGTCCGCCGCCCAGCGGGTGTCGGAGAAATCAGCCGGCATCATGTCCAGCGTTTGCACGCATTCGATATCACCGTGCGGATCTTTCAGTTCCCAGACGTCCACAGAGCTGTTGAGCTCGTTGACGCAGTAGGCATATTGCTGATTCGGGTGGAACGCCATATGGCGCGGACCGGCCCCTTCAACGGTGGTCACTTCCGCAGGCTCTTGTGCCACCAGCTTACCGTCATCGCTGAGGGTAAACAGGCAGATACGATCCTGCTTCAGCGCAGGCACCCACAGGGTGCGGTTGTCCGGGGAGATATTGGCGGAGTGACAGCCATCCATTCCCTCCACCACATCCACCACCCCAACCGGCAGGCCGTCTTCCAGACGGGTGACGCTGACGTTACCCGCGTTATAGGAGCCAACAAAAACAAAACGGCCATGATGATCGGTTGAAATGTGTGTCGGGCTACCCGGCAGCGCGGATTCTGCGGCAAACGTCAGCGCACCATCATCCGGCGCAATCCGGTAAGCCAGTACGCGGAATTCAGGACGCACGCCCACGTAGAGATAACGTTTATCCGGGCTGACTACCATCGGCTGAACCTGCCCGGGCACATCAACCACCTGTACCAGCTTCAATGCGCCATCATGATTCAGGCTCCAGACATGGATCTGTTGGCTTTCAGGGCTGGCGGTATAAACGGTTTGCTTCATGAATGCTCCTCTGCTTTAGGCAACTGGCTGCAAAAATGGAATACAGCTTAACGTAGTCGCTTTTAACGGTGAATGCTGAATATACGCACAAAATTTTGCCTGCTCCCCGTCCCGGTGTACCATTCAGGCAGACAAAACTTCAATGTTAATCGGGATGACGATATGACCGCTCGCGTGATTGCCCTTGATTTAGATGGAACCTTGCTAACCCCGCAAAAAACCCTGCTCCCCTCGTCTGTCGAAGCACTGTCGCGCGCCAGGGAGGCAGGCTACCAACTTATCATCGTCACCGGGCGTCATCACGTCGCAATTCATCCTTTTTATCAGGCACTGGCACTGGATACACCTGCAATTTGCTGTAATGGCACCTATTTGTATGATTATCACGCAAAAAATGTTCTCGCAGCCGATCCCTTGCCGGTTAACCAGGCGCTACAGCTTATTACGCTGCTGGAAGCGCATCAGATTCACGGCCTGATGTATGTCGATGACGCCATGCTGTATGAGCACCCGACCGGCCATGTCATTCGCACCTCAAACTGGGCGCAGACGTTGCCACCCGAACAGCGCCCGATCTTCACCCAGGTGCCTTCACTGGCGCAGGCGGCGCACGATGTCAACGCGGTGTGGAAGTTCGCTCTGACAGACGACGATATCCCTAAGCTGCAGCAATTTGGCAAGCATGTCGAAGAGCTGTTGGGCCTTGAGTGCGAATGGTCCTGGCACGATCAGGTCGATATCGCTCGTCAGGGTAACAGCAAAGGCAAACGCCTGACCCAGTGGGTTGAATCTCAGGGCGGGTCGATGGAAAACGTAATTGCCTTCGGGGATAACTACAACGACATCAGTATGCTGGAAGCGGCTGGTACCGGCGTGGCGATGGGCAATGCTGACGACGCAATCAAAGCGCGCGCCAACGTCGTCATCGGCGATAACACCACCGACAGCATCGCGAAGTTCATCTATAGCCAACTGCTGTAATCAGGCGGTTATCGATACACTCTTAATCTGCGCATACAGCCAGAGGCCAGCTTTGATCCCCAGTTCATCCCTGGCCCATGGGCTAATGCGCGCCCACAGCGTTTTACCTCCCACCTCAAGCTGTACTTCCACTTGCCCGTTATCGTCGTAGCAGTGGATCACCTTCGCGCGCAGGATATTACGAATGCTGGTCTGCTGCGGCGGCTGTAGCACCAGCGAGACATCCGACGCCTGAATGCGAATGCGCAGCGAGGCCTGCAGCGGCTCATTGAGCTTATTGACCCATAGATGCTGATCACCCAGCGCCAGCGCCGTCATCGCGTAATGCGGATGATGCTCCAGTACGCTCACTTTCAGGATGCTGCTCTGCTGTTCTTTCGGCAGCCATGGATGCATCACGCTGCTCCCCCAGACCTCTTCCAGCGCGCCAAACGCCTTCACCTGACCGTCTTCCAGCACCATTACGTTATCGGCCAGATGGAGAATTTCATCGAGCGAGTGACTGACATAGAGCATGGGAATATTGATCTCCCGCGCCAGCCGTTTCAGATAGGGCAACAGTTCACGCTTACGCGGAATATCCAGCGAGGCGAGCGGTTCATCCAGGAGTAGCAGTTCCGGCGCGGTCAACAGCGCCCGGCCAATCGCCACACGTTGTTTTTCACCGCCGGAGAGGCCGCCCGGCAGTCTGTCGAGCAGAGGCTCAATACCCAATAGCGCCACCAGCTTATCGAACTGGCCGGCCATACTTTTCGCCATGCCGTAACGCAGGTTGCCGCGCACTTTATAATGGGGAAACAGGTGCGCATCCTGAAAAACGTAGCCTATCCGGCGTTTTTCCGGGGTCAGACAAATGTGGTTTTCCGTGTCATTCAGCACCCGTCCGTTGAGTACAATGCGCCCTTTCTGCGGTCGCGTCAGGCCACTGATGGCATTGATCAGCGAGGTTTTTCCAGAACCAGAGACGCCAAATATCGCGGTGATACCGCTGGCGGGCAGCGTTTCGTTGAGCGAGACGCAGTGGGTCCCCAGCGTCTGAGAGAAATTGAGTTCCAGCATAATTATCGCCCCGTCCGCTCACGGCTGAGTCGCGCCAGCCATTCAGAAATTAACAGCGAAATCAGCGCCAGTACGATGGAAATAAGACACAGCCTTGCCGCAGCGCTTTCACCGCCCGGCGTCTGAATCAGGGTATACATCGCCGAAGGAATGGTGCGGGTTTCGCCGGGAATATTGGAAACGAAGGTAATCGTCGCGCCAAACTCGCCGAGCGAACGGGCAAATGCCAGTACCGTCCCGACGATAATGCCAGGCAGCGTCAGCGGAAGGGTAATGGTGAAGAAGACGCGCCAGCGTCCCGCCCCTAGCGTCCGGGCGGCCTGCTCAAGCTTAAGATCCACCCCTTCCAGCGCAAGTCGGATAGCCCGCACCATCAGCGGAAAAGACATCACTGCCGCCGCCAGTACCGCGCCGCGCCAGCTGAAGGCAAAGGTTATGCCGAACCAGTCGTATAGCCACTGGCCGATAAATCCGCGCCGTCCCATCGAAACCAGCAGCAAATAACCGACCACCACCGGCGGTAATACCAGCGGCAGATGCAGTACGCTGTCCAGCAGGGCTTTGCCTGGGAAAGTGCAGCGCACCAGCAGCCAGGCAAAGAAGATCCCAAACGGCAAACTAAACAACACGGCCAGGGAAGACACTTTCAGGCTCAGAAGCACGGCCTGCCATTCAGGATCGGTCAATATCATTACTTGGTCGTAAATCCGTAACGTTTAAAGATTTCAGCAGCCTGCGGTCCTTTCAGGTAATCATAGAACGCGCTGACCGTGGCGTTTTTATGTCCATCAACAATCGCGATGGGGTACTCCACTTTTTTGTGCGAATCTTCCGGGAAGGTGGCCACGACGTTAACGCCTTTACTGGCAACCGCATCAGAGCCGTAAACAATGCCCAACGGTGCTTCGTTACGCTCGACCAGCGCCAGCGCGCCGCGCACATCTTCCGCCGGAGCCAGTTTCGGTGACAGCGTCTCCCAGGCCCCCAGTTTCTGCAGCGCCTCTTTCGCGTAAATCCCTGCCGGAACGTGTTCCGGGTCGCCTACCGCCAGACGTCCACCGTTCAGCAGCGTCGTCCAGTGGGTATTATTGTCAATCGTAAACGCTTTCTGCTCACTGGCTTTTGGCGCCACCACCACAAGGCTGTTGCCCAGCAGCGTCTGACGCGTTGCGGTATCAATCGCTTTCTTATCTACCGCGTAATCCATCCATTTCTGATCGGCAGAAATGAACAGATCTGCTGGCGCACCGGCTTCTATCTGGCGAGCCAGCGTGGAAGACGACGCAAAAGAGGAGACCACGTCGACATTCTTCTCTTTTTTATACTCTGCCGCGATATCCTGCATCGCATTAGTCAATGACGCTGCGGCAAACACGGTGATTTTCCCTTCATCCGCCAGCGTTTGTCCAGCAACCGACAATGATAAGGTTGCCCCAGCAAACAGGCGTAACCAGGTACGAGCCATTTGTAACTCCTTTGCATATCGTTATGTATTTATGAATATAACGATAAAGCAACGATTTTCCCAGAAGTTATTGATACCACTAAGAGGTTACGCAAAGAAAATATCGGCAGGAATAAGGAGAACTTGAGAAACAATCCCAATGGGGTGCGCACTGCATTGAGGCGCGACCAACAAAGATACGGTTTGAAAGATGAGAAAACAAAAACGCCCGACTGAGCGGGCGTTTGGGAAATCAATGATTCTGTCTGGACTGGTTTTTCTGACCGATACCGGAGAAAATGTTGAACACTTCACCGAGACCGTAAATCAGACCCAGGATGATGGCCATCACCACAGGTACCATGATTACGGCGAATACCAGACTTTTCAATAACTCTAACATGGTCAACTCCTGATATAGTCCTTGTAGTATTCTAACCGCATCACTGAGAAAAGCACTCCCCTTTTGTGCGGTCGGCTTTGCGTCTCTGCAGTTTTCCGTCACAATACCCTTTTTGCCAGGATCTTGTTATGCAAGCCGAAATCCTTCTTACCCTGAAACTTCAGCAAAAACTGTTCGCCGATCCCCGACGCATCTCTTTGCTCAAGCACATTGCGCTTTCCGGTTCCATTAGTCAGGGCGCGAAAGACGCAGGCATCAGCTATAAGAGCGCCTGGGACGCCATTAATGAAATGAATCTTCTCAGCGAGCAAACGCTGGTCGAGCGTGCGACAGGCGGTAAAGGTGGCGGCGGTGCGGTGTTAACCCGCTACGGTCAGCGTCTGATCCAGCTCTACGATCTGCTGGCACAGATTCAGCAAAAAGCCTTCGATGTTTTAAGCGACGATGACGCGCTGCCGCTCAACAGCCTGCTGGCGGCCATCTCGCGTTTTTCTCTGCAGACCAGTGCGCGCAACCAGTGGTTTGGCACCATTACCGCCCGCGATCGCAATCAGGTGCAGCAGCATGTCGACGTGCTGTTAGCCGATGGCGAAACGCGACTGAAAGTGGCCATTACCGCCCAGAGCGGCGAGCGTTTAGGGCTTGATGAAGGCAAAGAGGTTCTCGTGCTGCTGAAAGCGCCGTGGGTGGGGATTACCCAGGACGACGCCATCGCCCAGGCGGCGGATAACCAGCTCCAGGGCATTATCAATCATATTGAACGCGGCACAGAGCAGTGTGAAGTACTGATGGCGCTACCGGACGGTCAGACGTTGTGCGCCACCGTGCCGCTAGACGCCGCCGCCACGCTGACGGAAGGCACGAACGTGACGGCGTATTTCAATGCCGACAGGGTAATTATCGCAACATTGTGCTAAGTATCGCCACCACGGTGATTACGGCGGGATGTTACCCGCCGTAAATTTTTCTTTGAAATTCATTACAGGATGAATAATTCCACCCGGCAAAAAACGACGTATCGTTGGCTATTTTTTGCTGGCGACAGAGGACAGTAAAAAGCTCATCGTACTCGCAATCCCCTCTTTTTATTGCGGAATACGGAGCAAAATATGTCAGACTTATCAGAGTGGCAGACACTCGCCAACAAGGAGCTCAGCCGGCGGAATAAAACCGTCGAGTCGCTGGTCACACAGACAGCGGAAGGCATTGCCATCAAGCCGCTGTACACCGAAGCCGACCTCGATAAACTGGAGGTTACCGGCACCCTTCCCGGCCTGCCGCCTTACGTTCGCGGCCCACGCGCTACCATGTATACCGCGCAACCGTGGACCATTCGTCAGTACGCTGGCTTCTCTACCGCCAAAGAATCTAACGCCTTCTATCGTCGCAACCTTGCCGCCGGGCAAAAAGGCCTTTCTGTCGCCTTCGATCTCGCCACCCACCGCGGCTATGATTCCGATAATCCACGCGTCGCAGGCGATGTCGGGAAGGCCGGTGTGGCTATCGATACCGTTGAAGACATGAAGATACTGTTCGACCAGATCCCGCTGGATAAGATGTCGGTATCAATGACCATGAACGGCGCGGTGCTGCCAGTAATGGCTTTTTATATCGTGGCCGCGGAAGAGCAAGGCGTTTCGCCGGAACAGCTTACCGGCACCATTCAGAACGATATTCTGAAAGAGTACCTGTGCCGTAACACTTACATTTACCCGCCGAAACCCTCCATGCGCATTATCGCCGACATCATCGCCTGGTGTTCGGGCAACATGCCACGCTTTAATACCATCAGCATCAGCGGCTACCATATGGGCGAAGCAGGCGCCAACTGCGTGCAACAGGTCGCTTTTACCCTGGCGGATGGTATTGAATACATCAAAGCCGCCCTTTCAGCCGGGCTGAACATTGATGACTTTGCGCCCCGCCTTTCGTTCTTCTTTGGCATCGGCATGGATCTGTTCATGAACGTCGCCATGCTGCGCGCGGCGCGTTATCTGTGGAGCGAAGCGGTGAGCGGCTTCGGCGCAGCAGACCCGAAATCGTTAGCCCTTCGTACCCACTGCCAGACTTCCGGCTGGAGCCTGACCGAACAGGATCCCTATAACAACGTGATCCGTACCACTATCGAAGCGCTCGGCGCCACGCTTGGCGGCACCCAGTCACTCCATACCAACGCCTTTGACGAAGCACTCGGTCTACCCACCGACTTTTCTGCCCGCATCGCGCGTAACACGCAAATCATCCTGCAAGAGGAATCAGAAATCTGCCGCACCGTGGATCCGCTGGCTGGCTCTTACTATGTGGAGTCGTTGACCGATCACATTGTTAAACAGGCGCGGGCCATCATCCAGCAGATCGACGACGCGGGTGGGATGGCAAAGGCTATCGAAGCCGGGCTACCGAAACGGATGATTGAAGAAGCATCAGCCCGCGAGCAATCACTGATCGACCAGGGCAAACGCGTCATTGTCGGCGTCAACAAATACAAGCTGGAAAAAGAGGACGACACGACCGTCCTGGAGATCGACAACGTCAAGGTGCGCAACGAGCAGATCGCCTCTCTGACGCGGATCCGCGCGACCCGCGATGATGCCGCCGTTCACGCGGCGCTGGCGTCGTTGACTCACGCCGCATTGCATCATGAAAACCTGTTGGCCGCCGCCGTGAACGCCGCACGCGTCCGCGCCACGCTGGGTGAGATCTCCGACGCGCTGGAGTCGGCGTTTGACCGTTATCTGGTGCCAAGCCAGTGCGTCACTGGGGTGATTGCGCAGAGCTACCATCAGTCCAACCAATCGGCCTGCGAGTTTGACGCCATTGTTGCGCAAACAGAGCAGTTCCTGGCAGACCGCGGTCGTCGTCCGCGCATTTTGATCGCCAAAATGGGTCAGGATGGTCACGATCGCGGCGCAAAAGTGATCGCCAGCGCCTATTCCGATCTCGGCTTCGACGTCGATCTCAGCCCGATGTTCTCCACTCCGGAAGAGATCGCCCGCCTGGCGGTAGAAAACGATGTACACGTCGTCGGCGCCTCATCGCTCGCGGCCGGTCATAAAACACTCATCCCGGAACTGGTCGGCGCGTTGAAAAAATGGGGACGCGACGATATCTGCGTGGTCGCCGGCGGCGTGATCCCTCCCCAGGATTACGCCTTCCTGGAGGAGCGCGGCGTGGCGGCCATTTATGGACCCGGCACACCAATGCTGGAAAGCGTACGCGACGTACTGAAACGGATAAGTCAGCATCATGATTAGCGAATCCACGCTGGCTGACACCGTTCGGCGATTACGCCAGGCCGAGCGGGCAACGCTCGCCCAGGCCATGACGCTGATTGAAAGTCAGCACCCTCGTCACCAGACGCTGAGCACACAACTGCTGGATGCCATAATGCCTTTCACCGGCAACGCGCTGCGTCTGGGAATCACGGGTACGCCGGGGGCCGGGAAAAGCACCTTTCTGGAGGCTTTCGGTACGCGACTGATCCGCGACGGACTGCGCGTGGCTGTGATTGCCGTCGACCCCAGCAGTCCGATCAGCGGTGGCAGCATCCTTGGCGACAAAACGCGGATGACCGAACTGGCGCGATCGGATGCCGCCTTCATCCGTCCGGCCCCCTCCCGCGGGCATCTGGGTGGAGCCTGTCTGCATGCACGAGAGCTGGGGCTGTTGTGCGAAGCGGCGGGCTTCGACGTTGTGATTATCGAAACCGTCGGCGTTGGACAATCGGAAACAGAAATTGCCCAGATCGTGGACTGCTTTGTGTCGTTACAGATAGCCGGCGGCGGCGACGACCTGCAGGGCATCAAAAAAGGGATCATGGAAATGGCGGACGTGATTGTCATCAACAAGGATGACGGGGAAAACCATAACCGTGTCGCCATCGCCCGCCATATGTACGAAAGCGCACTGCATATTGTGCGGCATAAATATGCCGAGTGGCAGCCGCAGGTATTGACCTGTAGCGCGCTGGAAAAACGCGGGATTGACGAGGTCTGGCAGACCATCTGCGATTTCAGAACACAGATGACCTCCAGCGGACGGCTGCAACAGGTGCGCCAGTTGCAGGAAATTGCCTGGTTGAAAAAGCAGACGGAAGCCGAGGCGTTGCGATTGCTGTTCTCCCGTGACGACTTCGACCGCTACTACCACCTGACGCAGCAGGCCGTCAAAAACAACCGTCTCTCGCCGCGCGCTGGCCTTCAGCGAATCAGCGAATACCTTCAGAATCATTACTTTGCATAAAGAGAAAAATATGTCTTATCAATACGTTAATGTTGTTATCATCCGTAAAGTGGCGGTCATTGAGTTCAACTATGCCCGCAAACTGAACGCCCTGAGCAAAGTCTTTATTGACGATCTCATGCTGGCGCTCAGCGATCTCAATCGCCCGGATATTCGCTGTATTATCCTGCGTGCGCCCAGCGGCGCGAAGGTCTTCTCCGCCGGTCATGACATTCATGAACTTCCCTCCGGACGTCGCGATCCGCTCTCTTATGACGATCCGCTGCGCCAGATCACCCGCATGATTCAGAAGTACCCCAAACCGGTGATCTCCATGGTCGAAGGCAGCGTCTGGGGAGGGGCGTTTGAGATGATCATGAGCTCCGATCTGATCATCGCCGCCAGTACCTCCACGTTCTCCATGACCCCGGTCAACCTTGGCGTTCCATACAATCTGGTCGGGATCCACAACCTGACCCGCGATGCGGGTTTCCATATCGTCAAAGAGCTGATCTTCACCGCGTCCCCTATCACCGCACAGCGCGCGATGGCGGTCGGCATTCTCAACCATGTCGTCGCCGCCGAAGAGCTGGAGGATTTCACGTTGCAGATGGCGCACCATATCTCGGAAAAAGCGCCGCTGGCCATTGCCGTGATCAAGGAAGAGCTACGCGTGCTTGGCGAAGCGCACACCATGAATTCCGATGAGTTCGAACGTATTCAGGGGATGCGCCGCGCCGTTTACGACAGCGAAGATTATCAGGAAGGGATGAACGCGTTTATGAATAAACGTAAACCCAATTTTGTGGGCCATTGATACCAGGAAGGAACAAGATATGAAAGACCCCTGGACACGGATGAGCGCCGACGACGCCGCGCAGGTCATTGAGCACAATGCGATGGTTGCTTTCAGCGGCTTTACCCCCGCCGGTTCGCCCAAAGCACTCCCTGCGGCTATCGCCCGCCGCGCCAGCGAACTGCATCAGGCGCAACAACCGTTTCAGATTCGGTTATTGACGGGAGCGTCTATTGGCGCTGCCGCCGATGATGCGCTGTCTGAGGCTGACGCCATTTCATGGCGTGCGCCCTATCAGACGTCAGGCAGCCTTCGGCAAAAAATCAATCAGGGTCAGGTTCGATTTGTAGACCTGCATCTGAGTGAAGTGGCGCAGATGGTAAACTATGGTTTCTTTGGTGATATTGACGTCGCGGTGATTGAAGCCTCGGCGATCGCGCCTGACGGACGAGTCTGGCTCACCAGCGGGATCGGCAATGCGCCCACCTGGCTACTGCGGGCGAAGAAAGTCATCATTGAGCTGAATCACTACCATAACCCACGCGTCGCTGAACTGGCTGATATCGTCATTCCCGGCGCACCGCCGCGTCGCAACAGCGTCCCCATTTTTCATGCGATGGATCGCGTGGGCGCCCGGTATGTGCAGATTGATCCCATCAAGATTATTGCGGTGGTCGATACAGAACTCCCCGACGGCGGAAACGTGCTGGATAACGCCAATCCTGTCTGCCAGCAAATCGCCGATAACGTCGTAACGTTTCTGCTGGAAGAAATGGCGCGTGGGCGGATCCCCGCGGAGTTTCTGCCGCTACAAAGCGGGGTGGGTAATATCAATAATGCCGTGATGGCGCGACTGGGTGAAAATCCGGATATTCCGTCTTTTATGATGTATTCGGAGGTGTTACAGGAGTCTGTCGTGCATCTACTGGAAACGGGAAAAATCACCGGAGCCAGCGCCTCCAGTCTGACGGTATCCGCCGATTCCTTGCGAAAGATTTATGACAATATGGACTTCTTCGCCAGCCGTATTGTGCTTCGCCCACAGGAGATCTCGAATAATCCGGAAATTATTCGCCGTCTTGGCGTAATAGCCCTTAATGTCGGGCTGGAGTTTGATATCTACGGCCATGCCAACTCAACGCACGTGGCTGGCGTGAATCTAATGAACGGCATTGGCGGCAGCGGTGATTTTGAGCGCAACGCCTACCTGTCTATCTTTATGGCACCATCCATCGCCAAAGGCGGCAAGATTTCCACTATCGTCCCCATGTGCAGTCACGTTGATCACAGCGAGCACAGCGTGAAGGTGATCATCACCGAACAGGGGATCGCCGATCTGCGGGGACTCTCACCGCTACAACGGGCGCACACGATCATCGACAACTGTGCGCATCCTCTCTATCAGGACTATCTACATCGCTATCTCGCCAGTGCGCCTGGCGGGCACATTCATCACGATCTCAACCACGCGTTCGATCTGCACCGCAATCTGATTGAACGCGGTTCGATGCTCGGCTAAGCCATCTCTGCGCCACGATCTTCCGCAATATGCTGAAGCATCGTGGCGGTATAGCGGTGGTTTTTCAGGGAGTAAAGGTACTCCTGCATATACATCGTACCGCCGGGCGCATCGAAATACTTCAACGTTGCCGGATTCACCAGACGCCAGGCAAACCAGGGGATCACGGTCAGAAACTGCCCGCGCTCTACCGCGCTTATCTTCGCCATAAAGCTGTAGGGACGATAGATGATCGTTGGGTTAATACCGCATGGCCGCATATGCGCTTCCAGTATCGCTTCAAAATTGGCCCGATTCTGAAAGCGCATTTGCAGCCAGGGCAGTTCACGCAAAAGCGTCTGCGGCTGTTTATCCTCGTAGCGACGGGAAACAAGAAACCCCAGACGCAAAGGCTTCAACTCACTGATGGTCAGATTGTCCAGCTCCTGCACGCGAGCCGAAACATACTGTGGCGAAATGATAAAATCGAGCTGGCGGCTAAACAGGTCATCAATGACTTCATTCTCGCTGAACTCAACGGACTTTACGGTCACGCCGTCATACTTATCGCCCAGGCTAATCAACTGGTCGAAAATAATCGTTGGGTAGGTGTTGTCGACGCCAATGACTATGTTGCGCGAACCACGTGCAGCGTGATGAATTTCATTATCGATTGCCGACAAGGACTGATAAATCGGAAAAAGTTTCTGGTACAACTCCTGCCCGGCCTTGTTCAGGCTTATGCTGTTGTCTTTACGGGTAAACAGCGTATAGCCAATTTGATCTTCCAGCGCAGAAATGCTTTTACCAAATGGCGATGCCGTCATGTGTATTTTCTCAGCCGCTCTGGCGATATTATTGGTTTGCGCCAACAGGATGAAATTACGCATTTTTTTCGAGATAAAAACATCCATAAAACACTCCATTATTCATCGCCATGACATCTCAACTGGCTGCGAAAAAATACTGGATAACGCGTCACCCTTTTTTGCAGTTGTTCACAAAACAGCGATAGTTCTGTTGCCGCAACCGCCGCACGGCACAGATATCGACATCGATATTTAAGCGCTGTTTTTTATCCGCAGTCGTGCTAATCACATTGACATTCCTCCGCAGAACACGTATCCCTGTCATTCATTGCTGCATAAAATGGGATACAAAATGTCATCGTTGCAAATTTCGCAAGGCACGTTTCGTCTTAGCGACACAAAAACGCTTCACCTGGATTCCGTGACGTTAAACGCGGGTGAGAGTTGGGCGTTTGTCGGTTCGAACGGAAGCGGGAAATCAGCGCTGGCACGCGCGCTGGCCGGCGAATTGTCGCTGCTCAAAGGTGAACGCCAGTGCGCATTCTCGCGGATAACACGCCTCTCCTTCGAGCAACTGCAGAAACTGGTCAGCGATGAATGGCAGCGTAATAACACCGATATGCTCAGTCCTGGCGAAGAGGATACCGGACGCACCACGGCGGAAATCATTCAGGACGAAGTGAACAACCCGGCCCGCTGCGCGACGCTGGCGCAGCAGTTTGGTATCACTCACCTGCTCGATCGCCGCTTTAAATATCTCTCTACCGGCGAAACGCGTAAGACGTTGCTCTGCCAGGCGCTGATGGCTGAGCCGGACCTGTTGATTCTCGACGAGCCGTTTGACGGTCTCGACGTCGCCTCCCGCCAGCAACTGGCAGGACTGCTTGAAACGCTCCATCAGTCAGGTATCACGCTGGTGCTGGTGTTGAACCGCTTTGATGAAATCCCGGCATTTATTCAGTATGCCGGTGTGCTGGTCGACTGCACCTTAACGGAAACCGGCGCGAAAGCCGATTTACTCCAGCAGGCGCTGATCGCTCAACTTGCGCATAGCGAGCGACTGGAAGGGGTGGCATTACCTGAAGCCGACGAACCCGCCGCCCAGCCTGCTCTGGCCACCGATGCGCCGCGGATCATCCTCCGGGATGGCGTCGTGTCGTATAACGATCGCCCTATTCTCGATCGTCTGAGCTGGCAGGTCGATCCCGGCGAACACTGGCAGATTGTCGGCCCCAACGGGGCAGGAAAATCGACGCTGCTCAGCCTGATCACCGGCGACCATCCGCAGGGTTACAGCAACGATCTGACGCTGTTTGGTCGTCGTCGCGGCAGTGGGGAAACTATCTGGGATATCAAAAAGCACATTGGCTACGTCAGTAGCAGTCTGCATCTCGACTACCGGGTGAGCACCACGGTGCGCAATGTGATTCTGTCGGGCTATTTCGATTCCATCGGGATTTATCAGGCCGTGTCGGATCGTCAACAAAAACTCGCACAGCAGTGGCTGGACATTCTGGGACTCGACAAACGTACCGCTGACGCGCCGTTTCACAGTCTTTCCTGGGGACAACAGCGACTGGCGCTGATCGCCCGTGCGCTGGTTAAGCATCCGACCCTGCTGATCCTCGACGAACCCTTACAGGGGCTGGATCCGCTGAACCGCCTGCTTATTCGTCGCTTTGTCGATGTGTTGATTAGCGAGGGCGACACGCAACTGCTGTTTGTCTCCCATCACGCTGAAGATGCGCCTGCCTGCATTACCCATCGTCTGGAATTTGTGCCAGAAGGCGAGACCTATACCTATCAGCAAACGCGGCTGCGTTAGTTTTCATCCGTGGGCGCGAAAGCGCCCTTTTTTTTCGGATAAAAGGCGCAATCATTCTTAAAGTTAATGATTTATAATCGATTAATTGATGACTCAGCGTGAGAAATCGTGAGTGTAAACGATTCCACTATTTTATTCCATGTCACACTTTTCGCATCTTTGTTATGCTATGGTAATTCCATACCATAAGCTTAACGGAGCGAATTATGAGAGTTCTGGTCACCGGTGGTAGCGGTTACATAGGAAGTCATACTTGTGTACAATTGCTGAAAAACGGTCATGACGTCATCATCCTTGATAACCTCTGCAACAGTAAGCGTAGCGTACTGCCTGTTATTGAACGTCTGAGCGGCAAACATCCAACGTTTGTTGAAGGCGATATCCGTAACGAAGCGCTGATGACGGAGATCCTGCACGATCACGCCATTGACACCGTCATCCATTTTGCCGGACTGAAGGCCGTCGGCGAATCCGTTGCAAAGCCGCTGGAATACTATGACAACAATGTCAACGGAACGCTGCGACTGATTAGTGCCATGCGCGCCGCCGGCGTCAAAAACTTCATTTTCAGCTCATCCGCCACCGTCTACGGCGACCAGCCGAAAATCCCTTACGTTGAAAGCTTCCCGACCGGCACGCCGCAAAGCCCTTATGGCAAAAGTAAGCTGATGGTTGAGCAAATCCTCACCGATCTGCAAAAAGCCCAGCCGGAATGGAGCATCGCGCTGCTGCGCTATTTCAACCCGGTCGGCGCGCATCCATCAGGGGACATGGGCGAAGACCCGCAGGGCATCCCGAATAACCTGATGCCTTACATCGCCCAGGTTGCAGTGGGCCGTCGCGACTCCCTCGCCATTTTTGGCAACGATTATCCGACCGAAGACGGTACCGGTGTCCGCGATTACATCCACGTGATGGATCTGGCTGATGGTCACGTTGCCGCGATGGAAAAACTGGCGGGCAAACAGGGCGTCCATATTTACAACCTCGGCGCAGGCGTCGGCAGCAGCGTGCTGGACGTGGTCAATGCCTTCAGCAAAGCCTGCGGAAAACCGGTGAATTATCATTTTGCTCCGCGTCGCGATGGTGACCTGCCAGCCTACTGGGCAGATGCCAGCAAAGCCGACCACGAACTGGACTGGCGTGTCACGCGCACGCTTGATGAGATGGCGCAGGACACCTGGCACTGGCAGTCGCGTCATCCGCAGGGATACGAGGATTAAGAAATATCATGAGTCAATTCAACCCCGTCGATCATCCGCATCGTCGTTTTAATCCGCTCACCGGACAGTGGATTCTGGTGTCGCCGCATCGTGCTAAGCGCCCCTGGCAAGGGGCGCAAGAAACGCCCTCTAATGACGTACTGCCAGCACACGATCCGGACTGTTTCCTGTGCGCGGGCAATACCCGCGTCACCGGTGATAAAAATCCGGATTACAGTGGGACGTTTGTGTTCACTAACGACTTTGCCGCGCTGATGACGGATACGCCTGACGCGCCGGACAGTCACGACCCGCTGATACGCTGCCAGAGCGCACGCGGCACCAGTCGCGTTATTTGTTTTTCACCGGATCACAGTAAAACCCTGCCGGAGCTTAGCATTCCTGCCCTGACCGAAATAGTGAAAACCTGGCAAGAGCAAACCGCTGATCTTGGGAAACGTTATCCCTGGGTACAGGTCTTTGAAAACAAAGGCACGGCGATGGGCTGCTCGAATCCCCACCCCCACGGCCAGATTTGGGCCAACAGTTTCCTGCCAAACGAAGCTGAACGCGAAGATCGTCTGCAAAGAACTTATTTTGCTGAGCAGGAGTCGCCGATGCTGGTTGACTATGTGCAGCGTGAACTGGCTGACGGCAGCCGTACGGTAGTAGAAACCGATCACTGGCTGGCTGTCGTCCCTTACTGGGCGGCCTGGCCGTTCGAAACGCTATTACTGCCGAAAGCGCACGTGCTGCGCATTACTGATTTGACCGACGAACAGCGCGCAGATCTTGCGCTGGCGTTGAAAAAACTGACCAGTCGTTACGACAACCTGTTCCAGTGCTCTTTCCCCTATTCAATGGGCTGGCATGGCGCGCCGTTTAACGGCGCAGAGAACGAACACTGGCAGCTACACGCACACTTTTATCCGCCGCTGCTACGCTCCGCGACCGTCCGCAAATTTATGGTCGGTTACGAAATGCTGGCCGAAACCCAGCGCGATCTCACAGCGGAACAAGCGGCAGAGCGTCTGCGCGCGGTCAGCGACATCCATTTTCGCGAATCCGGAGTATAAAAATGAGTCTGAAAGAGAAAACACAATCTCTGTTTGCTGAAAAATTCGGCTACCCTGCAACCCACACTATTCAGGCGCCAGGCCGCGTCAATCTCATCGGCGAACACACCGATTATAACGACGGTTTTGTGCTGCCCTGCGCCATTGATTATCAAACCGTGATCAGTTGCGCTGCCCGCAACGACCGCCAGATCCGTGTCATTGCGGCCGATTACGATAATCAGACTGACGAGTTTTCTCTTGATGCTCCTATCGTCACCCATGACAGCCAGCAGTGGGCAAACTACGTACGCGGCGTGGTGAAGCACCTGCTCAAGCGCGACAGCAGCTTTGGTGGCGCAGACCTGGTGATCAGCGGTAATGTCCCACAGGGCGCGGGTTTAAGTTCTTCTGCTTCGCTGGAAGTGGCGGTCGGTACCGTGTTCCAGCAGCTTTACCATCTGCCACTGGACGGCGCGCAGATTGCGCTCAACGGTCAGGAAGCGGAAAACCAGTTTGTCGGCTGTAACTGTGGGATTATGGATCAGCTCATCTCCGCGCTGGGCAAGAAAGATCATGCCCTGCTGATCGACTGCCGCACGCTGGGCACCAAAGCGGTCTCAATGCCAGAAGGCGTAGCGATCGTCATCATCAACAGCAATTTTAAGCGCACGCTGGTCGGTAGCGAGTACAACACTCGCCGTCAGCAGTGCGAAACAGGCGCGCGTTTCTTCCAGCAACCGGCATTGCGTGATGTCAGTCTCGATACCTTTAATGCCGTGGCGAATGAACTGGACCCACTGGTTGCCAAACGCGTCCGTCACGTGTTAACTGAGAATGCACGTACTGTTGAAGCCGCCAGCGCGCTGGAAAAAGGCGATCTGCAACGCATGGGGCAACTGATGGCGGAATCGCACGCCTCGATGCGTGATGATTTTGAAATCACCGTGCCGCAGATTGATACGCTGGTTGACATTGTCAAAGCCGCAATTGGGGAGAAAGGCGGTGTACGCATGACCGGCGGTGGATTTGGCGGTTGTGTTGTGGCGCTGATCCCGGAAGCGCTGGTCCCTGCCGTCCAGCAAGCCGTGGCTGCACAGTACGAAGCTAAAACCGGTATCAAAGAAACATTCTATGTGTGCAAACCATCACAAGGAGCAGGACAGTGCTGAATGAAACACCCGCACTGGCACCCGATGGTCAGCCGTACCGCCTGTTAACCCTGCGCAATGACGCAGGGATGGTGGTTACGCTGATGGACTGGGGTGCTACGTTACTCTCGGCCCGTATTCCCCTTTCCGACGGCAGCGTGCGTGAAGCATTACTGGGCTGCGCCAGTCCGGAGCATTATCAGGATCAGTCGGCGTTTCTGGGTGCCTCAATTGGCCGTTACGCCAACCGGATTGCCGACAGCCGTTACACGTTTAGCGGTGAGACGGTCAGTCTGCTGCCAAGCCAGGGCGTCAATCAGCTACATGGCGGGCCAAACGGATTTGATAAACGCCGCTGGCAGATAGTCAATCAGAACGAACGTCAGGTACTGTTCGCCCTCACCTCCGACGATGGCGATCAGGGTTTTCCGGGCAATTTGTGCGCCACGGCGCAATATCGTCTGACCGATGATAACCGCATCTCGATTACCTATCGCGCGACGGTGGATAAGCCGTGTCCGGTCAATCTGACTAACCACGTTTACTTCAACCTCGATGGCGATCAAACCGACGTGCGCAACCATAAGCTGCAACTTCTGGCGGATGAATATCTGCCGGTGGATGAAGGCGGGATCCCACGGGACGGCCTGAAACCGGTCGCCGGAACCTCATTTGATTTCCGCACCGCGAAGGTGATCGCCAGCGAATTTCTTGCCGATGACGACCAGCGCAAAGTGAAAGGCTACGATCACGCCTTCCTGTTGCAGGCAAAAGGCGACAGTAAAAAACCGGTTGCCCTGCTCACTTCGCAAGACGGGAAGTTGCAGATGGAGGTCTACACCTCGGCCCCGGCGCTACAGTTTTACTCCGGTAATTTTCTCGGTGGCACCTCTTCACGCGGACCGAACGCCTACGATGATTATCAGGGCCTGGCGCTGGAGAGCGAATTCCTGCCAGACAGCCCGAACCATCCGGAATGGCCGCAGCCAGACAGCGTTCTGCGCCCCGGAGAGGAGTACGCCAGCCTGACGGAATATCGTTTTATTCCTTCCTGATGGTGCGGCACAGCCAGTGTAAAATGCCCGATAGCACCTGCGTATCGGGCTTAAGATATCGCATCTTGCTCAAATCCCCATCACTCAAAGACAAAATCGCAACTTAGAGTTCACAAGAACCTTACACTGCTGCACTATTTTCGCTATGGTTATGCGTAAGCATTGCCGCTGCCCCGTCACGGCAATATAATGAGAATTATTATCATTCGATAAAGCTTGAGGAGTGAGAGTATGGCTGTAACTAAGCTGGTTCTGGTACGCCACGGCGAAAGCCAGTGGAACAATGAAAACCGCTTCACCGGTTGGTATGACGTTGACCTGTCCGAGAAAGGCGTGGGTGAAGCGAAAGCAGCAGGCAAACTGCTGAAGGCTGAAGGCTATAGCTTCGATTTTGCTTATACCTCTGTGCTGAAACGTGCCATCCATACGCTGTGGAACGTCCTGGATGAACTGGATCAGGCCTGGCTACCGGTTGAGAAATCCTGGAAACTGAACGAACGTCACTACGGTGCGTTGCAAGGTCTGAACAAAGCAGAAACCGCTGAGAAATACGGTGACGAGCAGGTTAAACAGTGGCGTCGTGGCTTCGCGGTGACCCCGCCGGAGCTGACCAAAGATGACGAGCGCTATCCGGGGCACGATCCGCGCTATGCCAAACTGACGGAAAAAGAATTGCCGCTGACCGAGAGCCTGGCGCTGACCATCGATCGCGTGATCCCTTACTGGAATGAAACCATTCTGCCACGCATGAAGAGCGGCGAGCGCGTGATCATCGCTGCGCACGGCAACTCTCTGCGCGCGCTGGTGAAATACCTCGACAACCTGAGCGAAGACGAAATCCTCGAACTGAACATCCCGACCGGCGTGCCGCTGGTGTATGAGTTCGACGAAAACTACCAGCCAATCAAACGTTACTATCTGGGTAATGCCGACGAGATCGCGGCGAAAGCGGCTGCCGTCGCCAACCAGGGTAAAGCGAAGTAATTTACCTTACGACGTAAAAAAGCCGACTCAATGAGTCGGCTTTTTATTCGCAAGACTTAACCGCGACGCGCTTTTACCGCATCCGCAAGTTGGCGCAGGATGGTGTCGGTATCTTCCCAGTTAATGCAGGCATCGGTAATGCTTTTGCCGTACACCAGCGGCTCACCGCTGTCCGGGTTCTGATTGCCTTCTACCAGATGGCTTTCAATCATCACGCCCATAATCGCAGTCTCACCGTTAGCAATCTGCTGGCAGACATCAGCCCCAACTTCCATCTGCTTTTTAAACTGCTTACAGGAGTTGGCATGGCTGAAATCAATCATGATTTGCGCAGACAGACCCGCTTTCGCCAGACCCTCTTTCACCGCCGCGACATGTGCAGCGCTGTAGTTCGGCTCTTTGCCGCCGCGCAGAATGATATGGCAATCGCCGTTACCGCTGGTATTCACAATGGCAGAGTGACCCCATTTGGTGACAGACAGGAAGCAGTGCGGTGCACCAGCGGCGTTGATGGCGTCAATCGCCACTTTAATGGTGCCATCAGTACCGTTCTTGAAGCCGACCGGACAAGAAAGACCCGACGCCAGCTCACGGTGAACCTGAGATTCGGTAGTACGCGCGCCAATCGCGCCCCAGCTCATCATGTCCGCCAGGTATTGCGGGGTGATCATATCGAGGAATTCACCTGCCGTCGGCAGGCCGCTGTCGTTAATATCCAGCAGCAGCTTACGCGCAATGCGCAAACCGTCATTGATCTGGAAGCTGTTATCCATGTGCGGATCGTTAATCAGCCCTTTCCAGCCAACGGTCGTACGCGGTTTTTCAAAGTAGACACGCATGACGATTTCCAGCTCGCCTTTCAGCGCTTCGCGCAGCGCCAGCAGACGACCTGCGTACTCTTTCGCCGCCACAGGATCATGAATAGAGCACGGCCCAATCACCACCAGCAGGCGATCGTCATTCCCCTTCAAAATTTTGTGAATGGCTTTACGCGCATGGGCAACCGTGTTGGCGGCATTTTCTGTAGCGGGGAATTTTTCCAGCAGTGCGACAGGGGGTAATAACTCGTTGATCTCTTTAATACGTAAATCGTCGTTCTGATAATTCATGATTATTCCAGCGTTGCCATACTTATCTAAATGAATGCAATCCCTCCAATCTATATCCTCAGCCAAAAAGTGTAAACGGGCTTTTACACTTCGGACGGAATAATCCTGGAATTCAGCTAAAAAACGCCACAAAGTAGCGAAAAACGAGATCTAACCTACAATTTTTAACTGTAACCACTCTGTTTATGAATCTTTTCAAGATTCTCTGCTGAGCCTTTGCGCTCGTTTGAGATCGTTAACCATTGCCTGACCTTTGACTGGCATATGCACTGTTGGAAGACGTTATCCGACATCTCAACCATAACAGGAGCATCTGATGAAAATGACAAAATTAGCTTCACTTTTCCTGACCGCTACGCTCAGCCTTGCCAGCGGCGCAGCGCTGGCAGCCGAAACCAGCGCCCAGACCAATAATGGCCAGGCGAACGCCGCCGCCGACGCAGGCCAGGTCGCTCCGGATGCAAAAGAAAACGTGGCGCCAAATAATGTCGATAACGACAACATCAACTCAGGTGGCACAATGCTGCATCCGAATGGTTCATCGATGAACCATGAGGGGATGACCAAAGATGAGGTGCACAAAAACACCATGTGTAAGGACGGGCGCTGCCCGGATGTGAATAAAAAAGTGGAAACCGGAAATGGCATTAACAACGACGTTGATACTAAAACCGATGGCACCACTCAGTAACACTGATCAGTAACACTGAAAATGGCTAATAACGGGAGAGCTCAGGCTCTCCTTTTTTAATTTATTAATCCAGAAACGGTATGATGTCATACAGTTAAGAAAAGAATACCCAAGGGATGACATTATGGCGCACTCACACTCACATTCGGCCCCTCATCTGCCCGAGGATGGCAACGCCCGCCGTCTGATGCTCGCGTTTTGCATCACGGCAGGCTTTATGTTGCTGGAGGTAGTGGGCGGGATTTTATCCGGTTCACTGGCGTTGCTCGCCGACGCAGGGCATATGCTGACCGATGCCGCCGCACTGTTGTTTGCGCTATTGGCCGTTCAGTTCGCCCGCCGACCGCCGACTATCCGCCACACCTTTGGCTGGCTGAGACTGACGACGCTGGCCGCTTTCGTCAATGCGATTGCGTTAGTCGTGATTACGATTTTAATCGTCTGGGAGGCGATTGAGCGCTTCTACACGCCGCGTCCGGTGGCGGGCGGCATGATGATGGTCATCGCCATCGCCGGATTGCTGGCGAATATCCTTGCCTTCTGGATCTTGCATCGGGGCAGCGACGAGAAAAACCTGAACGTACGCGCCGCGGCGTTGCATGTGATGGGGGATTTATTGGGTTCAGTGGGGGCCATCATCGCGGCGGTGATTATTATCTGGACCGGCTGGACGCCTGCCGACCCTATTCTGTCAATACTGGTTTCACTGCTGGTCCTGCGCAGTGCGTGGCGCTTATTGAAAGATAGCGTGAATGAGTTGCTGGAAGGTGCCCCGGTTTCGCTGGATATCGCTGCGCTGCAGCGCCACCTCAGCAGGGAGCTTCCTGAAGTGCGAAACGTCCATCACGTACACGTGTGGATGGTGGGGGAAAAACCGGTCATGACCCTGCATGTACAGGTGATCCCGCCGCACGATCATGACGGGCTGCTGGCGCGCATCCAGCATTTTCTGATTCATCATTACCAGATTGCACACGCCACCATTCAGATGGAATATCAGCCCTGTCACGGGCCGGACTGCGATCTCAATCAGAAAGTGTCCGGCCATTCACATCATCACCACTAATGGGACAGCGCGTGTGAGCCTCGTTCGCGCGCGCTGTTAATCCACATCCGGCTACCGTTAAGCGCAATGAAGGTCAGGATCAGGTACTCCAGCGACATCGCATAGACCCCCTGCAGGGCAAAGATCACCACGCTAATCACATTGATCACCACCCAGAGCAGCCAGTTCTCAACGTATTTGCGGGTCATCAGGATCATCGCCACGATCGACAAAACCATCATGCAGGAATCCCAGAACGGGAAGGCATCGGGCTGTAAATCCGGTACGGCAACCTGCAGGCCAAGTATCTGCATGATCGATACCGCAATACGGGTCAGAAAAGCAAAGACTGGGTCGATATAGACTGTCATCAAACCGATCGCCACCACACAAACCGCCAGCCAACCCAACGCCTTCGGCAGAGGCAGCCAGCGAATCTTGAGCTCCGCCTCATTCTGCGTGGTCTGCCGCGACCACGCATACCAGCCGTAAATGTTGGCGGCGAAAAAGAAAAGCTGCAACAGCAGGCTGGCGTAGAGCTGGATCTGGAAAAAGATGATCGCAAACAGCGTGACGTTAATCAGGCCAAAAACGTAGTTGCTGATCTTCTCCATACTGGCGAGACCAATACACAACAACCCCGCGATAGTGCCTATCGCTTCGATCCACGACAGATCGTACCCCCCAGCACCAATGGGTATATGTACCAGAATGTTCTGCGTGCTAAAAAAGTCCATCTTTTCCCCCGGAGCGTGTGATTATCTACGCACGTAGTGTAGCCGCAAATTCCAGCATACGGTTTAACGGCACTAATGCGCCTTCTCGCAGCGCTTCGTCAACCTGAATCTCATGGGACTGCCCACCCTGCTCCAGCCCCTCAGCGATGGCTTTAAGGCCGTTCATCGCCATCCATGGACAGTGCGCGCAGCTGCGGCAGGTGGCGCCTTCTCCGGCTGTGGGCGCTTCCAGCAACTCTTTGTCCGGTACCGCCTGCTGCATTTTGTAGAAAATACCCCGATCGGTAGCAACAATAAGTTGCTGATGTGGCAGCGTTTTAGCTGCATTAATGAGCTGGCTGGTGGAACCGACAGCATCAGCCATATCCACTATCGCCTGCGGTGATTCCGGGTGAACCAGGATCGCGGCGTCCGGGTATAAACCTTTCATGCGACTCAGCGCCTGCGTTTTGAACTCGTCATGGACAATGCACGCCCCTTGCCAGCAAAGGACATCCGCCCCTGTCTGTTTTTGAACATATTTTCCGAGATGGCGATCCGGTGCCCAGATGATTTTTTCACCCAAACTATCCAGATGCTCAATCAGTTCAACCGCGATACTGGACGTCACCACCCAGTCGGCGCGAGCCTTAACCGCCGCGGAGGTATTGGCATAAACCACGACGGTGCGATCCGGATGGGCATCGCAGAACGCGCTGAATGCGTCGATCGGACAGCCAAGATCCAGCGAACATTCCGCCTCGAGGGTCGGCATTAAAATAGTTTTTTCCGGGCTGAGAATTTTAGCCGTCTCCCCCATAAAGCGAACGCCTGCAACGAGCAGCGTCGAGGCGGGATGATTGGCGCCAAAGCGGGCCATCTCCAGTGAGTCAGAAATACAGCCGCCGGTCTCTTCGGCCAGTTGCTGGATTTCGGGGTCGGTGTAATAGTGCGCAACCATCACCGCATCACGCTCTTTCAGCAGACGCTTGATTTTTTCGCGGTAGAACGCTTTTTCATCGGCACTCAGCGGTACCGGCTTCGGGGGAAACGGATAGATTGCGGCTTCAGGGTCAAACATCACGCTCATCATGCTTTCTCGTTTTGCTAGCTTAACGAATTAACCGACTTTAGGCGTGATACATGCCATGATCGGTCATATTTGTTTTATATGCTAAACAAGATAGCGGATTGAGCGGCAAAAGTCACAACAATTGCGCTTGATAACGTCGGATGGCGACTGACGTCTTATCCGGACAGGAAGGGCGTAGCCATTGACCCGATCAATCATTGTCGGCCTGGTAAACGAAGCGCCATCAGGCGCTACGCAGGTTCGAATCGTTACATTCTGCGCATAGCAAAAAGGCGCCTTTAGGGCGCCTTTTTACACTGGTGGGTCGTGCAGGATGACTCGGCTTCGCCTCGCCCTTCGGGCCGTTGCTAAAGCAACGTTATCCTTCACGTTTAACATCTGATGTTGATGTTAAATTGGTGGGTCGTGCAGGATTCGAACCTGCGACCAATTGATTAAAAGTCAACTGCTCTACCAACTGAGCTAACGACCCCTTACGGGACTTTCTTAATTAATCATTCAGGATGGTGGGTCGTGCAGGATGACTCGGCTTCGCCTCGCCCTTCGGGCCGTTGCTAAA